>Ga0193755_1000162_pt1 | contig 18629 bp, 33 predicted proteins | sample H1a2metaG_FD_144921 | JGI IMG/M metagenome (GOLD analysis project Ga0193755, IMG submission 144921) | Soil microbial communities from a riparian zone of the East river system, Colorado, United States - H1a2 | ecosystem: Environmental > Terrestrial > Soil > Riparian zone | place: USA: East River...
GGTCGTCCAGGTCTCGGTGTCGACGCTGCCGAACCCGGCGACGGGCCAGCGGGGCGGGACGCGCGTCTGCCGCGTCGTCGAGGTCACGCGCAACGGGCTCAAAACCGACGTCAGATTGCTCGACATGGGCGTCGCCACCGTGGCGGCCGTCCCGTCGCTCGGCGCCCCGGCGCTCGGGTCCGACCCGCGCCATACGGCAACGATCACCGTGACGCTCAACGCCTCGACCGAACCGGCCGATGTGCGCTACGCCTTCACGGCGAGCGGCGCGGGCGCCGCCCCGGCCGACAACGATCCCGCGTGGCAGGGCTATGCGCTGAACCCCGTCATTCAGACGGGCTCCATCACGCTGACGGAGCTCACGCCGGGCCTCAAGATTTGGATACAGGCGCGGACGTTCCCTAATGATCGGTCGAACCTCAAGCTCCCGTCGGCGTGGGTGACGTCGACCGGCCTCGTGCTCACGGCCTACGGCGTCCCAAGCGCCGTGACGGCCACGAGCATCACGGCGAACAGCGCCAAGGTCTCATGGACGAACGGGGTGACGTCCCTGATCGTCGAGGTCTGGCTCCGCTCGCCGGACTCCGGCGCGTACACGCGGATCGCGGCGCTGCTCCCGGGATCGAACTTCTACAATCTGTGGGGCCTCACGCCGAGCACGACGTACGGCATCCTCGTCCAATACCGGAGCTGGTTCGGAGTCGTCTCCGGCGCGGCGACCACGTCGTTCGCGACAACGGCGACCGTGCCGATCTATATCATGCCTCCTCCACCGAAACGCGTCCTACTGTAAAGGGAATCCAATGGCGCTCGCCTCGACTATCGAAGTCAATGACGGTTCCATGACGCCGACCGGCATCGTCGTGGTCGTGCAGCCGGGAAGCGACCCCTCGGTGCCCGTCGAGCTGTGGCGGGCAGCGGACCTCGCGGGCGTCCCGGACACGGCGAACGCCGTCATGGTCGTCGGACAGGTGCTCCCGCCCGGCGGCCGAAACTACGTCGACCGCCTGCCGACGGACGGCGTCATCTGGTGGTACCGCGCGCGGACGAATGGCAACGCCTACGGCCCCGGTCCCTATACCGAGTGGATCAACCTGGGAACGGCCGACCGACTCATACCCGACGCCGTCCAAGCGCTGGATAACGATTCAGCAGTCAAGAACTCCGTCGCGTGGCAGCAACAGGTCGCGCGGATGGGCCCGCAGGTGCAGAACATCCTACCGAACCCCGGCTTCGAGGACGGCCTGGCGTTCTGGACGGTGAACACCCCCGTCGACGGCACCGGGAGGACGGTCATCACGAACGCGGCGAACGCCCACACTGGGAACGCCTATCTCAAGCTCACGACGACGACCGGCGTGCGGACGAATCTCGTGGCGGCGGACGACGCGGGCAAGAAGCGGTACTTCGAGGTGAACCCCGGTGACCTCGTGCAGTGGGGAGGCTGGGCCTGGCGGGAGTCGGGAACCGACACCGTCCAGTTCATCATGCAGACGGCGGATAAGGACAAGGTCTTTGTCGCGAACCAGTTCACGGCGGCGCAGAACACGGCGGCGTGGGTGTTTGTCGAGGGCCAGTACCTCGTCCCGGCGTCCGGCGTGAAGTACGTCTCCTTCTTCTGCGACAGCGATGGGACCGGCACGGCCACGGTCGCCCGGTTCGACGACGTCTATCTGCGCATCGGCATCGGGGCCATCTCGGACGTGCCGCCGCCCAATACGCGGTATCAGATACGGTTTGCCGCCGGCGTCGCGAACCCGGACACGATTGACGGGATGCAGTCGTACATCGACTTCCCGGCGACGACGAACTTCCTGCGCTTCGCCCAGGTGCCGTTCGCCATCGCGTCGTCGACGGACGCCACACCGATCGCGGTGACGACGTCGTCGAGCCACGGTTACTCGACCGGAGACCATGTCACGATCCGCGGGCACCTGACGAACGTAGCGGCGAATGGCACCTGGACAATCATCAAGACGGGTACGACTACATTCACACTGACTGGCTCAGTAGGATCGGGCGCGGGGGCGGGGGGTGCGACGGGTCACGTGGTGAGGCTTCAGTTGACAGTGGACGGCCCGACGGGCCTGACGAGTTTCTATGGTGGCATCGAATCGACAAGCGTCAAGGTCCGGGACGCGAACGCGAAGATCGTGATGGACGTGTCAGGCACGAACCGCATCTTCGCCATCCCCGTGACGGACCTCGGCGCCAAGAGCGCCGACTTCAACGTCGACCTCTCGACCGGGACGACGCAGCAAGTCCAGCTTGGCGCCTCCGCCCTCAAGCTCACCTTCCTCAATCCGGTCGACGGCGGGCGCTATCGAATGTGGTTTCAGCAAGACGTAACCGGATCGCGGACGTTCCCGACGATCACGAACGCGGTGATGTATACGAACGACACGCCGCCGGTATTGACGACGTCGCCGGGGGTACTCGATCTTTACGAGTTCGAGTACCGGGAAAATCCAACGGCCCGGTTCACGTGCATGACGCTTCAGACGAACGTGGTTCCGCCCACCCCGACAACGGTCGGTCCCACGACCAACGGCATCGTGAGCGGGACAAACCACAACGTCCTCATGCCCGCCACGGTTACGACCGGGCAGCTATTGCTGATGTTCTTCGGCTACACGCTCGTGGCCGGGGCGATCACGACGCCAACCGGATGGACGCTGGTAACGTCCGGAGACGGCACCGCCGCCCCCAGTCCGGGCCTGTTCCTTTTCGCGAAGATTTCAGACGGGACCGAGGGCGGTACCAACGTGAACGTCGTGACCACGAACGCGGTGGCGGCAATCGGACGCGTGTACAAGATCAGTTCGTGGAAAGGCAACATCGCGACCGGCGTGGCTGCCGCGCTTACGGCGATCACGAACTCCACGACGGCTGACCCGCCGTCGCTCACGCCGGGGTGGACGGATCGCGACCTGTGGATCGCATATTTCATTGCCGTTCAAGACGCGAACAACCCGGCGCCACCGACGAATTATACGGACGACGGGGCCGGAACCGTCGGGGCGACCGCCTCAGATAAGAGCGGTCATCGGACGTTGTTCGCGGCGACGGAAAACCCGGGGGCGTTCGGCGCGTTCAGCGTCGCACGAAACTGGCGGGCCGTGACCGTCGCCATTCAACCGCCCGCTTAGTGGTCGCCGAGATTCAGACGGCGGAACAGGGCTGGGTGGTCGCCCCGCCCGAGGATGGCGTGGAGCATCTCGTGCTTGACCACGCGCTCGTCGTCGACCCAGCGGGTCGCGATGAATATGTCACCCGTGTCGAGCCACTGGCCCTGGCAGGTTTCCCGCGATCCCTGGCAACCGAATCCGTTCCGGGGCGCTGCGTGCCAGATTAGCGCCTCGAAGGTCGTGTTCGGTTCCGTCCCCGCCGCAGCAACTAGCTCGTCGTACCAGCGCTCGTATTGAACCGGAGGCAGATACTGCGGCGAGTTCTGGAACAGCCAGGCGACTTCCGCGTGATCCGCACGCGGCTGCTCCTGACCGCGGGCGGAGGCGGCGACGAGCAGTGCGAGAAAGAGCAGAGTCAGATACCGCATAGTATGATCCTTTCCTAGTGCGTGACGGCGTTCGTGAGGACCCACCGCGTGTTGTTCCAGGTGAACCAGAAGAGCGCCTCGGACGTGCTGTAGTACCACGTCATCATGTCGCCAGACGCGCTGGTGACGTGCCGGCGCTCGAACTCCGCACCGTACGACCGCAGCACCTGGCACGGACCCTCGCCGATGTGGAGCGGACTGCCGCGTTGGTGCGTCAATGTTGAGTCGCAGCCATACTCCTGCGCCATGGCGATGAACCGCGGGCGCTCCTGGCTATCCGCCCGCGCATATATCTGGGCGAACATGATGGAGTCGGCTGTACCAGGCGCTTGGGCCTGGGCGGTTCCTGCGCAGAGCAGCAGGACGATCCAGAGACGGTGCATGGTGTTCCTTTCTAGAGGACGCAGGACAACATCCATGTGAGAGTCCAAAGGGCGAGCCACTTCGCCGTGCTCGTCACGGACCTCATGGGCACCGTGCCCAGAGAAGGATGGCGAGCACCCAGCGCTCGAAGCGACTTAGGACATGACCCATACGAGCCGTTCCCGGCACACGATCACGGACAGGGGCTGCCCCGACTGCAAGAAGCTCACATAGTCCGCTGTTGGGACGACCGTCGTCGGGAAGAAGAAGTAACAGCGTTCCCCGTACGGGTGGTTATGGGCCAGCCCCAGGGCCCCCGGCGGACAGTGAATCTCCGTGATCCAGAAGCGCCCGCCGCGGCTCTCGCGGCTCGGGACCCCAGGCTCCGCGTGCGTGACGACCGCGAGGTTGCCCGAATGGACGCCATACAGGCACGCAAAGCGTTCCGTTGAGTCGTTGTTTAGGGCCGAGAGCACCGCTCTCGGGGCCGGCAGGACGACTAACCGTGGCCGATTCGCCCACGCCGCGCCCGTATTCAGCAGCACGACGATGGCCAAGAGCCACGGTGAGAGGACGGAACGGAGCGGTTTCATCCTTTCAATGTAGTCGATCCCGCGTGGCGTCGCCATATTGACCTTCCGGGTGTGGGTGGTTAGGCGGCCTCCTGCTCGGGCGTCGGTGCCCGGAGGTGGGCTGTCGTGCTGTCGAGCCGCTTCAAGTACATCGGCCCCAGGCCCTTGAACTTCCACTCTGTGATGGTGATGGCCGCCAGCTCCGGGGAGGGCGTGCGGATGTACTCGACGCCGTCCGGAGAAGTGAAGACCTCGCGCGACGAGAAGCCCGACCGTGTCTCGACGCGGCGCATCGTCCAGCCGGCCCGTTCCTTCGCATCCATCGGTGACCTTTCGTTGGGGCGAGTCTCTCGCTCGCCTACCTCAATATAATTTTCGAGGACCGCGACTCCTGCGAACGCGGCGACCGTCTCACGCAACGGCGCGACGCAATGACCCGAAGGGGGCGGGGCTTGACACGGTGGATGCTGGACTCTCGGGCGACGAACCTGGGACCTTCGGGTGGTTGCGTGGCGCCACGACTGCTTGGGAAAACTGATACAAGCGTCAGCGCGGTGCCTCCGTGGCCCAGTGGCCGTCCTGGTAGACGATGCGTGTATCGGACGCGGGACAGTAGAGCGCCGTGCCCTCCGGTCCGTCCGATCCCCAGGCGTCCCGGTACGTCGTGATGATCGCCAAGCAGCAGTCCTTCATGGTGCACCTTTCGTTGTGGCCGGGGCTTGCAACCCGGCGGGCCGCATTGTCTGGGAGGTTGGGTGAGGAACCGGCTGTACGGGGCCCCTCTTAATGGCTTTCCTTGCGAATGGCCGTACCGCCCCCCAGATGCTCTGCGTTAGAAGGTGATGTCGAGCAGCTTGCCGACGGCGCGGTCCGTCTCGGTCCGCGCGTCTGCGTACGGGAGTGACTGGGAGTACCGCGTGATGCCCTGCGCGAAGCCCCACACCGACCGCGGATCGCCGTCCTCTGCGGGGACGACCGCGTCGTAGGCGGCATTCAGCGTCTTGCGCGGCAGCCCAATGCTCTTGGGTCCGAACAGCGTGTCGAGCACCTCGTCCTTCGTCGTGCCGATCCGCGCGGTCATCTGCGTGAAGGCGGCCTTCTCGAACGACGTGTCGGCGTCCAGATACTTCCGGACCACGACTTCGGCATCGTGGAACTTGCCGCGAATCTCGCCCACGTGGGCGATCCGGATGGTCGCCAGGTTCTGCGCCCCCCAGATGATGTGATTGCAGCACACGTCCCGGAACCAGAAGCCCATGACGCCGAGTGCGCAGTCCCCGACCTCGGAGTTCGTCACGATGATGCCCCGGCGTAGCACCTTCCCGACCGGGTCGAGCACGTCCGCCGTACGGCTCATGAGAAAGGCGAACATGTCGTGATCGGACGCGTACAACGACTTCGGCGCCGTGTCGATCTGTTCCTGCGACAGCTCCTCGCCCGACCAGTTGAAGGTCTGGCGGGCCGGCTCCAGGTCTTGATGAGCCGACAGGTCGATCAGCCGGGCGATCACCTCGTGATTCCAGATGCGCTCGTACCGATCACTCGTCACGGCGCGAAGGACGAGGCCGCCGTTCTGATGGAAGAGGAGCGACGCCTCCGTGTTGCCGTTCGACCTCTCCTTGAGGCCGTAGTTGAGGTTCTGCGCCACGAGCGGCGCGGGGAGCGTCTGCAAATACGCCGCCGGGGCCTTGATCCGGTTAGCGATCTGGCCGAACGCGTAGTTGGTCAGCCGGGCCGGGACACCGGCCTTGCCGATTAAGCTCAGCTCCTCACCGATGCCCTCGACGCGGAGATCGCCCCACGGGACGGTCTTCTCGGCCGCGGCGTCGGCGTACGACTTCGTGACGGCGTGCATCACGTCCAGCGACTGGAACTTCTCATCGGCGGGCCGCTCAGCCCACTGCTTGGATGCTTGGAACAACTCCATACAACCTCCTGGTCGACTCCCGAAGGATCGAACCGCGCGGATCGGCCGCGCGCCGTAGAAACAACGGAACCCGTCTCGGGGGGACTGTACGGCGTTCCACCGGCCGGTATCGCGCCGTTAGGTCCGCCCCGAGCCGTGGGGGTTACTGCATGCCAAACACGCCGTGCAGAATGGCGTAGTAGAGCACCAGGGTCACGACCGCGTTCGCCGCAAAGCCCAGCGCGACGAACACGACGCCGCCCCAGAACTCGTTGTCGACATCGTTCATCCACGAACAGAATGATGTCCAGAGATCGGTGAGCATGTGCCTGCCTATGGAAAGAGAAGTGAGCCAACCCGGAGTCGAACCGAGCCCGTGCATCCATGCCGGTGTGAACGACAGGGCGGTGATCGTCCAACGACGCTTTCGTAGCCGCAGCGGGGTCACACCCCCAACCACGGTGTCGAGACACGCCGCCGATCCTGGCCCATCACGTCAAAAGGCTTCGCGGGGAATCGAACCCCGCCCCTGCTACTTCAGGACACCACGACCCTCCGCCAACCGAGGGCTCACGTGGGACCGGCTCCTGCCGGCACCAAAGCCGACCTACACAAACGATTCGTTGGTGGCCCACTCATCGGGCCGCCAGACGTCTTCACAGTGGTGCGTCGTGTAGACGCCATCGCCCGGATAGGCCGGCACGTCCATCGGTCGGCCACACGTAGGACAGTCAATCGTCTTGCTCATGCGACCTCCCGGGATTGATCGGTGTCGAGCCATGAGTCGTTGTCAAACCGCTCGCCCTCGATGGGATCGACATCGGCGTGCGCCCCACGCTCGTCCGTGGTGGCGTGGGCGAAGCACATCTCGGAGCCGGACAGCGAGGCGGCTCCGCACTTCAGGCATGGCACGGCGGGCATCGCCCGTGTCCCGTGCAGCTCGAAGCCCCGGGGTTGGCCCGGGAACGGCAGGAGCGTCATAGGTTCTCCTTGTCGATACGGTTCAGCCAGGCTGCCATCGCCTGTGCTGTGCCGTGGTCGAATATCCCGTAACGTACGGAGCCGTCCTGCCGCTCCACAGTGAACCGCCCGTCCGGCAGCGGCTTCACGACCCAGTAGAGTGATGGGGCGATGATCGTGGTCATACAGCCTCCGGGGTTGGCGTGACGACGGCGAGCTTCCGACCGCCGACACGCGGGACATTCCAGTTGAACAGGCTGACGAGCTTGCGGGCCCGCAGGGCACTCAGTGTCTGCGTGCTCACCCACCAGGCCGGCACGGCATCAACGCCGCGCGTAGCGGCGGCGCGGTGGACGTCGTCCGTGTAGGGATGGTCCGTCCAGAAGCCGCCAGGCCAGCGGTACAACGCCCCGGCGGCACGGGCACGCGACAGCGCGTCCGTCATCGTCGGCGAGAGGTGCGTGGTCATACGCCCTCCGAGGTCGGAGTGAAAATACGGTCCACATAGACCACCGTGTCCTCGGTGACGCCGCACTCGCCCGCATGCAACAACGTCCGCTGTCCCACCACGCCGCCGTACAGCGCCGCGAAGTAGACCGGCGAAGGGGAGTCGAAGTTGTAGGGCTTGCGGAGGGTGACTGCCTGCGCCCCGTGGGTCTTGGCCAGTTCCGCCGCGACCTGCGCCGCTTGCTTCTTTGTCATATCGTGTCCTTCTTTCTGTGTGAGAGGTCGGATCGCGTGGTGCGACCGTACCGAAGCAAAGGCTGGGCGGGGAGCCGATCCCCGCCGTGTCGACGACTACTCAGCCTTGGGCTTGTCGGAGTGCGTGTAGAACTTCCGCCAGCATTCGGAACCGACGCCGGCCCAACCCATCCAGCCACCGTCGTTGTCGTTGTCACCCGTGGTCGCCCACCGGGAACCGCCGCCGGCGATGTAGGCGAAGCCCACGGCGTTCGTGCCGCCGAGCTTCCGGGTCAACCGCTTGCCACAGATGGCGCAGTCATCGGCCGGATCGAACCGCCCGCGCTTGGCCTGCGGGATGTTCGCGTACGGCTTCACGCTGAACTGTGGGAAGCTGTCAGGAAGTGTCGTAGTCATAGTGTTCTTTCTGGTGTGGAGGTCGGATCGCGTGGTGCGACCGTACCGCGTATATGCGTCGAGAAAAGCGGCTGGCGTCCATCATTCCATCCTCATGTCTGCGTTCACCACGCATCCAATCGGGTAGGTCTACGCCTAGCCGCCAATCAGCAAGAGTGAGCAAACAAGGACTGGGTTGGGGACCTTACGGCTGTCCGATCCGGGTCCCTCGTTTACTTGCTCACAACGGTCTTCCCCGGTACGGCGCGCTCTCAGCTCCCAACCCAGCCCAGCTCTACTAGAGTGCGCCCGGGAGTCGAACCCGTGCTGCGCACTGCCCTGGTGGCGCCGCGCGTGAGAAGAGACGGCCCGAACTGTCCGGCCTCTCGGGGCGACAGGTGACGTGTCGGTGGGGTCGCGACGACGGTCTGTTGGAGAGGTTCAGGGTGCAGCGTCCGGTCCCGCTTGGGCCATCATCCGCTGGTGGCTGGCTCCAGGTCGACGCCATATTGGGGGCTCGAACCGGGGTCCACGAAGCTGAATATAGGGGAAGATACTCCCCTGTCAAGCCCTTTTGAGGCCTCAAATTGGCCCATTTCAACCCTATTTCTTGCATACACTTAGCCTCACCCCAGGCACCGGCCCCGGGTTGGGCTGCTCTACTATAGAAGGGCGCTGGGAGTGCCCGCCACCGTGCTGCCGCAGATGGGGCACGGGAGGCAACCGGCGGGTGTCGGTCCGGTGATTGCCTCGCTCGCGATGACGGCGGTGACTGGCACGTCGCGCACGGTGGGTGCAGCAAACACACCGAAGCCGAAGCAGCCGGTACAATTCTCGTAGTGCATGATGGCGCAGCGGACGCAGATGCGCGGCGGATCACGCGGGTCCCAGCCGGCCCCGGGCGTCATGCGCCCACCGCTCGGAGTGCGGCCCGGCAGATCGCGAGCGGGGCCGTCTCAGCCCAGACCTCCCACACGGGCTCCGAGTCCCACGTGCGAATGCCGTGATAAGCGACGGAGAAGCCCGCGACCGATGGCCAGAACGCGAAGTGCCCATCCGTCGACAAGCGCTTCTCCACGACCTCCCACGCCGCGGCAATGTTGGTGCTGTACTTTGGAATCTGGATGCGTCCGTGCGGCGGAACATGGCCAGACAGCGACGCATTCCAGCCGTAGGCGTCGTCCCCATCCGCGCCACGCGAGATGTTGGACCATCCCATCACCCGCTCGGCAACGAGCGCGTCCAGCTCACGGCCGGCGGGCAGCGTGTCGATGTTCGTGGTCATGCTGTCTCCCCCCGTAGCACCGTGAACATCTTGCTCCGAAACTTTGCCGCGACGTCTTCATAGTCGGCGCTGCCAGGTCCCTGGCCTGCGCCCCACTCGCTGTCCACCGTCTCAGCATACTCCTTGACGCCCGCTTCAATCGCCGCCGCGACCCGGGGCGCATCCTCCGCGTAGGCAGCGTGCAGAAAGCTCTGCGCCTTGTCTTTCCAGAACTGTTTGTGTTCCGCTGTGATGTAGGCCCAGCCGACATGCCCCGTGCCGAGGGGGGTTGTCAAGTAAAACAACTCTACGGCGAGGTCGCTGATCGCGTCGGCGCTGGGCATGAAGTCAGCCACCACCTGCTTGGAAAAATCGCTCATAGTCCCTCCGAGGGAGGCGATCCCGTCAGCCGCGCGTAAAGCCAGGCGGCCAAATGTTCAGGCACAAAGCGCGCCGTCATGTTCGACTTGTCATCGAGCTCGTCGCCATATTCGAGCAGCCATCTTGCCAGCGTTGCCACGGTGAGCCCCAGCAGCGGGGCGACCGCGCAGTCCGCGGCGTAGGCGGCGCGCAATGCTGCGGGGATGGGCCCGAGATCGTCGCCGGTTTCGCCCTCGTACTCACGCCCGAACAACGCCTTGAACGCGGCGTGGGTCGCGGCCTCCGACGGCTCCGGCGCGGCGGGGGAGGCGCTCATGGCGTGAGGTCTCCCGCCGCCGCCCCCAGACCGCGCGTAGGCTCGTCATCCGCCGGAGTGTCCACGACCTGCGAGAGCGCGGAGGCGGTGCGTTCATAGAACACCTCATAGCCACAGATACATGGTTCGTCTGTATGTTCTTCACAAATGAACCCATGCCGCGCATACTCCACTAAAGAAGTGTTGAGCATCGCCCGCGTCTCCCGCAGCGCGGCGAGGAGCGCCTTTTCCTCCGCAAGTGTGAGCGTGCCTTGTGGGTCGCTGTCAAGCGCCTTCAGCCGCGCCTCGATGGCGCGCAGATCTAGCGGTTCACTCATGCCCCGGTCTCCGTCTCTCCTGCGGTCCCCCCACGCAACGCGGCCAGCGCCGCTTCCCGCGTCTCAGAATCCGGCTTCCCTGGTGCGGAAGCATCCCACATCGCTCTCTCAATCGCCGCCGCGACCCGGGGCGCGCGGGCATCAAGCACCATGCGAATCATCTCGCATGCCACAGCGAAGTCGATGCCGTGGCGTTCACAGGTGCCTTGCACGCCGTCCATCCCTATTTCTGATCCGCTGGGCCGAAGGGCCTCCGCCACTTGCTGCTCGAAATCGGTCATGCCGTTCTCCAAGTGTTTCCCCATGTGTTTCCCCTTGCGGAAAGAACCATGCGTCCCCATACGTCCTGGAAGTCCCCGTGGCCCAGCACGAAACGGTCGTCGACCAGGAGCATGAGCGGATTATGATTCCGCTGCTCTAACCATCTGAGCTACGCCGCCGCAACAGCTTAGTTCACGCTGGTGCCGGATTGTTTCCCTATTGTTTCCCCGTCGGCTGTGGGAACCGCTTCGCCACCGACTCGGCGAGGTCGATTTCGTCGACGATGTTGTAGCGCCGGAACATCGAGTCCGTCTCCCAGCCACACAGCTTCATGATGACCTTCGTGTCGACGCCGGCCCGGCGCAGATCGCGCGCCGCCGTGCGCCGCAGATCGTGGAAGAGGCGCCCCGTCAGGCCGGCCCGCTCACAGGCTGAGTTCCAGGCCTCGAAGAACGTCTTGATCCGGCGGCCGTGCTCGTGGAAGACGAACGGACCGTCCTGGGCCGTGCGCTGATCCTCCAGAATCTCGCGCAGCTCGGGCGCGTACTTGAACGGGAAGAGCACGGGCTTCTTGCCCTTCATCCGCGAGCCCGGCACCGTGATGACGGCACCCTCCCAGTCGACGTCCGCCCACTGCAAGCCAACCACCACTTCCTTCCGCCAGCCCACCAGCGCGGCGAACCGCACGACCGGCCGCAGATAGGCCGGCAGCTCCAGCAGCAGCGCGGCGATGTCGCCCTGCGCGAAGAACCCTTCGCGCGGATCGGCGGCGGCCGGCAGCTTGAACTCCGGCCGGAGCGCGAGCAGGCCGGACTCCACGGCGACAGAGAAGGCCGCGTTGAGCATCGCCACTTCATACCGCACGGTGCCGCGGCCGGCCTCGGCGTCGAAGCGATGCTCAATGTACTCGGCGACCCATGACCGCGTGATGTCGAGGGCCAATGTCTCCGGCGTGAAGAACGCTTCCAGGTGCGCGAAGGCCTGCTGCACACGGGTGAGCGAGCGGTTGTTCTCGCTCCGGTAGTGACGCTCCAGCTCGGCCCGCAAGCCCCCGACGAGCTTGTCGCCTCGGTAGGCCGCCAGCACGACCCGGTCAGGGCGGCCAATCAGCTTGCCGGACTCGCGGGCACTGAGGCGCTCGCGCAACAGCCGCTGGGCATCGCGCTTCGAGTCTGTCTCGGACGACTCGTAGTGAACCTGCCCCCGGACGTAGTACTTGAGCCACCAGATCGACGTCTCGAAGTAGCAGCCCTTCGGCCCGCACGACGAGAAGTGCTCGTGTGTGGGATCGACGCCGCGACGCACCCGCGGCCGGTAGACCCGGCCTCCACTGCTCATGCTTTCTGAACTCCGAAAAGGAGACGGGTGAGTTTACCCGTTTTTCCGCTGGGTGTCAAGCCATGCCTGGACGTCGGCCCGGTAGTAACGCTTCGTGCGGCGGCCCAGGTCGAGGCACGGGACGCCGAGCCGCGGCAGGCTCTTGGGCGTAACGTGGAGCCACGCCGCGACTTGCTCCCGTGTCAGGAGCGGGTCCGCCACGGCACGCGACTTGCTTTCCTCTATCGTACGCGTCACGAGTGCCAGCCCTGGTATCCCGTCAGCGGTGGCGGGAACCCGTACCGATCAAGCGCCCGGAACGCGTCTCGCGCTGCAATGAACTGCTGCCGTTCGAGTTCACCACGGCCCCGGCTCCACGGATCACTCGGGGGCGGAACCCAGCCGTAGCACTCGATGAGACGGCCCTCGGGTCCGAGCATCGCGTGCTCCCAATGCGGTGCCTCATGCGGCGCACCGCAGGTCGGACACGTACACGTCATGCCGCCTTCCTTTCCTGTTTCTTGGGCTTCTCGGCCTCACCCCAGCTCGGGCCCGCCGCGATCTCGACTTTGATCGGGACGTTGAGCTTCGGCACGCCGTCGGCCTCCGACCACTCCGTCATAGCCTCGTTTAACCGGCGCTTGAACGTCTCGCCGGCCGCGCCCTTGGGCGACGTGAAGTCCAGCTCGTCGTGCACAGTGAGATGCAACAGGACGTTCTTCCAGTCGACGAGGTCACGGACGACCCGGACCATCGAGTACTTGTTCAGATCGCCGGCACTGCCCTGGAGCAGATTGTTCAGCGCCTTGTAGGTCCCGACGTGCTTCTCGTTCGGATGGACCTTCCAGCCCATCCCCCGCGCCTCGGCCGCGGAGAAGTAGCGGCAGCGCCGGCCGCCCCACGTGATGATGTATCCCGCCGTGCCGTCCTTTCGGCGATACGGCCCCACGCCAGAAGCCGCGCCCTGGATGCGCCGACTCAGCTCCCCGATCACGCCGCCCGTTTTCTCGTGGTAAATCGTCTTGATCCGCTTCCACTCGTCGACCGTTACGCCAGCCAAGGACGCGCCCTTCGTGAGTCCGGCGCCATAGACCTCGGCGAAGTTGACCATCTTGATGCGCGTGCGGTTCAGATCGGGATTCCCGATCAGGTCCGCCACCATCTGATGGAAGTCCGCGCTCGGGTCGGCGTTGTACGTCTCGGCGATGATGCCGCCGGCGTAGTGCGCGAGGAAGCGGTACTCGATCTGACTATAGTCGGCCTTGATCCACTGGCCGTCCGGCGTGTAGGGCACGAACAGCGACCGAATCAGCTTGCCGACCTCGGGGTGGCGGTCGCCCGGAATCTGATGCAGCAGCTTGGCGGAGAAACGGCCCGAGACCGTCCCGTACTTCTTTCCTGGCACGTATTCTACGGGCAGCGGGTGGAACTCCCCGTGAATGACGTCCTGTTCGTCCGCCATCGTCAAGATCGTGTCGACGAACGTGCCGGAGAGCTTCGTCAGCTCGCGGATGCGCAGCAGCACGGTGGCGGCCTCGTGGTCCGAGGCTTCGAGCGTCTCCTTCGTGATGCTGGGCGCCCCCTTCTTGGTCGTGCCGTACGGGATGCCCAGGGCGTCGAACACGGGGACGACCTGGCCGGTCGACGGCAGCACCCAGATGTCCGGCAGCGTCGCACCCGCCTCCGTGGCGATCTGCGTCCAGCGAGCGCGGGCAATCCCCAACTCCTGATCGAGCCCGGCCTTCGTCTCCTCGGCCCGCGTGCGGGCGATGCGGACGCCGACGAGGTGCATCCGCACGATGATGGGGATGAGCGCCGTCTCCACCTGGTAAATCTGTTCGAGGCCCTGCTCGCGGATCATGGCGCGGTTGCGGTCGTACAGGTGGAGCGTCAGCTCGGTGTCGCGACAGGCGTACGGTTCAACCAGGTCGCCGGGCGCCCGCCAGTAATTGGCCGCCTGGCTCCGGTTGGCCTGGCCACCGAACTGGGCCTGACACCACTCGTCCAGGAACAGCTCGTCTTTCGCTTCGCCCAGGTGCTTCTGCGACAGGCGGTCTAGGGTGTAGCTGTTCTCATGTTCGTTCAGCAGCGCGGCGGATGTGCCGGCGTCTTCGATACCGGGGAACAGCTCAGGTCCGATGATGTCGGCGTACACAAGCATCCGTAAGTCAAATGGGGCGTTGAAGAACAACTTCCGCTGCTCGGGCCGGTAGAACTCGACACGCGCCCAGGCCCGGAACTCCTCCAGCGTGCAGTTATTCCCCCCGCGTTCGTGCCCCCATCGCAGGTACCACGACCTGCCGTCTGGCGCGGAGATCGAGCAGCCAACGGGCCGCGCGGTCCGGTCGACGCCGGTCGTTTCCGTGTCGACGGCGAAGCGGTCATAGCGCGAGAGATCAGGCAGCACGGTCATGGTCGCCTTCTATGGTTTTCAGCCATACAGCCAAGTCTCCTTCTTCGCGAAACCATTCGCCGTGGCTATGGTAGGCGGAAAAACGCCCATGCAGCACACTTTCTGTCTCTGGAACGCAGCCCAACAAAACAAGGGGGGCGTGGCTTCCGACTTGTAGATTTGACAAACGAACAGTAGGACGACAGCTCGTGCCGATTTTGACGAGACTGGTCCCGACTGCTTTTATCAGGTAGGTCTGTTGTGGTCCGCGAGTAGCCGCGTTACGCTTGCTCTGCTGTGCGGCGATTTGTGTCTTGTTGGCAGCGTAGCGCTTGCGAGCCCGCGCGATGATTTTTTCCTTGTTGGCAGCGTAGTACTCGTGTTGCTGGGCGGCGATTTTTGCCTTGTTGGCAGCGTAGCGCTTGCGAGCGCGCACGTTGTACTTTGCTTTGTTGACGGCGTAGTGCTCACGCTTCTGCGCGGTGATTTGTTCCTTATTAGCGACGTAGTACGCGCAAACCCGTGAGGCGATTTGTGGCTTGTTGGCAGCGTAGTACTCGTGTTTCTGTGCGGCGATTTGTTCCTTATTAGCGACGTAGTACGCGCAAACCCGTGAGGCGATTTGTGGCTTGTTGGCAGCGTAGTACTCGTGTTTCTGTGCGGCGATTTGTGGCTTGTTGGCAGCGCGGTATTCGCGCGCATTTCGGCGCTTACAGACCTTGCACTGCCTGGACCGTTGAGACTGATACCAGTCGTTGCCCCCGCACTTGACGCATCGTCGTCCAGTTGCGGTAGGTGCTTCGGGTAACAGGGTGAGATCAGGCAGCACGGTCATTCACGGAAACCGATCCGGGGAAAGGGTTGGTCCTCCTCGAACGGCGGGAACCACTCGCGCCAGAGGCCTTCGGGACGATCTTGCACTTCGATGCGCACGATGTTGTTGTCGACGCAAAACACCCCTCGATATGCAGGCCACATGATGGCCGACATACCGTAATCGCCCTTGCAGGGGCGTTTCACTCGCGGCATGTGAGCGTCCGGATCATCGTGCCGAGCTTCTTGGCGCGCGCCCACTCGGCCGTTTGGACGGACCCGCCGGTCATCTGAGCGCCCGGATAACCGGCATAGGCCACGATGCATTCGAGCACCAGCTCGCGCAGCTCCGCCGCCGTCACGTCGTACCGCGTCGTGTCAAACGGCCCCCACTCGATCAGCTTCATGAGATACCAATGCCGGGGGCGGCTGAGACTTCCCCCGTGTTCGTGCTGGGCGAGTAACTGTAGATGGCGTGGTTGTCCATGATGAGGCGGTACGTCCGCACGACCGCGAAGGTCGTCAGCGACAGTTGCGGCTGCGCCAGGCCATACTGCGCGATGTCTACTTCGTTGACCACGGCCTGCTCGATCACGTCGGGCTGACACTCGGCCCGGTCATGCGTCTCGATGTACTGGGCCAACGCCCCCATCACCAATGCCTGCATCGTCGAATCGGCGTGTTGGACGGTTTGATACAGTTGCTGCATGTCCTCGATCACGTAGCCGAAGACGCCGGCGAACGTGATGGTCTGCCCGTCCTGCGTCGTGACGGTCTGGGGATCAATGGCGGTGAAGTGGAGCCGGGTTGTGTTGCGATACACCACGTCCACATACGGGATGCGAAAGTGTATCCCCGGCCCGTACTCCTTGATCCGTCCTAGCGTCCCTCCACCGAGGCGCACGCGGAGCGACCGCTCCCACGGTGTCACGATGAACCACCAGACGAAGAGCGCCCAGAACTTGGCGATGAGACCGAAGAGTGCGCTCATCCGCGTTCGTCCGCGCCCTCAAACAACACGCACGGGCAGCCGGCAACCGTGCAGTCACTGAGGAACGTGGAGTGCTCCAGGTAGGCGTGGCCGCACGCCTCGTTGCGGCACCGCTCGTGGTCTTCGGGCATTACTTCTTCTCCTTTTGTCCCATGCGCGCCATCACGGCGCTCTGGCGACTGAGCTTCCGGTTCGCGTAGTTCTTCTTCCAGCGACGGTTCCAGCCGCGCGGGAATGGGCCCTCGGCCCAGCGCACACTTGTAAGCGGATCGACATGCACGGAGTGCGCTGTCATGAGCCGACATTCCAGATCACGCGCCCTGGGGTTCGGCTGCACGGCCGTGCACCGCGACTCTTTCTGCTGCCGTCCAGGGGCGGTCATGTCGCCGCCTCCGTGAGCCCGAGATGCAGGCCCTGCTTCTTGAGCTTCTGCCGGAGCGCGACGGCGTCGAGACTGTAGCGGTGGCCGAAGGCCTCCAGCTCCCGGGCGAACGCAATACCGTCCCGCAGCAGCTCGCGCGTCTTCTTCGGCAGGTCGTCCATCACGTCGAGCATCATCTCGTGCCGCGCCTGGAGCATCTGGCCGTAGCGAATGAAGCCGACGAGTTCGTTGATCGTGTAGTCGAGGATGTCGAGATCGGGCCGACCGGCGGGCAAGAGCGCGTCCTCCCCGTACTTCCGGAAGGCCTTGTCGCGCTCTGCCTGCTGCCGCGCCTCATACTCGGCTATGACGGCGGGACTAGACGCCATCGGGCCCTGTCGCGTCGCCGTTCAGGACAACGGGAACAGAGTTGTCCTCGGTGAGCGGCATGATGACCGTCTTGTCGGGACCGCTCGCCAAGTCGATGCCGATGACAGTCGGCTCTTCGGTCGGAAGGTTCTCCACGGCGGGGTTGCGCGCCGCGAGCAGCTCGACGAGCGACGGACCACCGATAATCCACGCCTGCTTATCGGCAATCGTGGCGATGACGAACGGGCCGGCGTAGCCGCTGTCGGTGATCTCCACCGTCTTGCCCGTGTAGTTCAGGCCGTACCCGGCCGCGAGTCCCGCGCCGATGCCGGCGTAGTCAGCCAGCTCGGGCGTATCCTGCGCCAGCTCGGGCGACGGCACGATGTACTCGTTCAGGTCCTTCATGAAGACAGGCGTGTACTTGCTCATGGTCGTTCCTTTGTGGGATGTGCGAGAGAGTCCGATCAGGGCGCACGGGCAAACGTCCGCCCTGACCGGCGAGCGGCTTAGTACTTCGGGGCCTTCTCGTCTGCGACGACTTCGGCGTCCACCGCGGGGGTGTCCGCGGCCTTGGTCGGGTCGATCTTCACGAGCCCGGCCTTGATGTCGTCACGGAACTGCGCGGCCATCTTGAACAGCTCGGGCGTCACGAAGCCGGCGTCCTCGATCTTGAAGTTCGCGAACGTGCCCTTCTCGTTCGTCTGCGAGACGGAGGAGATCGTGTAGATGCGCGCGAACACCGGCGCCTTGTACTTGGACGCGGCGATGGTCGTGAGCGTGTTCCAGTTGCGGCTCGCCTTGAGCTTCGTCGACGTCATAGAGATGAGCGCCGGAGCCCACGTGCCGTCCGTGCCCTGCGCGAGCACGAAGTGGTTGGCTGTCTCGACGGTCTGCACAGGCCCGTCGTAGTCGTTCAGGTTGTTCGGAACCAGGATCGGCTTCGAGAGGTCCGGATCGGCATAGCTGCCGAGGAAGCCGCCGCCCAGGTCACGCGGCACCCACGTGCTCCAAATCTTCTGGTAGAGCACGGCGATGACCTTCAGGCCACCCGTCTCGTTCTTGTAGACTTCCCGCGTGACGGTGTTGAACGTGTCGCCGATCTCGGCGCCCGCGATGTACTCGGGCTTGTTCTTGTCGATCTGCGGGCTCAGGCCCTGGATCAGCCCGATGAAAGGCGTGACGCGATCCGATTGCGTCATGTCCTCCAGGCCGACACCCGCCTGTTCCTGGAACATCTGCTCCAGCTCGGTCGGCACGAGGGCCGTTCCGGGCGAGGCCGGCACTTTCGCGACGGCCGTGCTCTCCTTCGTGGTCATGCCTCGTCTCCTGTCTGCTTGGGTTGTTTGAGGACGGCGGTCGTCTCGGGCGTCACGGTGAGTTGTGGCGGAAGCGGTTCGCCGTCTTGAACGCGCT
>Ga0193755_1000163_pt1 | contig 18542 bp, 15 predicted proteins | sample H1a2metaG_FD_144921 | JGI IMG/M metagenome (GOLD analysis project Ga0193755, IMG submission 144921) | Soil microbial communities from a riparian zone of the East river system, Colorado, United States - H1a2 | ecosystem: Environmental > Terrestrial > Soil > Riparian zone | place: USA: East River...
TATGCAAGGCGCGATGGCATCTGTTATCAGCGCGGCATTACTTCTGGGGTTCAGCGGTCAGGCGGCCGCTCAGCAGCCAGATCCCCAGCGCGACCAACAGAAGGCTGAAAAGAAACAACAAAAGCAGGCTCAAAAGCAGCAGAAGGCTCAGCAACAGCCGCCGCAAGCTCAACAGCCGCCGCAAGCTCAGAAGCAGCCGCAAGCTCAGAAGCAGCCGCAAGCTCAGAGGCAGCAGCAACAACAGCCTTCGCAGGCTCAGCAACAGCAGCAGTCGGCTAAGAAGCAAGCTCGCCAGCAGCAACAGGCTCAGCAACAGGCTCAGCAACAGGCTCAGCAACAGGCTCAGCAAGAACAGCAGGCTGCGAGGAAGCAACAACAGCAAACTCGGCAACAGACTCAGCAGGCAGATCAACGGCGTCTGGAGCAACAGCGCCAGGATCAAGTCCTAAATCAGCAACGCCGGCAGCAGCAGACACAACAGCAGCAGCAACTGTCGCAGCAGCGAGAACAGCAGATTGCGCAGCAGCGATCGACACAGTATCGTCAGCAACGCGACCAGCTTCAGCGGCTCGAAACGCAGAGACGCTCGTTACTGGAGCGAGAACGGCGCACCGCGCAGTTGCGGTACCAGCAACGCTATCTGGATAACGTCCGTCAGGATCAGTTGCGCCTGCAAAACTGGCGCTACTCGTACGCGCCTCCGCAATATCGCTACTATCGTGGTGGCAGATACTATCAGGCGAATCAATACGCCGCGGACATGCTCAGGCAGGCTGTAAGGAACGGTTATGCAGAGGGCGTCCGAGCGGGACAGTCGGATCGCGAGGACCGGTGGCGCGCCAACTACCAGGACTCGTATGCCTATCAGGACGCGACTTACGGCTATGATAGCTATTACGTCGGGTCGGACGATTACCGCTACTACTTCCGTGAAGGCTTCCGGCGCGGTTACGAGGACGGCTACTACGGCCGCACTCGCTACGGTGTCAACTCAAACGGAGCGTTCAGCATTCTTTCAGGTGTTCTGCAGACGATTCTCAACCTGCAGAATCTAAGGTAAAAGCGACGTTCACGAGAAAGCGCCCGGCCCACTGGCCAACAAAGGCAGTGGGTACCGGGCGCTTTTCCATTTTGGGCCGGCGCTCCCCCCGACCAAAGAATATCTCGACGCCTTCTCATCCGGGACTCCCAATCAGGATGTCGCGGCTCGCGTGACAACTCAGGACAGACTTTGAGCGGCAGATAGAGCTTCATCCAAAGTGGTGACCTTGCCATCCAGTTGAAGCTCATAGACCTCGTGAAGCCTTCGGCCCATCTGTGGGCCAGGCTCATATCCGGCTTCGATCAAGTGGCGGCCCATCAACAAGGGCTCCGGCGGACCGTGCTCAACCCCGAGCTTGCGTGCTCGCTCGATAAACCAATCTTCCGCGATCGATGCCTTACCGCCTTGCGCGAGAGCGCAGGCTTTCGCTACTCGGTAGAGCAGATCGAGGTCCGCTCGTTGCGCGAGCCGTCTAAAGTCCCCGTCAGACACCTCGTCTCGCAACTCGTAGAACTTGGTTGGCTTCAAGTGCTCGCGAACCAGCGACAGGACCTGCGAGCGCACGTCGTATCCCGCAAGCGTATGCAGCCCGAGTGTGTTCATCACCGAACGCGCCGGCCCGACGCCTAGCTCCGCGGGATCGGTGGATTGTCCGGCAGTGATGTTCGCTGCCAAAGGCTTCCCGAGATCGTGACCCAGAGTCGCAAGCATCACCGCTATGCGCTCCGGCTTCGAGAGATCGCGCGCAAGCTTCGCGGCTTCGTCCATGCTGAGCTTGGTGTGCGCGAAATCGTCGGTGACCAGGTGAGAATCCTTTTCCATTTCAGATCCCACGAGTGCCTGGAGCTCGGGAAAAAGCTTGTCGAGCGCTCTGAGTTCGAGCGCGGTTTGAAGTCCGATAGACGGTCGCTCCGCCAGCATGAGCAGCTTTTCAACCTCGCCCCAGACGCGCTCCGAGGGAAGATCTGAAAGCTCGATGCTGCGGCAGAGTTCCGTCGTGTGCGGTTCGACGGCCATCTCAAATCGCGCCGCAAGCTGAACTGCGCGCAGCACTCGGAGGCTGTCTTCGACAAACGTGTCCGCCGCTACGGCTCGCAGCACGCGCCGATTGAAGTCCTCTTGGCCGCCGAACGGATCGATCGTTTCGTCGGTGAGGGGGTCGTACATCACCGCGTTTATCGTGAAGTCGCGGCGCCGGGCAGCTTCGGCAAAACTCATCGTGGGATCGCCTTCGATCGTGAAGCCGCGATGACCGCTGCCCGACTTCGACTCACGGCGCGGAATGGACACGTCTATCTCCACTCGCTCGTGAGTTCGATCTTCCGCCGTCGGTGACCCGCGGTCCCCCGCGGCGCTGTCGGCTCGACGTTGAACCACCAGCTTGTAGACCGAGAAGTGCTCGCCTACCGTGTTGACTCTCGCGATCGATTCAAGCACCAACCGCAGCCGAGCCGCGTCGAGACCGTACACCTCGAGGTCAAAGTCCTTCGACTCGAATCCGAGCAGCCGGTCGCGCACCCAACCGCCGACCAGCACGGCTCTCCCGCCGGCAGCGCGCACGGCTTCGCAGACTTTCAGCACTTGCTGATTCATACGATGTAGAGGATAGCGGGGAAGCTCCGCTCGTGAAAGCAAACAGCGGGACGTGCTGAGTTGAAGAAGGTCGGCGGCGCGTTCGCTGACCTTCTGCCGTAGCCTGGAATCCAAGGCGTGTCTTTTTCAGTAATGACTACTTCTTCACCAACGAACGAACGTAAGCCACAAGAGCTTTGATCTCGTCGTCGTTGAGCTTTCCGCCGTAGGGCGGCATGGGCTTCTTGCCCTTCTTGATCGACTCGACAAACTCCGCGTCCTTCTCTTTTTTCTGCCACGCGGCATCGGTGAAATCCGGCGCGCCTTTCACTTTGCCCTTGCCATCCGCGCCGTGGCAGGTTGCGCATTTGTTGGAGGTGAAAAGCGCGGCGGCGTCAATGTTCGAAGCGGGTTTAGCCGTGACTGCTTTGTCGTCCTTCTTCTTTTCGTCAGCAGCTTTCGCCGGTTGATTATTATTAGCGCCCGCCGAGACCGAACTGGGCGCTGCTGAGCTCGCATTGGCGCTCGCCGAAGCGGGAACCGCGTTAGCGTTAGATGCGCCGCTGTGATTGGCGTTGTGATTCGTTGTCTCCGTCGTGCTGCAGGCTATAGAGAAAAAAACTGCGGATGAGATCAGTAGACCAAACTTGAGCATCCTCATTGAACTCTCCCTTCAGATTCAGTTCGTAGTTTTAGATCGTTCGCGGCGCATAACCGCCTGAAGCCGGAGCTGCTATGCTTCGTTTCAAAGCGAGCCGCGTCACCCGGAATGCTGTCGACGTTCATCAACCAGGGCCGAGCTTGTTGCCGATGATCGCCTCGATTTCAGCGATCGGGGCGCGCTCCTGTTGCATCGTGTCGCGGTCGCGAATCGTTACTTGATTGTCCTCCAGCGACTGATGGTCAACCGTGACGCACAGCGGTGTTCCGACCTCGTCCTGCCGCCGATAAAGCTTGCCTATCCCTGCGGTATCGTCGTAGACCGCGCGCATCGCTCCCGTTCGCTGCAAGCGCGACTTGATCTCTTTGGCCAGAGTGACGATCCCTTCTTTGTTCTTCGCCAGCGGAAGCACCGCGACTTTGATCGGCGCAAGGTCCGGGTGAAGCTTCAACACAACGCGCTTCTCGTCACGCACTTGCTCTTCCGTGTAGGCGTCCATCATGAACGCGAGCACTTTGCGGTCGACACCGGCCGATGGCTCAATCACGTATGGGAACACGTGTTGATTGCTCTCGTGGTCGAAGTAAGTCAGATCGGTTGTTGAGTCCGGATTCAGGCGTTTCCCCTCCGCGTCGAGTGGCTTTTTTGAGTGCGCCTTCAGATCGAAGTCGGTCCGGTTCGCGATTCCCTCAAGCTCGTCCCACTGCTTCTCTTCATCCTCGCGATCGGGGAAGAAACGATACTGAAGATCGACGGTGCGCTTGGCATAGTGAGCGAGTTCTTCGCGAGGCTGTTCGTACTTGCGCAGGTTTTCAGCGCGCATTCCGAGCTTGAGGTGCCAGTCGTAGCGCTCGGCGATCCAGCGATCGTGCCATTCTTCATCATTCGGTTCGCCGGGCTTTAAGACTTCCGGTGGCTTGACGAAGTACTCGATTTCCATCTGCTCGAACTCGCGAGTGCGAAAGATAAAGTTGCCCGGTGTGATCTCGTTGCGGAAAGCCTTGCCGATTTGCGCGATGCCGAACGGGAGCTTGCGATTCGTCGAGTCCAGCACGTTTTTGAAGTTGACGAAGATTCCCTGCGCCGTTTCGGGCCTCAGATAGGTGAGCCCTGATTCGTCCTCGACAGGGCCAACGGTCGTTCGAAACATCAGATTGAACTGACGCTGCTCGGTGAGATCGGTCGAGCCGCAAACCGGACACTTGTTGCCTTCGATCTTGTCAGCCCGAAGCCTTGCTTTACACTTGCGGCAATCGACCAGCGGGTCGGAAAAAGTCGCCTCGTGACCAGAGTATTTCCACGCGAGCCGGTTCATCAATATGCCGGCATCCAGGCCCACCATGTCGTCGCGCTCGTAAACAACCGATCGCCACCATGCCCGCTTGATGTTGTTTTTCAGCTCGACCCCAAGCGGGCCGTAGTCCCAGACCGAGCCCAGCCCGCCGTAGATCTCGCTCGACTGAAAAGCAAAGCCGCGCCGCTTGGCCAGGCTTGTGATTGTTTCGATGTCGGTCATTAGGTTCTTCCGGTTGTACTGCGCGCAAAAACCGTTGAGGTTGAATCACGGAATATACATCAGAGCCGAAGATATTTGAAAGCTGGCCAAAGACGGAGGCTGAGTACGGTTTCATGCCGCAATCCGCATCAGGCGAACAGCGCAAACGTTCGTCGCCACCAAGGCACCAAGACACCAAGACACCAAGGAGCACGAAGACGGTGTTTTGGCTTGGTGCGGCTTTTGAGTCTTGGCGTCTTCGTGGCAGATTCCCCTCTTCCCGGCATCTGCTGGAACGCGAATCACCGGTTGGTTGGATAAAACTGCGCCTGCAACGATATTCTTTCTGAGCAATAAATGAACATCGTCAAAACAATCTGCCCGGAGTGTTCGGCCTCGCTCGAGTTTCCCTCTGACTTCGAGAACGTAGTCTGTTCTGGTTGCGGCGCTACGCATCAGGTCAGAGATCACAACGGCTCGATCAGCCTGCGAGTCGTTCGCAGCGGTCCTATCGATTGGGAGGACCGAGGCCACACTCGAGATGCTGCCTCCAGCGTCGAATCACTGGGCAGCGTCGATGACGCCGGGCTCACCGAACTGGACGAGTTGATAGCCGAGATCGAATCGGACATTGAGGCCGTGCGCGCTCGTGAGCAAAGCGGCCCGCTTCAGTTGGGCTGCGCCGCGTTTGGAGTCTTCGGTTTAGTTTTGACGGTGCTTGTCGTCTTCATGCTGGTAGGCCGAAGCCTGGTAGGCGGCTGGGTGTTTTACCTGGCGCTGGCATTAGTGACCATCCTCGGGGTTGCCAGAGTCCGGGCGAAGCTCAAGGATCAGATCCCGTCCGTAGAGTTACGGGCCGACCGGCTGCGCCTTGAGGAAACGCTGGCCGAGCTTCAACGCGAGCGCTCGCGGCTCGGCCGAAGCTAAAGAAGCGGCAGTCGTGCGATCCAGCGCTAGACCACCTGCACCTCGCGCTGCTCAAACAAGTGATCCAACCACAACGAAGTCAGCTTTTCCGCCGCCGAGTTTTGTCTTAAGCGCTGACCCAAAAAATGAAAGTCTACTTCGTCCAGCTTCTGGTCCTGGTTGAAGCAACTGAACACCAGTTGTTCCTTGCCGGTCGCGGGATCAACCTGCCGCTGCAAGCACTGCGAACAAACTTCCTTCATCATGCATTGCATCGGCGAGTTGATCGAACCTATCGCAACGTGATCACCAAATACGTCACTCAGCAAATCGTGGCGCGCCTGGCGGACCGCGTCCATCATCCGGTCCGAGCCAATCGCTATCAGCCTGTCGACTTCTTGAAGCGGAATGTCCGGTACGCCTAAGTCGCCGCGAGCGTAGCGGTCCATGGCTTGAACGATGTTGCCGACGATGGTCCGGTCCTGGGGACGATGAGCCGGGATGGGCGGGCCCTCGTCGACGCTCCACACCACGGTATCGCAACCTTCCTCGATTGCCCGGCGCTTGAACAGATCGCTTGGGCGCTTGTAGCCGGCAAAGTAGATCACCCGATTGCCCGCTTTCTTCATCGCCGCCGCGATCGAAAACAGCACCGCGTTGCCAAGCCCGCCGCCGGCAAGCAAAACTGTCTCGCCCGACGGGATCTCGGTTGGCGTGCCGGTCGGCCCCATCAGCACGATCTCCTCGCCCGGCTCGAGCGTCGAGCACAACCTGGAAGACCCGCCCATCTCGAGCACGATTATCGAGATCAGCCCGCGCTCGGGGTCGGTCCACGCGCCGGTCAGCGCAAGGCCTTCCATCGTGAGGCGAATTCCTTCGACAACTTCCGCCGTTCCCTCGTAGTTTTGAAGCCGGTAAAACTGCCCCGGCTTGAAGTTGCGGGCGGCCATCGGAGCGCGAACGATAACCTCGACTATGCGGTTCGCCAGACGAATCGCATCGACGACCGTGGCGCGCATTCCGTCTTCGATCACTTCCGCGAATCGCACCCACGCGTTCTCGCGCTCGGGTTGCTCTTCCATGTCTTGTGCGGCGACTTCGCGCTCGAACAACCGGGCGATCTGTTTGTACCCGTGCAACGCCGAAGCCATCGCTTTCACTACGTTGCCGGCAAATACCGGATGCGCATCGCCATAGAACGTCACGAAGCGGCCACCTTCCTGATATGACGTGAAGAACCCGGTTTCTCCAGGCTTCACCTTTTCGACGTTGAACGAGCCGTTCGCCTGTTCGACTGCACGGTGCATCGCAAAGCACGATTCCTTCTCGTCGATTGCCAACGTGTCCGGATGTTCCTTCACGTATACGACATTCGGATGGGTGCCGGCCGCTACCATTACGGCCCGAGCGGGAAAGACGACTCTCTCGCCGGTGTCTTTCCACTTGCCGTCTGTCAGCGACATCCGGGCACACTCGAGCGCGCGCACGTGGTTGTGCTCGTCCAGCAGGGAGGCCAATGGGTCCATGCACTCGACGAATCCGATGCCTTCTTCAAGCGACTTGATCACCTCTTCGTGATTCAGACGGTAAGCGGGTGAGTCCTGGAGTCGCTTGCGATAGGCGATGGTGACTCCGCCCCATGAACGAACCAGTCTCGCGAAGTCAGGGGGGCGTCCGGCGGCGCGGGCCGCCGCGCGTTCGGCGTGAACCATTCGGCCGTGATCGAGCCAGGTACGAAGAGTCCTGGTCTCTTCTTCGTCAAGCTTCGCCCAGATCGCCTGTTCATCGATACGACGCTTCAATCGTTCGAAGCGCTCGAGCGCCTTCTCGACTTGAGTCACATAGTAGGCCTGCAGCTCGGTGGCCGTGTCGATGGCTGTCAGGCCGCCTCCAATCACTACCGCGGGCAATTCGACCTGGACGTTGGTCAGCGAATTCTTTCGGTAGGCGCCCTGGCCTTGCAAGCCCATCAGGAAGTCCGAGGCCATCCGCACGCCGCGCGCGAGGTTGTTCTGCATCGACACAAGCGTGGGCCGGCCGGCCCCTGCGGCGATCGCGATGTGATCGAATCCAAGCGCCCACGCATCCTCGATCGTCAGAGTCCCACCAAAGCGAACTCCATCAAGCAAGCGGAACTTCTTGCGCCGCATCAGAATCACGTAGTTGATGTCGAGAAAGTTCTTGTCCCACCGAACGGTGATGCCGTACTCGGCTACTCCGCCGAAGCCAAGCGTCGGACGTTCCGAGAGCGGCCCGGCTATTTCGTCGATGTCGCGGATGGGCTGCGGCACGCGGCGCTTTGAGCCTCGAAGCTGTATGGCTAGCGGCTCGACTTTGAGGCCTTCCACGCCAACGACGCCGAATCCTTCGTTCAGTAGATGCTGCGCTAATGTGTAGCCCGCCGGCCCCATGCCCACCACCAGCACGTTCTTGCCGTTGTAGCGCAGCGGGTACGGCCGGCGCGCGTTGAGCGGGTTCCACCGGGTAAGCAGCGAAACGATCTCGAAACCATAGGGCAGCCGCAGCACTTCGGTGAGTATGCCGGTTTCGATCTGCGGGATGTTCACCGGGTCTTGTTTCTGGAAAATACAGGACTTCATGCAGTCGTTACAGATGCGATGCCCGGTGCCTGCGACCATCGGGTTGTCGATCATTATCACGGCCAGCGCCCCGATTGGATGCCCGTCGCGGTAGAGCTCGATCATTTCGGAGATCTTCTCTTCGAGCGGGCACCCCTCGAGCGCGATACCTAACGGATTGCGCTCGATCGTCCCCTCTTTTTTGCGCAGGCCGGTCGAGCACGAGTCCTTGCCGCGCTCGTGACACGTGAGGCAGTAGTGTGATTCGCGGAGGTTTTCGCGCGGAGTGTAGCGCGAATCGGTGAGGTCGAATCCGTCTCGATGACGGCGAGTCTCGGGCGGTCCCATAAAGTATTCGGGCAGATCGGCGCGAGGCCGGATGCGTGGGACCAGTTCGTGATAATCAGTCTTGTGGATGATGTGAAGCGAAGTGATCTGTTTGCGACGCTGGGCGAGTGCCGGATGAAATGCGAGAGCGCAGACCCAGGCCTGAACGCGAGCAAGGCTCGCGTGGGCAACTTCGCCCGCTTCGCGACCGCCGCTCGCGCCATCTATCGCCTCTTGCAGCGTCGTGCAGACAACGGCCAGCTCGCGCTCCGGGTCGGAGGTCAACGAGGCATCGGGCATCAACTCGTCAATGACCTCGCGGTAGGCAAACTCCAGCTCGACAGGATCCATCCGCGCCAGCTCTTCGGGCGAGGGCGGATTCTTTAGTACGTGCCGCTCGACGAAGTTGCGCTTCCATCTGAAGACGACCTGATCGGCGCGCACCCGCTCGCACAGCTCGGCGTATTCCTTTTCGATATGAAACAGCCGGGCGATGAAGCTGCCGAGGTGCGGCGCGACTTTGATCAACAAGTGTGATTCCTGGAGACGGTCACGATCCTTGCCGTCGGAATCCCGATAGCGAATGAAGTCGCCGGCAAGCATGGAGTCGGCGTTTTGGAGCTCGGCGATGAAGGCGCGGTCAAGCGCCTCGAGTCTTCTGACGCGGTTGAGATCGGCGTATTTGAATCCCGGTACCCCGAGCTGCAGGTTCCAGGCCCGAGCTTGCTGCCGGGGGTTCTCCGGCAAATGTCTTAAGGCCATCGGTCTCCTTCGATTTCGAGTTCTTAATATCTCAGTCTGGTCGCAAATGAGTAAAGGGAATGTTTCCCTATGGACGCCGCTCAGACCGACGGAAGCTTGTACCGGTGGCCCTTTGAGCCCTTCCATTCCAAGCTCAGTGCGCTGCGCCGTGTGGAGTTTCATCGAGGGACGGTTACGGAGGGCCGCCCGTACAAGTCGTCAGGAACGAAACGTACGAGGCGCGATTTGTTCCTTGACCGGATCCCCGCGTTAGACTATGATTAAGTAGTATTAACTATTAAGTAACCTTATTGAAAGGATTCTAATTATGGGGACGGACGATGCAGAGCTGGCGCTGGATGGGTTTGTTGAGGCGGTATTTAAGCTGATTATCGATCATCACCACCGGCGGGTATCCGAGTTGGACCTGACGCTGTCACAGGCCCAAGCTTTGAGGATCTTGCGCCGCGAGGCTCTTTCGACGAGCAAGCTGGCGGCCGAGCTTCGGATCTCCGCTCCGGCGGTCACCCAGCTAACCGACCGGCTCACGCGCAAGTCCTTAATTGACCGCAAGCCGGTTGAGGGCGACCGCCGAATGGTCCTCATCTCGCTGACAGTTCGTGGGGAAGGGCTTGTCGACGGGTTTAGAAGGAACCGCAACGAGGTTTTCGCCCGCGCGCTGAGCCACCTGGACCGACGCGACCAGGCCGGTGTGCTGGATGCGTTGAAAAAGATCTCATGGGCACTGGGGGCGGAGGTGTCGCAACCCGAAGCGGTCCAGCCTTCGGTGGCAGCCGCCGGGTCGCGGCCACCCGTTCACCCAGCCGAAGCATCCAACCTTTCAACTGGAGCGAGACCAGTGCCAGTGGCAAAAAGAATCAGAATGGAATGGGACTGACTAAGGAGGTAGACAGGAAAATGAAAACGATCAAATCCAGACTCATGATGCTTACAATTTCGTTGGTGGCTGCCGCTTCCGTGACGTTTGCGGCGCAAGCCCGCTCGTCTGCGAACACTTCCGGGGATGCGCACACAAACAACAAGATCCGCAAGGAGCTCGTAACGCTGCCGTATTACGGGGTGTTCGACAACCTTGCCTATGAGGTGCAAGGCAACACCGTAATTCTGTCCGGCCAGGTGGTGCGGCCGACTACTCGTAAGGATGCCGAGCGTCGCGTCGCCAGGATCGAGGGGGTCGACCGGGTGATCAACAACATAGAAGTGCTACCGGTTTCCGGGTTTGACGACTCGATTCGGGCGCGCGCTTATCGAGCGGTGTTCGGCAGCGGAAGCAACTATCGCTACGCGATGGGCGCCAATCCGTCCATTCACATCGTGGTCAATCGAGGTCACATCACCCTGGAGGGCATTGTGTCCAATCGGATGGATAGCCAGCTTGCCTATATGGCCGCCAACCGAGTGCCGGGAGTGTTTGGGGTGACGAACAACCTGCGGGTCGCAAGTGGTAGCTGAACCGCGGCGAGCTGCGATAATTGAACCGATTGCGGGCATCGGGCGTTTAATCGCTCGTACTATGTTAGTCGGTTGAGAAGCATGTGCGGCGGGTGACGATTCGCTCTCTCTTGTCACTCGCCGCACTTCAGTTTATAAAGGGAGCAAGAAGACGTTACATTGGAGGTTGAGCAGATGGAAACGAACCTAAGGATGGTGAAGGACGGATGGCGAGGGGCGAGGCTTACGGTGTTGGCCCTTGCTCTCGCGGCTGCGTCGGTGTTGGGCCTTGGACTGCACCGGAGTGCGTCGGCGCAACAGGGGCAGTTGCCTTCACCGGCTGATCTTTCGCGCACTTTTATTAGCGTAGCCAAACAGGTAAAGCCTGCAGTGGTGAACATTGACGTGGTCGAGAAAACCAAGCGGACGGCGATGCGTTTGCCTGAGGGGTTTCCGCAGATACCGGGCTTGCCCTTTGAGGGACAGCCCCGGCGTCAGCGCGGGACCGGCTCCGGCGTTATCATAAGCGCCGATGGATATATCCTGACCAACAACCATGTCGCGGCGGATGCGGAACAGATCACCGTGAAGCTAGCGGATGGCCGCGAATTCAAAGCAAAACGCGTGGGCACTGATCCGGACACCGACCTGGCGGTGATCAAGATCGAAGCTACAAACCTTCCGGTAGCCCGGCTCGGCGACTCGGACAGAACCGAACAGGGCGAGTGGGTTATCGCACTTGGCAGTCCCTTCGGGCTCTCGCAAACCATGACTGCAGGCATAGTCTCAGCGACCGGACGCGACCTTGGCGCGGGAGCGGGACAGTTTACCAACTACATCCAGACTGACGCGTCGATCAACCCCGGCAACTCAGGCGGCCCGCTGGTGAACATGCAGGGCGAGGTAGTTGGAATCAACACGCTGATCTTCTCGCAGACCGGAACGAGCTCAGGAATCGGGTTCGCGATACCGTCGAGCCTGGCAACCAAGATCTACGCGCAACTGGTGAAGAGCGGCAAGGTGACGCGCGGTTACCTCGGAGTCTTCTTGCAGCCTGTGTCGGCGACGCTGGCGAAGAACGTGGGGTATGACGGAACCGAGGGCGCGCTTGTGAGCGACTTTCCCAAGGAAGACAGTCCGGCTGCCAAGGCAGGACTTCGCAGCGGCGATGTGATCGTTGAGTTCGACGGCAAACCAGTGAAGACTCCAAAGCAGCTTACCGAATACGTCGCCGACTCGGCGGTCGGCAAGGTAGCTCAGCTCAAGTACGTGCGTGAGGGCCGGGTTCAGACTGCCGCAGTGAGTCTGGGTGAGCGGCCGGGTCGTGCAGGCGAAGCCGAACCGGAAGAGAAGGGCGAGGAACAGGAAGACTCGGGCAAGCTAGGCGTCTCTACCTCGAACGTCACGCCCGAGATGGTTCGGCAGCTCAAGCTCAAGGTTGCCACGGGCGTGGTGATTCAAACTGTGCAGCCGGATAGCCCGGCCGCCGACGCGAATCTCCGGCCCGGAGACGTGATCCACCGGATCAACCGGATGCCAATCACTAACCGCCAGGACCTGGTTCGCGCGATGGCCTCGCTGAAGGGCGAGAAGGAAATCGCCATCCAAATCGAGCGTGCCGGCCAGCTCTCGTTTGTGTCACTGACGCTGGAGTGATCGGGCGAGCGCTCGCGAGCAGCAAAGGCGGCCGCTTTAGAAGCGGCCGCCTTTTTTTTACAACTTTCGTGCGGAGTCAAACTACTAATACCGGTCCTCGTTTCGTATAATTCAAAGTCCATGCAAATCCACAAGAACGTGCTCGCCTTAAGCGCAATAACAGTCTTTCTTTCTACAGCTACTTTGGTTCGGAGCGCAGTTGCCGGGCAAGCAGAAACGCAACCCGAACCGTTCCCGGCGAAGTTGACTTCGGATCTGAAGCGGTTGCAGCAGGCCGCGCTCGCAAGCGACTACGCATATCGACAGCTCGCGCACCTTTGCAACAACATCGGACCACGGCTCACCGGTTCGCTTCAAGCCGCCCGGGCCGTCGAGTATGTTGCCGCCGAACTGCGCCGTCTTGGACTCGAAGTTCAGCTCGAGAAGCTGATGGTTCCTCACTGGGTTCGAGGAGTCGAAACCGGTGAGTTGACTGAATTCAAGGGCCAGGCGCCCAGGACATCCCAGAAGATCGTGCTCACCGCGCTTGGCGGAAGCACGGCGACTCCACCCGAGGGATTGCTCGCTGAAGTTGTCGTGGTCGAGAGCTTCGAACAGCTTCGGTCGGCGGGGCGCTCGGCGATCAGCGGGAAGATCGTGTTATTCAATGTGAAATTCGACCAGCGACTCGCTTCGCAAGGCTTCGCCGGGGACGCGTACGGGCAGGCGGTGGTCTATCGCGGTGTGGGCGCGAGCGAAGCGGCAAAGCTCGGGGCGGTAGCCTCGCTCGTCCGCTCAGTCGGGGGCGCCGAGTACCGCTTACCTCACACAGGAGCGCTTCGATACGCTGATAACGCGCCGCGAATTCCAGCCGCGGCGGTGACCGCCGAAGACGCGGACCTGATCGCTTATCTCACCGCGCAGGGCAAAGTGCGAATGCACCTGACTCTTACGCCTCAAACGCTGCCCGACGAGCCGAGCTACAACGTGATAGCCGATCTCAAGGGAACCGAGCATCCCGAGCAGATCGTCATCGTATCGGGTCACCTTGATTCGTGGGACCTGGGCACCGGGGCGATTGACGACGGAGCCGGAGTCGCGGTCGCGATGCAAGTCGCTAACTTGTGCAAGCAGCTCGGGCTTCGTCCCAGGCGTACGATCCGTGTAATCGCCTGGATGAATGAAGAGAACGGACTGGTGGGCGGGACGACTTACGCGGCGAATCACAAGGCCGAAATCGCCAATCATGTCGCGGCGATCGAGAGCGACCTTGGCGCGGGACATCCGGCAGGGTTCTCAGCGCACGCAAGTTCAAAGGCGCTGGCGCTGCTTGCAGCGTTGCCTCCAATTCTTCAAGCATCGGGCGCGGGCGCGACGCGGCAAAGCTCGAACTCAGAGGGAGCGGATATCTCTCCGCTGGATACGGCCGGTGTGCCGACGTTTGCGCCGATTCAGGATGCCCGCACTTACTTTAACTACCATCACACCGCTGCCGACACGCTCGACAAGATAGTGCCTCGCGAGCTTGCCGAGAACGCAGCGGTGGTTGCGCTGCTGGCCTATACGATCGCGAGCCTGGCGGAGCCGCTTCCGCGCTAAGCAGCGTCGATCGGCTTTCTGGTGCATTGAACATGAGCGATTCTTCTGCGGCCAAAACGATAGAAGTGTTGGATACGCCGGACGAGCACATGACCTTCATGAGCTCGCAGTGGCCCGAGTTCGCCGCCTTCGCCTGGGAGAAATACCTTTCTGAAGGGCGAGGCGCGGTCGTCATCGATTTGAAGCGCGCTACAAAGGCCGGAGCGCGATTTCAAGTGCCCACTTACTACCTGGCGGACGGAAGCGAGCGCCTTCGTGCAAGCGGAGGTTGGCCGAGCGAGGAAGTAGCGGAGCTGATTCGGAACTACGACCCCAGGCAAGACGTAGCGTTCATCGTTCTTCGTCTGAACGGCGAGCAGTTTCACTACAACGCATCGGACGAATTGACGCCTCCCAGGGCTCATAAGTCGCGACTATCGCGAGCACGCAGACGGAAGAAATGATTAGCCCTTGCGGCTACTTGAATTCGAGCCCGCAACTTACGCAGCGATGCGGTTCTTTGACCAGCAGGAACAGCAGCGAAAGAAGACATGTGAACGGCGCGCCGATCACCGCAACGAGTATGGCCCACAGCGGGATTGTTCCTTTCATCACACTCGCCGAGTTGCATCGCGGACACAATCTTATCGGCACGGCCTGGCGCGCGGGTCGGGGCGCCGGAGGCGGCGGAGCTTGTTGAAACGTCTGAGGCGGATAGTAAGCGTTCGGCGCTCGCTGATCGCGGGGCGGCACTGAAGGGATGTAGCCGGAGTCGGGTCGCGGAGCCTCGGCAGTGAGCGGCGCGGAACAGAGACGGCAATAGTTTGAACCTTCGCGATTGTCAGCGCCGCACGCCCGACACTGCATAGATCCTTTTCTCCTTTGCCTACTGCCTGATCACAGTGTCTTGCAGACTAATTCGTCAGCGCCGTCGTGTCAACAAAAGCGAAACGGGGGTGGTGAGTCAGTTTGAGTTCAGAGTCCAAGCTTTAGCTTGCTGCTTTTATAGCGCGAAAGAGCAAGCTGAAGCTTGAACTCTGAACTCCATGCTCTTGTTCCCAGCTCGTCTTCACAGTCCCGCAGCGTCCCACTTGCGGCGAGTGTCGAGGATCAACTTCGCGAGCTTATGAGTCACCTTCGCAAAATACTCATCGGCCTTCGCCTGGTCGAACTTCACATAGCCCTGTCCTTCCTTGTACAACCCGATCGATGACGGAGCCGGGTAAGCCGAATACGTTCCAGGTCCCGGGTTCGGCGTCGCAAGCTCGTCCGAGTATCGATCCTTGTGCACGAGTTTCGGATCGATAGCCTGAATAAACGCGTTCTCGTTCCAGCCCGCGTGCCCGCCGTCTTCGCCAAATACCTGCAGAGTGACATCCGAACAGTAGCTCCACCAGTTGATCACCAATGTCCGGACCTTCTTTTCTTGCCCAACTTCCATCGCGACTGAGTTCAATACCGCGGTCTGCGGACCACCGTGCCCGTTTATCACCACGATGTTTCGAAAGCCGTTCTTCGCAAGCCCCAGCATCACGTCGCGCACGTAAGCTCGATAGGCCGGTTCGGAAATGGAGAACGCTCCTGGATAAGCATCCATGCTTCCGGTGATGCCGTATGGTATGACCGGAGCTACGAGGGCGTTTGTGTCGCGGGCGATCTTGCGAGCGATTGCCACCGGAGCTGTTATGTCCGCGCCGTTGTTGATCACGCCGTGTGGCTCAAGTGTGCCGGTTGGCAGCAGCACTGTGTTGATTTTCGAAGGCACGGCTTCTTTGAACTCCATCCAGTTGATGTCGCTCATGTCGCGAGTGCTGACCGAATCGGCGGTCTGGGAAGGAGCCGACGACGCGAGCAACCCCGCCAACGCGAGCGAGAACAGAAATCTAATCATTGGAATCCTCCACTTGTAGCGCGGCCCTCTGTGGCCGCCATTTCTTGCGCTGACCAGGACAGCTATGCGGAAAGGGGGAGCCGCGGCGGAGAGCCGCCTGTACACTTCAAAACACTGGCTCGGCGAGCTTCGCAAGCATCGTTGCCGAAGCCTTCTCCACATCCGCGTGCAGCGAATTGCCGTGCGAATCCATCGTCACGATCGCGGGAAAATCCTTTACGCGAAGGTGCCACATTGCTTCCGGAATTCCGAACTCCATCAGGCTTACGTCCAATACCTTCTCGATGCAACGCGCGTAATACTGTGCGGCGCCGCCGATCGCGTTCAGATAAACCGCGCCGGCTTCGGCCATCGCATCCAGCGTGCGTTTGCCCATTCCGCCTTTGCCCATCACCGCGCGAACGCCGTAACGCTTGATGATGTCCGCCTGATAAGGCTCTTCGCGAATGCTGGTTGTCGGACCCGCGGCGGTGATCTTGTAGCTGCCGTTGTCCTTCATGACCACCGGGCCGCAGTGATACAAAACCGAGCCCTGGAGATTGACCGGCGGCTCGTGTTTCATCAAGTACGAGTGAACCGCGTCGCGACCCGTGTACATATCGCCGGACACTATCACGACGTCCCCGACCTTGAGCTGGCGGATCTGGTCCTCGCTTACCGGGGTGGTGATGGTTCTTTCTTTGCCGGTAAGTTTAAACCCTTCGCCCGCAGCCATTCGTTTTGCTGGTTGCTTCTCGTCGCGGTAGAGCCATCGCTTGATTTCACCGGTTTTCGCGTCAAGCACAACGCCAAGTCTTCTGAAAGCCCAGCAGTCGTAGGCGACCGATACGAAGAAGCTCGCGGGCAACCGGTTCAACACACCGACCTTGCAGCCGATCAGCGTAACGCCTCCGGCAAATCCCATCGTACCGATGCCCAACGTGTTCGCGGCGTTCATCACATAGTCTTCAAGCGCGGCGAGTTTGGGATCGGGGTTCGTGTCGTCGAGCAACCGGAAGAGTTGCTCCTTCGCATGCTGGTAGCCTGAAGTGCGATCGCCGCCTATGCATACGCCAAGCGCGCCGGCGCTGCAGCCGTGCCCCTGGGCTTGCCAGACCGCGTGAAGGATGCACTTGCGCACGCCGTCCAGATCGCGGCCCGCCCGGCCGAGATGCGGAAGCTCAGTCGGCACCGAGTATTGAATGTTCTTGTTCTCGCAGCCGCCGCCCTTCAACAGAAGCTTCACTTCTATCTCGCCGTCGTTCTCCCATTGGTCGAAATGCATGACCGGCGTGCCGGGGCCGAGGTTGTCGCCGGAGTTCGCTCCGCTGATCGAGTCGACCGAATTGGGCCGCAGCTTGCCGAGCCGTGTAGCTTCGGCGATGGCGTCGCGAATGTCTCGTTTCATCGCGATCTGGTTAGCGCCGACCGGCGTCTTGATTTCGAAGGTCGGCATGCCCGTATCCTGGCAGATCGGGCCTTCATTGTCGGATGCCATATCGATGTTGGTAGCGATCACGGTGAGCGCCGTTCCTGCTCGTGAGGACGGATCTTCTACGCCAAGGGCCTGGGCCATCGCGTTTCGCACGTCGGGCGGCAGGTTAGTCGAAGTCTCGGTGATCAGTTTGATCAGCCTCTCCTTGAGCCTCGTCAGCCGAAAAGTCTATCGCGTGTTGCGGAAAAAGAAAAAGGGGAGCCGAGAAGCCCCCCTGTTGTCACACGAGCCACGCACGATCAGAGCTTGAGATACGCGGCCAGGAACGTGAACAGAACCAGCGTCTCGATCAGCGCCAGACCGAGCAGCAGCATCGTGAATATGCGTGGGCCAGCGCCGGGGTTGCGCGCAGTGCCTTCGCAAGCTGCCGAGATCGCGCGGCCGTCACCGAGCGCCCCGCCAATCGCGGCAAGCCCAACCGCGAAGGAGCCCATCGCTGGGAAGAACCACGAGTTCCCGGCGCTGTGATCCGCGGCGCCGGTAGGACCGGGCCCTTGCGCCATCGCGTTGGCGACTACCAGCAGCATCATCAGCGCCGACATCACAAACAGTTTCATTTTGAGCATCATCATCCTCCGGAGGCCAAAGCCTCGACGCCAGCTGTCCGCCGGCGGCTTTGAACCTCGCAATGACAGTCCGTCATAACCGTATCGTGGGCTCGCGGTTCACCCGGAGCCGATAGGAGACGGGTCGTCACTCGAAGTTTCAGGTTATCAATCAGAGGAGGTGATAGTCCGGCCTGGGATAATTTCCACGCGCCCGGTATTCGCTTGCCCCTCTTACTGCAAGATCAACTTCTATGAAAGAGCCTGACCCTCAACCGCCTCAACCAGGTTTAGAATAAAGCCGAAATGACTTGCGAGTCGTGATGAGTGCCGTCACTGATCACGCATTACCAGGTCAGTGCGCCTCTGCTGATTCGCGTCCGTGGTCTTCGCTATCGTGTTCTTCGTGCGGCACGGTCTCCGAGAGATAGACCATCGACAGCATGATGAATATGAAGGTCTGCACAAACGCGACAAACAGCCCGAGCACGATCGTGAAGATTGGGACCAGCACCGGCGCAAGCCTGTAGAACGTTCCGCCTATCTGGTGGTCGGCGAACATATTCACGAACAAGCGAAGCGACAGCGTCACCGGGCGCACAGTGTTGGATAGTATTTCAACAAGAAAGATCAGCGGTCCCAGC
>Ga0193755_1000164_pt1 | contig 18420 bp, 10 predicted proteins | sample H1a2metaG_FD_144921 | JGI IMG/M metagenome (GOLD analysis project Ga0193755, IMG submission 144921) | Soil microbial communities from a riparian zone of the East river system, Colorado, United States - H1a2 | ecosystem: Environmental > Terrestrial > Soil > Riparian zone | place: USA: East River...
GTCGTGCTACGTCTTTAGCTCTTTAGCTCTTTCGCCTATACCCCTTCATGAGTGCCGCCGCATAGCCGTTCTGCGGGTCCTTGCCGGCGTCCAGCAGCTCCTGGACCCTGCCCGGGCCGCGGTTGTAGGCAAGCAGCGCGAGGCGCAGCTTCGCGTCGGCATTCCCTTCATAGCGCTCCAGGAGATCCCGGAGGTAGCGGAAGCCAAGCCGCAAGTTGGTGCTGCGATCGTACAGCTGCGCCGTGGTCAGACCGGGCTCGTACAGCCGGGCCGTGCTCGGCAGGACCTGCGTGTACCCGATCGCCCCCACCTTGCTCTTGGCCTTCGGGTTGAATCCCGACTCCACCTTCACGAGGCGAAAGGCCAGCCCCGGGTCCACCCCCTCCGCGAGGGCGACGTCGTAGATCGCCGCTGCCAGGTCGGCCGCGATCACATAGTGCGTGGAGTAATCGATGATCGCGTTGGCGCGCTCGAGCTGCAGCCGGGCGACCGCGAGTTCTCCCCGGGTCGCTTCGAGTGCCTGCTCGAGGGAGCGCAGCTCCCCGATCAGCGCGGGTGCCGTGAGCGGCGCCGGCTGGTCGTCGGCAGTGGCGCGTCGAGCCCAACCGCCGATGCTGCTCACAACCAGAGCGCCAAGGAGAATGAGCCCTCCCTGCAGCATCAGTTTCTGGGTTGTCGTGTGCATAGCCCTCTCTTGTAAGACCAGGCGGTCCCCATACTGGCACCGCCCCATCAATTCGCCGTCAATCAGCCGAGTCGCGCCGCCAGTCCCCCCGCGTGCCACCCGTCTTCTCGAGCAGTCGGACCTTCTCGATCTCCATCGCCCGGTCCGCCGCCTTCACCATGTCGTAAACCGTGAGCAAGGCGACCGACACCGCCGTGAGCGCCTCCATTTCCACGCCCGTCCGTCCCACCGCCTTCGCGGCGGCCCTTACCCGCACTCCCGGCAGCGCATCGTCCAGCGTCGCGTCGACTTCCACGTGGTCCAGGCCCAGTGGGTGGCACAGCGGAATCAGCTCGGCCGTTCGCTTCGCCGCCAGCGTTCCCGCCACCTCGCTCACCGCCAGCACGTCGCCCTTTGCCACCTGCTGATCGGCGACGAGCCGGAACGCCTCACGCGACATCCGGATCGCGCCTTCCGCCACCGCCGTGCGCACCGTGACGGGCTTGTCGCCCACGTCCACCATCCGCGCCCGGCCCGCTTCGTCCACATGCGACAGCTTCATGCCGGCTCCGCTAGGTCGTCGGCCAATACGGCCGCAACGAGCTGGGGGTTCACATTTCCCTGTGCGAGGCCGCGCGCTTCGAGGACTCGTGCGATTGCCTCGACCACCTTGTCGGTCTCGCCGCCGGCACGCGCTTGCTCGCGCAGTCGCTCGAGCAGGCCGTCCAGCATGTCCGTGAATCCGCCTCGTGCCTGGAAGGGCTGCAGTGCCAGCGCCAACCCATACCTGCGCACCGGACCTGCTTCCACGGCGGCGAGGAATCGGTCCGCGCCGTCCGCGCCCTTCGCCCTGCCGTCCCCATCTGCAAGGAGCCTGCCTATCCGCCCGTCCGCCAGTGCAACTCGTTGTGCCAACTCGCGTTGCCCTGTCACGCCGAGCTCCTGCTGTGCGAACGCTGCCACGACGCTGTCGGCCAGTTGTGCCACCCGGACCCGCACTACGCGAGACAGAATCGTCGGGAGCAGCGAATCAGGCGCCGCGGTGGTCAGGATGAACACCGTGTCCGCTGGCGGCTCCTCCAACGCCTTCAGTAACGCGTTGGCGGCTGCGTCGGCTCCCGTCTGGGGCACCAGCCGCTCTGCATCACCGATCAGGAACACTTTGCGCCGACCCATCGCCGGCGTCAGCACCAGGCGTCGAAGCAACAGCCGGACCGCGGCGATTCCATGGCTCGCCAACCCCAAGGGTGGCTCGTACAGCGGTTGCTGGCGCCGCGCCGCCATCTCCTCCCCCAACGCCTCCTCGACCAGCTCCACCTGCTTGTCCGCATCGCCGCCCTTCTTGGAGGGCTCGAGCGGCACGAACCAATGCACGTCCGGGTGTGACAGGCTCAGCACGAGCTTGCAGTGCTGGCACTTCCCGCACGGTTCTCCCTTTCCCGTTTCCCCTTTCCCGTTTCCCGTCCCCTCGCATACCAGCGCCTGCGCCAGCCAAAGCGCGAGGCGTTGCTTCCCGACGCCGGGCGGGCCCTCAAGCAGGAGCGCTTGTGGCAACCGGCCGGAGGCGATCGCGCCTGCCAGCCGGTGTCGGGTCCCCTCATGACCGTAGAGGGGGGGGATTGGCATGGCGGGAATCTAGTCAGGGGTGGCAAAACCGGGCTGTGTTCAAAACGCAACACATTACGTCACAAGCTGTTATGTCGATTTGTTGGGGCTTGTGCTAGTCTAAGCGATTACATGCTATCACCTTACAACAGAAAGTGATAGCTCACTCGCGAGATAGTGCCCAATTTCCTTACGTTTTCGGTGTGTATTTGGGGGTGCGCCGGCGCAACATCGATCAGCCTCTATGGTGCCGCCGGCGAAGCGCGTTCACCCGCCACCAACCGGGCCGCCGCTCGCAGTTGAGGCGGCTGACCGACGACGACGAGAACATCGTCGGCGGCGAGGCGGAAATGGGGACCCGGCGTCCCGATCTCGTCTGTGCCTCGACCGACCGCCAGAACCAACGCGCCGGTCTGGGTACGCAGACCGGTGGCGGCGAGCGTCTTCCCGACGAGGGGCGAGTCCGGGGCGAGCCGTAGACGCTCCACCGCCATCTGCGGGATGCCGGCCACGGCGCCGAGGCTTATGCGCCCGGCTCCATCGCCGCCGCGCAGCGCCTCGTAATGGGACGAGCGGATCTGATCCACCAGGCGCTCGATGTCGGACCGGGGGACGTTGTAGTGCGCCAGCACGCGCGCGAAGATCTCGATCGACGTCTCAAACTCCTCGGGGATCACGACGTCCGCACCGAGCCGGCTGAGCTCGGGGATTTCCGTCACGTAGCGAGTGCGCGCGATGATGTGGATGCGGGCGTTGAGCGTGCGTCCCACGCGCACCATGCGGCGAGTCGCCGCCGGGTCGGAGATCGCGACGACGAGCATTCGGGCGCGCTCCGCGCCGAGGGCGCGCAGGATCTCTTCGCGGGTGGCATCGCCGTAGAAAGCGGGCTCGCCGCGCGCGCGGGCCTGCTGGACGGTCTGCGCGTTGAGCTCGACGATGAGGTAGGGCGCCCGGATGGACCGCAGCGCGGCCGTGAGGTTGCGCCCATTCAGGCCGTACCCGGCGACGATGACGTGGTCGGTGAGCGGCTGGTCGGCGACCGCGATCGCCCCGGGGCGGAGCCCCGGCAGGAGGCGGTCGAGCGGAACCAGTCGCTCCAGCCCATCGAGCAGCGCCGGGCCGCCCTGCAGCAGAAACGGTGTGACGAGCATGGTCAGCACGGCCACCGCGAGAAACGTCTGATAGAGGCCCTCCGAAAGGAGCCCGGTTCCGCGGCCTTCGCGTGCCAGCACAAACGAGAACTCGCCGATCTGCGAGACGGCCAGGCCGGCCAGCAGCGCCACCCGCCCGGAGTAGCCCATGAGGGCGGGGCCGACCGCCGCGAGCAGCGCTTTCCCCCCCATAACACCCACCACGCCGCCCAACGCGAGCAGCGGGTGATCCCGCAGGAAGTCCACCTGTACGAGCATGCCGACCGCCACGAAGAACAGGGAGATGAAGACGTCGCGGAACGGCAGCAGCTCGGCCATTGCCTGGTGGCCGTAGTCCGATTCCGAGATGACCAGTCCCGCCAGGAACGCGCCCAGGGCCAGCGATGCGCCCGCCGCGGCGGTGCCCAGGGCTGTGAGCGTGCCGACCAGGATGACCGCGATGAGGAACAACTCCCGACTGCGCGTCTTGAGGATCTCGGCGAGGATACGCGGGACCACAGTCCGGGCCAGCACCAGTACGCTGATGACGACGAGCACCGCCTTGCCGAGCGCCAGGAGCAGCGCCCCGGCGCCGCCGCCCGACCGCCCGGCGAGAAACGGGAGGACGAGCATCATCGGCACGACGCACAGATCCTGAAAGATCAGCACGCCGGTGGCGAGGCGGCCGTGGGGAGCGTCGATCTCGCCCTTGTCGGTGAGGCCCTTCAGCACGATAGCGGTGCTGGAGAGCGCGACGAGGAAGCCCAGGAGGACGGCCACCCGCCAGTCGAGGTGCAGGGCCATGGCCACCAGGCTCGCGAGCACGACGGTGAGGCCTACCTGTGAGCCGCCGCCGGCGACCACCTGCCGTCCCATCTCGCGCAGTCGACTCAGAGAGAACTCGATGCCGATGGTAAAGAGCAGGAGGATGACGCCCACTTCCGCGAGGCTCTCCACCTGGTGGGCGTCGGAGACCAGGCCGAGCGCGTTGGGGCCGAGCAGGACGCCCGCGACGATGAACCCTGGGAGGGCGGGGAGCTTGATACGGTGGAATACCAAAATGACGAGCAGGGAGACGGCGAAGATGATCGCCAGGTCCTTGAGGACGTGGTACTCGCTCATGGCGGCTCGTGGTATGTCATTGCCCCGGGCTCAGTTGGGGTTGGCGGTGACGCAGGGCACACGCCTCGTGTGAAGACCATAATGGAAAACCGGGTCGCCGGGTGCAAGGTTGTGGCGCGCATTTCGTGCAGCATTACCCCAGATCATTCTCGGGCATCATTAGACGTGGGCACGGGCCGGTTCAGACTGCTGCGGCAGGACGACGCCGTTCGCGACGCAGAACTGTCACGGACGGAGGCGCAGCTGCGCGCCACCGCGCGCCAACAGGAAGCGGTGGCGCACATCGGCCAGCGGGCGCTGGCCGGCGCTCCGCCGGACGAGCTCATCGCGGGTGCCGTGGCCATCGCAGCGCGTGTGCTCGAGGTCCCGTTGGCAAGTGTGCTCGAGCTCCGTCCGGAAAGCCGGACGCTGCTGCTGCGCGCCGGTGTCGGGTGGCGTGAGGGCGTCGTCGGGCGCACGGTGTTGCCAGCGGATGCGGACTCGCACTCCGGGTATGTGCTCCGCTCGACGGGCCCGGTCGTGGTGGAGGACCTGGCCACGGATGCGCGATTCGGTAGCGCGCCACTCCTGTCGGCCCAGGGTGTGGTATCGAGCCTGAGCGTGATCGTGCACGGCAAGGCCCGCCCCTTCGGAATCCTGGGCGTGCATACAGCGCAGCCCCGCGAGTTCACGATCCACGACACTCACTTCCTCCAGGCGGTGGCGAATGTCCTGGCCACCGCGATCGATCGCGCGTACGCCGAGGAGGCGTTGCGACGGAGCGAGGAGCACTTCCGCTCCCTCATCGAGAACGGGTCGGACATCGTCACCATCGTGGGGGAGAACGGCGTGTTCCGCTACGCCAGCCCGTCGGTCGAGCGCGTGCTCGGGTACGCGCCACGGGAGCTGCTCGAGCGCAACGCGTTCGACTACGTCCACCCGGACGACATTTCGGTCGTCGCCGAGGCCCTGGCGGGGGCGATACACCACCCCGGGGTCCCCCAGGCCGCGCAGTTCCGGTTCCGGGCGCAGGACGGCGCATGGCGGGTGCTCGAAGCGGTGGGTCAGGCGCGCGTAGGCCCTGGGGACGCCGCCCAGCTGATCGTCAACGCGCGCGACGTCACCGAGCGGCGGCGCCAGGAGCGGGCGCTCCGCGAGAACAAGGAGCGGCTGCGAACGGTCATCGCGGGGGCGCCGCTGGTGCTGTTCGCGCTCGATCGTGACGGGGTGTTCACGATGGTCGAAGGGCGCGGGCTCGACGCCGTCGGGGTGCGGCCCGCCGTGCTCATCGGCCGCTCGGCGTTCCAGCTGTTCGCAGACCTGCCGCAGGCGCTCGCGGACGTGCGCCGTGCCCTCACGGGGGAGATGTTCTCATCCACCGTCGAGGTCTTCGGCGTCGTGTTCGAAGCGTGGTATTCGCCGGTTCGCGACGCGGATGGGGCGGTGGCGGGGGTGATCGGCGTCGGGACCGACATCACCGAGCGGTGCCGGGCGGAAGCCGCGCTGCGCCACTCGGAGGAGAGCCACCGCGCCCTGGTGCAGCACGCGTCCTACGCCATCTACCGGTCTTCCGTCGAGGGACGGTTCCTCACCGTGAACCCCGCGCTCGTGCGGATGCTCGGCTACGAGTCCCAGGAGCAGCTCCTGGCCGTCGACCTCGCCGTCGATGTATACGCCGACCCGGACGAGCGCCACCGGATCCTCAGGCGGTTCGAGGTCGAAGACGTGGTCGAAGGGGTGGAGGTCACGTGGAAGCGCCGCGACGGCGAGGAGATTCTGGTGCGGCTCTCCGGCCGCGCGGTGCGGCGCCCCGCCGGAACGATCGACTGCTTCGAGACGATCGCGGAAGACGTGACGGAGCGGCGTGCGCTCGAGGAGCAGTTACGCCAGTCCCAGAAAATGGAGGCGATCGGCCAGCTCACCGGCGGCATCGCCCACGACTTCAACAATCTGCTCACGATCATTCTCGCGAACGCTCAGCTGATCGCGAAAGTGCTCCCCTCCGGCCAGGCGGATGCCCACGCCGACCTCCGGGATGTGATGTCGGCGGCCCTGCGGGGCCGCGTGATGATAAAGGAGCTGCTCGGTTTCGCGCGCCGCTCGCGCCTCGATCTCCAGTCCGTCCACCTCGGCGGGCTCATCGGCGATCTGTCCGGGTTCCTGCGTCGCATCCTGCCGGCCGATGTCGAGATCATCGCCTCGAGCGAGAACGACCTCCCCGACGTGCGCGCCGATGTGCATGCCACGGAGCAGATCCTCTTCAACCTCGTCACCAATGCCCGCGACGCGATGCCGGATGGCGGCGTGCTGCGGATCGAGACCAGCCGGGTGCACCTGACCGAGGATCAGCGCCAGGCGTGGGGGTCGAGCCGAGCGGGCGAGCACGTCTGCCTCTCGGTGGGCGACACCGGGATCGGCATGGACGAGGAGACGCGCGCGCACATGTTCGAGCCGTTCTTCACCACCAAGCCGGTGGGGAAGGGCACCGGCCTCGGGCTGGCCACGGTGTACGGGCTGGTGAAGCAGCACGGCGGCGGCATCGATGTGGACAGCGAACCGGGGAAGGGAACCCGATTCCGGATCTATTTCCCCGTGGCCGACGGGGTGGCCGTTGTCGTGCGCCCCCGCGCGGGCGTCGCCGAAGTTCGCGGCGGCCTCGAAACGATCCTGGTGGTGGAGGACGACGACCAGCTGCGCCGCTCCGTCAAGCGTATCCTCGAAGCGGCCGGCTACCAGATCGTCACGGCAGCCGACGGCCTCGAGGCGCTCGAGGCGCTGCGCCAGACGGCGGGCGTGCGGCTCGTGTTTTCGGATCTCGTCATGCCCCGCCTGGGAGGGCGCGCGCTGTACGACGCCGCGCGTCGGGAGGGGCACACCACACCCTTCCTGTTCGCCAGCGGCTACTCGGACCCCGACCGCGCCGCGAGTCTCGACCCGTCCGTTCCCCTGCTGCACAAGCCGTGGACGGAGCCGGATCTGCTGGAGCGCATCAGGGAGATTCTGGACCGTCCAACACCTCTCTGACCTTCCGCGCCAGCGTGTCCGGCACGAACGGCTTCTGGAGGAAGGCGACGCCGGCGTTCAGGACGCCCTGGCGGACCATCGCGTCGTCGGTATAACCGGACGTGTAGAGCACCTTCATGCTGGGCCGCTCAGGGGCCAGCCGCTCGGCGAGCTCGCGACCGCTCATGCCGGGCATCACGACGTCCGTCACCAGGATATCGATCCCGCCCCGGTGGCGGGCGGAGAGCTGCAGCGCGGACGGCCCGTCGGCTGCGTCGAGCACCCGGTAGCCGCGGGCCTCGAGGCTGCGGCGGGCCAGCGTGCGCACCGGCGCCGCGTCCTCGACCAGCAGGACGGTCTCGTCGCCGCCGCGCACCGGCTGCGGCGCTGACGCCGGCGCCGGAGCGTCGGCCACGCCGGGCACGCGGGGGAGGTAGATCTTGACGGTCGTGCCGTGCCCCGCCTCGCTGTAGACCCAGATGTAGCCGCCGCTCTGCTTGACGATCCCGTATACCGTGGCGAGTCCGAGGCCGGTGCCCTTCCCGACTTCCTTGGTCGTGAAGAACGGCTCGAACAGGTGCGCCTGGGTCGTCTCATCCATGCCGACGCCGGTGTCCGCGACCGCCAGGCAGGCGTAATCACCGGCCGGCATGCGGTGGCGCCGCTCGACGTGCTCTTCGTCCAGCATGACGCGCGTCGTCCCGATGCTCAGCCGGCCGCCGCCGGGCATGGCGTCGCGGGCGTTGACGGCGAGGTTCAGGAGCACCTGCTCGAGCTGCCCCGGGTCGGCGTTGACCGCGCCCGCGGCGGGATCGAGCGAGGTGGCGAGCTCGACGTCTTCGCCGAGCAGGCGCCGCAGCATCCGGTCCATGTTCGCGACCACGGCGTTGACGTCGAGCACCTTGGGAGCGAGCACCTGCCGGCGGCTGAACGCCAGCAGCTGCCGCGTGAGCTCCGCGGCCCGAAGCCCCGCGTGCCGGATTTCCTCGGCGTCCTCGCGCCGTGGGTCGCCGGGCGGCGTGTTGTGCAGCAGCAGCTGGGTCGAACCCAGGATGGCGGTGAGCAGGTTGTTGAAGTCGTGGGCGATGCCGCCCGCCAGCTGTCCCACGGCTTCCATCTTCTGCGATTGGCGCAGCTGCTCCTCGAGCTGGCGCTGCGCGCTCACGTCGCGGGCGAGCACGAGCCGGGCGCGGCGGCCGGCGAACTCGAGCGGCCGGGCGACGAGATCCACGTCGAATCGCTTGCCCTGCTTCGTCCAGTGACGGACCCCGGCGCGCACGGCACCGTCGTCCGGCCGGCGCGCCAGCTCCTCGTCGAGCCGGGCCTGCTCCTCGGGCGGGCGGATATCACGAATCGTGAGTTCCAGGAACTCCTGCTCCGTGTGCCCGTACCGTGCGACGGCGGCACCATTCACCGCCAGGATGCGGAGCGTCTCGAAGTCGTACACGAACATCGGCTCGGGATTGGTCTCGAACAGCAGCCGGTACTTGCGCTCGCTCTCGTGCAGCTGCTCCTCGGTGCGCTTCCGCTCGATCGCCATGGCGACCTGCGTAGAGACGAACTGCAGGACGTGCTTCTCCGTGTCGCGGTAGCGGACGCCGGGGGCGTAGGTCTGGGCGACGAGCACGCCGATGGTGCGATCGCCGATCTTCAACGGGACGCCGACCCAGTCGATCGACGGCGGCCCGATCAGCTCCACCTCGCCGCGCCGCTCGAGCTCCGCGTGCACTTCCGGCGTCACGAGCAGCGGCTGGCCGGTCCTGAGCACGTATTCGGTCAATCCCTTGCCGGGCGTCTTTGACGGGAAGTCCGTGTCGTACTCGTCTACGTGGTACGGGAAGGTGAGGTGGTTGTTCGCGGCGTCGTACAGCGCGATATAAAAGTTCTTCGCGGGCATCAGCTCGCCCACGATCCGGTGGATCGCGCCAAACAGCTCCTGGAGCGTACGCGCGGCGTGGGCGGATTCGGAGATCCGATAGGTGGCGAGCTGAATCTGCTCGGCCCGTTTCGATTCGGTGACGTCGCGGAAGCGCCACACGCGTCCGACGCTCTTCCCGGCGATGCGCTGGGGTTCGGAGAGGCGCTCGAAGATGCGACCGTCCTTGAACGTCAGAACGTCGAAGCTCGACGCGTCGGGGCGCGCGTACAGGTCGCGTATCCTGCTGAGGAATCCTTGGGGGTCCGCGAGCTGCTCAAGCACGAACGCGAGTGTTTGGGCGCTATCCCTGGCCTCGAGGATCGAGTCGGGGATCCGCCACAGCTCGGCGAAGATGCGGTTGAAACTGACGATGCGGCCCGCCAGGTCGACGACCAGAATACCTTCGGCCGTGGATTCGAACGTCGCGTTGAGCAGCGAGAGCGTCTCGCGCAGGTCCCGCTCGGTACGCAGGTGCCCGGTTATGTCACGGTAATTCACGACGATGGCACCGATGGCCGGGTCGTCCAGGCGGTTCACGCCGACCGCCTCGAGGTGGCGCCAGCTCCCGTTCTTGTGCAGAGCGCGCAGCTCCGTCCTGACGAGGTGCCCGGGCCGCTGCATGAGCTCGCCGAACAGCTCCAGTGCGTCGGGGCGGTCGTCAGGATGGACGAGCTCGAACGCGTTCAGGCCCACGTTTTCGGTCGCGCCGTAGCCGAGCACCGGCTGCGTGGACTGGCTGGCGTACAGCACCGTGCCGTCCGGCCCGAGCAGCATGACGACGTCGCTCGAGTGCTCGACCAGGGCGCGGAACCGCTGCTCGCTCGCGTGCAGCCGCTCGGCTGCTCGCTTGCGATCGGTGATATCCCGGCCGACCAGCACCACCTGATCGCTGCTCATCGGCGAGATCGCTCCGGAGAACCAGACGTCGCGGCCCCCGATCGACAGGCTGTACTCGAAGTGGACCGTCGTCCGGGTCTCGAGGGCGGTGCGGATGTACTCCATGAACTGCTCCGCCTGGACGCCGTCGAACACTTCCCGCAGCGTCTTGCCGAGCAGTTCAGCGGCCGGGCGGTACAGCAGGGATGGATTGGTGGGGGCGATCTTGACGTAGCGACCCTCGGCGTCGAGCACCAGGATGACGTCGTTGATCGCCGCGAATAATGCCTCGAGCTCGGCATCGGCGTCGCGGGCCACGGGCGCTGCTGGTTTCGCGGTGGTCATTCTCCGGGGCACCAATACTCACCCGGAACCTCTGCGGGGCAACTCCCGCGGCCATGGGGGTGACGGGCGTCACGCCCCTCCCCTGCTTCGGGGCTCAGGCGGTGGGTCGTCGGGGCGGCGGTGCCGGTGCCGCGCTCACCGGTCGAGCACCTCCCGTACCTTGCGGGCGATGGCGTCCGGGGTGAACGGCTTCTGCACATAGGCGGAGCCGGGCTCGAGCACGCCGTGCCGTGTGACGGCGTCGTCGGTGTAACCGGACATGAAGATCACCCGGGCGTCAGGGCGCAGGGTTGCGAGCCGGCTGGCGAGTTCGCGGCCGTTGAGCCCCGGCATCACGACATCCGTGAGGAGGAGGTGTATGGTGCCCGAGTACCGGGTCGTGATGTCCAGCGCGGCCTCCGCGCTGGGGGCTTCGAGCACCGTGTACCCGTGGCGTTCGAGCACCTGGCGGGCGACGCTCCGGACCGGCGCTTCGTCCTCGACCACCAGGACCGTCTCCGTCCCGCGCGCCGCACGCGCGGGCGCTTGGACGGGCTGGGACGCGCGCTCTGCCAGCTCCTCCACGCGCGGCAGGTAGAGCTTGAAGGTGGTACCGTGCCCGACCTCGCTGTACACCCAGATGAATCCGCCGCTCTGCTTGATGATGCCGTAGACGGTGGCGAGCCCCAGGCCCGTGCCTTTGCCCTTCTCCTTGGTCGTGAAGAATGGCTCGAACATGTGGGCCTGGGTCTCTTCGCTCATCCCGATGCCGGTGTCCGAGACCGCGAGCAGCACGAACGGGCCCGCGCGGGCCGGATAGTGGTCGGCGGCGTAGGCCTCGTCCAAATCCACGTTGCCGGTCTCCAGGGTGAGCTTGCCTCCGTTCGGCATCGCGTCGCGGGCGTTCACGGCCAGGTTCATGATGACTTGTTCGAGCTGTCCGGGATCGGCCTTGACCCGCCCCGTGGTCGGTGCGAGCCGCGTGCCGAGCTCGACGTCTTCGCCCAGGAGCCGGCGCAGCATTTTTTCCAGGTTGCTGACCAGCTTGTTGACTTCGAGCACCGTCGGCTGCAGGACCTGCTGGCGGCTGAACGCCAGCAGCTGGCGCGTCAGCCCCGCGGCGCGATCGGCGGCCTTGTGGATCTCGTCGGCGTCCTGGCGACGGGGATCGGTGGCGCCGAGGTCCTCGAGGAGCAGATCCGCGTAGCCCGTGATGGCCGTGAGGATGTTGTTGAAGTCGTGGGCGATGCCGCCCGCCAGCCGGCCGACCGCTTCCATTTTCTGGGCTTGCCGTAGCTGCTGCTCCAGCTGGACGCGCTCCGTGACGTCGCGCCCGATCCCGAGGATGCCGACGAGCCGGCCCTCGTGGAGCTGGGGAGTGGCAGAGAACTCTCCGACGCGGTAGTCGCCCTTCGCGGTCCGGACCCGGAACTGGCTGGCGGGGCGGAGCTCGCCGCGTACCACCCGCCCCAGCAGCTCGAGCGCGAGCGGCAGATCCTCGGGATGCACCAGGCGCTCGAACGGCTGGCCCACCCATTCCTCGCGCCGCAAGCCGGTGATCGTCTCGAACGCCGGGTTGAGGGACGCGATGGTGCCTTCGGGGGAGAGCGCGAAGATGATGTCCCGCACGCCTTCGACGAGCGTACGGTAGCGCTCCTCGGACTCCCGCAGCGCCGCTTCGGCTGTGCGGCGCTCCGAGACGTCGCGGAAGTTCACCACGATGGCGCCCACCGCGGGCTCTGCGAGGCGGTCCACCGCGACGGCATCGATATGGCGCCAGGACCCGTCCTTGTGGCGCCACCGGAGCTCCAGGCTGGCGGGCGTGCCAGGGCTCGCGATGATGTCGCGCAGCGCTGCGTGGAGCCGCGGGGCGTCGTCGGGATGCACCCGCTCGAACCCGGGATGACCCACGAGCTCGGCCGGCGCGAAGCCCAGCAGGCGCTCGATAGAGTGGCTGGCGAACAGCAGGGTCCCGTCGGGGGCGACGAGGGCGACCGCGTCCGCACCGTGCTCGATCAGCGCGCGAAAGCGCTCCTCGCCCTGGCGACGGGCCTCTTCCGCGCGGGCCTGCTCGGTCCGCGCGCGCCGTAAGTCGAGCGCGCGCACCACGGCGGGGCCCACCCGCTCGAGGTGGTGCTTGACGACGTAGTCCGCGGCGCCCGCCTTGATGTATTCCGCCGCGGTTTCTTCGTCCAGGCTGCCGGTCACGACGATGACGGGTGTGTCCGGGGCCTCGAGGAGCGCGATGCGCAGCGCATCGGCCGCTCCGAAGGTGGGTAACGAGTGGTCCGTCAGGATGATGTCGGGGGCGAAGGTCTGCAGCGCCTCCCGGTAGGCGCGCTCGGAGTCGACGCGGCGCGTCGCCCCGCTGATGCCGGCGCGGCGCAGCTCGCGCTCGACCAGCGCCGCGTCGTCGGCGACGTCCTCTACCATCAGGACCCGCACGAGGTCCGGCATCGTATCAGCGCGGCTGCTCGTTCAGGAGCAGCCAGTACAGCCCGACCTCGGAGACGGCGCGCGCAAAGGACTCGAAGTCCACGGGCTTGACGATGTAGCTGTTGGCACCCAGGCGGTACGCCGCCGCGATGTCGGGCTCTTCCTTGGAAGAGGTGAGCACCACGACCGGCAGGGCGCGCGTGCGCTCGTCGTTCTTGAGTCGCCGCAGGACCTCCAGCCCGTCCACTTTCGGGAGCTTCAAGTCGAGCAGAATCACGCGCGGCGTGACGCCGATCTCGCGCAGCGGATGGCTCTGCTCGCCGAAGAAGAATTCCAGGGCTTCGGCGCCGTCGCGGGCGACGAACACCTGATTCGCGAGATTCCGGGCCTTGAGGGCGCGCAAGGTCAGCTCCACATCGCTCGGGTTGTCCTCGACCAGCAGGATCTCGACTTCCGAATGCCCGGTCATGCGATCACTCGTCGTGGTAGGATGGAGGAGAACCGTGGCATGCACACGTACTGGGAAAGGGCGATGCCACGCTAGGGTGTTTTTGCGGCACTGAGGGGCGCTTTTGCGGCATTCTGAACGGAAGACGGCTTGGGTGAATCACCGTCGAGGTTGGGCGTGCGGTCCCTCCCTCTAGACCTCCAGCGATTGCACCCAAGCCGCCTGATCTGCTCACCTCGCGGGCGCGGACGCAGGACAGCGCGGCGCGTCGCGGAACTGCGGCACGATACGAAAACCCGCCGGCAACATCAAGACTGTTGAGCACGCGCAACACTTTGTTGCCATTGGACCGTGCAACTCCCGAGGCAGGACTCGAACCTGCGACCCGCCGGTTAACAGCCGGCTGCTCTACCAGCTGAGCTACTCGGGAAGGCGCGCACAAATATCGCGGGAGCGGCGACGGAGTTCAACCGGGCCGCCGACCCGCCGGCAGCTCCGCCAGCACCATGCCCACCAGGATCAACGCTCCACCGCCCCACTGCATCAGTGCGAGCCGCTCTCCGAGGATGAGCCACGACGTCACCGCCGCAAACAGCGGCTCGAAACAGAAGATCAGTGCGGCCCGCGCGGTCGACATCTCTCGCTGGGCGCGCATCTGCAGCAGGAAGCAGATCGTGCTCGCGAACAGAACGGTGTACAGGAGCGCGCCGACAAAGCGCGGCGTCCAGTGGATCTGCGGTTGCTCGAACAGGGCGGTCGCGAGCGCGCCGACCACGGCCGTCGCGGCGACCTGGACGAACACGAGGCGCCGTGGATCATAGCGCCGCGTCAGCTCGGTGACCGCCACGATCTGGCCGCCGAAGCAGACGGCGCAGATCAGCGTCAGCAGATCCCCCCGATTCAAGCCACCGGCGTCCGGCGCGGTGAGCAGGTAGATACCCAGTGTGGCCAGGGCGAGCGCGGCCGCGGTGAGCCAGCGGGGCCGCTCACCCAAGAGCGTGAGCGCGATCACCGGCGCAAGCACCGACGAGACCGCCACAATAAACGCCGAGCGCGAAGGGGTCGTGATCACGAGCCCCGCGGTCTGCGCGACGAACCCGACGGCGACGAGCGCGCCGAGCAAGGCGCCGCCCCACAGCTCCCGGCCGGCGGGGCGCGGGCGAAAGCGGGTCCCCGGGGCGAGCGCGAGCGCCGCGATGCCGAAGCGGACGGTGAGGAACGCGAACGGTGTCGCATCCGCGAGCGCACTCTTGACCGCGACGAAGCTCGTGCCCCACAGCGCGGTCGCGACGAGCAGCGCCAGGTCCGCCTGGCGCCGCGTCATCGGGCGTTCACGCGATGTCCCTGAGATAGCGCCCCGTGGGAGAATCGGCGCTGCGGGCGATATCCTCCGGGGTTCCCTGCGCGACCACGCGCCCGCCCGCGTCGCCGGCTCCCGGTCCCATCTCGATCACCCAGTCGGCTCGCTTGACGACGTCGAGATGGTGCTCGATGACGAGCACGGTGTGGCCGGCGTCGACCAGCCGGTCGAGCACGCGGCACAGCGTTCGGACGTCGTCCAGGTGCAGCCCGGTCGTCGGCTCGTCGAGGATGTAGAGCTTGCGCCCGGCGCGGCCCTTCGCGAGCGCCAGCTCACGGGCGATCTTCAGACGCTGCGCCTCGCCGCCCGACAGCGTGGTCGCGGGCTGGCCGAGCCGCAAATAGCCGAGCCCGACCTGTTGCAGGTGCCACAGGGCGCGGGCCAGCCGCGGCTGGCGGTGAAAGCGCTGCAGCGCCTGGTCCACGGTCCACTCGAGCACGTCGTGAATCGAGCTGCCGCCGAGCTTCACCTCGAGCACCTCCTTCTTGAAGCGCTTGCCCCCGCAGACATCGCAGGGCACGAACACATTGGCGAGGAACACCATCTCGACGAGCACGTGCCCGGCGCCTTCGCACCCGTCGCACCGCCCCCCGGCTACGTTGAACGAGAACGTGCTGGGTGTGTACGCCCTCGCGCGCGCGAGCGGCTCGGCCGCGAACAGGGCGCGCAGCTCGTCGAACGCCTTGATGTACGTGATGGGGTTGGAGCGCGGCGTACGGCCAATAGGGGCCTGGTCCACGAGCACGACCTCACTGATCGCCTCCCAGCCGTCCAGCGCGCGCACCTCTCCCACCGGCTCGCCCAAATGCTGCTTCGCACCGTGCGTCCCCGTGAGCCGGGACTCGAGCTGCCGGAACAGCACGTCGTGCACCAGGGTCGACTTGCCGGAGCCCGAGACACCGGTCACCGCGGTGAGCGTGCCCAGGGGAATGCGCGTGTCGACCCCCTGGAGATTGTGCAGGCGCGCACCCTTCACCTCGAGCCAGCGCCGCGCCGCACGGCGCGCCGACGGCACGCCGATACGCTTCTCGCCTGAGAGGTACTGTCCGGTGACGGTCCCCGCCGCGCACACCCCGGCGGCCGGTCCCTGATATACGAGCGCGCCCCCCGCCTCGCCGCTCGCGGGGCCCAGCTCCACCATCCAGTCGGCGGCCCGCATCGCCGCAGGGTCGTGCTCGACGACCACGACGGTGTTGCCCCCGTCGGCCAGCCGCCGTAACAGGCCGAGGAGCCGGCCGGTATCGGCGGGATGGAGACCGATGGTCGGCTCGTCGAGCACGTACAGCGTATCGACGAGGTGCGAGCCAAGGGCGCTGGAAAGGGCGATCCGCTGCGCCTCGCCCCCCGACAGGGTGCGCGTCAGCCGGTCGAGGGTGAGGTAGCCCAGGCCGACGTCGTTCACGAACGAGACTCGAGCCGCGAGCTCCGCCAGGATGTGCACCGCTACCGCGCGCTGGAACGGCGCCAGCTCGAGGGCCGCGATCCAATCACGCAGAGCACCGACCGGGAGCGCGGCGACGTCCGCGATCGTCCGGCCGCCCACACGGATCGCCAATGCTTCGGGCTTGAGCCGCGCGCCGCCGCAGGCGGGGCAGACTTTCGCCAGCTGGTACTGCCGCAAGAACACGCGGATGTACTGCTTGTACCGCTTCGCCTCGAGGCGCTGGAGGAACGGGAGCATGCCGAGGAATCGCCCGCTGGCGCCGTTGAGCAGGAAATGCCGGGCCTTCCCGGTCAGATCCTTCCACGGCGCGTCGAGCGGGATTCCCTTCGCCCGCGCGGTCTCGCGCAGGATGCGACGGCGGCCTTCGTACCGTGGTTTGGTCCACGGATCGAGCGCACCCTGCGCCAGGCTCTTCCTGGGGTAGGGCACGATGAGTGATTCGTCGTACTCCAGGACGGCGCCGAAGCCATTGCACCCGGGGCACGCGCCCCGCGGGTTGTTGAACGAGAACAGGATCGGGGTGAGCGCGGGAGCTGCCGTGCCGCAATTGGAGCACGTGGGATGGGCGGAGAAGCGGCGGCGGTCGCCGTTGTCGAGTGCGACGGCAACGCCCTCGCCTTCGTTGAACGCGGTGGCGACCGCGTCGGCGAGTCGCCCCCGAGTCGCATCGGAAGCCGGCAGGCGGTCCACGACCACGAGGACCTCCTGCGCCTCTCGCACCCGCTGCTCGGCGTCGGGAGGGTCGAGCCGGGCCAGGATACCGTCGAGCTGGGCCCGCACGAACCCCGCCGCGCGCAGCTGTGCCGCCACTTCCACGTCGGGGCGGTGGGCGCTCGGCGGCAGGGGGAACGTCATCAGGATGGGTAGGGGCGCAGCATGCTGCGCCCCTACGCTGACCAGTTCGTCCACCACCTCTTGGACGGTGTCGACTTTCACGACGCTCCCGCACTTCACGCAGTGCTGGGTGCCGGTACGCGCCCAGAGGAGCCGCAGGAAGTCGTAGATCTCCGTGGCCGTGCCGACCGTCGAGCGGCTGCTCGTCGTGGGGTTCTTCTGCTCGATGGCCACCGCCGGAGAGATCCCCTCGATCGCGTCGACCAGCGGTTTTGGCATCCGCTCGAGAAATTGCTTGGCGTAGGTCGAGAGCGACTCGATGTAGCGGCGCTGGCCCTCGGCGTAGAGGGTATCGAACGCCAGGGTGCTCTTGCCGGACCCTGACGGTCCGGTGATCACTGTGAGGGCGCCACGCGGCAGCTCGACGGTGATGCCCTTGAGATTGTGCTGCCGCGCGTTGCGGATGATCACGCGGTCGGGTGAGTGAGGCATAACCCCCTAAGATAATAGGGGCTCGGGATCGGGGGCCCGGGGTTCGGGAAAAACGGCGTCCGAGCACCTAGCCCGGAGCCCCGAGCCCCCCTAGTTTCGCCCCCAATGGCCCTCGCCCTCACCCCGCGCCTGCTCCGTCGCGGCCTGGAACTCTTCGCCGTTATCTCGCTGGCCGGTGTCATCGTCGTGCTCGCCGTGTACGGCGAGAACGTCCAGGCGGTGGCGCGCGCGCTGCTGCACCTCCACTGGGGGTGGATGGTGGTGGGGCTGGGACTCGCCTCGATGGACTGGCTCGGCGGAGGAACGCGGTTGTGGGTCGTCGCGCGGCACGTGCACCCGGGCGTGCGGCTGAAGGACATGATCATTGCCGGGGGCATGAGCGCGTGGGCGGCATACCTGACCCCGTTCCAGTCCGGGGCGGGGCCGACCATGATGTGGGTCATGCGTCGGTCCGGCGTGCGGCTCCCCGAAGCGATGACTTCCACCTTCATGACGTTCGTTGCCACGGTGGTGTTCTTCGCCGTCGCCGGACCGCTCGCCATCTACCTCGGCGCCGGGAAGTCCCTCGCGCAGCATAACGTGGTTCTGGGGATCACCTACTACGGTCTGTTTCGCACCAGCCTCACGATTTTCGGCATCCTCGGCGTCATCATGCTGGTCGCGATGGTTTTCCCGGCCTGGATGCGGGATGCCGTGCACTGGCTTGCGCGCCGGCTCGAGCGCAAGAGCCACCGCATCGCCGCGCGCATCGAGCAGCTGCGTGAGGGGATCGACCGGGCGCACGA
>Ga0193755_1000165_pt1 | contig 18356 bp, 12 predicted proteins | sample H1a2metaG_FD_144921 | JGI IMG/M metagenome (GOLD analysis project Ga0193755, IMG submission 144921) | Soil microbial communities from a riparian zone of the East river system, Colorado, United States - H1a2 | ecosystem: Environmental > Terrestrial > Soil > Riparian zone | place: USA: East River...
GCGGCGCGGCACGCGCTCGCCCTCAACGCCGCTGGGCTCGATCGAAAACCCCGTCTCGGCCTGCGCGTTCGCCCTCGGTGCGGGGGCGCGCTTCGTCGCCCGCTCCATCGACACGCTGCAGGCGCATCTCATCACCACGCTGAAGCGGGCGCACGCTCACCACGGCGCGTCATTTGTCGAGATCCTCCAAAACTGCGTCGTCTTCAACGATGCGGTGTTCGAGAATATCACCGGCAAGGAAGTCGCTGCCGACGCTCAGGTACTCGTCGAGCACGGCAAGCCGCTGCTCTTCGGCAAGAGCAAGGAGAAAGGGCTCCGACTCAAGCCGGGTAAGCTCGAGCTGGAAGTCGTTCCCGCCGCACCCGATGTCCTCGTCCACGACGAGACCAGTCGGCCATTGGCCCAGCTATTAGCGGCTTTGGAGCCCCCCTTCCCTGTTGCCATGGGTGTGCTCTATTGCAACCCAGCCACCTCATACGAACGCGAAGTGGTGGTCGAAACCGGCGGCAGCCTGGACGCACTGCTGAACAGCGAACGCACCTGGGAAGTGGGCGAGGTGGGGGAGGTCTCATGATGTCCGTTGCGAATCGCAGGCGGGGCGCGGAACGGCGGATGAAGGACGTCGCGGTCAACCTCGAGCGCCGCAGCGGCCTCGATCGCCGGCTGATCGTCGAATCGGCGACGGCGCAGATCCACGCCGTCCTCGAGCTGCTCACCCAGCTGGCGGATCAAGGCGCGTTACGCGACGACTCGCGGCGCCTGCTCGACACGTCGATGCTGCGGCTGCGCTACGCACTGGAGCAGATGGAGCCGGAGTAGCCGTCGCGCGAACGCCACGCAACCGGCCGCCTCCCGAGGGCGGCCGTTGTGTTTTCAGCGGTTACAAATCGGGCATATCGCTTGCGGGTCTCTCGGCATATCCCCTGACACCCGAGGACCCCATGCACAGGTGGCTGATCGCGACAGGCGCGTTGCTCGCCCTAGTGGCGTGCGATAGCCGCAATGTCGCGGCACCGGACCATCCGCTCCCGTCAGCCGCGACCGTGGCCAGCGAGGCGGCGATCTACATCGTCAATTTCGACGAGACGCAGACCACGCTGGATGCGGTGACGAATGGGATCCTGAACGCGGGCGCCGGTGTCGTGCAGTTCGACAACTTCTCGATGGTCGCGGCCCTCGCAACCCCGGGGCAGCTCCTTACGATCGGCGCGCTACCCGGCCTCGAAGGGATCTACGCCAACAAGCAGCTCGAGTACTACATGCTGCACGAGAGCGTGCCTGCGATTCGCGCCGATGCGGTGCATGTCGCCGGAATCACCGGGAAAGGCATCGGCGTCGCGATCCTCGACTCGGGCATCGACGGTGCCTACAACGCCGATGTCGCGTATCCGCAGTACACCGTGCAGAACGTCAAAGTCCTCTACAACCAGAACGATCTCTTCACCTTCGGCAAAGACGCTCCCAAGCCGATTCGGAAAGGCGCGACCCTGGTCGTCGAGAACCTGCCCAATTCCGAAACCTCCGTCGGCCACGGCACACACGTCGCCGGCATCGTGGGGGCGCGGGGTACGTCGTCGAATGGCTATTACACGGGCGTCGCACCCGGCGCCAAGCTCATCGGCATCGGCACCGGCGACGTGCTGTTCATCTTCTGGGCGTTGGCGGGCTTTGACTACATCCTCGACCACCAGCAGCAATACAACATCAAGGTCGTGAACAACTCCTGGGGCACGAGCGGGGCGTTCGACCCCAAAGATCCAATCAATGAAGCGACCAAGAAGGTCACGAGCCGCGGGATCACCGTGGTGTTTGCGGCGGGGAATGACGGGCCAGGCCAGAATACGCTGAACCCCTACAGCGTGGCGCCCTGGGTGATAGGCGTGGCGGCTGGCTGCAAGATCGGCGTCACCGATCCGACCAATTCGGAATCGCACTGCATGCTGGACGACGGCTCGAATCCGCTCGTTCCGACGAACAACGAGCCGCGCGCGCACGTGCTGGGCGACTTCTCGTCGCGCGGCATCCCGGGCGATCCGTTGTACCATCCCGACATTACGGCGCCCGGGGTCCACATCGTATCGACGCGGGCGTCTACGGGGACCGTGCTCAACGGCGATGACGCGAATCATGACGTTCGGATTTGCCAGATCAACGCGACGAACCTGCCGTTCTACACGTGCGCGTCGGGCACCTCGATGGCGTCGCCGCACATCGCGGGAGTCGTGGCGCTGATGCAGGAAGCGGCGGGTGGGACGCTCAAACCGGACCAGGTACTCAACGCGCTGACATCGACCGCCAAACCACTGCCCGGGTACGGGACGTGGGAAGTGGGCGCCGGATTTGTGGATGCGTACGCGGCCGTTATGAAGGTGAAGAAATGAAAAGCGCGGACATGCACTACTAGGCCACAGACGCACCGCGGTAAACAGGTCACCGTCCGTGGGACAACACCGTCTGCGGCCGGTCGCCGGTGAACCGCTGTGCGTCGGTGCATCTAGTCTTTGTATGTCCCCGCTTGAGTGTGAACGTGGACTAGCTTTCGGGTTATGACAGACCGCCCTGCCCTCCTCCTCGACCTGGACGGCACGCTCGTTGACAGCGTCTATCAGCACGCCATCGCTTGGCACAAGGCGCTCGAATTGGCCGGCATCAAGCTGTCGGTCTGGCGCATTCATCGGCGCATCGGGATGAGCGGTGGACTCCTGGCCGATAGTCTGGCACGTGAAACCGGTCACGAGCTGAGCGAGAAAGACGCGGCCAAGCTCAAGAAGGCGCACGCGCGACTGTTCGCCGCGCAGCTGCCCGACGTGCGTCCCCTGCCGGGCGCGCAGGACCTCGTGCGGCATCTCACCAAGATGCGCGTGGCGTGGGCCGTCGCGACAAGTGGCGCGCTGGCGAGTGCGCAGCCGCTGCTGAAGCTGGTGAACCTGCCGCCGGGCGTTCCGGTGATCACGCGCGACGACGTCGCGCACGCCAAACCCAATCCCGATCTCTGGATCGCGGCGGCCCTCCGGCTCGGCGTGCCGATCGAATCGGCCATTGCCGTCGGTGACAGCGTCTGGGATTTGCTCGCCGCCCGCCGCGCCCGCGCGCTCGGCGTCGGAGTACTGTCAGGCGGCTATGGGCAGGATGAGCTGGAGCGCGCAGGAGCCTACCGAGTCTATGAAGATGCGGCCGATCTACTGCTGCACATTGATGAGTTGGGAATACGGGCCGAATGATCATTGATCATTGATCATTGATCGTTGATCATTGGGCATTCCGCGTCAGCGGTTTAGCCAGTACGACGCCTTGATCAGGAACGTGTTTCTCGGATACGCGTTGAACAACTTCTTGAAATCGCCTCCCACATTCCGCGTCCCCTGCGTCGGTTCGAAGTCATCGCGTCCCTGATTCCAGACGAGGAACAGCGTCGAGCCCGGCCGGTATTCCCACCGCACGACGAAGTTCGAGTTGAAGAACTTGATGTTGAAATCGCCCGGTCCCGGCCCGGTGAATGGTTGGAAGCGAGCGTCGTAGCTGCTCGCGCGCGGCGTGCTAGACAGCTCACGCACGTTGGACCACCGGCCCTTGCTCACGAAGGGGGAGGCGTACACCTGCACCGTCAGGGTGGGGGTGGCGGTGTAGTCGATCCGGAACGACATCGACGTGGTCACTTGATCAAGGTGCGCGAACAGAGAATGCGTTCCCGTCGAGTCCGTGACCGGGTTCAGATCTTGCGCGTCACTCAGGTTGTGCGTGACGTTAAAGCTCAGCGAGCCGCGGAACTGGGACGACACCCGCAGGTCGACCGACGGATTCACGTTGGTCGACTGTGAGCGGCCGCCGTCGCCCTTGAAGTAGTTCATGAAGACCTGCGGCACGATCGCCGCGCGCTGGTCGTACTGGAGCCCCAACCATGGGGCGATGTACTGATCGCTTCTCACTGCCGGCCCACCCCGCGCGCAGCGGTCGCAGAATATGCCGCCCAGGTTGCCGAGCGTCCCCCCGACATGAATCCACCACTGATTCTTGAACTGGCCGTGGAAGTTCGTGTTCGCGGCCCGATCCGTCGGCAGCCCATCGCCGGTCGTCCAGAATTGCCACCAGTTGAAGTTCCAGAACGCCCGCTGGAACACCTTGTTCGGTTTCTGCCAGTTGAGGGACCCCCAGGTGTTCCACCCCTGCTGATCAGAGCGAAACAAGATGCCCAGATCATTGATCTCGAATCCGGGCGAACGGCGCATGTAGCTGGTCTGGAACTGAATGAAACCGTTGCGGCGAGTGAGCAGCAGCTCTTCGGCGTCGCCCGAGAGCGATGTGCGCGTGCTGTCGAACGCGACGTCATCGTCGGGCCGCTGATAATTGTGCGTCGAGTTCCGTTGCGTCCGCGCAATCGCGGCGGGACTGCCGCTCACGGTGCTGTAGTCCAATGAGCCGCTCACCTCGTACGCCCCGCCATGAAAGCGGTGGCGGAAATCGACCGCACCGACATAGGCGTGATTCCTGAGGAAACCCTCGGTCGCCGGGTCCACGTTGCGGTTGACCGCGGTTCCCATGAACCCGATCCCGCTCTGTCCGTTGCGGTAGTCCTGCGACAGCCGCAATACGCCGTAGTTCGTGAACGGCTCGGCCGTGACGCCGCTCTGCGTCGCGCGTTGGGTGATCCCATCGACGGCACCGATCGTGAGGCCGCCGGGGAGGCGGCCCGTGATCTTGGCGGCACCCAGGATGCGAGTGGGATCGTGGCCGATCCGGCGCGAATAGAACAACCCTTCGCCGCTACAGTTCACGATGTTGCAGTTCACGCTAAAATTGAAAATGCCCGTTCCTTCCACGAAGAACGGGCGCCGCTCCTGATAGAACGTCTCGAAGGACGTGAGATTGACGACCGACGGGTCGGCCTCGACTTGCCCGAAATCCGGGTTCACGGTCGCGTCGACGGTGATGTTCGAGGTGATGCCGTATTTGATGTCCGCACCGCCGTCAAACTTTTGGTCGCGCTCGAATCCCGCGGCCGGCAAGTTCTTGGCGACGGCGTACGGTGCGACCTCGAGGCGCCGTGGTGCGGCCAGGCCATTGAGCCCCACGACGTCGCCGAGCTGTGATACAAAGCCGCGACGCGACACGCGGTACAGCGGCCAACCCACCCGTTCCCCGCCATGGCGGTCGATGTCGCGCCAGATCGCGAAGCCAAAGACGTTGCTGGGGGCATGCGGGTAGCGGAGCTGCGACAGCGGAATGCGAAATTCCGCGGTCCATCCCAGCGAATCCACCTGCGTGGCGACTTCCCACACACCGTCCCACGCATCGTCTTCTTGCTGATCGTCACCGTACATCGCGTAGTCGCGCTTCACCCCGCCAGGGTTCACGGCGAACTCGAAACCGGTGCGCCGGTCGTGGTAGGAATCGATCATGATCTTGATTTGGTCACAACAGATGCGGACGTCGCGGCGGGCCAGGAGCTTCTTGATACTGTCCGGATGCGAGTCGAAGGCTCGCACGAAGACGTAAATGTTGTGGTCGTCGTAGGCGACCTTGGCCTCGGTGGGCAAGCTGGGATTCGCGTCTTCGGTGGGTTGAAACTGCCGGAAATCCTTGATCACCGGTGCCGTGCGCCAGACCTCGTCGTTGTCCTTGCCATCGATAACCGGTGGACTGGCGGCGCGGTGCGCCACGGCGGTCGTGGCGCTCGGCGCCGTCGGGGGCGGCGGGGGCGGCGGGGGCGGCGGCGAGGTACCGGTTTGCAGTGCCAGAATCAGGGCGGCGACGGGCATGAGCGGCATCATAATTCCTTTGATGGTACGATTCGCCAAAAGGTTGGTTTCGTGGTACCTTGCGCGGACCCCAAAACCTCAACTTCTGACTCGTTCTTGACGATTACCCGACTCTGGGCCGACCGCCGCACCGGCACGGACCGCCGGGCCGAGCCCCGGCGGCAAGCCGTGATCGGCGTGGCGGAGGAGCGTCGCCACGTCGTCGACCGGCGCCGCGGGTCGGAGCGGCGCAGTACCCTCGATCGCCGCGGCCGCGCGTCGCGCGCTCCGAACGCCGAACGGCCGGTCGAGCATGTGCGCAACGCCCTGCAGCTGCTGCGGGAAGTAGCGTTAGTCGGAGAGTTGTCGGCGGGACCGACCGAGGACCTGGGCGCGGCCATCGAACGCCTGCACCGCGCCGTAGGTCTGCTCGAACGTCAAAAACGGTGATTACTACTTCTTGAATAACGCGAGATACTGCCCGTAACCCTCGGCTTCCAGACTGTCCACCGGAATAAATCGCAGCGACGCCGAATTGATGCAGTAGCGTAGCCCCGTGGGCTTCGGCCCATCATCAAAAACGTGACCCAGGTGAGAGTTTGCGTGCGCGGACCGCACCTCCGTGCGCTCCATGAATAGCGAGCGGTCAGTCTTCTCCTGGACGTTGGTCGCCTCGAGCGGCTTCGTGAAGCTCGGCCACCCGGTACCCGATTCGAACTTGTCGGTCGAGCTGAACAAGGGCTCGCCCGATACGACGTCGACGTAGATCCCTTCCTTGTGATTGTCCCAGTACGCGTTCTGGAACGCGCGCTCCGTGCCTTCGTGCTGCGTGACTTCGTACTGCACGGGTGTCAGCGTCCGCCGGAGATCGGCATCGCTTGGCTTTGGTTGTACGGTATACATGGCGTGTCTCACCTCAGGTGTTGCTGTTCGTGCTGATACACTGGCCTTCCCCGCTTCATCCCCCCAGATCGCACTCAGCCGCCGGTCCCGGCCGCAGCCCGTCCGATACATCCCGTAGCGAACCGGATTCTTCTTGGCGTAGTCCTGGTGGTACTCCTCAGCCGGATAAAATGAACCGGCCGTCAGAACCTGCGTCGCAACGTCGCGATGGAAGCGGTCGATGATCTGCTGCCGAGACGCGCTCGCCGCGCGCCGCTGCTCGGGGCCGCGGACGAAGGCTGCGGTGTGATAGTTAGGACCCGTGTCGCAGGCCTGCCCGTCGGTCTGGAACGGATCGATGTTGTGCCAGAACGTCCACAGCAGGGTCTCGTAGCTGACCTTGGCGGGATCGTAGACCACCTGCACAGACTCGAGGTGGCCGGTGTTTCCCTCCACAACCTGCATGTAGGTCGGGTTCTTGATGCTGCCGCCCATGAATCCGGACGTCGCCGAGATCACGCCCGGCAGATCGTCATAGGCATGCTCCATCGTCCAGAAGCAGCCGCCGGCGAACGTGACGGTATCGGCTGGGGCAAATGTCAGAGCGAGAATAAGCGCGAGGTTCATATGGTCAATCTACCCGGAGCGTCAAGCGAGCCTCGCAACCCGGCCCGGCCACTTGGTTTGACAGCGTCAGCGTACCGCCGTGCGCCTCGGCGATCTGCCGCGAGAGCGCGAGACCGATTCCCGAGCCATCGGGCTTGGTCGTGTAGAACGGCACGAACAGATTGGCGGTGTCGGCGAGGCCGGCGCCCTCGTCGCGCACCCACACGTCGAGCTGGCCGTTGCGCGTCTCCCAGCCCACCTCCACCGCGCCATTCGCCTCGAGCGTCGCGTCCACCGCGTTGCGCACGAGGTTGATCAGCAACTGATCGAGCTGTCCGCCATCCGCCTCGATCGTCACGTTCGGACCGGGGCGTATCGTGACCTGCCGGCGCGTCTCCAGCGCGACGACGCGACGCACCCAGTCCTGAATCGCGACACGCTCGAGTCGGGGTGCGGGCAGCCGTGCCAGCCGCGCGTACGCCGCCATCAGCCGGCTGAGCGACTCCGAGCGGCTCGCGATCACGCCGAGTCCTTTGCCGAGGTCCTCGAGCTGGTCTGGCGGCGCCGGCTGGCGGGTGATCAAGGCGAGCAGGCTGTCGGCGATGGACTTAATGGGTGCCAACGAGTTGTTGAGCTCGTGGCTCAGAACGCGAATCAGCCGCTTCCACGCTTGGCGCTCCTCATCGCTGAGCGCGCGGCTCACATCGGTGAGCACCAGCAGCTGGTGCGGCAGGCCGCCCTGCCGGAACGTGCCCCGCCGCACTTCCCAGCGTCCGGCGCGGCCGGGAAAGGCGAGCGTATCGACGCGCGGCGTATCGCCCGCGAGGGAGCTGTCGAGACCGAGGCTCGCCGCGTCGCGGCCGAGCAGCTGCTCAGGCGCGCGGCCGAGCATGGCCGTGCCCGCGCGATTCACGAGCCGGAGCGCGTGCCCGGCGTCGAACGCGAAGATGGCGACGTCGATCTCTTCCATCACGCGCCGCAGCAGCGCGGTCGCTTCGAGGGCGCCCAGCCGCTGGGCACGCAGATCGTCGCCCAGGCTGTTCAGCTCGAGCAGCAGCAAGCCGAGCGCATCTTCCGGATTCGACCCCCGGGCGCGCAGCGTATAGTCGCGCTCGCGCAGCGCGGCCAGCACGTTCGATACGGTCTGCAGGGGCCGCACGACGTGTTCCCGTACGATCGTCGCGCACGCGAGCCAAACGCCCGCGACCAGGATCGTGAGCGTCCATTGTGTGCGGGGAGTGAAGTCGCCGAACCAGAGTAGCCCCAGGGCGAGCGCGACCGCCGGGAAGCCGCCGAGCAGCGCGAGCCAAAAGACGCGCCGCTCGTGACGCTGAGTGGTCTTAGAGACCATGCCGTTTGAGCCGGCGGTACAGCGCGCTGCGTGAGAGGCCGAGAGCCTCGGCCGCGGCACTGACATTGCCCGCCGCGCGTGTGAGCGCCTTCTGAATCAGCACGCGCTCGACGTCCTCCAGGCTCATCTGGTCGAGAGCCGCGGCGGCACCCCCTCCGCCGTCCAGCCCGAAGTCACGCCCCTGCACACGGCCGCCCTCCGCCATGAGCATGGCCCGCTCGATCGCATGATCAAGCTCCCGCACGTTGCCCGGCCAGGAATGGCGGAGCAACACCTCCATGGCGTCCGGCGTGAACTCCATCGCCGCTTTGCGATAGCGCGCGGCGTAGCGGTGCAGGAAATACGCGGCGAGCAGCGGGATGTCCGCGCGCCGCTCGCGCAATGGGGGAAGCCGGATCTCGACCGTGTTGAGACGAAACAGCAGATCTTCGCGGAAGCGGCCGGCCTTCACCTCGGCGTGGATGTCGGCGTTTGTGGCCGCGACAACGCGCACGTCGGCACGGCGCGCTCGGGACGCGCCCACGCGCTCGTACTCGCCCGTCTCGAGCACGCGGAGCAGCTTCGCCTGCTGCGGGAGCGGCAGATTCGCGATCTCGTCGAGGAACAGGGTGCCGCTCTCGGCGAGCTCGAAGCGCCCGATGCGATCGGTCTTCGCGTCGGTGAACGCGCCACGCACGTGCCCAAACAGCTCACTCTCGAACAGCCCGTCGGGGATGCCGCCCAGGTTCACCGCGATCAGCGGTCGATCCGCCCGTGCCGACGCCGCGTGCAGCCAGCGGGCCACGACCTCCTTCCCCGTGCCATGCTCACCGAGGATCAGCACGTTCGCGTCCGACGGCCCCACGCGTTCCATCAACCGCAACACGGGCTGCATCGCGGGCGACTCGGCGACGAGCTCGGGGAGCCCCTCCCTGCGGAGCCTGCGGTTCTCGATCTCGAGGCGCTGACTCTTGCGCAGCGCGCGTCCCAGCTCGACCTGCGTCCGCATCGTCGCGAGCAGGCGACGGTTGTCCCAGGGCTTCTCGACATAATCCCGCGCACCGCGGCGCATCGCCTCGACCGCGCCGTCGATGCTGCCCCACGCCGTCATGACGACGACCGGGGGTGGGCTCTCCAGCCCCTGGACGCGCGAGAGCAGGTCGAGCCCTTCGGCGCCCGACGTCGTGTCACGGGTGTAGTTCATGTCCACGAGCAGCGCATCGAAGTCACGCGCCTCGACGGCGGCGAGCACGGCGCGGGGAGAGGCTGCGGTCTCGACCTCAAAGCCCTCTCCTTTGAGGAGGAGCTTTAGTGCCTCAAGGACATCTGCTTGATCATCGGCAACGAGCAGCCGCGCCGGAGGAGAGCCCATGCAGCTAAAGCTGCTATTCGGACCGCAACGCTACCATGGGGTCCACACGAGTCGCTCGCTTCGCGGGCACCAGGCTCGCCACAACCGCCACCACGAGGAGCAGGAGCGAAACGACCGTAAAGCTCAGCGGATCAGTTGGTGTCACCCCAAACAGTTGACTGCGTAACACGCGCGTTATGGCGACCGCCCCAACGAGCCCGATCGCGAGCCCGAGCACGCCGAGCATCATCCCTTCGCGCAATACTTGCCGCAGCACGTCGGGTGTCTGTGCGCCGAGCGCGATTCGGATCCCAAATTCGCGCGTACGCTGCGCGGCCGAGTAGGCGACCGCCCCGTAGAGGCCGATCGCGGAGAGCAACAAGGCGAGCGCACCGAATCCACTCACGAGCGTGGCCGCGGTGCGTTGCTGGCCGAGTGATCCCGCCAGCCGCTCGACGAGCGGCTGAATCCGATAGACCGGCAGGTCCGGATCGAGCGCTCGAACCACGCTCTGGAGCGGACCGGCCAGCGCCATCGGATCGCCGGCGGGCCGCAGGTGGACGACGAGCGCCGCCTGATAATCCTGCGTGAGGGGCTGGTAGAACGTCAGCCGGCGTTCCTCAAACAGATTGCGATACTTGGCGTCCCGCGCCACCCCGATGACCTCGAGCGGCGGGCCTCCCCAGATTCTCACGAAGCGCTTGCCGACCGCTTCTTGACCCGGCCAGAGCCGCTCGGCCACCGCTTCGTTGATCACGGCCACGGGCGGAGAAGTCGCCTCGTCGTGCGCGGTGAATCCCCGGCCGCGCAGGATCGTGATGCCCATCGTCTCGAAGTAGGTCGGCGACACGGAATTGCGGTCCGTCCGGTAGCCGCGATGCTCCGCATCGATCAGCGCGCCTTGCGCGTCGATGCGCGTGTCGAACCCGCCGGCGAACGGCAGATTGATCGCGAGGCTTGCCGAGCGCACGCCCGGGGTGGCCTCGAGATCGCGCAACAGCTGCGCGTAGAAGCGCCGCCCTCGCGCTTCGTCGTATCCTTGCAAGCCGACGTCCAGCCGCGCCACGAGCACGTTCGTCGCGAAGCCGGGTTCGATCGCATACGCGTTTTGCAGCGTCCGCACGAACAACCCCGCGGCCACGAGCAGGACGAGCGAGACGGCGACCTGGGTGATCACGAGCGCATTGCGAAGACGAGTGCCTCTCGGCCTGCCGATCTCCGCACTTTGCCGCAGCTCACCGGCCAGGTCGGAGCGGACGGCGTGCATCGCGGGGACGAGGCCGAACATCACACCCGCGATGAGCGAGATCGCCAGGGTAACCAGCAGTACTCGCGTGTCGGGCGTGAGATCGATTGCTCCGGAGAATCCCAGGACGGGAAGCGCGCGCAGCAGATCGCTGCCCCAATACGCCAACACCAGACCGCCGATTCCACCCAGCGCCGAGAGCAGGATGCTCTCGGTCAAGAGCTGCCGGAGAATCCGGCCGCGTCCCGCGCCGAGCGACGCGCGAATCGCCAGCTCCCTGCGCCGCGTGGCGGACCGCACGAGGAGCAGGTTTGCGACGTTGGCGCACGCGATGGCGAGGACGAGAATCACCGCGCCCTGCAGCAGGCGCAGGAAGCGCACGAGGTTCGCCTGCGTGAACGGATCGAAGCCCGCCGTAGTCGCTGCGGATACTCCCCAGCCCTTTCGATCGGTCGGAGACGCAGCCACCATCTGCTGCCCGAACGCGGCAAGCTCGGTTCGCGCTTGTGCCAGCGACGCCCCGGGCCGCAGCCGCCCGAACAGCTGCAACCAGACGGCTTGCCGCTGCCTAATGAAGGAGCCGAACTCCGGCATCGCCACGGGCTGCACGGAGAGCGGCAGAAACAGGTCGAGCTGATCACCGCGCGTCAGGCCTTGAAAACCGGCGGGGGCGACGCCGATCACCTCGAACGGATGGTTGTCGACGCGGATGGTCTTCCCGACGACATCCGCTCGCCCGCCGAAGGCGCGCTGCCACAGTCCGGCACTGAGAACCACCACCTGCGCGGGATTGCTGGGCCGATCCTCGTCCGGCGTAAAGAACCTGCCCCGCGCGGGCGACGTGCCAAGCACCGCGAAGTAATTCCCGGAGACGATCCCACCGCGCACACGCTCGGTCGCCGCTGTACCGCTGACGTGCACCGGCACCGTGGTGATGGCCGCGACATCCTGGAACGTTCGTGACTGGGCCCGCAGATCGACATAGTCTGGATAGGAAAACGTGTCGAACCCGTCGTTGTTGAGGGTCCGTCCGATCAACAGCAGCTGTTCCGGCCGCGTCACATGCGGGAGGTCCCGCAGGAGCAGCGCGTTGACGATGCTGAAAATTCCGGTGTTGGCGCCGATTCCCAGGCTCAGCGTCACGACCACCGCCAGCGTGAATCCTGGTGTTTTCAGCAGACTGCGCAGCGCGTAGCGAAGGTCCTGGAGGAGAGTGTCCATCATTCCGACCGCAACGCCACCATGGGATCGACCCGGGTGGCGCGACGGGCCGGCAAATAGCTCGCTATAAGCGCCACGACAACCAGACCCAGCGCCGCGCCCACGAAGGTCACAGGATCAGTCGCTGTGACTTCGAAGAGGAAGCTTTTGAGCACCCGCGTGGTGGCGATTGCACCACCTGCACCCAGCACGATTCCAAGGAGGGCGAGTACCGCACCGCGACCCACGACGAGTCGCAGCACACGGCCGGCGTCCGCGCCCAACGCGATGCGCACGCCTAGCTCGTGGGTGCGCCGGGCCACGCTGTAGCTGATGAGCGCATAGAGGCCCGCGGCCGCCATGACGAGTGCCAGCCCCGCAAAGATTGCCACCAGCGTTGCGTAGAAGCGCTGGGTCGCAACCGACTCGGCCATCATCTGGCGCATCGGCTGCAGCGCGTCCACGGGGAGCTCGGGGTCGAGCGTGCGCAGCGCGGCACGGAGCGGGACGGCGAGCGCTGCGGGATCACCGGCGGTGCGGACGATGACCTTGAGAAAGCTCTGCGCGTCGTCGACCAACGGCTCGTAGATCACGGGCGGAGGTGTGTCCGACAGCGACATCTCACGCGTGTTACCGACGACGCCGATGATCGTGCCGACGCGCCCGCGGTAAAAGGCAACGTGCCTACCGATCGGATCCTGCCCTAGGAAGAAGGCGTTGACGAGAGCCTCGTTGACGATGACGGGCCGCGCAGCGCCGCCGTCGCCAGGGACAAAGAGGCGGCCGCGTCGCAGGGGGATACGCAGCGCGCTGAAGAAGTCCGGCGTCGTGCCGGTGATGCTGCCCCAGGGAGCCTCAGGCTGCTCGGGCTGGTCGGGCACGCGGATCGTTCCGATGGCCCCGACCGCAAGGGGTGTTCCGGTGGCCAGCGCGGCAGCAGTAACCCCGGGGAGGGCACGGGCGCGGTCGATCACAACCTGCGCAAAAGCGAGTTTCTGTGCCGTGGTCCCATAGCGCGCCGCGGGCAGATCGACCTGCGCCACGAGCGCGTGCTCCGGGTCGAATCCGGGCTCCAGCGTCATCAGCTTGACGAAGCTCCGCCCGAGCAAGCCGGCCCCGACAAGCAACATGAGCGTCAAGGCCATCTGCGCGACCACGAACGCTCCACCGGCGCGGGCGTGCACGGCGCCCGTCCCCACCCCGGCACCGCCCTCCTTGAGAGCGACCGTCGAGATGCCGCGCACGGATTGCAGCGCCGGAACCAGTCCGAACAGCAGCCCGGTGAGCAACGCCGCCCCAACGGTGGCGGCGAGCACGTGCAGGTTGATGTCCACGTTGTGCAGGCGGGGCAGCGACCGGCTCGCGAGTGATACGAGCAGCGGGATACCCCACGCCGCAAGCAGCACGCCCACGGCCGCGCCGGCGAGCGCGAGCAGCATCGCTTCGGTGATCACTTGCCGGATAATGCGGATCCGAGTGGCGCCAAGCGCCGTCCGGATCGCGGTCTCGCGTCCACGCGCGACCGCGCGCGCGAGGAGCAGGTTTGCGACGTTGGCGCAGGCGATGAGCAACACAAGACCCACTGCCACAAAGGCGAGCAGCAATGCCGGCCGCACATCGCCCACGGAAAAGTCCTGGAGCGTGGTGACGATGGTGACCCGCTCTTGCGGCTGGCCCGTGGTTTCGGACCAGCGACGCTCCACGACGTCGAGGTCCGCTTTTGCCCTCGCAATCGTGACGCCCGGACGAAGCCGCGCCACCAGCTCAGCGGCATCCCGACCATCGGGACTGAACGCCCCCGGCAGTGAGCCCATCGAGCACCACACGTCGGTGCCCGCGGAGCGGAACCCCGGTGGTAGCACCGGAAACTGAAACCCCGCAGCCATCACGCCAATGATCTCGAACCGGATACCATGGAGCGTCAGCGAGCGTCCAAGCGCCCGCGGATCGCCTCCGAAGCGGTTCGCCCAGAAGTCGTAACTCAGCACCGCTGTGGGCGCGTTGCCCTGATGATCGTCCTCAGCCGTAAAGCCGCGGCCGAGAACCGGCTGCACGCCGAGCAAGGGGAAGAGATTCGAGCTGACGGTGTACGCGGTGACGCGCGTCGGCTCTCCGACCCCGGTGAGCACCGGATTGTTGCCCCAGTGCGGCGACATTCCGTCGAAGGAATGGCTCTGTGCCATCCACGCGCGGACCTCGGCCAGGCTCGGTGACGCTGCCATACGGCCCGAGGCGTAGTACTTCTTCCAAGTCCACCCGATACGCACGAGCCGTGCGGCGTCCTTGTAAGGCAACGGTCGGAGCAGCACGCCTTCTACGAAGCTATAGACGGCCGTGGTGGGCCCGATGCCGAGCGCGAGCGTCAGGATCGCGAGACTGGTGAACCCGGGTCGGTTCGCGAGCGTGCGAAGCGCGTAGCGGATGTCTTGGAAAATCGTGTCCATGAGACGATTCCTTTCCTACTCCGCTCGCAACGCGACGACCGGATCGATGCGCGTGGTCGCCCGGGCCGGGATGAGGGTGGCGAGCGCCGCCACAACAATCAGGAACCCGGTGACCGCCGTGAGGGTCGCCAGATCTGTCGGAGTCACGTCGTATAGCAACCCCTGCAACAGACGGTTCGCCAAGAGCGCACCGATCAGCCCCAGCACCGATCCGATCGCTGCGATCGCCAGACCGCGACGCATCACCATCCGTCGCAGATCTCCTGCGTTGGCGCCCAGTGCCATCCGCACACCGAGTTCGCGTGTCCGTTGTCGCACCATGGTAGCCATGGCCCCGAACAAGCCGACTGCGGCAAGCACGACCGCAGCACCCGCGAACACAGCCAAGAGCAGCGCGTTCAAACGGGGCTGCGCCAGCGGGCCGTCGAGGTACGTCTCGAATGATGCCGCGCTCGTCAGCGCGACACCGGGTTCGGTCTCGCTGATCACGCGGCGGATCACCGGTACCTGCGCGTCCGGAGCGCCGCTCGTACGAATGGCGAGCGCCAGCGGTGCGAACGGGAAGAACGATTGCCGAAGCGGGAAATACACGCTCGGGCGCGCCTCCCGCAGGTCGCGGTATCGCGTGTCGGGGACCACCCCGATGACCGTGACGGTCCGCTCCAAATCGGCTCCCATCCGGAGGCGCTTGCCGATGGGATCCTGGCCCGGCCAATAGTGGCGCGCAGCGGATTGACTGATCACGACCACACTCGGCGCGTCCGCACGATCTGCATCCGTGAACGCCCGCCCCCGGAGGACGGGAATGCCGAGCGTCTCGAAGTAGTCCGGAGCCACGACATCCATGTTGAGCATCGGGTTGGCCGCCGACTCCTGCAACGATTGTCCTTCCGCCGCCGGCCGTCCGTCCCACGCCGCCGATCCCGCGAAGGGGACTGCCACAACCGGCGAGACGCCGCGCACACCTGGAATCGCCCGCAGCGGCGGCAGTAGCCGCTCGAGCAATGCGCGTTGCTTGGCCGCGTCATCATGTTGATCGTACCGGACCGACAGCTCTCCGATCAGGAGGCGCGAGGGTTCGAGGGAAAGCTCGGCGTGTTCCAGCCTGAGGAGGCTCTTGGCGATGAGCCCCGCGGCCGAGAGGACGATCAAGGCAAGCGCCAGCTGTCCCGCCACCAACGCTTCGGTCGCCAACCGCGAGCGCCGGCTTCCGCTCTGCCGGGTATCGGACCGAAGCGCCCGCTCCAGCTCGACGCGCGACGTCATGACCGCCGGCGCCAGGCCGAACAGCAGCATCGCGACGCCCGCGATTCCGATCGCCCCGGCGAGCGCCGTCGCATTCAGGTGAATCTCGTCCAGACGGGGTACTCCGGCTGGCGCGAACGCGATAAAACTTTGGAGTGCAGCCCCGGCCACGGCGATCCCGAGAGCCGCGCCCGCGACCGCGAGGATCCCGTTCTCGATCAGCAGTTGGACGATCAGCCGCGCGCGGCCGGCGCCGAGCGCGGCGCGTACGGCGATCTCCCGAAAGCGTCCCACACCGCGGACTAGCAGCAGACTGGCAACGTTGATGCACGTGATGAGGAGGAGCAGCCCGGAGGCAGCGGCAAACACGAACAACGCCGGTCGTACGTCGCCCAACACGAGCCGCGGCAGCGTTTGTACGACGCCCCGCAGGTCACGCCCCCAGGCTGACGCCTCGGCGCGGCCGAAGAAGGCGGTCAGCTCGGCTCGCGCTTCGGTGACCGTTGCTCGGGGTGCGAGCCGTCCGATCACGTGGAGCGAGACAAACTGCAATGCATTCGGTGGAATCGCCGCCGCGACAGGCGCCCAGAAGTCCGCGCCTCGCGGGTAATCGAGTCCTTGCGGCATCACACCGACAATGGTGTACGGCACACCATCCCCGTACATCACGATCTGACGTCCCAGTACGTGGGTATCGCCGCCGAACCTCCGCTGCCAAGCGGCATAGCTCAACACCATGACCGGTGCCGCACCATACACATCATCTGAGGTCTGCAAGGCTCGACCGAGCACAGGTCGCACGCCGAGCACGTCGAAGAACTCTCCCGACACGAGCGCGCGGCGCAGGCGTGAGATCTGGTCCGCGTCGCGAATCGGTATTGGTGCGGCGCCCCAAGAAGCGAAAGTCGCCACGCGCTCGAACACTCGGGTGCGCTGTGCGAACTCGCGGGCATCGTCGAACCCAAACGGATAGGCGAAATCTCGCTCGGGCTTCTGTCCCCAGAGCACGACAACGCGATCCTGATCCTGCACGGGGAGCCGGCGTAGCAGCAGAGCGTCGGCCACAGTGAACACTGCTGTCGCGAGACCGATCCCCAGGGCGAGCGTCAGGATCGCCGTCAGCGCGAACCCCGGAGTGCGCCGGAGGCTCCGGATACCCACGCGGACGTCAATCAACAATCCAACCATCCCTCAGCTGTATCACGCGCTTGCCGTATTTCGCGTTGTCTTCCGAGTGCGTGACCTGCACGATCGTCGTCCCGGCGCCATTGAGCTCGCGGAACAGCGTCATAATGTCTTTCCCCTGACTCGAATGAAGATTCCCGGTCGGCTCGTCCGCGAGCAGCAGCGAGGGCCGGTGAATCACTGCGCGCGCGACCGCCACGAGCTGCTGCTGGCCGCCGGAGAGCTGACGGGGATAGAGATCCTTTTTGGCCACCATGCCGAAGCGGTCGAGCGTGTCGGCCACCGCGGCCTCGCGATCGTCGGCCTTCACGTCGCGGTACGACAGCGGCATCGCGAGATTCTCGGCGACGGTGAGGTCGTCGATCAGGTGATACTGCTGGAACACGAAGCCGACGTACTGCTTTCCCAGGGCAATGCGGTCCTTGTGCTTCATCTTGTGGACCGCGTGCTCGAGCAGGCGATACTCTCCCGTCCAGTCGCCGTCGAGCATGCCCAGCACCGCGAGGAGCGTGGACTTCCCCGCCCCCGACGGTCCCATGATCGTCACGAAATCTCCCTTCGCGACGTCGAGCGAGATCCGGCGCAATACGAACACCCGGCCCTCGGCCTGGGGGAATGATTTTTCGAGGTTCGAGAGGCTGATCATGGGTGTGTGGTTCCAGGTGTCGGGGTGCGGCTATGGGTAGGCACCTCGCGTTGACACTTCATTCTGCCCGCAACGCGTGAATGACGTCGATACGCATCGCACGACGTGCAGGCAAATACGCTGCTACCAAAGCGACGATCAACAGCAGCGCACACACGCCTGCGAGCGTCGCCGGGTCAGTCGGACTCACATTGAACAAGAGCGCCCCGAGCAACCGCGTTGTCGCAATAGCCCCGACGAGGCCGAAGAAGATTCCAGCTGCGGCGATTACCAGCGCCTTACGCAGTACTGCTGTGCGGATGTCGGCCGCTGAAGCGCCGATAGCCAGGCGTATACCGATCTCGCGTGTTTGCTCACGTACCGTCAAAGCCATCGTACCGTAGAGTCCCACAGCGGCCAGGACCAGCGCCACGGTGCTGAATGCCGCTAGTAGCAGCGCAATAAAGCGCGGCTCGGCGAGCGGGCCACTGAGAACCTCGTCCATGG
>Ga0193755_1000166_pt1 | contig 18347 bp, 15 predicted proteins | sample H1a2metaG_FD_144921 | JGI IMG/M metagenome (GOLD analysis project Ga0193755, IMG submission 144921) | Soil microbial communities from a riparian zone of the East river system, Colorado, United States - H1a2 | ecosystem: Environmental > Terrestrial > Soil > Riparian zone | place: USA: East River...
CACGGCCCTGCGCGCGACAACTATGATTAGTCTGCTCCTCGCGCGTTAAGCGCCCACGCTATTGTGAGTCGGCCTGAGTTGATGCCTTGAGCTCCGGCAACGGCGGTTCGACCCGGCGGAGCGCAATCAGGCTGACAACTGTAATCGCACTGAGCACCGCGCTCATCAGAAGCAGCCCATCGACTCCGTTCCATTGCGCGAATCGCCCGCCAATGGCGGTGCCGGCAAGTTGGCCTATTCCCAGAAAGACCGAATAGAGCCCCATGATCGATCCTCGGTCCGCTGCGTAGCTCTCGGTCGCATCGGCAAGATAGGTCAACGCCGCCGGAGTAAAGCCGCTCAATACCAGCACCTCGATCAGCAGCGCTCCGAGCAGCGCATAGTAAAACGGGCTCGAAAACGAACCGAGGTGATTCAAGGCATAGACTGTCAACAGCAGCGCGAATAGTGCGATGGTCGAAATCAGCATCACGCTGGTCTTGCGATAGCGGCTAAGCACAAAGCTCCAGGCCAACAATCCAGCTGCGAAGAAGAATGCAAGTGTCGCGAAACCGACGCCGTATTGTTCCGGGGCGATCGTTCCGGTCAGCAGTTGTCCGCTGAAGTGGTGCTTGCCGGTCATCAAGCCCACGCTGTTATTGGTCCACAGACCGATGAGCGCGAAGATTGAAAGCCACGCCGGAATGAACATCCAAACTGCGGGCGACCTGACGATCTCCCAATAGTGGCCGAGCTTCCTGTGAGCGGCAGCGGAGTGCGAGGCTTTGCCTGAACTCTGGATCTGCCTAACTGGCCGCCTGACGTCCCTCAACCCCCAAACGAATATCGCGAGGCTGGCGAGGTAGATCAATGCGTTGATGCTGAACGCGGGGCTGATCACGTGGATCCCTGCAATCGTCCGAGGCTCGCCGAAGAACTTCCAGAGGTAGCCTCCCGCGATCGCGCCCACCGCAGTCCCGCCGACCAATGTCAGGTCAAAGAAACCGATGATTCGGGCGCGCAGCGTCGGCCGCCCGACGGTTGCTTCCGAGATGTATCCCAGCGTAGCCGGTATCGAACTGCCGGTGGAAAGTCCGGCCAGCAAACGGGTGAACACCAGCAACCAGATGACTATCGTCACCGCGGTTATCTGAACCGCGAGGGCCCCCAACAACGGGCCGAGGATTATGAAGACTTTGCGACCGTAGCGATCGCTCATCGCTCCCAGCACCAGAGCGCCCAGCAGCTCAGTAACAAAAAAAGACGCCAGCACATAGCCGCGAGTCGTGTAGGAAATGTAATAGTACCGCTCGCTTATTACCTCCAGATGAAATTGGATCATCTGGGTCATCGTCTGGGCCGCGAGACGCAGGACCAGACTGCCCACAAGGACCGCAATCAACGAGCGGAGAAGGCGAGTCGCCATCCGCCTGCGCAAGGAAGGTGCTTTGGGTGACCGCACGTCGGGCGCCGGAACAGGACTCGAAACAACTGCGGTGGAAGGCGCAACGGATGCGAGGGAATCGCTCGATGCCGATCGATGTTCTCCAGCCGAGTCCACTTCACTTCCTTCGCCGGGACAGGATGTCCAGGACTATGAGCGCGGGAGGGGCACTTTATGCGAGCGTGGGCTCCGGCGCGCCCCAGGTTCGGTGAGGCGCGCCAGACCCGTCCTTACTGGATGTATATCTTGTTCATCTTGACCGGCGTCACCGGGCGGCTGTTCTCTCCGCTGGGAGACATCGCAGTCGGCGCAGTGGCTATCTTGTCGATCACGTTCATTCCTTCTATGACGCGGCCGAAAACCGTGTAGTTCGGGGGCAACTGGCTGAGCGGCCGGTCACCGTGCATCACGAAGAACTGACTCGTTGCAGTTTCAGGTCTGCCCTTGTTAGCCATCGCTACTTCACCGCGCTTGTAGCCACCCTGGTAAAGCGGCGAATTGACGTTGATTTCGTTTGGAAGCTTGCCGCCATCTGCAGTCTGTCCACCCGTGCCTGTTCCAGTCGGATCGCCGCCCTGGATCATGAATCCGTTGACGATGCGATGAAATATCACGCCGTTGTAGAAGCCGCGCTCGGCGAGCTGGCGAAAATTCTCAGCTGTCTTCGGAGCTTCGTCTTCCAGAAGCTCAACCTTGATCGTGCCCAGATCGGTTTCGATCACCGCGGTCGGGTTCTTCTGATTCGGGTTGCGGGCAGCCGGCGCCCCCGGCTTCGGTTGCTCAGGTGTGCTGCTGCAACCCGCAAGCATAAAGCCGGCGATTAACACGGCGAGAATGACTGGCTTTAGATTTGAAGCTCTACGCGCTTCCTTCATCGGATTATGTCCTCCAAAGCAAAAACGGCGGGCGCAGGCGCAAGATGCGAAACTCGCTTACGCCTCTTCGCCCGCAGTTTGAATTCTCTTGGTACTTAGCCTGAGACAATCGAGCGCTACAGGCTTTACTTTGCGCTCGGGTGATCTTTCTTGTACTTCTCGATGCAGCCGTCGCAGCAGAAGTAGACCTTGCGGCCTTCGAACTCCACAAACTTTGTCTTGACGATCGGCTCACCGGAGACCGGGCAGACTTCGTTGGTCTTGATCAGCTCGCGCTCTTCCTTGGACATCTTTGCGACGAACGTTTCCGGGTTCTTCTTGAACTCGTTGACGCAGCCTTCGCAGCAAACGTAAACGTACTGTCCGTTGTATTCGGCGCGATACTTCTCGCTGACCGGGCCCCCGCTAACCGGACAGAGCTTGTTTGTGACCTGTTTCTTTTCGGTGTCATCGGCCGCCGCGCCAATCGCCACCGCGCCGGCAATCAGCATCAGCAAAAAGAACGCAACTGTGATCCTACGCATAAGGCTTCTTTCACTCCTTGGTGTTGTTGGTCGGCTGAGCCTCAGCCAAGACCAATTATACAGAGTGCACTGAGATCGCGCAAAGCCGCTGGCGAAACCGGCCGCGCAGCGTCAATGCAGGTAGATCTCGAGCACGCGGTTTTGAAGCTGCGGATCGTAAATCACCGAGACGACGTCGCCTTCGTTCAACTCCGCGGCGGTGATCGTTTCGTCGTCGTGCGTGTCTTCGGAAAGCAAGCCGAGCAAGTCTGCGCCGCCCTCGCGACTGGCGGCGCTGCCCACCAGATCGTTCTCACGAGCAAGCACAACGCCTTCGGGAAACTCCTTCGCCGGTCTCACCGTGATTAGTAGCGAACCCTTCGCGGGAGCCGTTATCTTCACGACTTCGCCTCGAACCGCGCAAAGCTGTCTGAGAACAGGCTTTTGCTGGCCGGTCGAAGCTCCGCCCGGTGGGCCTTGCTGAGAGCGAGGCGCCGTGATGACGGTCAGCGTCAGGCTAAGGAGCACAGCGAGGGTTTGCATATCGATTGTGACCTGCAACGTGCGAAAACACTGGTCGAGGCGTTCATCGGGGCCGGGGAGGCGTGAACAGCAGTATGCTACTACTCCGAGTGGAGAGCGGCAAGGTCGTAGAAGTGCGCTGAGAGTACCAACTGCCGCTGGACACCGCGTTGCTTCAACGGGTGGTTTGGTTGCGGCTAAGCTGCGCCGTATGCTAAGACATCTTTGTGTATCTGAATTCCAAATTTCGAGAGCAGGATAGGACTAGAGGTTATGAGGGGAAAGATAACCATCTTCATCGATGGCAACAATCTATTTCACGCGGCCAGGTCGGTTGGAGTCGAGATTGACTACGCAAAGTTTTTGAACTTCCTTCGGGGTGACGCTCCGCTTCTGCGCGCTTTCTTCTACACAGGAGTTGATGAGAAGGCAGAACGGCAGCAAGGCTTTTTGCTGTGGATGCGGAGAAACGGCTATCGCGTCGTCGAAAAAGAACTGAAGACCTATGCCGACGGCACCAAGAAGGCGAATCTGGACGTCGAGATCGCGGTCGACATGCTGTCGCTTGCCGACAAGTACGACACTGCGGTGTTGGTCTCGGGCGACGAAGACTTCGCGTACGCGATAAACGCCGTTGCTTACAAGGGCGTGCGGGTTGAGCTCGCAGGGTTTCGCAGCAACACCAGCCCACGCTTGATCGACGTGGCCGATCAGTTCATCGAGTTGGACTCACACCTGGAAGAAATAACCAAGGCGGACAGCCGGTTCAATTATCACAACAACCATCACTCGGGCGGGCATCACGCTCGCAACAGCGGCAGCTTCACACGGGTTCGAGACGACGAGCAGCAGGAAGAAATTGGGACACCCGAGTAACAAGTTCGGCCTTAGGTAGTCTCTTCCTACCTTCAATTCTCTGCGCTGTCTCGGCGCTTCGAACTCCGTAGGAGTGCGATGTTTGTAGCACCCGTGCGAACTGACGTCGCGGAACTCCGCAGGAGTGATATGTGCCGGCCTCCTCTACCGACTAACGATTCACGCGAAGAGATTCAGCCGATGTGAACATTCCGCTCCTACGGAGCTAACCAGTGCCCACCAGACTTCGTGCTACAAACATTCCATCCCTATGGGATTGCTTTAGACGGCTCCAGAATCTTCGAAGGAAAGCAAGAAGGGTCAGACTTGCTGCGCAGAGAAGACATTCAGAATCGAGACACAGCCCGGCCTTGTCTTTCAGCCCACCCATCACAATTCAGGTTCTCCGGCTGATCACTGCTTTGCCTGAACTGTCGTTGACGCTGCATCCGCGCGAATACAAGCTACTCGATGGCCTGGCAGCAACTCGACCAGCGGCGGCTTTCCGTGTTTGCAGTCTTCGATCGCTATGGGGCAGCGAGTGTGAAAGCGGCAGCCTTCCGGGGGGTTGATGGTAGTCGGGGCGTCGCCTTCCAGACGAACCGGCAGGCGTTTTGCGCGCGGGACTGGAATCGGAATCGAAGCCAGCAACGCCTGGGTGTACGGATGAAGGGGGCGGGCGAAGATCTCGGCGGTGTCGGCTTCTTCGACTATCTCGCCAAGATACATTACGGCTACCCGGTCTGAGACATGTTTGACCACCGCGAGATCGTGCGCGATGAAAAGATAAGTAAGATTGAACCGCTGTTGAAGCTCCCGAAGCAGGTTCAACACCTGCGCCTGAATCGACACATCCAGCGCCGACACCGCTTCATCACACACGATGAATTTGGGATTGAGGGTAAGCGCACGCGCGATGCCGATGCGTTGACGCTGACCTCCCGAGAACTCGTGCGGGTAGCGGCTGGCGTGAGCCGGACTCAGCCCGACGACTTCGAGGAGCTCTGCGACCCGCCGGCGTGCCTGGGTGCGCCTCGATGAGGGCGCTGAATCGGAACGACTGTCGGACGTGGAAAGCTCGTCGCGCGAGCCGACGCCGTGCACGAGTATGGGTTCTTCCAGCATTGCGCCCACGGTCATCCGCGGATTGAGCGAGCCGTAAGGATCCTGGAAGATAATCTGCATCTCGCGGCGTAGCTGGCGCAGCTCCCGTCCCTTCATCGCGAGAACGTCACGGCCGTCGAAGATCACACTCCCCGAAGTCGGCTCGACCAATCGCAGGATCGCGCGGCCGGTGGTTGTCTTGCCGCAGCCCGACTCGCCAACCAGGCCCAGCGTTTGGCCTCTCCGAATCGAGAACGAAATATCATCGACTGCGCGGACCTGCCCGACAGTGCGCGGCACTACGCCCTTTTTAACCGGGTAGTGCTTTACAAGATTCTCGACAATGAGCAGGTCGTCCATAATGGCTTCTTGATTGTAGAGGCGGCCGTCCGCGAACGGCATTCTCACGAATGAACAAAGTCTGAGTGTGTCAGTAGCTCGACCGTCAGGAGAGCTGTCCCTGACGGTCGAGTACCGACACAAGGTCAACAAAGAGTCATCCCGAACCGCGCGGCAACTCGCCCACTTCCTCCGCGAAGTGACACGCGGCAAGATGGCCGCCGCCCACGTCACGAAGCGGGGGCTCTTCGTTGCACACTTCCTGAGCCAGGAAACAACGAGTCCGGAACCGGCAGCCCGAGGGGAAGTCCAGCGGGCTTGGCACCGCGCCGGGAATCACTGCAAGCGCGCCTTTGTTCTGCGTCAGCGTCGGCAGCGATCGAAACAGCCCGTGAGTGTACGGGTGTTTCGGCTTCTCGAACAAGTCCTGGATCGTCGCGCTCTCGACAATCTTGCCGGCGTACATCACCGCGACGCGATCGCATGTTTCAGCGACAACGCCCAGATCGTGTGTTATCAGCAGCACCGACATGCCAAGCTCGCCCTGAAGCTCACGCAATAGATCGAGGATCTGCGCCTGTATCGTTACGTCGAGCGCGGTCGTCGGCTCGTCGGCGATCAACAACAGCGGCCGACACACCAGGGCCATCGCTATCATCGCCCGCTGTTTCATTCCGCCTGACAATTGATGCGGGTATTCATCATAGCGGGTCTCAGCAGCGGCTATTCCAACTCGCCGAAGCATCGAGGTTGCCAGAGTGCGCGCCTCACGTTTTGAGATCTTCCTGTGCGCGCGAATCGCTTCAGCAATCTGATCGCCGATCGACAGAATCGGGTTGAGCGAAGACATCGGCTCCTGAAAGACCATCGAAATCTGATTGCCTCGCACGCGCCGGATTCGCTTCTCACTCAACGTCAGGAGGTCCTCTCCTCGCAGCAGGATCCGTCCCGCGGCATACTCGGCCGGCGGCGACTGCAAGAGCTTCAAGATCGAGAAGGCAGTGACCGATTTGCCGCAGCCGCTCTCGCCGACAAGTCCTAACGTTTCGCCGGGTTGAATGGCCAGGCTCACGCCGTCAACGGCCTTTAGCACGCCCTCATCAGTGTGGAAGTAGACGCGCAGGTCGGCGATTTCCAGCAACGGCGATGTCTCTAACGATTGCGGATTGCCGATTGCAGATTGCGGATTTGAGCTGATGTTCTCGGATGCCTCTGGGAGTTGCGGATTGCGGATTGTGGATTCTGAATTTGAGGTGCTGTTTTCGGATCCGTGCATCGGTCCTTTCATCGTTAATTGCCAGATTGCGAGGCTTTCAATTCCGCAATCCGCAATTCTTCAATGTTTGGGTGGCGTGAGGATGTCGCCGGCGAGGTGGATCTGTTGTTGTCCTTCATCGCGCACCCGCCTCGCAAGGTCGGCGAGCGTTCCATCTTTGTCCTGAGTCGCGAGTTTGATGACCATCGGCAGGTTTACTCCAGTCACGACCTCAACTGAAGCCTGGCCCAGGAAGCTTGCCGCGATGTTGGTAGGAGTTCCGCCAAACATGTCGGTCAGCAGAAGGACCCCTGCGCCCGAGTCAACTTGCTGGATCGCGCGCTCGATCTCTTCGCGGGCGATGTCCACCTCGTCGTGCCAGCCAATCGAGACCGCTATGATGGCGTGAACTTCGCCCACGATCATTTCAGCCGCCGAGACCAACTCGTTGGCCAACTGCCCATGGGTTACGATAACGCCGCCTATCATATGTTAGTGATGAGTGATGAGTTAAGAGTTATGAGTGATGAGGAAGCTTCCTTCAACTCATTACTCATAACTCATCACTCATCATTCCTTTCACACCTTGTATCGCTGCTCGTCCTTCTGGATGTCCCTGTGCATGACCTTGGTCTTGTATCCGAGCTCCAGGAGCCGTTTGCTGATCGCGTCAGCGACCATCACCGAGCGATGCCGGCCCCCGGTACAACCAACACCTACGCTCAGGTAGCTCTTGCCTTCCCGCTGAAAGCGCGGCAGCAAAAACGCGAGCAGGTCTGCAAACCGAGCGATAGTATCCTCGACCTCCGGTTCGGACCGCAAGTAATCGATCACCGCGGCATCGCGTCCGGTAAACGGACGAAGCTCCGGAACGAAGTGCGGATTCGGAAGGAACCGCACATCGAACAGCATGTCCAACCCCCGTGGCAGGCCGTGGCGGAACCCGAACGATGAGATCGTGACGTTCAGTTCGTGCGATCCGGCCTTTTCCGCAAACTGGTCCTTGATGATGTCGCGCAAGGTGTGGACCGTGTGCTCTGAAGTGTCTACCACGAAGTCCGACAGCTCGCGGATCTCTCTCAACAGTTCGCGCTCTTGCCGGATCGCCACCACAACGTCCTGGTCAGGGAGCGGATGCGGGCGGCGGGTCTCGCTGTAGCGTCGAAGCAAAACCTCGTCGTCCGCGTCCAGAAACAAGACCGTTACATTGACGCCTTTCTCCTTCAGCTCTGCGTGAATGCGCGAAAACTTGCCGAGGAACTCGAGTGAGCGCACATCAACCACAAGAGCCGTGCGGCCGATCTCGCTCGATTCGTCGCACAACCTGACAAAGGTTGGGATTAGCTGGACAGGAAGGTTGTCGATCGAGAAGTAACCGAGGTCTTCGAATGCCTTGAGCGCCGAAGACATCCCCGACCCCGAAACCCCGGTTATGATGACAACCGATACGGGCATAAGAACAGTTGTCAGTTGTCAGTTATCAGTTGTCAGTCGCTAGTAGCTACCCGCTACTGACCACTGGCAACTGGCAACTGGCAACTGCCTCATGGTTCGATGAGGCCGTAGTTTCCGTCAGTCCGGTGATACAACACGCCGACCCGGTTGGTCTCGGCGTCACGGAACACGATGAACTGATCCCTTGAATCCGCGAGTTCGAGCGCCGCTTCCTCGGGGGTCATCGGCTTGACGCGGTAGCGCCGCGCTATGATGATGCGCGGCGCATTGGGCGCCGGTTCGATGACACCGCCGGGAACCGGTGCGACCTCTTTGCTTGCAGTGCGCGAGCGCTTCTTTGTTTGAAACTTTTCCTTGACCCTTAGGACCTGCTTCTCGACCCGCGTTGCGGCGGAAGCTACCGATTGACTGAGGTCGCTGTTCTCGCCAACCGCTGTGAAGACGTGGTCCCGCCAGTAAACAACTATCTCCGCGCGTTTGCGATGTTTTTCCGCTGACACGATGACGTGAGCGCGGACCGGGGCAGAATCCAGCAAGCGATCGAGCTTCTTGAGCTCCTTCATTGCCAGCCGCTCGATCGCCGGAGTTACTTCAACGTGACGGCCGGTGAACTCGAATTCCATTTGGTTGTCTCCCTCTTGATTGCGGATTTCGGATTGCGGTTTGGACGAGAAAACTGAGATCGCGAATTCCTTTCAAAATCCGCAATCGGCAATCCGCAATCATACGATGGCGCGGCGCTCCCGCGAGCCGGGGATTCGCATCTGGTCGCGGTATTTGGCCACGGTGCGGCGGCTCATTTTCACGCCGTCCCTCGCCAGACGCTTAGCTATTTCATCGTCCGTGATGGGATGGTGCGGGTCTTCGTTCTCGATCATCTTCTTTATCTTGAGCTTCAGCACTCGAGTCGAAACGTCCTCGCCGGTGTCGCTTCGCATTCCCTCGGTAAAGAAACGGCGCAGCTCGTAGACGCCTTGCGGGGTGTTGACATACTTGCGGTTCACAACGCGAGAGACCGTGCTCAAGTGCATTCCGATGTCTTCGGCGACATCCTTGAGCATCATCGGTTTCAATTGCTCGACGCCGTGATCGAGGAAATCGCGCTGACGCTCAACGATTGAAAGACACACGCGGTAGATCGTTTGCCGGCGGTGTTCGATGTTCTTCAACAAGTCCACTGCCGAGCGGAATCGTTCCTTGATGTAATCGCGAGTCTCCTTCGTTGAATCCTTCGACTCCATCATCTGTCGATAAGTGCGATTGATCCGAAGATGCGGCATCCCATCGTCTTCGAAACGGATCATGTAGCCGTCGCCGACCTTCTCGATCGTCACTTCGGGCACGACTAACTGCGCCTCATCCGACGAGTACTTGCGCCCGGGTTTGGGATCGAGCTTCTTGATCAGTTCCATCTCTTCCAGGACCTGTTCCAAAGGAGCGCCCAGGGTCTTGGCAAGCTCGGGCAGCTTGTGGGTTTGCAGGCTCTCGAGGTGATCTTCCACCATCCTCACCGCCAGCCGGTCGCCAAAGCCGTAATAGGCCAACTGAAGAAGCAAAGACTCGCGGACATCGTGGGCAGCAACCCCCACCGGATCCAGGAACTGAACGGTCCGCAGAGCCCGCTCGACGACTGCGATCGGCCACGGCCCCATTGCTGCGATCTCTTCCACGGTCGCGTCCAGAAAGCCGGTGTTCTCGTCGAGATTGCCGATTATCGCTTCACCGGCGGCCAGCACGTCCTCCGGCTCATCGGTCAGATGGAGCTGCCAGATCAACTGTTCCTGAAGCGACTGGCGGCGAGTCAGCATGTTCTCGAACGAAACCTCGTCCTTCGCTTCGTACTCGTGGGTCTTGTAGCCGGGATCCAGATACTCTTCGAAGGTTGACCCGAAGTCGACCTCTTGAAATGAGTCACGCTCGCGATCGGGCTCGGCCTCGCCATCGATTGGACCCGGTTCGGTGGGAGCCGAAGTGAAGGCCTCGGCTTCACTTGCCGAAGTGAGTTCAGCGCCGGAGCCGGCTTGCGGAGTAGCGGTCTCGGCAGGCGCGGAGAGATCGGCGGTTGTCGCGTCGATGCTTGCGACGTCGTCGGCTAGCGACGAAGTTTCGTCGGCGCCTTCGCCCGGTGCGACTTCGTCGAGAACCGGGTTGGCGGACAACTCAGCCGTCACCATATCCGCCAGTTCGAGCTTGGTCATCGCCAGCAGCTCGATACGCTGCCGCATCTGCGGCGTCAGCACCAGACGCTGTGAAAGGGTATTAGCGAGGTATGGCTTAACCGACATAGCCGACAAATGAAAGAGGCAAAATGAAGAAGGCAAAAGTCAGAGCTTCGACTTTCTCCTTTTCCTTTTGCCTTCTACATTCTAAAGTTCTCTCCGAGATATACTCGTTTTACTTCTTCGTCCTGCGTAAGCTCGTCAGGTGTTCCGGCCCGAAATATCTGGCCGTCATTAATTATATACGCTCTGTCGGTAATCGCCAGAGTCTCGCGCACGTTGTGATCGGTTATCAGCACACCGATCCCGCGCGCTCTGAGTTTTTGCAGTATGTTTTGTATGTCGATCACTGCGATGGGATCGATGCCGGCGAAAGGCTCGTCGAGCAGAATAAAACGCGGTTCGATAACCAGGCACCGCGCGATCTCGGTGCGCCGCCTCTCGCCCCCCGAAAGCTGATAAGCCTTGGTGTGCCGGACGTAGGCGATGTCGAGCTCGCTTAACAGCAATTCGAGACGGTGCTCGCGCTCATGTTTGGTCAGCGGAAGCGTCTGAAGCACAAGGAGTATGTTGTCTTCGACGGTCAGCTTCCGAAAAACCGAAGCTTCCTGTGGCAAGTAGCTGATCCCGTTGCGCGCCCGCAGATACATCGGCAGCCGCGAGATGTCCTTTGAGTCAAGATACACGATCCCGCTATCGGGTCTTTCAAGCCCCACGATCATATAGAAGATAGTGGTCTTCCCGGCGCCGTTCGGACCCAGCAGTCCGACTATTTCAGCCTGGCGAATATCGAGCGAAACATTGTCGACCACCGTGCGCTTGCGATAGGACTTTCTCAACAACTCAACGCCAAGCACGCTGACTTGCTCGACACGGTTTATTGCGCTTTGTTGGGTTTGTGGCTGATTGATTGTTTCGGCTTGAGATGCGGCCAAGGACACTTCTTTCACCATCTGTTGCGCTACTGACCTACTTGTTTTTTATCAAACGATGAGACGATCTAACGCGGCCCGTGCCTTGTTGATTTTCGACGAAGACTCTATCATCGCGGCTGTAGAACGTCAATTGAGAACCCATCGTAGATCCCTTCTCGACGTCATCAACTCGCGCGGTCTTTCCGGTCAAAACAGCACGCCCGTCCGAAGCGGTGTAAACGAGTCTGTCGCCAACGCCGCGTCTTCCAGGTTGAGTGAGCACGACGCTACCCTCGGCGTTGATGTGATCTACTTCATTGGTGTCCTCCATGAGGTACACATCGACGACCGAGCCTTCAATATGATCATCGCCCTGGCGCGCTTTAACGCCGCCCTCGTAATGAACCAGCCTGCTTTCGTCGGAGTAGAACATCCGGTCCGACTGGGCGAACCCGGGCACGGCTTCGCGCCCGCCCGGCGAGGATTCACGCTTCGCCTGATACAGAGCGCTGTCCACGTTTCCAATCGCCACCATTCGCTTGTCTTCCTTGTATAGCTCGATGCGATCGGCTTTCACGAAGTTGTCGTCCTGCCAGCCGCGCGCGTTATCGGTGTACACGGCGACGCCGTCTGCGTTGCGCGCGTCGGCTCGAGCTGCAGTGATAAAGACCGGCGACTTCGTGTTCTTAAAAGGCGTCGAGTCGTTTGTGCTCTCGCGGCTGTAGTAAGTTGTTCGCACATCTCCGCGCGCATGCGTCTCGTCCTTGCCCCGGTCATAGTCGATCTCGTCGGCTTGAGTCCGGCTCTTGGCGTCCCACACCATCGGGCGGCGCCCGCGCAGGTTGAGGATCTCCTTCTGTCCGTCGTAGATCGCGCGCTCGGCCACTGCGTTGCGGTCCGCTTCGTTGTACTTGAAGTCGCCTTCCTGAGTGACTCGGTCGATGTCTTGAGAGTCTGCAAGGAACTCAGCCGCCGCCGTTTTGCTGGTAGTCACGCGAAGCGGATGAGAATCGGCGACCAGCGCTTCAATTTCGACGGTCACGCCGCCGACTGCGCTGTAGTGTTTGATCCGGTTGCCGTCTTCGAAGAATTCGGCGTTCATCTTCGGCGCGCGTATCGTCTTTTTGTCGGCGCCGCGCTCCGCGCGAATCGGAGTGACGGTCAGCACGGCTTTGTCGATTGCTTCGGCGGCCTTGACGTTCCGTCCGTCGGGATGGAACTGGAGAGTTACCGTGCCGGCTTTGATCTCGCGCTCGGTCCCTTTCGGTTGATTCAGTGGAGCGTGGATTTGAACGACCGCGTTTCCGAGAGCCTTGATCGTTTCAACAACGTTGCCCTGATCTCCGTTGACGAATCCGGCTTCGACGCTGTCAGCTGTGGCTTCTCTGGAGGGAGGCGGTCCGAGCGACCGGCTGTGAGCGCCGCCGGTCGCGACTGCGCGAGCAAGCTGATGCGAGTCGGGATCGAAGAAGAAATCCATATTTGGCGAAGCTATCTCAGCCTTGTCGAGCTGTTTGAGATTCGATTCGCCGCGTGCTTCGATTCGTTCGATTCGGTTGTTTATGTCGAAGTACGCAATCATTCGTTGCGACCGCATTTCATCGCGCCCGCGAGTGACCACCGCCTTCCCCTCGAAAGTCGTCCGATGTTCCTTTCTTTCAAGCAGAGCAGACTCGCTGCGTATGTGTGTTGGCTCCTTTGCCGCGGGTTTCGAGTCTTTTGACCTCGGGCTTGTAGTGGTCTTTGCTGCTTTGGTTTCGGTGTCGCCAGGCGACGCCGCTTTGGCTAACCCTTGTCTGGCGGTTTTCCTTTCAAGCTTGCGAGCCCGCTTGTGAGCCTTGCGGGCAGCTCGCTGCTCGGGAGTCTCGTTGCGGTGTTTACCTGCGCGAGCCGCGCCGGGCGCTGAATTGTCTTTGCGGCTCGGCCCGGCACTCAACTGCTCGGCTCGGAGAGTCACGTCTACGTCTTTCTCAAGATGAATCCGTTCGTCGGATGCCTCTATCAGCATTCCGATTGAGCGGCCGAAGAGACTCTTGTTCTCGAACTCGACCGCTTCTTTGGTATCGACGATGTTCTTTGCCTGATCGTAGTGGAGATAGGCGGACTTGACCGTAAGCCCTTCCGACGTTATCACCACGACGTTCGAGACGAACTCAACATCCAGCTTCTGCAAATCGGACGGATCGCTCACCTTTGCGCGGTCCGAAGTCACCAGATCGTGACGCGTCCCGTCGTTGCCGTATGATTCGAGATGTACTTGCTCAAGCTCGTGGGTGCCGTCTTCGTAGGTCTTGTCAGTGCCGGAGGTGAGCAGGAATCGAACCCGGCCTTCGACCTGATGCGCGTAGCGAGTGTTGGAGAAGACCGCGACGACCTTGCCTTGCAGCTTCGGGCGGCCGTCGGGTTCAGTGACCTCGCGTTTGCTGCGCATCACCAGATAAACGGTTAGCGCTACAGCGATAGTGATGAACAACGCAAGTGCGGCGATTCTTCCTGCGGAAACTAGCTTCACTCGAATCATCAACTGGATTCTTGCACGCGGCGGCGGGCAGTGGCCAGCGGGGAGGGGGCGAAGGGGAGAAGGGGCGAAGGGGAGAAGGGGCGAAGGGGAGAGGGGGCGACGGGGTGAAGGGGAGAGGGGGCGATATCGCCCCATCGCCCATTCTCCCCCTCTCCCCTTCTCCCCTTCGAGTCTTCCTATCCCTCCGCCAGCGGAAGCCGCACGACGAACCGCGACCCCTTGCCCTCTGCGCTCTCGGCTTCGATCGAACCTTGATGCGCATCAACGATCCATTTCGAGATCGCCAGTCCTAACCCGAACCCGCTGACCCGCGAGTCCCGCGGATCGGTCTGCCGATAAAACCGTTCGAAGACGTGAGGGAGAGACGCCGCAGGTATGCCGCGCCCCGTATCTGAAACTTCGATCACGGTTGACGAATCTTGAGTCGCAAGCGAGAGCCGCGCGCTGCCTCCGGCCGGCGTGTACTTGATCGCGTTTTCGAGCAGGTTTACGAGTAGTTGCTTTAGCCTCTTCTCATCGCCTTCGACGACGATTGCCGACTGCGTGCCCTCGCAGGCGAGAGCGACGCCCGCCGCCTCCGCTAACGGCTGGATGTACGCATGAACCTCGGCGGCGAGCCGATCGAGTCTGACCGGCGCAAGCTCCACGACTTTGTCTCCCGCGTCCGAGCGAACCAGGGTCAGCAGATCGTCGGTGAGCCGGGTGATGCGCTCGATCTCTTCGAGGCTTGAATTGAGAACTCGCTTGTATTCTTCAACCGACCGATCGCGCCGAAGCGCTACTTCAATGTCGCCTCGCAACACTGCCAGCGGCGTTCGCAGCTCGTGTGAGGCGTCGGCGGTGAATCGGCGTTCGCGCTCGAAGGCGCGCTCGAGCTTCGAGATCATTTCGTTGAAAGTCGCAGCGAGCCTCCCGATCTCGTCGGTTGTTCGCGGTTCTTCGACCCGCTCGCTGAAGTTGCCCCGCCCGATTCGCTCGGCCGCGCGTGTCAGCCGGTCGACCGGTTTGAGCGCTTCGTGAGCCAGCCATAAACCACCAAGACTGGCCAGCAAGAGGGCGATCGGGTTCGAGATTGCGAGAAGAATCAACAGGTGCCGCTGCGCGCGCTGAAGCTCTTTGAGCGACTGGCCGACCACCACAAAGAACATCTCACCGTCTTCGTCGCGCGCGGGCCAGGTGATGATGCGCGCGCGCTCGGACGGACTGACCAAGACCTCGTTGTACTGCGGTTTGAACTCGGCCGCGGCGCGCTCTAACGCTTCGGTGATGATCGGCACCTGATGTCCTTCGGGATCCGAGATCGAGTCGGTGACTTCGCCACCGCGGTTGACGATCGAAACGAACTGCGGAGCGAACATCAGCACGCCGGCCGTGCTGGGCTCGTCGTTGCTCGAGGGGTGACCGGTTGCTTGAGCCAGGCGCTCGGCATGATTCCACAGCGAGGTGTCGATTGTGTTGAGCAGCCCGCGCGAAAGATAAGCGTAGATGGCTATTGCGAACGCCATCAGCACGGCGGTCGCAATGCCGAGGTACCAAAGGGTGAGCTTTGCGCGGATTGAGAGCATACCGGAAGACTCAGAACGAGTGTCTTCAGGCCGGAGTATATCAGCAGCGGTCCGGGCGAGGAATCAGAGCGGCAAGATCGGCTGAATGTAGGGGCAGGGTTTGTCCGGCCCGATTGTGCAAAGCACAATGATTATCATCGCGCTATGCACGATCCGGGCAGCGACAAGCCCTGCCCCTACATTCAAACTGAACCGCTGCCGGAATATGCACTCCAGGTATGCGGGTCGCTGGAAGGTTGTTTTGATAAGGTGAGTTTTGGTGCGGATGAGAGGATTTGAACCTCCACAGGATTGCTCCTACAGCGTCCTGAGCGCTGCGCGTCTGCCATTCCGCCACATCCGCATTGATTGTGGAACCCTTGCAGTGAAAACATACTAGCCAGCACGCGCGAACAGTGTCAAATTTGATTTTGGAGCAAGGAGCGCAAGAGCAAGGAGCGCAAGAGCATGGGGTACGGGCTTTAGCCTGGTCTTGCCTGGCGCGAAGAGAAAACCAGGCTAAAGCCTATACTCCATGCTCTTGCGACGATCTCCGCAATCCAAAATCTAAAATCCAAAATCCAAAATCACAATGCTCACTACCGATCTATCACCTCAGCGAATACTGCAAGCCCTGCCGAATTCAAAGAGCCGCGCCGTGACCAGCGAGCGCCTCGCCGAAACGCTTGGGCTCACCGCTTCGCAAGCCGCGACGCTCGCGAGTTACCTAGCCGAGTTCGCGCGCGCCGGACTCGCGGCGAAGAGCGGCGGCAAGTTCTACCGCAAGCGGGCGCCGGGGCTTTTGATCGGTACGCTCAGAGGCACGAGATCCGGTCATGCCTTTGTCATTCCTGACGATGAACGCGAGCGAGCCGACGGCGACTTGTTTATCGGCGAGCGAGCGTTGGGCACGGCGATTCATGGCGACAAGGTGATAGCTCGAGTTGTCGCCACCACCTCGCGCGGACGCGAAGGACGCATTGAAGCCGTTTTGCAACAGGCGAATCCGACAACCGTCGGACGCTTTATCAAACTCAAGAACCAGACCTTCGTATCGCCTCTGGATGAGAAGCTGCACCACGACATAAGCATCGCAGCTTCGGATGCGCTCGGTGCGACCGATGGCGACATCGTAAATGTCGAGATCACCCGCCGCCCGATAGCCGGACGCCCGCCGTGGGGCCGCATCATCGAAGTGCTCGGCCGCGAAGGTACGCCCGGCATCGACATCGAGATCATCCTCAGAAAACATCGTCTTCCTCACGTCTTCCCCGATCCGGTCCTGAGAGAAGCGGAGGCGGTCTCGGAGAGAATCGAAGAAGCTCAACTCGAAGGCCGCGCAGATCTGCGCGAGTTGCTGACCGTCACGATTGACGGCGAGACCGCGCGCGACTTTGACGACGCCGTTTCACTCGAAGCCTTGCCCAATGGCCGAGTACGGCTCGGCGTGCACATAGCCGACGTCAGCTACTACGTGCCTGAAGGAAGCGCGTTGGACGAAGAGGCGTTTCGCCGGGGAACGTCGGTTTACTTTCCGGAGCGCGCGATTCCGATGTTGCCCGAGCGTTTGTCGAACAGCATCTGTTCGCTCAACCCGCGGATGGACCGGCTGACGATGTCGGCGCTGATGGAGCTCGACCGCGAGGGCCGCGTCGTCGACTACAAGCTGACGCCGTCAGTCATTCACAGCCGCGAGCGGATGACCTACACATCGGTTAACGAGATCATCAGTGACCCGCTGGGCGAGACCGCGAGCCGCTATTCTCACATCAAGGAAATGCTACTTTTGATGCACGAGCTGACGCTGTCGTTGATCCGAGTGAGAGAAGAGCGCGGCGCAATCGATTTCGATCTTCCCGAAGCCGAGATTCTTTTCAACGACGAAGGACACATGAGCGGGATCATTCGATCCGAGCGGAACATCGCGCATCGGTTGATTGAAGAATTCATGCTGTTGGCTAACGAGACCGTGGCGAGGCATCTGGAGAAACTCGCGGTGCCGGCGCCTTACCGAATTCACGAAGAGCCGAACCCGGACAAGGTCGAAGCGTTTGCCGAGATCGCGCAATCATTCGGTCACAAGTTCTCGATGCACGGGCGTGTGCCTCAGCGGGGATTTCAGCATCTCGCGCGTGAGATTCGCGGGCGGCCCGAAGAGCGAATGCTCTCGTACCTGATGCTGCGCTCGATGCAACGCGCGCGGTACGCGCCGCAGAACCTCGGGCACTTTGGGCTTGCGATCAAGACCTACACACACTTCACGTCGCCGATTCGCCGCTACCCGGATCTAATCGTCCATCGCATCCTCCGGGAAGTGATCGAGCGCGGAAGCCGGGGACGCGACGAGTGGCACGCAGTCGATCTCGGGTCGAAGCGGGCGTTGAAGCTCATCAGTTGGCCGGTGCTTGATGAAGAGCGTGAGACATCGCTGCGGGCTTCGCTTGAAACGATTGGCGGTCACTCCAGCGCCCGGGAACGCGCGGCCGCCGACGCCGAACGCGAGTTGATGGATTGGCGCAAGGTCGAGTTCATGGCCGAGCGCGTCGGCGACGAGTTCGACGGCGTGATCACTTCAGTGAGGGACTACGGGTTCTATGTCGAGCTGAACGAGTTGTTCATCGAAGGGCTCGTCCACATATCGGCGCTGGTGGATGACAGGTACGAGTATCAGGAGCGCAAGCACAAACTGATGGGCGCCCGTCGCGGCCGGCAGTTCAGCCTGGGCGACGCAATTCGTGTTCAGGTCATGCGAGTCGATCGAACGCGTCACCTGATAGACTTTGCGGTCATAAAGGTGTAGATAAATTGCCGATTGCCG
>Ga0193755_1000169_pt1 | contig 18299 bp, 13 predicted proteins | sample H1a2metaG_FD_144921 | JGI IMG/M metagenome (GOLD analysis project Ga0193755, IMG submission 144921) | Soil microbial communities from a riparian zone of the East river system, Colorado, United States - H1a2 | ecosystem: Environmental > Terrestrial > Soil > Riparian zone | place: USA: East River...
AGCAGGACCCGCGTCTTCGGCACGACGTCCGTACGCACACCCGGCAGGCCGGCGGCCGCCAGGGCGGCCGTCAACGTGTCGTTCTGGGACGCGTGGTCCGGCAGGGTGGGGATGTCGGCGCGCAGGCCGGCCGTGATGGTCAACCGATTGTTCACTGCCCACTGGTCCTGGCCGTAGAGACTGTACACGCGAACGTGGAAGTCCGCGGGAATATCCTTGGGGTTCTGACTGTTTGCATAGCCGACCGCGTAGCCGCTCGGCGTGCCCGCCGCGAGCGAGTCGATCGTCGGGAACGTGTACACCCCGTACGAACCCTGCGCGAAATTGTTGAAGATGTGCGTGAAGTCCAGACGGCCACCCACGGTGAACGTGTGCGCGCCCTTCGGAATCGTGAGGTTGTTCACGGCCTCGAAGATCTTCTGATCGAGCAGGTTACCCGGTGAGAACTGCTCGGTGCCGAACGTGACCGCGCGTTTGATCCCGCCGACGTTGACGCCCACACCCACCTCGGGCGCCTGCACCACCACCTGCCGCTCGTCGTTGATCGTGCTGTAGCCGACGATCAGCTCGTTGGACAGGCCGCCTGCGAAATTGGAGTAGAGCTGCGCGGTCGTCGAGTTGTTCTTCGTCACTCCCGTGAACCCATTCGAGCCGAAGCGGAACCCCTGGTTCTGATTGAGCGGCGAGGTTTGGTACAAGCCCGTGTTCCGAGAAAACGAGCCGTTCTCGTCGTGGTTGAGGATCTCGCGCACCACCAGACGGTGCACGGGCGAGATCTGGAAGTCGATCCGGCCGAACAGGTTTCTCAGCGGATTGTCGATGTTGACGATACCGGTGCTTCCGACGTTGAAGTTGTAGTTGCTCTGCATGATGCTGGCGATCCGCGTCAGGCTATCGAGCGGCACGGACGGAGCATCGGGCCCAGGCTGGCCGTTCAGGTAGTAGGGCCCGAGCGCCGGCTGGGTCTTCTCCTGGAATTCTGGCGCGACAAAGAAGTGCAGCCGATCACGGATGATCGGCCCGCCGAAGTAGAAGCTGTACTGCTTCACGTCGAGGGGCGAGGCGCGGAGACTCTTACCCACCAGTTGCAGCCCCAGCACGTCGGTGTTGTTGCGGTAGGTGTAGCTCGCGCCACCGTGGAAATCGTTCGTGCCGCTCTTCGTCACCGCATTCACGAGCATGCCGGCGAAATTGCCCTGCCGCACGTCGCTGGGCGTGAACGACACCCGGAACTCCTTCACCGCGTCGATGGACACGATCTTGCCGTTGGAGCCCCCGCCCGGCACGCCCTTCGTGGCTGAGAGGTTGAAGCGCTCGCTCTGGTTGGCGCCGTCGACCGTGATCGTGTTGAAGCGGTTGTACGCGCCCCCACCGCTCGCCGCCCCCGTGGCTGGGAACACCACCTGGGGCGACAACTTGAGCTGGTCCACGAAGTCGCGGCTAAAGGTGGGAATGCGGCGCACCAAGGAATCGGAGATCTGGGTGCCCACGCCCTGGCGAGTGGGGGAGAAATCGGGCGTCACACCCCCGATCACTGAGACGGCGGCTAGCTCCACGGCCTGCGGGGATAGCTGTATGTCCACCCGCGTCGCTTGGGAGAGCTCTACATCGATGTTGTCGCGCTGGTACGGCTGCTGGCCGATGGCGCGCACCGTGACCGTGTACGGGCCGCCCACCTCGAGACCTTGCATGAGAAACAGACCACCTTCGCGGGTGCGCGTACTGGTCGTGTAGCCGGTGCTCCGGTTCACGATCCGCACGTCCGCGAGGACGACGGGCTGGCCGCCGGCATCCGTGACCTTGCCCGTGATCGCCCCGGTCGTGACGCCCTGGGCCCGGAGCGGGGGGGGGGCCAGCAGCATCGAGAACACCATCGCCGCGGCGACGGCGCGCGGCGCGCTAACAATCCAGCGCATAGGCGGATGTCTCCCTTGCAAAGCCTGAGGAGGTGAACGGTGCTGCGTCAACGGAGCAGAAAGTGAACCGGGGTGGGAACTGCGTCAAGGACTTAGGTGCGCGCCTTCCTCCACAACCAAACTCCCGCCGCTCCGAACAGCAGGTTGGGCATCCAGGCCGCGAACGTCGGCGGCAGCGCGCCGCCCTGGCCCACGGCCTTCGACAGCTGGAACATCAGGAGATCCACGAAGGTCGTCGCGAGACACACGGCCACGCCCCACGCGGTGCCGCTCTTGGGCGTGGAGATCGCGAGCGGCGCCCCGAACAGCGCGATGATGATGCAGGCGAACGGCACCGACAGTTTGAGCGCCTGCTCCACGCGCAGCTTCTTCGTGTCCGAGCCGGAGCGGGCCAGCGCGTCCACGTAGCGCCCCAGCTCCGCGTAGCGCATCTCGTCCGGCGCCTTGGGTTCGGCGAGGAGCGCGGTGGGCGTCTCGCGCAGCGTCGTGATCCTGAGCGAGTCGAACTTGAACGTCGTCTCGCGCCCGGGGCCGAGCAGGTAGCGCACCGCGCCCTTGGCGAGGGTCCAGCCGCGCGTCGTCCGCGCCGTGTCGTACGTCCCGCGTTGCGCCGCGACCAGGATCGTCGGGTAGTCCTCCCCCGTTCCCCCGCGCTCCATAATCGGATCCCGCATCTCCGCACCGCTCGCCCGGAGCTCGAGCGAGCGGATCGAGTACACCCACCCGCTGTCCGCCCGGTACACGAAGGGCGAGAAGCGCGAGATCGTCGGCCGGGCGGTTTTCTCGCCGAGCAGCTCGGCGCGCCGGGCGGAGGCCCCCGGGGCGAGCTCCGTGAGCCCCAGGTCCAGCAGCACGACGGCGAGCGACGCGATGAGCAGCGGTCGCACCAGCCGGTGGAACGAGATCCCCGAGGCCTTCGCCGCCGTCAACTCCGAGTGGCGACCCAGCGCGCCCACCGTGAACACGACGGCGAACAGCACCGCGACCGGGAGCACCAGCGAGATCGTCTCGGGGAGAAAGAACAGGTACGAGTACGCGACCCGGGTCTTCGGGATCCCGCGGCCCATGTACGTGTCGAGCTTGTCGGTCAGGTCGATGACCATCACGAGGAACGGGAATCCCAGCGCCGCGAGGAGGCACACCTTGCCCCACTCGCGCAGCACGTAGCGATCGAGCGTGCTCACGGAGCGCTGCGCCACCGCGGCCAGAGCAGGGAAGCGGGCCAACGCAGCACGCGCAGCACCGGATCGATGATGTCGCTCCAGTCACCGCCGTGGGGAGCGTTGCCCGGCTTCCGGATGCGCCACAGGCCGAACAGGCCCGCCGTCGCGAAGATGAGGTTGGGCGTCCACATCGCGAGGAAGGGCGACACGATCAGGCGATCGCCCAGCTCCTCGCCGGCGATCAGTCCCACGTAGTACACGGTGAACACGCCCACGCTCATCCCGATGACCAGCCCCACGCCGCCACGCTGGAATCGCAGCGCCACGGGGATGCCCACCAGCGCGAACACCAGGCAGGCGGCCGCGATGGCGTACTTCTTCTGGATCTCGACCTCGTAGGTGGCCGCGCGCGTCCGGGCATCGCGCACGCGCTGCGCCTCGCCGATGCCCGCACCCGGCGTGACGTACAGTTGGGGCACGGGGGTGCGCCCGGGGAGCGGCGGTGCGGCGCGCGGCGTCTGGGCCTCGGCCTCGGGCGGCAGCAGCCACGTGGCCAACCGCCGCAGCGCCCGGCAGTAGGGACCGGGGGGTGCGGTGTCGGGCACGTACGGCTCGGGCGGTGCCACGACCGGCCCGAGCCCCACGAGCCGTCGCAGATCGTTTTCGATCACCACCCGCGCCTCGCCGGTCGCGCGGCCTGCGTCGCGCCGCGCCGCCGACGCGGCCCGGCGCATCTCGCACGTGGACATCTCGCGGTCGCTCTTGTAGGTGTCGTGCTCCGTCTGGGTGAAGATGTTCCCCACGCCCGAGACCCGCATCCGGTTGGTGCGGAAGAACGTACGGTTGAATTGCGTCGGGTCCGTGCGGTTCACCTCCTCGATGTCGCCATCCAGGAGGGTCAGGAACAGGTCCCGCCCACCGGCGGAGTACGCCATCCGCCCGCTGTCCGCCGTGATGATGCGGCGGCGCTCGGCGTCGCTCAGGTCGTAGAGGGTCACGTCCTTGAGCTTGTTCGTATTGCCGTCGATACGCGAGGCGCGCAGGAAGGTCTGCCCCGGCACCACTTCGTTGATCACCTGCTCCTTGAGGGTCAGCGACGGCTTCTTGCGCGCGATGTCCACCTGCAGGGTGCGGAGCTCGTGGTTGGTGCGGGGGAGCAGCTGGTCGTTCCACAAGAACGACAGCAGCGCCACGCCGGTCGCGCCGGCGAGCACCGGCGCGACCAGCCGCGTGACGCTCACGCCCCCGGCCTGCAGCGCCGTGATCTCGTTGTCGCCCGCGAGTCGGGTGAACACGTGCAACACCGCCACCAGCACAGCCATCGGCAACGTCACGGCCACGATGAATGGGAGCGAGAGCACGAACACTTCGGCGATCACACCCGCCGGCAGCCCCTTCCCGAGCAGGCCGGAGAGCTGCTTGGCGACTTGTTGGATGAGCATCAGCGACGTGAGCGCCGCCAGCGCGAAGCCGAGCGGCGCGACGTGCTGGCGGAGGAGGTACCGGCTGATGGTGCGCACGATCAGTGGCGCCATTATATTCGGAAGTCCAAGTCTCTACAAGACATCACTACCCTGTGACCACCCGAAAGAGCCGCCTCTGGCGCGCGGCAACCTGCCTCGCGCTCGGCCTCGCCTGCACCGCGCGCGGCGGGGCGAGCCGCCCGCGCGAGTTCGCCGGTGAGCGTGCGTTCGGTTACCTGCAGCAGCAGATGCAGTTCGGGCCGCGGATTCCCGGGACGCCGGGGCACGAGCGCACCGGCGATTGGATTCTCGCGCACCTGCGCGCCACCGCCGACACCGTGGCAGTCCAGGGCTTCACTCACGTGACCCGCCGCGGCGCGACCTTGCACCTGCGGAACTTCTTCGCCCGCTTCCGCCCCGCCGCCGCCGAACGCGTGCTGCTGCTCGCTCACTGGGACACCCGCCCGCGCGCCGACCAGAGCGCCAACCTCGGCCAGCAGCGCCTCCCCGTCCCCGGGGCGAACGACGGCGCGTCCGGCGTGGCCCTCCTGCTGGGACTGGCCGACGTGCTCAAGACGAAGCCCCCGGCCGTCGGCGTCGATCTGCTGTTCGTAGACGGCGAAGACTACGGCGATTTCGCCACCGACTCGAACGACGTGCTGATCGGCTCGCGCTACTTCGCCGGCCACCAGCCCCCGGGCTACCCGCCGCTGTTCGCCGTGCTGTTCGACATGGTCGCGGACAAGGACCAGCAGTTCTACTACGAAGGCAACTCGCAGGCGGTCGCGCCGGAGGTGGTGGACCGCGTGTGGCGGGTCGCCGCCGACCTGGGCTACGGCCGCGTCTTCATGCCGGGCGTGAAGCACACCCTGATCGACGACCACGTCGCGCTGCAGAAGGCGGGGATCCACGCGATCGACGTCGTGGACTTCGACTATCCGTACTGGCACACGACGGAGGACACGATCGATAAAGTGAGTGCGGCGTCGCTGCAGGTGGTCGGGGATGTGGCAGTAGCGCTGGTTCGCTAGAAACGCGGAACGCGGAAGTCGGAACGCGGAACAGAAGAACGAGGCGTCCATCACGGAGGGACGCTGCTCTGTTCCGCGTTCCGCGTTCCGACTTTCGCGTTTTTCTGCAGCACCGCGCTTAAAAACGGATCCTACTGCCGGCCGGCGATCCGTTAGCGTGCAGGCATGGACGACCGCCGCGCCGCCCTCCTGCTCGCCCTCCTCGCGCTCGCGGGCGCGGGTGTACGCCTGGCGCTCGCCCCGGCCAAGGCCGCGGCGCCGGGCGACGTGCGGCTCGTGTCCGTGGACACGCCACCCCTCGGTGGGCTCCGCGCCACCGCGCGCAACGCCGCCCGGCTCGCCCGGCCGCTCCTCCCCGGTGAGCGCGTCGACCTCGACCGCGCCGACGTGACGGAGATCACGCGTCTCCCGCGAATCGGGCCCGCCTTCGCGCAGCGGATCGTCGACTGGCGCGGCCAGCATGGTCCGTTCGGCGGCCTGGCACGGTTCGATAGCGTGCCGGGGGTGGGGCCGAAGCTGCTCGAGAGCTTGCGATCTTACGTGATGTTTTCGGGGGTGATAGCGCCCGCGCCTTGACTTCCCTTCGCCGCCAACTATGTTATGCTGTTCATTTTCAACGAGTTGCGTACGGCGACCGCGGCAGCTACCTCCGACAAGCTGGGTGAGATCCTCCTGCGGGAGGGGCTAATCACCCAGGACCAGCTCAAAAAGGCGCTCCTCGAGCAGAAGAACACGGGGATGCGTCTCGGCTACACCCTGGTAAAGCTGGGCTTCGTCGAGGAGACCGAAATCTCCAAGATGCTGGCCCGCCAGTACCGTATGCCGGCGGTCGACCTGTCTCGCTTCGAGGTCGACCCCAAAATCATCAAGCTGATCCCCCCCGACGTCGCCATCAAACACACCGTCCTGCCCCTCAAGCGCGAGGGCCGGACCCTCACGGTCGCGATCGCGGACCCGAACAACGTCACCGCGATCGAGGACATCAAGTTCATTACGCGCTGCGACGTGTTCCCGGTGATCGCGGGCGAGTACACGCTCCGGAACGCGATCGACAAGTACTACCAGCAATCCGACGCCCAGCTGCAGACGCTGCTCAAGGACATCGAGGCCGCGGACGATCTCGAGGTCGTCGAGGAGCAGACGGACGAGGACGTCAAGGCGCAGGACCTGGCCGACGACGCGCCGGTCGTGAAGCTCATCAACGGGCTGCTCACGGATGCCGTGAAGCGCGGGGCGTCGGACATCCACATCGAGCCGTTCGAGCACGAGATGCGGGTGCGGTACCGCGTGGACGGGGCGCTGCACGAGGTGATGAAGCCGCCGATCAAGATGCGCGCGGCCCTGACGTCGCGCATCAAGATCATGGCCCAGCTGAACATCGCGGAGCGGCGTGTGCCGCAGGACGGCCGCATCAAGCTCAAGTTCGGCGCCAAAGTCATCGACTACCGCGTCTCGACGCTGCCGGTGCTGTTCGGCGAGAAGATCGTGCTTCGGATCCTCGACAAGGGCAACCTGACGCTCGATCTGACGAAGTTCGGCTTCGAGCCCAAGGCCGAGGGGGAGCTGTTGCGGGCGATCCTGAACCCGTACGGCATGGTGCTGGTGACGGGCCCGACGGGGTCGGGCAAGACCACGACGCTGTACTCGGCGCTGTCGCGCATCAACCAGATCAACGTGAACATCATGACCGCCGAGGATCCCGTCGAGTACAACCTGATGGGGATCAATCAGGTGCTGGTGCGCAACGACGTGGGGATGACGTTCGCGGCGGCGTTGAAGGCGTTCCTGCGGCAGGACCCGAACATCATCATGGTGGGCGAGATCCGCGATCTCGAGACCGGGTCGATCGCCATCAAGGCGGCCCTCACGGGTCACCTGGTGCTCTCCACGCTGCACACCAACGACGCGCCGTCCACGGTGACGCGCATGATCGACATGGGGATCGAGCCGTTCAACGTGGCGAGCGCGGTCAACTTGATCGTGGCGCAGCGGCTGGTGCGCCGCGTGTGTTCCGAGTGCAAGCAGGAGCACAAATACACGGACGAAGAGATCCACGCCTTCGGCATCCCCCCCGCCGAAGCGGCGAAGCTGACGTTCTACAAGGGCGCGGGGTGCGACACCTGCAGCGGGTCGGGGTACAAGGGCCGCCAGGGGCTGTACGAGGTCATGGCCATGACCAGCGCGGTGCGGCGCATGGTCTTGAAGGGCGGATCGACCGAGGAGCTGCGGGAGCAGGCGGTGAAGGACGGCATGCTCACGCTCCGCATGGACGGCATGCTGAAGGTGAAGCGTGGCATCACCACCCTCGAAGAAGTCGTGAAGGAGACAGCGGCATGACCGCAGGCGCTTCGCAGACGGTGAATCTCCGCTCCCTGCTCGAGGAGATGATCGAGCGGGACGCGTCGGACCTGCACATCGTGGCGGGCGAGCGTCCCAAGCTGCGGGTGGACGGGGACATCGTGAACTCGTCGGCGGAGGCGGTGCTGACGCCCAAGGACACGCTCTCGATCGCCTACTCGGTGCTCACCGAGAACCAGAAGAAGCGGTTCGAGACCGAGAACGAGCTCGATTTCTCGTTCGGGATCCAGAACCTCGCGCGGTTCCGCGGCAACTGCTTCAAGCAGCGCGGCTGCGTGTCCCTGGTGATTCGGCAGATTCCCTTCAACGTGCGGACCTTCGAGGAGCTGGGCTTGCCGGGGGTGGTGGCGAACCTGGCCGAGCGGCCGCGCGGCCTGGTGCTCGTGACGGGGCCCACCGGGTCTGGCAAGAGTACCACGCTCGCCGCGTTGATCGACAAGATCAACAAGGAGTTGAAGGGGCACATCATCACGGTGGAGGACCCGATCGAGTTCATCCACCGCCATCAGAGCTGCATCGTGAACCAGCGCGAGATCGGCACCGACACCAACAGCTTCGCGGCCGCCCTCAAGTACGCGTTGCGGCAGGACCCGGACGTCGTGCTGGTCGGCGAGATGCGCGACCTCGAGACGATCGCGGCGGCGCTCACCATCGCGGAGACCGGTCACCTCGCCTTCGCCACGCTGCATACCAACTCCGCGATGGAGAGCATCAACCGCATCATCGACGTGTTCCCGTCGCACCAGCAGGCGCAGGTTCGCGCCCAGCTGTCGTTCGTGCTGGAGGGCGTCATCACCCAGACGCTGCTGCAGAAGGCCAAGGGCAAGGGCCGCGTGATGGCGTGCGAGATCCTCATCATGACGCCCGCGGTCCGGGCCCTCATTCGGGACGAGAAGATCGAGCAGATCCCGTCGATGATGCAGGCGGGCAAGAAGCACGGGATGCAGACGCTGAACGATGCGCTGTACCAGCTGTACGTGGGCCGCGAGGTCACGAAGGACGAGTGCCTGCGCGTGACCTCGACCCCGAACGAGTTCTTGCGGATGATCGGCGAGGCGCCGCTCGACGAGAGGGAGCCGATGCCGTCCGGCGGGCACGCCGGCGGTGCGTCCAAAGTGGCGGCGCGTCGCTAGGCGCCCCGGAGGGAGTGAGCTATGCCGCTCTTCCAGTACACCGCCCGCACGCTCAAGGGCGATCTCGTCAACGACAAGATCGACCTGGCGACCCGCGATGACGTCATCGCCCACCTGCGCAAGAACCGCATGGTGGTCGTGCAGGTCCGCGCGGCGCCCAAGGAGTTCAAGCTCAACCTCAAGTTCGGCGGCGGCGTCAAGACCCGCGACGTCGTCGTGTTCACTCGTCAGTTCGCCACGATGATCAACGCCGGACTGCCGCTCGTCCAGGCCCTCGACATCCTGGCGCAGCAGACCGAGAACAAGATCCTCGCGGACACGACCCGCCAGGTCGTGTACGACGTGGAGAGCGGCCAGACCCTCGCCGACGCGCTGCGCAAGCACCCCAAAGCGTTCAACGACCTGTACGTCAACATGGTCGCGGCCGGGGAAGCGGGCGGCATTCTGGACACCATCCTCGTCCGGTTGGCGGAGTTCCTCGAGAAGAACGACGCGATCGTGCGCAAGGTCAAAGGCGCGATGATCTACCCCGGCGTGATCATGTCGGTGGCGGCCATCGCGATCTCCGTGCTGCTCATCTTCGTTATCCCGACGTTTCAGAATATGTTCGCGTCCGTGAACCTGCAGCTGCCGCTCCCGACCCGTATCGTGATCGGCGCCAGCCACGTGCTCACACAGTACTGGTGGGCCTTCATCGCGGCGATCGGGGCCGGCGTCTTCGCCCTCAACAGCTATTACAAGACCGCCCCGGGGCGTCTCCAGATCGACAGCCTGCTGCTCAAGACGCCGGTGCTGGGCGACGTGCTCCGCAAGGCGGCCGTGTCGCGCTTCACCCGCACGCTCGGGACGCTCATCTCTTCCGGTGTGTCGATCCTCGACGGCCTCGAGATCACGGCGCGCACCGCCGGCAACATGGTGATCCACAACGCCGTGATGGAGTCGCGCGCCTCGATCGCCGGCGGGGAGACGATCGCCGCACCGCTGGCCAAGTCGAAAGTGTTCCCGCCGATGGTCATCTCGATGATCTCGGTGGGCGAGCAGACCGGCGGCATGGACGAGATGCTCTCGAAGATCGCCGACTTTTACGACGACGAGGTAGATGCGGCGGTGAGCGCGCTGCTGTCGCTCATGGAACCGGTCATGATCGTGGTGCTCGGTGTCATCGTGGGCGGCATGGTCATCGCCATGTACCTCCCGATCTTCGACATGGTGAACGCGGTACAGTAGCGCAGTCGATGACGGAGCCGAGGCCGGCCCGCACGGGCACGCTGCGCCACGACACCGTCCCGATGCGCCTGTACCACGAAGCGAAGCGGCTCGGTGCCTGGGACCCGCGGAGCCTCGACCTGCGGCGGGACGTGGACGACTGGGCGCGCTTCACCGTCGTCGAGCGCGACGTGCTGCTGCGTCTCACCGTCCTGTTCCAGGCCGCGGAAGAGAGCATGACCCGCGACCTCCTGCCGCTCGTCATGGCCGTGGTGCGCGAAGAACGCCTCGAGGAGCAGCTGTTCCTCACCACCTTCCTCGCCGACGAAGCGAAGCACACCGAGTTCTTCCGGCGCGTGCTCGACGAAGTGTGCCGCCAGTCCGGGGATCTCCAGCGCTATCAGACGCCGAGTTTCCGGCGGCTGTTCGCCGAGCAGCTCCCCGACGCGATGCAGCGGCTGCTGGTCGATCCGTCCCCGGCCGCCCAGGCCGAAGCGCTCGTGACTTACAGCCTGGTCGGCGAGGGCGTGCTCGGCGACGCGGGATATCACGTGTTCTCGAAGGCCCTCGCGCGCGGCGACTCGATGCCCGGCTTTCGCGAGGGTCTCCGGCACGCCCAGGCCGACGAGGGTCGACACATGGCCTACGGCCTGTTCCTCCTGTCGCGCCTTGTGTCCGAGGGCCGGGAGGTGTGGAGCGGGGTGAGCCGACGCATGGAGGAGCTGCTGCCCCTCACGCTCGGCATCGTGAGCGAGTTCTTCGAGCCGTACGACCCGATGCCGTTCGGGCTCTCGCTCGACGACACCGTTCAGGACGCGATCGCCCGGTTCGCCGCCCGCTGGGGGGCCCTCGAGGAGGCGAAGCTACAGGGGCACGCGCTCGCGGGCGCACCCGGCGCCGAGCAGGTGGTCCGAGACATCCTGGGATGGGTGGGCGACCAGCTGCAGCCGGTGCCGATCGAGGTGCGGCGGGAAGGAACTGGCCCCGTCTACACGTTCCACGTCGGCGCGGGACAGGTGTCGGGTGGGGCGCTGTTGATTACGCAGGAGGTCGTCGCGCACCACACCGCCACCGACGTCATCGCGGCCCTGCGCGCGCATCGCGTTCCCGAGCGGCTGCGGGCGGCCGGCCGGCAGCGGCTGACCTGCCTCAGCGCCGGCGGCAAGATTATCGTGCAACCACCGGAGTGAGGCCGGGCGGCCCTCAGGGGCCGGACGCGGCCCCCGGGAGACGCGGCAGCTCGACCCACTGCCGCGGGAAGCGCGGCAGGAACTTCACGTGGCGGTTCACCACCACCTGCACCCGCCGCCACCAGCAAACGATCGGCTGAGGCACTCGGCCGACGCTCACCACCGCAAACGGGATCGAGTCCGCCACTACTGTCCGCACGTCCGGCTGGCTGAGGGAGCAGAGATCCTCCGGGATCCTAACGCCGAAGCTCGAGTCCGGCCCGACCCACGGATGGTTATGCCACACCGCGAGGGTGGTGACCGGCGCGCAGGGGAGCGGGATCACGGCGTCGACGCTCGAGCGCACGATGTCCGGCATCGTGAACTCACCCACCAGCGCCGTGTCTCCCACCACCGTGCCCTGGAGGCACAGCACCACTTCCCGGTCGAGACCGGCCGCCAGGAGGCTGATGCGTCGCAGCAATGATTGAGCAAGCACCAGGCGTTTGAGCGGTTGGGAGTTGAGGATGAGGGAGTCGGCCGGGGTCAGCGCGGCCTGGCCCGTCGCGCGATCGGGAGCCACGAGCACTCCCGCCATCAGCCACACCGTGACAGACACCGCGCGTCGCATTCCCTACAATAGCGAAACCTGGCGTGGAGGAAGCCCCGGCGCTTGTGCTCTTGCACTTTGCCACAGCCCTTCCAATACTTACCCCTGCGCCCCCACAGCGACTGCGCCGTGAGATCAGTCGTAACCTACTGTAAACATTGTTGTTAGGAAGCTGGGCCCAAGAAGGAGAGTGATGTGACCTGGCTGGTGGGTGACCGGCGGGGCTCAGTCCTCCCGACCCCGCAGAGTCTGCTGCGGTCGGTGTACGCGGGACGGCTGTGCGTCGCCGTCGCGATCTATCTCGCGGCGGCGCTCAAGTCCGCGGTCGTGACTCCCCTCGATCTGCTGGTCACGTCGTTCGTGCTGGTGGCGACGGTCGTGGTGACGATCGCCTCCTACTGGTACACCCACCTGTCGCGCCGCACGCCCGGCCGGACGTTCCTGTACGGGCAAGCGCTGTTCGACGTGGCGCTGATCACCACGGTCGTGCACATCACGGGCGGTCCGCAGAGCGACCTGACGCCGCTGTACGTCCCGCTCATCGCGGTCACGGCGGTGCTGATGCCGCCGGCGAGCACGGGCCTGATCACGGCGCTCGTCGGGATCGTCTATTTCGCGGACGTGTTCTTCGGGCACACGACGCCGATGACGGCACAGGTCGGGCTGCAGGTGCTGGTGTTCGCGGCGGTAGCGGCGGTGCTGATGCCGCCGGCGAGCACGGGCCTGATCACGGCGCTCGTCGGGATCGTCTATTTCGCGGACGTGTTCTTCGGGCACACGACGCCGATGACGGCACAGGTCGGGCTGCAGCTGCTGGTGTTCGCGGCGGTAGCGGCGGTGACGGCCTACTTCTCGAGCCGGGTGTCGGTCATGGGGGCGGAGCGGGAGGCCCTGGCGGGGGAGCTGCGCCAGGCCCGCCTGGAGGCAGCGGACGTGCTGCGCAGCGTCCCGACGGGGATCGTGACGGTGGATCAGGGGGGCCACCTGCTGTACTGCAACCCGGCTGCCGAGCAGATACTGGGATTCAAGGAGCGGCAGTGGCGTGGGCGGCCGATCATGCCCGAGTTCGCGAAGATCGCCCCGGAGTTCTGGGCCGCGATCACGGCGACTGCGCGGCGGGGCGTACGGGCGATGCGGGTGGAAGCCACGGTACGGCGTCCCGATCGCACCTTCCCGATCGGCGTGACGACCACCACGCTGGACGTGGAGCCGGTGGGCGAGCCCCGCGTCACGGCGATCTTCACCGACATCTCGGACTCGAAGCGGCTGGAGGAGCTCCACCTGCGCGCGGAACGGCTCGAGGCGGTGGCGGAGCTGTCGTCGAGCCTGGCGCACGAGATCAAGAACCCGCTCGCCTCGATCCGCTCGTCGGTGGAGCAGCTGGGGCGCGCGAAGCGCGTGAACGCCGACGAGAAGTTCCTCACGTCGCTCGTGGTGCGCGAGACCGACCGGCTGTCGCGCCTGCTCTCGGAGTTTCTCGATTTCTCCCGCGTCCGCGCCACAGAGTGCCGGCCGCTCGACCTGCGCACCGTGGCAGCCGCGGCCATCCGCCTCGTGCGCGAGCACCCGGACTGCCCCGCCGACGCCGTGATCGACTTGGCGGGCGACGCGACCCCCATGGAGGGCGACGAGGACCTGCTGCATCGGGTGGTGTCGAACCTGGTGCTGAACGCCGTCCAGGCGACGGGCAAGGGCGCGCGCGTTGTGGTGCGCACCGGCCGGCCCGCCGCCCAGGAGCTGCCCGGCGGCGCCGGCATCGAGAGCCCTGTGTGCCTGGCCGTCAGCGACAACGGCCCGGGCATCCCCGAGAGCCTGCGGGCCCGTCTGTTCGAGCCGTTCGTGACGGGTCGGGTCGGTGGCACCGGTCTCGGCCTCGCCATCGTGCAGCGCGCGGTGGACGCGCACCGCGGCCTGGTGCTCGTGGACTCCCCGCCGGGGCAGGGGACGACGTTCACGGTCTATTTCCCCGCCGCTCGGCGGAAAGAGGAAGCAGCATGAGCCAGCAGCCATCGATTCTGGTCGTCGACGACGAGATGGGGATCCTGGACGTGCTCCGGATCCTGTTGAAGGGGGAAGGGTTCGAAGTGACCACGGCCCAGGGCGGGAAAGCGGGGCTCGAGGCGCTGAAGGGGAGCCCGCCCGACATCGTCCTTACGGACATCAAGATGCCGGGCGTCTCGGGCACCGAGATCCTCGCCGCGGTGCGGGAGCAGGACCCCGAGACTCCCGTGATCCTCATGACCGCGCAGGCTTCGCTTCAGAGCGCGATCCAGGCGGTGAACCAGGGCGCGTTCTACTACATCCAGAAGCCGTTCTCGAACGACGACCTGGTCGCGATCTGCCGCCGCGCGGCGGAGCAGCGCCTCCTCAAGGCGGAGAACAAGCAGCTCAAGCAGGAGATCCGTCGGCGCGAGCGCTCCGGGCTCGTAAAGCCGCTGGGCAAGTCGCGCGCCTTCCAGGAGGTGCTGAAGCTCGCCGAGCAGGTGGCGCCCACCGAGAGCACGGTGCTGATCCAGGGTGAGTCGGGCACCGGGAAAGAGGTCATCGCGCGTTATATCCACGAGCTGTCCGCGCGCGCGGACGGCGGATTCTTTTCCTTGAACTGCGGCGCGCTCCCGGAGAGCCTGCTCGAGTCGGAGCTGTTCGGCCACGTGAAGGGATCGTTCACGGGTGCGGTGCGGGACAAGCAGGGGCTGTTCGCCGCGGCGCGCGGCGGCACGTTCTTTCTGGACGAGATCGGCGAGATGTCGCCCGCGACCCAGGTGAAGCTGCTGCGCGTGCTGCAGGAGCGGGAGGCGATTCCGGTGGGCGGCACCGAGCCCATTCCGGTGGATGTCCGGGTCGTGGCCGCCACCAACCGCGACTTGGAAGACGACATCAAGCGCGGCCGCTTCCGCACCGACCTCTACTACCGGCTCAACGTGATCGCCATCCACCTGCCGCCGCTGCGCGACCGGCGCGACGATATCCAGATCCTGTGGGAGGAGTTCCTGGCTCGCATCGCCAAGGAGCGCGACGAGCAGGCGAAAGCGCTTGCGGAAGACGCGAAAGAGGCGCTGCTCGCCTACGACTGGCCCGGCAACGTGCGCGAGCTCGAGAACGCCCTCGAGCGGGCGGTGGTGCTCAGCAAGGGCACGACGATCGACCTCGCGGCCATGCCCGACAAGCTGACGGAGCGCCGCACCGAGCCGCTCGTCGCGGAGCGGTCGCACGAGAACCCCACGCTCGACGTGATCGAGCGCGCCTACATCACCTGGGTGCTGCAGAGCGAGGGCGGCAACAAAACCCGCGCCGCCGAGGTGCTCGGCATCGATCCCTCCACCCTGTATCGCAAGCTGAGTCGCTACGAAGGCGATGTCCCCGCCTGAGGCGGCGGATGAAGTCGGGGCCGCGACCCTGGAGCGCATGGCCGCGGCCCCTCGCTACAACCGCTGGATGTTCGACCGGCTGCGCCCCTGGGTGGGGCGCCGGGTGCTCGAGATCGGGGCCGGAATCGGCAACATGTCGGCGTTTCTCGACGACCGCGAGCGTCTGGTGCTCACCGATACGGAGCCGTATTACCTCGGTCGGCTGCGCGACCGGTTCGCGGGGCGGTCGCACGTGTCGGTCGCCGAGCTGCGGCTCCCCGCCGTGAGCCCTGGGCTCGTCGCCGAGCGGCTCGACACCGTCGTCTGCCTGAACGTCCTGGAGCACATCGAGGACGACCGTGCCTCGCTGCGGGCGATGCACGACCTGCTCCAGCCCGGCGGGCGGCTTGTCCTGCTCGTGCCGTCGCTGCGCGTGCTGTACGGCACCCTGGACGAAGCGTTGGGACACTTCCGCCGTTACGTCCCCGCCGAGCTTTCCGAGAAACTCCGGGCGGCGGGCTTTCGCCTTCGGCATCTCGAGTATTTCAACCTCGCCGGCGTCCCGGGATGGTGGGTCGCGGGTCGCCTGCTGCGCCGCCGGCTGATTCCCACGGGCGCGCTGCGCTGGTACGAAGCGCTGGTGCCGCTGTTCCGGCTGGAGCGGTTGCTCCCCTGGCGCATCGGCCAGTCGCTCATCGCGATCGGGGAGGTGCCGGCTTGATGTCGCGACTTCAACCGATCGACGATGTCCTGCTGTCGGTCGTGGTGCCGGCGTACAACGAGGCGGCGACGATCGAAGCCGCGCTGCGGCAGCTCAAGCAGGTCCCGCTGCGGCTCGAGGTGATTGCCGTGGACGACGCATCGAGCGACGACACCGGCGCGATCCTCGACGGCCTGGCGGGCACGGGGCTGGTCCAGCAGGTGCTCCACCATGCGACGAACCGCGGCAAGGGCGCGGCGCTCAAGACGGGGATCGCCGCGGCCACCGGCAGCGTGATCGTGGCCCAGGACGCCGATCTCGAGTACGATCCGGCCGACCTCCCTCGGTTGCTCGCACCGATCAAAGAGGGGCGGGCCGACGCGGTCTACGGCTCGCGGTTCCAGGGTGGCCCGCACCGTGTGCTGTTCTTCTGGCACGCCGTCGGCAACAATTTCCTCACGCTCGTCTCCAACATGTTCACCAATCTGAACCTCACGGACATGGAGACGTGCTACAAGATGGTCCGGGCCGACCTTCTGAAGCGGCTGCCGCTCACGGCGGAGCGGTTCGGGATCGAGGTCGAGCTGACGGCGCGGCTCGCGCAGGCGGGCGCCCGCATCTGGGAACTACCCATCTCCTACAGCGGCCGGACCTACGCCGAGGGGAAGAAGATCACCTGGCGCGACGGGCTCGCGGCGATGTTTCACATCCTCCGCTATAACCTGCTGCCGCCTCGCGGGAGATGGCGTGAGCGCTAGGCGCCTGTATGCGGCCGTGGCCGTGTGCGCCGCGGTCGTGTACGTCGGAGCGCTGTGGAATCAGTTTGCGCTGGACGACAACCAGATCGTCCGGTTCAACACGCTGGTGCTCCAGTTCAGCGGGGTGTGGCGGGCGTTCGTGAGCCCCTACTGGCCGCCGGTCATCGGGGGCGGGCTGTATCGTCCGCTGCCGCTCGCTTCGTACGCCATCGACTGGCAGCTCGGTGGCGCCGCTTGGTGGTTTCACGCGGTGAACATCGCGTGGCACGCCGGGGCGAGCGTGGCTGTCGCGTGGCTGGCGCGACAGTGGAGCGGCGAGCGGGCGGCCCTCGCTGCCGGGCTGCTGTTCGCGGTCCATCCGGTTCACGTCGAGGCCATCGCTAACATCGTGGGGCGCGCCGAGCTGATGGCCGGCCTGTTCGCCATCCTTTCCGTGTACGCAGCGCTGGCGCACGATCGGCTGTGGTGGAGCGTGGTCGCGCTTGCCGCCGGCCTCCTGAGCAAGGAAAACGCGGTGGTCGCGCCCGCGCTCATCGCCTGGGGCTGGATGATGGAGATGGCGCCGCGACCCTCGCGGCGGCGCATGGCCGCGTACCTGGCGACGTGGGTTGCCCTCGGCGCCGTGTACATCGTGGTTCGCTGGACCGTGCTGGGCCACGAGCTGGTGGGCCGCGCCGCTCCGGTGTTCTTCGGCGCGTCTCCCGTCGCCGTCCGGCTGACGGCGGTGGCGGCGCTCGCGGACGTCGCGCGGCTCCTCGTCTTTCCTCTAACCCTGCGTGTCGACTATTCGCCCGCCGAGCGCACGCTCGTGACCACGCCGCTCGACCCCCGCTTCGCGCTCGGGCTGGTGTGCGTGGCTGCCTGGGGCGCGCTGCTGTGGCTCGCCTGGCGCCGCGGTCGCCGGGTCGAGGCGTTCGGGCTCGGCTGGATCGCGCTCGCGTTGTTTCCGGTGTCGAACCTCGTGGTCCCCGTGGGAGTGCTCCTGGCGGAGCGGGCGCTGTACCTGCCATCGGCCGGACTCGTCCTGGCGGCCGGGGCGTGGCTCAAGGACTTCGAGACCCGCCGGCTCGCGTTGGTGTTGAGCATGCTGGTCCTGGCCGGGGGCGCGCTGACCTTCCTTCGCGTCCCGGTGTGGCGCGACACCCGCTCGATGATCACCAGCGAGCTCGAGGATTCCCCGAACTCGTTCGCAGGTCCCGGCCATATGGTGATCATGTATCTAACCGGCCATCAGCCGGCCAAGGCGCTGGAGGCGTATCGCGCCGCCACCGCGATTTACGACGTGACGCTGCCGTGGCTGCAGATCCAGGGCGCCGAAGCGGCGTGGGAAACAGGGCGGGCCGCCCTGGCGGACTCGCTGCTCGATCGCGTCGACAAGGTGTGCAAGTGCGACGGCTTCTACCGGTACGAGGCGTCGGTCGCACGGGCCCGGGGGTATCCCACCG
>Ga0193755_1000170_pt1 | contig 18282 bp, 18 predicted proteins | sample H1a2metaG_FD_144921 | JGI IMG/M metagenome (GOLD analysis project Ga0193755, IMG submission 144921) | Soil microbial communities from a riparian zone of the East river system, Colorado, United States - H1a2 | ecosystem: Environmental > Terrestrial > Soil > Riparian zone | place: USA: East River...
GACCTGCCGTACCGTGTGGAGAAACCGTGGGGCCACGAGCTGATCTGGGCGAGGACCGACCGCTACGTCGGCAAGATCCTGCACATCGAGCCGGGACACGTCCTGTCGCTGCAGTACCACAACAAGAAGGACGAATCGATCTACGTGCTCACGGGCGAGATCATCCTCCGCATCCAGCAGGGCGATACGCTGATCGAGCGGCCCATGTCGCAGGGGGCGGCGTTCCACATCGAGCCGAAGCTGATCCATCAGTTCGAGGCCGTGGCCCCGACCGACCTGCTCGAGGCTTCCACCCCCGAGATCGACGACGTCGTGCGGCTCAAAGACCGCTACGGGCGGGCGTGACATGAAAGTCATCGTCCCGCTCGCCGGAAAAGGCACGCGGCTCCTGCCGCTCACCAAGCGGGTCCCGAAGCCCCTGGTGCGGGTCGCCGGGCGGCCGGTCATGGACTACGTCATGGACGCGGTGCAGGGGCTCGACGTCGAAGAGCTCATCGTCATCACCGGACACCTCAAGGAGTCGGTGGAGCGATACATCGTCGAGCATTACGACATCCCGGCGAAGTTCGTCGAGCAAAAGACGCTGGATGGCACCGCGGGCGCGATCAACCTGGCGCGCCCGTATGTGGACTCCCCGGTGCTCATCATCTTCGTGGACACGGTGTTCGAGGCCGACCTGTCGCTCATCAACCGGGTGGACGCCGACGGCATCATCTGGGCCAAGGAAGTGGAGGACTACCAGCGGTTCGGCGTGATCGTGACGGACGCGGGCGGCTACATGACCCGCATCGTCGAGAAGCCGAGCACGCCGGTCTCACGGCTCGCGAACATCGGGTTGCAGTACATCAGGGACTGGAAGTCGCTGTTCGACGGCATCGCGCACACGCTGAAGCAGCCGCCGGGGAAGGGCGGCGAGTACTATCTCACGGACGCGTTCCAGTACATGGTGGACCGCGGCCGCCGGCTGCTTACCGCGTCGGTCGCCGGCTGGTACGACTGCGGTAAGGTGGACACGCTGCTCGAGACCAACCAGCATCTGCTGGAGCACGGCCGGGCGCGGACTCCCGCGGGCCCGTGCCCAGGCTGCACCATCGTCCCTCCCGTCTACATCGAGGACGGCGTGACGATCCGCGACGCCACGGTCGGGCCCAACGTGTCGATCGAGGCGGGGAGCTTCGTGGCCGACAGCACGATCACGAACAGCATCCTGGGGCGGAACGTGAGGGTGGTGCGGGGGACGGTGAAGGACTCGCTGGTGGGGGACGATCAGAAGGTCGAGGGCAGGACCCTGCAGCAGAGTGTGATGGACGCCGGAGAGGTCGCGACGGCGAAGTAATTCACGCCGGCCGGGCGAGCTTCTGCTCCAGCGCGACCTTCACCGCCGGCCACTCGGCGGCGACGATGCTGAAATACACCGAGTCGCGTACCCGACCGGTTGCGGTGATCATGTGGCTCCGCAGCACTCCCTCCTGTTTCGCGCCGATGCGCAGCAGCGCCGCCCGCGAGCGCTCGTTCAACACGTCCGTCTTGAACTCCACTCGGTTGCACCCCAGGACCTCGAACGCGTGGCCCAACAGCAGATACTTGGCTTCGGTGTTCACGGGGGTGCGCTGCGCCGTTCGCGCGATCCACGTCCAGCCGATTTCGAGGCGCCGGTCGGCGCGCTCGATGTTGGCGTAGCGCGTGCTCCCCACCACCTGCCCGGTGGCTCGGGCGACAATGGCGAAAGGCAGGGCCGTCCCCTGCGCCTGCCAGGTGAGCGCCGTCTCGATGTAGGCGCGCATGTCGGCCGGCGTCGCCAGGGTGGTCTGCGCCCACCGCCACAGCTCGGCGTCGAGCCCGACGGCGCACAAGCGGTCCTGGTGCGCGAGCGACAGCGGCTCGAGACGGACGTGGCGGCCTTCGAGCGTCACGGGACGGGGATCGATCAGCGGCACCATGGAGTAAATTACCACCGGACACTCGTCTCACAGGGGACGCGCATGACGCTCGCCGAAGTGCGGGAGCTGTTCGCCTACAACGCGTGGGCCAATCGGAGGTTCTTCGCGGCGCTCGAGCCGCTTCGCGCCGAGGAGTACCTTCGCGACCTGAAGAGCAGCCACGGCGGACTCCACGGCACGCTGTGCCACATCGTGTGGGCGGAACAGCTGTGGCTCAACCGCTGGCTCGGGAAGCCGAATCCCGCGGTGCCGCAGGGCCGGGACCTGACGACGCTGGCCGCGGCGCGCGCGCGGTGGGAGGCGATCGAAACGGAGCGCGATGCGTTCCTCGCGGGCCTCGTCGAGCGGCGCCTGGACGAGACGGTGGCGGTGAAGCCGAGTACCGGCGGGGAGTATGTGCACACATTCCGGGAGATGTTTCGCCACGCGGTCGATCATTCGAGCTACCACCGGGGGCAGCTCGTGACGCTGTTGCGGCAGGTGGGCGCCGAGCCGCCCAGCACCGGCCTGATCGTGTTCTACCGGACGCGTCGCGGGGGTACAACAGGTAACTAGTTGAAACGCCGGAACTTGCTACCACCCACCGAGTAACTTACCCAGCGTACTTGACGCCTCTGCGGAACCGAATTTACTTACTGACCGTTCAGTAACTAAATTCGCCATCGGATCTGGTTCTTCATGACCCACGCCGTCACACCATCGAAGCGCCCAGGGAAGCCACGCTGGAAGCGCCGCAAGGACGCCCGGCCGGGGGAGATCGTGGCCGCCGCGCTCGATGTCTTCGTGGAGCGCGGCTTTGCGGCCACCAAGCTCGCCGACGTGGCACGTCGCGCCGGAGTGACCAAGGGCACCGTGTACCTCTACTTCGACAGCAAGGAAGCGCTGTTCAAGGCTGTGGTGCGCGAGACCATCGTGCCCGTCATCGCGCAGGGCGAGGCCTTGGCACAGTCGTTCACGGGCAGCGCCCGGGAGCTGGTCGAGCAGCTGGTGCGGGAATACTGGCGGCTGGTGGGGGAGACCGCGCTCGCCGGCATCCCGAAGCTGATGATGGCCGAGGCCGCAACTTTTCCCGAGCTGACACGTTTTTACTACGAGGAAGTCGTGACGCGCGGGCACCGGTTGATGGCCGGCGTGATCGAGCGCGGGATCAAGAACGGCGAGTTCCGGCCGGTGGACGTCAAGGTCGCCGCGAAGCTCGCCATGTCGCCGCTCATGCACGCAGTGATTGCGCGTCGCGCTTTTGCGTCGTGCATGCCGGAGGGATTCGACGTCAAGCAGTACCTCGACACTCACATCGATTTGTATCTCCATGGTATCGCGAATCAATAGTCGTCGGCTGGTCACCCTGCTCGCCTGCCTCGTCGCTGCGCCCCTGACCGTCGGAGCGCAGGCGCCTTCCGCCCCGCCGCTGCGGCTTTCGTTCGCGGACGCCGTGCGGCTCGCGTCCGGCGAGGTGCCGGTGGTGGCGCTCGCGACGTTGCGCACGAACGAAGCGGACGCCCGCGTGCGGCAGGCCCGAGCGGCGCTGCTGCCGTCGCTCTCCGTATCGGGGGCCTGGCTCAATCGGACATTCAACTCGAAGTCCCTGGGCATCGACTTCTCATTCCCGCTTCCGTCCGGGGGTACCGCGTCGCTCCCCGACCTGATCGGGCCGTTCAACAACTACGATGCGCGCTTCAACGTGACCCAAACGCTGTTCGACTGGTCGAGCGTGAGGCGAGTGCGGGCCGCGGGGGCGCAGGCCGACGGCAGCCGGGCGGAGCGGGGCGTGACGGTCGAAACCTCCGTGCTCACGGCGGCGATCGCCTATGTCCGCGCCGTACGCGCGCAGGCGGTGGTCGGGGCCCGGCAGGCGGATTCGACCATTGCCGCCGAGCTGGTCGGGCTGGCCGAGGCGCAGCGAGCGGCGGGGGTGAGCCCGGCGATCGACGTGACGCGCGCCCAGGCGCAGCTCGCCACGGCCCAGGGGCTGCTGCTCGTGGCCAAGAACCAGCTGGACCGCGGACGCATCGACGTGACGCGCGCGCTGGGACTCGACCCCGCCACACCGCTCGCGTTCGCGGATTCGCTCGCGCCGTCGCTCGGCGCCGCCGACGTGCCCGTGCAGCGGGACTCGGCGGTCGGCGCCGCGCTAGCCAACCGGCCGGAGCTTTTGGCCGAGGCGGCGCGCGCCGCGGCGGCGCGGCAGACCGGATCGGCGATCCGGGCCGAACGCCTGCCGCGGCTGGAGCTCGCGGGCGACTACGGCGTGAACGGCAGGACGGTGCCGAAGGCGATCGCCACGCGCGACATCGCGGTTCAGGTGAGCGTACCGATTCTGGACGGCTTTCGCCGGGAGGCGCGCCTCGACGAGCAGGACGCGGTGGTACGCGAGTCGCAGGTGCGCGAGGCCGACCTGCGCCGGCAGATCGCCGCCGAGGTGGACGCCGCGCTGCTCGATCTGGGATCCGCCCAAGCGCAACAGCTGGTGGCCCGCGAGCAGCTGCGGCTCGCCGAGAGCGAGCTCAGCCAGGCACGCGAGCGTTTCAAGGCAGGCGTTGCGGGCAACATCGACGTGATCACCGCCCAGGCGGGGCTGATTCGCGCTCGCGATACCGAGATCGACGCCCGCTTCGCCGCCGCGACCGCCCGGATCTCCCTGGCGCGCGCGGCCGGCGTCGCCCGAACCCTTCACTAACCGCAACCGCATACACCGATGAGTGACGACATGGCTACGACGATCGAACGCGAGACTGCGCAACGGTCCGGTAGGCCCTCTGCTGTGGCCCCCGAGCAACCGGGAGGGCCGGCCAAATCGGGCGGCAGCAAGCGCACCGTCTTCCTCATCATGGGCGTCGTGCTGCTTGGCCTCGTGGCTGTGGGGGTGCGACGCTGGATTTACGGGTTCAGCCACGTGTCGACCGACAACGCCCAGGTGGACGGGCACATCGTCCCGATCCTCCCGAAGGTAGGCGGCTACGTGCTCGAGGTGCGGACCGACGAGAACCGCTCCGTGAAGGCGGGCGACACGCTCGTGGTGCTGGACGACCGCGACTACAAGGCGCGGCTCGGGCAGGCCGAAGCCGATCTCGCCGTGGCGCTCGCGGGAGTGAGCAATCGGGCGCGGGTGGGCCAGGCGGAGGCACAGGTGGCGCAGGCGCAGGCGAACGCCGAGAAGGCGCATGCCGATCTCGAGCGGATCAAGCCGTTGGCGGAGAAGGACATCGTGCCGAAGCAGGCGCTCGACGCCGCCGAGGCGGCGGCGCGCTCGGCGGACGCAGGGCTAGCGGCGGCCCAGGCTGCGCTGCTCGGCGCGGACGCCCGGGTGGCCGCGGCCCGCGCGGCGCGCGACCAGGCGGCACTCAACCTCTCATACACCCGGATCACCGCGCCTGCCGAGGGCGTGGTGAGCAAGAAGAGCGTCGAGCTGGGTCAGCTGGTGCAGCCGGGCCAGCCGCTCATGAGCCTGGTGCCGCTGAGCGACGTGTGGATCACGGCGAACTTGAAGGAGACGCAGACGGCGGACGTCACCCCGGGCGACCCCGTGGACTTCACCGTCGACGCGTACGGAGGCCGCCACTTCACCGGGCATGTGGAGAGCCTGGCGCCGGCGACGGGGGCGCGCTTCTCACTCCTGCCCCCGGACAATGCGACGGGGAACTTCACGAAGGTCGTGCAGCGCATCCCGGTGCGCATCCGGCTCGACGGTAAGAACGATCCGGTGCGGCCGCTCCGCCCCGGCATGAGCGTGGCCGTGACCATCAAGACCAAGTAACCAGCTGTGGCCACCGCCGCCCTTCCCGCGCTCGGCGCCGACGCCGACCGGTACAAGTACAAGTACATCATCGCGATCACGGTGTCGCTGGCGTCCGTGCTCGAGCTGCTCGACACCAGCATCGTGAACGTGGCGATCCCCCACATGATGGGGAATCTGGGTGCCACGCTGGACGAGATCGCCTGGGTATCCACGGGCTACATCGTGGCGAACGTGATCATCCTGCCGATCACCGGCTGGCTGTCGGCGTACTTCGGGCGGCGGCGCTACTTCGCGGGATCGATCGCGATCTTCGTCGTCGCGTCGTTCTTCTGCGGCAACGCGCACTCCCTCGTCGCGCTGGTCTTCTGGCGGATCATCCAGGGATTGGGGGGCGGCGCGCTGCTCTCCACCTCGCAGGCGATCCTGTACGAAGAGTTTCCCCGTGAGGAGTTCGGCACCGCGATGGCGATCTTCGGCGTGGGCGTGATGGTGGGGCCGACCCTGGGGCCGACGCTCGGCGGCTACATCACCGACGCGTTCGGCTGGCCGTGGATTTTCTACATCAACATCCCCATCGGCATGCTGGCGCTCGCGCTGTCGCTCAGCTTCATCCAGAACTCGCGGTTCCAGGAGAAAGCGGAGCGGGTCGATTACGTCGGCCTGCTGCTGCTCGCGGCCGGCGTCGGCACGCTCCAGGTCATGCTCGAGCGCGGCGAGCGGCTCGACTGGTTCGACTCGCGCGAGGTCACCACGTACGCCGTCATCAGCGCCGTGTCCCTGATCGCGTTCGTGTGGCACGAGCTCACGACGGAGCATCCGGTCGTGGATCTGCGGATCCTGAAGAGCCGCCAGCTGGCCGTGGGAGTCGTGTTCGGCGGCGTGCTCGGGATCTGTCTCTACGCCACGATCTTCGTGCTGCCGGTCTACCTCCAGAATCTCCAGAACTTCACCGCGGAGCAGACCGGATTCGTCATTCTCCCGGGCGCCTTGGCGAGCGCCTTCACGATGGCCACGATGGGCCGCACCGCGGGCAAGTTCGATGGGCGGCTGTCGATCCTCGCCGGCGTGCTGATCTTCGCCCTGTCGATGTGGAAGCACGCGCACTTCACCACCGACAGCGGGATGTCGGACTTTTTCTGGCCGCTGATTTTCCGCGGCGTGGGGCTGGGGCTGATCTTCGTGCCGCTCACCAACCTGGCCCTGGCGGACCTGCCGATGAGCAAGATCCCGAACGGCACCGGCCTGTTCAATCTGATGCGCCAGCTGGGCGGCAGCGTGGGGATCGCGATCTCGGCCACCCTGGTGCAGCGGTTTACGGCGATCCACCGCGGGGACCTGATCGCCAACGTGACGCAGTACAGCGAGGTGGCGCGCGAGCGGCTCAGCGCCATCGTGGCGCGGCTCATCGCGACGGGCACGCCGGCGCCGCTCGCCGACGCGAAGGCGCTGGCGATCCTGGACGGCCAGGTCACCCGGCAGGCGCTCATGCTCTCCTTCGAGCAGCTGTTCCTGCTGTTCGGCGCGTGCTTCGTGCTGTCGCTGCCGCTGCTGCTGTTGATGCACAAGAGCAAAGGAATGCCGGGCGGGGCCGCCGCTCATTGAGAGGAGAGTCGATGACTAGGACCCGGAAGGTGAGCGTCGGAGACGTGGCGCCGGATTTCACGCTGCTCGACCAGTCGGGCACGCCGGTGCGGCTGGGTGACCTCGTGGGTCAGAAGACCGTCGTGCTCTATTTCTATCCGAAGGACGAGACGCCGGGCTGTACGATGGAGGCGCGCGCGTTTCGGGACAGCTACGAGCAGTTCAGCGCCAAAGACGCACAGGTGGTAGGGGTGAGCTCCGACTCCGTGCGTTCACATCGCCGGTTCGCCCAGCGCCACAATCTGCCGTTCCTGTTGCTTTCGGACGCCGACGGGGCGGTACGGCGGCTGTACGGTGTGGAGAAGACCCTGGGGCTCCTGCCGGGGCGGGTCACCTACGTGATCGACCAGACCGGTGTGGTGCGGCACGTGTATTCGTCCCAGCTGCGCGCCACGCGTCACCCGCGGGAAGCCCTGATGGTGCTCTCGACGCTGGCAGGGGACGGAGCCTAGACCACCTCCGCCATCGCCGCCGTCACGAGGAGCGCCCGGATAATGCCGAGCGCTCCTTCGACGTTTTCATACCATTCGGTCGCGAGATGGGCGTCGCCCGCCTTGCCGCCCGCGCCCAGGGCGATGGCGGGGATGCCGAGGGCGATCGCCACGTTCGCGTCGGTCGACGCGCTCGCCAGCTCGGCGTCGCGGCCCAGCGCGCGGTTGGCGGCCACCGCCGCCTGGACCAGCGGGTGGGCGCGCGGCGTGATGCCGGAGGGCCGGTCCCCCAGGAGCTGGATCTCGACGCGCAGGGTCGGCGAGCCGGCGGTGCGGCGGCGGTTCTCGTCGTCGGCGGCGCGCTCGAGCGCCGTGCGAACGGTGACGTCCAGCTGGGCCAGGGCGCGGGGATCCTCGCTGCGGAGGTCCAAGTCGAGCCATGCCTCCTGCGGGATCGAGTTGAGGCCCGTGCCGCCCCCCAGCCGTACGACGGCACATGTAGTGCGCGGAGCGTGCTGTGGGGCGAGGTCAGCGAGTAGCGCGGCGGCGCGCCCCACGGCGTTCGCCGGGTTAGCGACGCCGAACGCGGCCCACGAGTGGCCGCCCGGCCCGCGGAACGTGACGTGATAGCGCTTGGAGCCGAGGGCGCGATGGATCACGCGGTCGAGCCCGGCGCCGTCCAGGGCGATGAACGCCGCGGGCTTCCCGTTTCCCGTTTCCCGTTTCCCGTTGAGCAGGTATTTCACCCCGCGCAGATCTCCCGACCCTTCCTCTCCGACCGTCGCCGCGAACAGAATCGGCCGCGTCGCCGGCACGCGTGCCGCGACCATCGCCTCCGCCACCGCGACGAGCGCGGCCAGGCCGCGCGCGTTGTCCGAAATGCCGGGGCCCTCGAGCCGCTGGCCGCGCCGCTCCACCGCGACGTCCACCTCGGCCCCGAACACGGTGTCGAGATGCGCGGCCAGCACGACCGGGGCAGCGGACTTGTCACCGTTCTTTCCAAGCCATCCGTGCACGTTGCCGGCGTGGTCGATCGATACGTCGGACAGGCCGATCTCTCGGAACAGCTCCGCCACGCGCGCGGCGCGCCGGCCTTCGGCGCCCGTGGGCGCAGGGATGGTGGAGAGCGCTGCCTGGCGGGCGAGCGTCACCTCGTCGGTGCGCTCGATGTGATGGCGCGCCGCGCGTATGCGCTCGTGCGCGAGCAGGCGGGAGACGGCGTGATCCACGGCTCTTCACACTAACCCGCTTGACGATGGGGGGCGAGTGGGTGAACACTTGCTCATGGACGAGCGTGAGCTGATCTACGACTGGAACCGCGCGGGCGGGGGAGCGGCGTTCGACTGGTCTCGCGCTCGCGTGGACCTGAACGACGAGACGCTGCGCGACGGCCTGCAATCCCCCTCCGTGCGTGACCCAGCGCTCGAGGTCAAGAAGCGACTGCTGCACCTGATGGCCGACCTGGGCATCGTGGCGGCCGACATTGGCCTGCCGGGGGCGGGCCCGCGCGTGGTGGAGCAGGTGCGGGCGCTCGCCACGGAGATCCGCGACGCCAAGCTGCCCATCGCCCCGAACTGCGCCGCCCGCACCGTGATCGCGGACGTCGAGCCGATCGTGCGCGTGGCCGACGAGGTTGGGATCACGATCGAGGCCGCGACGTTCATCGGCTCGTCGCCGATCCGGCAGTACGCCGAGGACTGGACGCTCGACCGCATCGTCCAGTCCACCGTGGAGGCGGTGACCTACGCCGTGAAGCACGGCCTCCCCGTCATGTACGTCACCGAGGACACGACCCGCGCGAAGCCCGAGGCCCTCAAAGCGCTGTACGGGGCCGCGATCGACTGCGGGGCGACACGCATCTGCCTCGCGGATACGGTCGGGCACGCCACGCCGGACGGCGTGAAGGCGCTGGTGCAATTCGTGAAGAAGGAAATCGTCAAGAAGACTCGTGTGAAGATCGATTGGCACGGGCACCGCGACCGTGGCCTGGGGCTGATCAACTGTCTCGCGGCGATCGAGGCGGGAGTGGACCGAGTGCACGGCACGGCGCTCGGGGTGGGGGAGCGGGTGGGCAACGCCGAGATGGACCTCCTGATCGTGAACCTGAAGCTCCTGGGCGCGCATCACCACGACATCTCGAAACTGCCGGCGTACTGCCGGCTGGTGGCGGACGCGGTGGGGGTGCCGATCGCGGTGAACTACCCGGTGATGGGCGAGGACGCGTTCCGCACCGGGACGGGCGTGCACGCGGCGGCCATCATCAAGGCGAAGAAGAAGGGACACGCGTGGCTCGCCGACCGCGTCTACAGCTCTGTGCCGGCCCAGGAATTCGGGCTCGAACAGAAGATCGAAATTTCGCCGGTGTCGGGGCTCTCCAACGTGAAGTACTGGCTCGAGACGCACGGCTACGACCCGGAGGACGAGGCGGCGTGCCGCGCGTTGTTCGAGGCGGCGAAGCGCACCGACCGCGTGCTGTCGGACGAGGAGTGCCACCGGCTGCTCAAGCAGGCGGCATGGCGGTAGCGCCGTTCCGGGAGATCGAGCGGTCCTACTTCGATCTGCGGTGGCACCTCGATCCCGTGGGCGCGACGCAGGCGGGGGTGAAGACGTACGACGACCGATACGGGCGCTTCAGTCCGAGCGCCCTTGCCCCGCACCTCGCCGCGCTCAAGTCCATCGCCGCCGCACTGGAAGAGACCACTAGCGATCAGCTGGACGACGAAATCGACCGCACGGCGCTCCTGAACGAGATCCGGGTGACGCTGCGGCGCTTCGAGCGCGACCGCCCGCAGGCGAAGAACCCCGGGTTCTGGCTCTCGCACCTGCTGGGGGGCTTGCATTTCCTGCTGGGCCGGCGCGACCGCACCCCCGAGGAGCGCGCCGTCTCGCTGGCGGGTCGGCTGGAGGACGTACCGCGGCTGCTCGACGACGCACGGGCCGCGCTGGTCGAGCCGGTGCGGGTGTTCGTGGAAACGGCGCTGCGCATCAACGAGGGCGGGTTGACGCTGGTGCGCGAGGTCGGGGCCGGGCTGGGAGAGCGCGTGGCGACCGCCGCGGATGCGGCGGCGGCGGCGATGGCCGCGTTCGAGCACGACCTGGAGCGCTGGCTCGAGGGCGCGTCCGACCAGTTCGCGCTGGGTGAGGAAGACTTCAACTTCCATCTGCACTACGAGCACGCGTTGCGGGACACGGCGCCGGAGCTGTGGCGCTACGGACTGCACCTCAAGGAAGAGGTCGAGGCGGACCTGGAGACCCGAGCGGCGCGGCTGGACAGGGGCAAGAGCTGGCACGATGTCGCGGACCGGTTGCGCGCGGACCATCCGTCCCCGGGCGCGCTGGTGGATGCCTACTCCGGCGAAATGGCGCGGGCGCGCGACTTCGTGGCCTCGCGCGGCCTGGCGCCGATCCCCGACGCCGCGCTCGACGTGGTGCCGACGCCGGCATTCATGCGCCCTGTCATCCCGTTCGCGGCCTACGACCCCCCCGGCGCCTACTCGCCCGACCGCGCCGGCTGGTTCTACGTCACCCTGCCCGATCCCGCGCTGCCGCCGAGCGCTCAGGAGCGCGTGCTGCGTGACCACTGCCGCTACGAGATCGGGGTCACCGCGCTGCACGAAGGGTATCCCGGCCACCACCTCCACCTGGTCCATGCGCAGCTGCAACCCTCGGACACTCGCAAGAACGTGTGGACGCCGCTCACCGTCGAAGGCTGGGCGCTGTACTGTGAGGACATGATGGGCGAAGAGGGGTTCTACCGCTCGGAGGAGGAGCAGTTTTTCCAGCGCGTGCACCTGCTGTGGCGCGCGGCGCGTATCCTGCTCGACGTGGGGCTGCACACCCGGGCCATGACGTTCGAGCAGGCCGTCGAGTATCTCACCACACACCTGCGCGTGGACCGCGCCAACGCGGAGGCGGAGGTGCGGCGCTACTGCGCGGAGCCGGCCCAGCCGCTGTGCTACGCGGTGGGGCGGCGCGACATCCTCGAGCTGCGGAAGGACTTCCGCGCCGCCCAGGGCAAGGCTTTTACCTTGCGCCGCTTCCACGACGCCTTGCTCCGCTACGGCGGCCTCCCGGTCACGCTGATCCGCTGGGGCCTCGGCCTCAATGCCTGAAGGCGCTGCCCCGTCACCGCCGCTCCCACGGCAGGTGAAGCTGTTCGGCTGGGTCTCGCTGCTCAACGATTTCGCGAGCGAGATGATCTACCCGTTGCTCCCGGCGTTCGTCACGGGCGTGCTGGGCGGCGGGCCGCAGGCCCTGGGCGCGCTCGACGGGGCGGCCGAGTTCGCGGCGGCCTTCGTGAAGCTCGGGGCGGGGCGGTTGGCCGACCGGGTGCCGCTGCGCGGGCCCATGATCGTGCTCGGGTATTTCATCGCCGTGGTGGTGCGGCCCGTCATCGCCGTCACGGGCGCGGCGTGGCAGGTGATTGGGCTGCGCGTGGTGGACCGGTTGGGGAAGGGACTCCGCACGCCGCCGCGCGACGCGCTCATCGCCGACGTCACGCCCGCGGAAATGCGGGGGCGCGCCTTCGGACTGCAGCGCGGCATGGATCACGCGGGAGCAGTGCTGGGGCCGATCCTGGCCTGGTCGCTGCTCGCGTCCGGGAGCGCGAACGTGCGGGCGGTCATCGGGTGGAGCATTGTGCCGGGGGTGGTGGTGCTGGTGCTGGCGGCATGGGCGGTTCGAGACGGGGCGGCAAAAGGCGGCAGCGGGCGGCAACAGGCGGCAAGTGCATCGGGGCCAATGCCGCCCTCTGCCGCCGTCTCCCGCCCTTTGCCGCCGCCTCTCCTCGCAATCTCCGCCTTCTATCTCCTCCGGATGCCTGACACGCTGATCATCCTGCATTCCCAGCAGCTGGGGGTCCCGGTGGCGATCGTGCCGCTCTTATGGGCGGCGGTGCACGTGGTGCGGTCGTCGTCGAGCTTCGTGGGTGGTGCGGCGAGCGACCGGCTGGGGCCCGGACAGACGATGTGGGTGGGGTGGCTCGTGTACGCGATGCTGGCCGTGGGGATGGCGCGCGCGGGCACGGCGGCGGCGGCATGGGGGCTGTTCCTGGCGCTGGGGCTCGTCTCGGGACTGACGGAGAGTCCGGAGCGTGCGCTGGTGGCGCGGCTCGCGGGCACGCACCAGGGGAGCGGGTTCGGCGCGTACCACGGCATCACGGGGTTCGCGGCGCTCGTGGGAGGCGTGGCGTTGGGCGGGGTGTTCCAGCGGTACGGGGCGGCGACCGCGTTCTTCGCGAGTGCGGCGGGGGGACTCGCACTCGTGCTGGCATGGCCCATTGTGGCGAGAGGTTTGCGTCCCGAGGTGCGCGGGTAAACCCGCGGCTCGGCACGTGTCAGTGAACTGACGTCTGCATTGCCGCTTCAGCGGTAGGTGCCGAGTCGCGGCTTGAGCCGCGGACACGTGACGGACCAAGGATCAAACGCCACGCATCTAAAACGAGTGTACCTTATCCATACGATGCGCACCGGACTTTGCAGCGTCGGGGTCGCCCTGCTGGCCGCGTGTGGCGCGCCGCACCCGACAGGCGGCGGCAGCCCAGCCAACCCCCAAGATGTGGCGTCGGTGCAGCTGTTCAACTCGGGGCTGGGTGACCTGACGTTTCACATACCGCTCTTTCCTGGCGACACCCTTCGGGTCGAAGTCCGCATGTACGCCGCGAACGGCAGCCGGATCATGAGCGTCACCGGCGGAGAGGAGCTCGCCTTCACGTTCTCACCACCCACGCTGGCCTCGTCCACGCCGGTCAACGGGGAATCGCTGGTCCGGGACGTCACGTCATCCGCCCCAGCGGGAACCCCCGGCACGCTCGAGGTGGCCCTGCATTTTTCAGCCGACCTGTCCACGAAGACATTTGGGCCGTTCGACGTCCTGGTGCACTGACGCTCGGGCGGCCGCGGTCGCTGCGGCCGTTCTCGCCGGGGTGACGCCTGCGCACGGATACGCACAGCACGAGCACGAGGGCCCCCTCCTGGGGATTCCGCTCACGCGCATGGGGTCGGGCACCGCGTGGCTGCCCGACGCCGCCCGCATGCCGGCCTACCACGCGTCCCCGGGCCGCTGGACCCTGATGGCTCACGGAAGCGTATTCCTTCAGTATGACCGGCAGCTCGGCACCCGCGCCGACGACCAACTGGGGAGCGTCAACTGGGTCATGGTAATGGCGGGGCGTCCCGCTGCGGGCGGGGCGGTCCAGTTCCGGGCGATGGTGAGTGCGGAGCCGTGGACCGTGACGGCGCGAGGATACCCCCAGCTGCTCCAGGTCGCCGAGCCGTATCGCGGCGGCATCCTCACGGACCGGCAGCATCCTCATGATCTCATATCGGAGCTTTCAGTCGCTTACGAGCACCCGGTCGGGTCGAAAGTCGCCGGGTCGCTGTACGCGGCACCGGTGGGAGAGCCGGCTCTCGGCCCTGTCAGCTATCTGCATCGCCCGTCCGCCGCGTACGATCCCACCGCGCCGCTCGGCCATCACAGCCAGGACTTCACGCACACGAGCTTCGGCGTGGTGACGGTCGGCGCTTTTACCCGGGCGCTGCGGCTCGAGGCATCCGCCTTCAACGGTGCGCACCCGGACGACGTCCGGACCGACTTCGATCCCGTGCGCCTCGACTCGTATTCGGCGCGGGTGACCTGTAACCCGGCTCCGCCGTGGAGCGTGGCGGCGTGGTTCGGCCATGTCGCGGCGACGGGTGGCTCCCACGCCCATGGTGCGCTCGACCGGTTCGGCGCGTCGGTGTTGCACACACGGGGTGCATGGTCCACCACGTTCGTGTATGGCGCCGATCTCCCCACAGGCGCGGGGCATCCGTTGAACACGCTGTTGCTCGAATCCACGCTCGAGCTGGATGCGGTCAACGCCGTGTACGGCCGCGCCGAGTACGTGCGGCGCACAGCGGCGGACCTGGCGCTCGTCGGGTCGGTGAGCCGGGAGCTCGATATCGGGGCTGTGTCGCTCGGGTACGAGCGCGCGCTGTGGCGTAAGTCCCGCGTGGCCGTCGGCCTGGGCGCCCGGGGCACGCTCAACCTGATCCCCGAAGAGCTGCGTCTGTTCTACGGGAGCCGCACGCCTGTGGGCCTGATGGTGTACGTGCAGGTGCGGCCAACCTTGGATCGGAGGAAAGGATGAAACCTGCCGTCTCGTTCATTCACGGCCCGGGCGAGGCCCCGGGATTGCCGTTCTCGTCGGCGGTGCGGGTCGGGGACTTGCTGTTTCTCTCAGGCCAGATCGGCAATGTGCCTGGAACGCGTGGGCCCGTCGATGGAGGTATCACGGCGCAGACGCGCCAGACGCTCGAGAACATCAAGACGATGCTCGCCTTCGCGGGAAGCTCACTCGACCGCGCGGTGAAATGCACCGTGTTTCTCGCGGACATCGAGGACTTCGCTACGATGAATGCCGTCTACGCGACGTATTTCCCGAAGGATCCACCCGCGCGCTCCACAGTGGCCGTGAGCGGGCTCGCGGTGGGCGCGCGGGTGGAGATCGAGTGTGTGGCGGTAGCTAGTCCGGCCCTTTGAGCCTGCTCCGCGTGGTGACCCAGAGGTCGAAGACACACGGCCCCGAAGGACTCGTGCACCCCACAGCGCCCGGGCGGGTCGACTGGAAGTAGAGGGTCGTCCCGTCGGACGACAGAGCCGGACGAGCGTCGAACTGCGTGGTGTTGACGATCGGCCCGAGATTCACGGGTGGCGACCAGGGATCGGAAGTCCTCGCCCGCGTAGCAACCCATAGGTCGATCGCGCCGAGCGTTCCCAGCCGATCGGAGGCAAGGAACACTTCCAGGCCATCCCGTCGGATGGACGGTTGTCGATCGTTGGACAAGGAATTGAGCTCGGTCACGAGTGCACGTGATCCGTAGGTCCCGTCCGAGCCAAGTACACTGACGTAGATGTCCGCACCGCCACTGCCCGCTGGGCCGGAAGCAAGGTAGAGGATGTCGGTGCCGGTCTCGGCGTCTTCGAAGGGGTCCGCCTGGACGTCGTCCACGGTCGTATTGACACCGGCCCCGAGGTTCACGGCGGGCTCCCACGCGAAGTCATCGCGCTTGTCGCGTCGTCGAGCAACGTACAGGTCGTGGGCTCCAAACCCATCGGGACGGTCACTGTTGAAGAACAACCGGTGCCCGTCGCGAGACAGTCTTGGAGCCTGCTCGTTGCTCGTGGTATTGATCGCGGAGCCCAGCCGCTGCGGAGGTCCCCAGGGATCGCCGACACTGGCGCGCTGCGAGACGACGATGTCGGCGCCGCCGATGTTCTCCGGACAATTGCCACACTGGAAGTACAGACTGAGCCCGTTCTTGGAGATGGACGGCCCTTGTTCGATGAAGCTTGTGTTCACGACGGGTCCGAGATTGACCGGCGCGGACCAGTCGGAGAACCGCGGCGGGTCGTCGGTCTCGTGCCGGGAGGCCAGCGGTGTCGGCGTCAATGATTGGGTAGGCGCACTCGGCGTGTCGCCGCGACAGCCAGCGATGGTGAGCGCGATCAGCAGCAGCGGTTGCACTGATGCGGTCTTAACAGAGCCTCCTTACTTTCTGGGGCGCGAGAACATTGGCCTTCCTCCCTACTGCCCGCTCGGCGTGCGGGTGATCATCCAGATGTCGGTGCCTCCGAAGCTGCCCGACCGGCTGGATACGAACACGAGCGTGCGGCCGTCGGTCGACAGACCGGGCTGCTGGTCGGCCGCCGTCGAATTGATCGCGGTCCCCAGATTCGCAGGCGTGGACCAGGGATCGTGGACGCTGCGGCGGGTAGAGGTCCACAGGTCGTTCCCCCCGGACCCACCTGGGCGGGTCGAAAAGAAGAAGACCTCCCTGGCGTCAGTGCGCAGCGTCACGCCCTGGTCGGTGGCTGTCGGGTCGCTGAGCTCGGTGACCAGTGTGACGGGGCCGAGGGTCCCGCCGTCCCGCGTAATCGCCGCATAGTAGATGTCCGCGGTCTGGCCCGGCGGCGCTCTGTTGAAATAGAGGTTCGCCGCGCCCTCCTCCGCGCTCTGCACATACTCCGCCCCGGCCTCGCTCGCCGCGGTGTTGACGTCGGGCCCGAGACCCACCGGCGGTCCCCATCCGAGATCGTCAGTCGGGTTGGCTCGGTGTGACAGGTACAGGTCGCTCAAGCCTTGGCCGCCGGGCCGGGTGCTCGTGAAGAACAGCATGTGTCCATCGATCGAGAGGCCGGGTCCCGTTTCGCTGGCCGCGGTATTGACGACTGCTCCGAGGTTCACCGGGGTTTCCCAGGGGCAGTCAGCGCAGGCGCGTCGGGAGACCCAAATGTCGAATGACCCGGACCCACCCGCTCGGTCGGAGCCGAAGTAGAGACTGAGTCCGTCGCTCGAGAGTGTCGGGCCCTGCTCGTTGGCGGCGGTATTGATCGTCGCGCCGAGGTTCACGGGCGCGGACCACTCGGAGTTGGCGAACGACATGGCCTGGAGTTTCGGAGCGACCGGATCGGGCGTCGACTCGCAGGCAACGAGCAGCGTGAGAGAGACAACGGAAGCCAATCCGGCGATGTGTGCGGTTCTCATGTGACTTCCTCCCTAGAATGAACAGGCCGTATTTGCCCTCGTCGCCGTCACTCCCGTGGAGGTGACCGTCGCCTGCCACGCGGTGTGACGCAGCGGATAGACCCACGCTGTGCCATAGATCGTGGCCCAATTCGTCCACGAATGGACTTCCACTGGAATCGAATCCGCCGACGCGTACAACTCGGTGCATTGACTGTCGGCCGGTGCGAGGCGGCTAATTCCCGGGAAAGCGGATTCTTCCCCTTTCATCCGTACAAAGACGGAATCCGCTATCTGGTTGACCAACGCCAAATGCACTGTGATGGGAAATGAGGGTGGCGTAAGATCGTGACTACAGGCAGCGATGAACGCAGCGAGGAGCAAGACGCGGGTGTTCATTTCACACACCCATCGGCACAAACACGATGACGACGGCGGTGGCGCGCCGGTCTTCGCACGTGACAGTGACCGTCGTCGAGCCCCTGTTCAGTGCCGTTACGAGCCCGGCGGCCGACACGATCCCCACTGTGGGATCGCTGCTCGCCCAAGTCACCGCCCGGTGGCCCACCGCGCGGCCGGAGGCGTCCCACGTCGCCGCGGTCAACTGCACCGTTCCGCGCACCACGAGTTCGACGGACTCTGGCACGATCCTCACGGCCGCAACGGGCTGGCGCGGCGCGGTCGCCTTGCCTCCGCTCCCGCACGCGGCGATGAGCAAGGCGAGGGCGGTCAGCGCAGCGAGGACGCGAGGCCGGGCGGTGATGGTGACGAGGTGCATGGTACACCTCCTCAGGGCCGTGCTGTCGGTGCTGTGCGCCGTGCACCGGTCGGTAGCGGCCGCTTGGTCGGGGCTCCGGGCACGAGTCCGCGCGACGCCGCGGTGACACGGCGAGTGCTCGTCACCACGCGGCTCTGCGCCCCGGCCGGTGCCGGGTCGGTGCTGGCGTTCGCCTCGTTCGAGTAGTCGGAGTTGCCGCCGTCCTTGAACGCCAGGACGTAGTACGAATACCACGTCTCGCTCGCCAGCCA
>Ga0193755_1000171_pt1 | contig 18232 bp, 8 predicted proteins | sample H1a2metaG_FD_144921 | JGI IMG/M metagenome (GOLD analysis project Ga0193755, IMG submission 144921) | Soil microbial communities from a riparian zone of the East river system, Colorado, United States - H1a2 | ecosystem: Environmental > Terrestrial > Soil > Riparian zone | place: USA: East River...
CATAATCCAAAAGAAACATCGCCAGCGCGACCAGTCCTGCAAGCCCACCCGCAGCGCTTCGACGTCTGGCGGCTGAGCCAATAGCCATTGCTATTGAGTTCCAACAAAGCATCAGCACGCCCAGGTTCAACGCCAACGACAAGATCATGTGTGGCGTGGGCCACGCGACGTCCGCTGGCGCAAGCCAGTTCAGCCCGACCCACGTCCCCAGCATCATCGTCACCGGCACTGTCACGGTGCAGATCATCATCACGGTTATCGAACGCGTGATTATCCAATGACGCGCAATCGGGCGCGACAGAATCAAATCCATAAACCCGATCTCGATCTCCGACGTCGGCATCGTGCCGAGTGCTATCGCCAGCCCAACCAGCGACCCCATAACTGCCAGATGGAAATACCCGACACAAACGATTCCCCTGAATGACATCAGGCTAAGGAACGACGACCCCAGGATTTGGCGAACGAACGGCGGCATAAGCTCGCCCAACTGGTCGAACGAGTTCGAGCTCTGAATGGATCCGGCGACCACAATCAAAAGCACCTGAAACGCCGCAAGCAAAACCGCCACCGCCGCGACAAGCGTTCGCACGCGTTTCAACGAATACCCGACCAATATCAACGGTGCTTTCATCAGGAGTCGTCCCTGTAGTACTTGATGAGTACGTCTTCGAGCCGCGGCTCCTGAACTTCCAGGTCCTTCACCGGAAGCGTGGCGAGCACGCGGAGAAGCGGACCAAGGAAGCCTTCAACACTGAGGCTCCATTCGCGCGTCTTGAGTTCGACGATCTGGACACCCTCGGGAAAGACAGGGTCGAGCTTTAAGTCTTCCGAGAAAAACACACGCACACCGCGCGCAGCAAGCTTTCGGATCTCGTCGATCGGCGCAAGTAATGCGAGCTCACCCTTGCGCAGCAACGCCACTCGATCGCATACGCGCGCGACTTCCGATAGCCCGTGCGACGACATGAACACCGTCCGGCCTCGCTGCTTCAAGCCGTCCAGCAATTCATAAAAGGATTCCTGCATCAATGGATCGAGTCCTTCGGTCGGCTCGTCGAGAATCAACACCGGAGGATCAGCCTGAAGCGCCTGCAAGAGTCCGAGCTTGCGCTTCATTCCCGTGCTGTACTCTCTCAGCTTTCGACGCAGGTCGGTGTCCGGGAATTCCAGTCGCTCTTGAAGCTCTCGGCGATATTGCTTATCGAGATTCTGTCCGCCGAGACCCGCCAGGAAATCCAGCACCTCGCCACCAGTCAGATCAAAGTAGACTCCAAGTTCACCGGGTAGGTAGCCGGTAAGCGCACGCGCCCGGAGGCCGTCCTGCTGACAATCATGCCCGAGGATCGAAGCTCTGCCGCTAGTCGGTCTCAACAAGTCGAGCAGTACGCGGATGGTTGTAGTCTTGCCCGCGCCGTTCAACCCGAGGAATCCGAGAATCTCTCCTTGATTGACCTCCAGGTCGAGGTTCTTGACCGCAGTGAGCTTTCCGTAGCGCTTGGACAAGCCGCGAATCGAAATGGGTGATTGACACTCAAGGTCTGACATTACCCGTTGCGAAGGCCGAACTCTGAGTCATTCCGAGGCGAAGAAAGAGTCAAGCGATGGCCCGTTTGAACTTTTCGCGTCACTTAGTGTTGGATTGATGTTTCGCGATCATCTCGCGAATCACTGGCAGTAATTCTCTGGGAACTTCTATGACGGTCTTATTGGGGTCACCGAATAAGGCTCGGTCTTCTGCCAGCGCTTCTTCTTCAGTTTGGCGCTCGTAGTGCGATATGACCTCGTGGAGCTTCTGTTGGTTCCAGCCCTTGGGAAATCGGTTTCTCTTCATGATGGCTTTCTCTTTCTGCGTCTTTTATACGCCTGCAACGGCCTTCCCTTCAACTCAAACGCCGTGATCACAAAGACGCTGTTGGGATCCGGGTCAGGCACATAAACAACTCTCAGGTAGCGTCCCGCAGTGGTTTGACCGAGCGCGATTCTCGCTCCATGCCGTCCGGGACGATCCTCGCCCGGGCTTTCCAGAACATCTTCTACTTCAATCTCAGTAACATGGTGATTGTCGATATGTGGTAGACCGGTTTCTGGATCGATGTAGAAGCGAAGGTCCATTCTTGCGCGGAAAACATAACACCTTGCATCGAGTTGTTAAAGACGCTCCCGCGTTAAGTCTCAAGTCGCCGGCGCCGTGGTTCGCGTCAACAAGATAGGCCGAAAGTTCCAAGAAGGATTACGAAAGTTAGCCCTGAAGTCTCGATAGCTGTTAGGAAGAAATCCAACAGAACTAACCAGTTTCGATTGACTTAACCACCCACGGAGGATAGGGTTGTTCGCGAACAGAGCCCAGCTAACTCTCTTTTCAGTCTCTCTGGAACTCGCCAGTCCCTCTGAAGCAAACAGCTCACCTGCCGACGAAGCATCGGAAAGGAATCTCCCATGAAAAAACACACCCTCACTGTACTCCTGCTCCCAGCATTGCTCATCAGTTCAATAGGCGTCTCGCAGCCGATTAGTTCGGGAATGTGCTACGCCCAGAGCAAACCCGCCAAGGTCGAAACAAAACAAGAACCGGCGCCGCCCACGAACCAGACCATCAGGGCCCCGCTCGCGTTTGGTCTTGAAGACGGAACGCCGATCAAGATTCGAATCACCAGAACTATATCGTCGGCAGATGCGCAGGTCGATGACAAGGTCGACTTCGAAGTGCTTGAGGAAACAAAGATTGGTGATGTTGTCGTGATACCGCGCGGGGGAATTGCCTGGGGCACAGTGACGGAAGCTCAATCAAAACGCAGGATGGGACGCGCCGGAAAACTGAATGTGAATATTGACTCTGTGCGTCTGGTGTCAGGGGAGAAAGCAGCGCTCCGCGCGATCAAGGAAGTAAAGGGTGGCGGAAACACAGGGAAAATGACAGGTGCTATGGTTGCCACTGGCATTTTGTTTTTCCCGGCCGCGCCTCTCTTCTTGTTCATGCATGGAAAAGACATAACGATCCCCAAGGGAACGGAAATAACCGCCTACATCAACGGAGACGCTTCGCTCGATCCCGCGAAGTTCGCTCCGAAGGTTGCCAATAGTGAACCATCTCCGGCAGCGGTAACTCCGCCGCCAGCCGCCGAGCCTTCAACGGTCGTCATTAAGTCGACGCCCGATGGTGCTGACATCACGGTAGATGGAAAGTTCGTCGGCAGCACGCCATCCACTTTGCGATTAGCAATTGGCGATCACACGATAACCATCGAGAAGTCGGGATTCACGGTTTGGACTCGGGCGATGACCGTAAGCACGGCCGGTAGCGTAAGTATCGAGGCGGTATTAGCGAAGATTCAATAAGGGAGTCGGTGAAGAAGGCAAGTCACCGATGTTGAGAAATCTAAGAACGCACCGCGCGACTACATTCTGAACGCAACCTGTCGGCGGCGGTTTAAGCGTTCTGTTTGATGGTGCGCGCTTCGTCGTTCTTTTGAACCGACAGCCCGCTTTTCCCACTAATCGTTGCTTTGTCTGGACTCGCGGCCTCAGCGTTGACCGCTCAGCCGCAAAAAGATCAGGTTTCGGCGTCGGCTGAGCCGAATCAAACGCCCGATCCCTCTCCAATGTTACCGATCAACTCCCCGTCACCTCAATCTTGATCACCGATTGGCGATGACCTTCAATGTGCCGCGCTGGATGGTTCGAATTGCAAGTCCAGATACTTCCATCCTTCCCGAACTCCACTTCCCTTGTGTAAGTCACCCGGGTCGGCATCGGTATCACCGTCAGCTTTTCGGTCTTTGGGTCGAACCTCATCATCGTGTCGCTGCCCGCGCCGCATATCCATATCTGACCCGTTCTTCGATCGACGTTGATCGCATACGGAATGTCGTCGCCTCCACCCGGGAGCGGATAAACTCTCCACTTGTCCGTCTTTGGATCGTAGCTGCAGAAGTCGCCGCTCCCATAGCCCGGTATCCACACGACTCCATCGTTCGCGACTTCGAGCCGGCGAGGACCGTGCACCGGCGGCTTCCACTCGGTGATCTTGCCTGTGGCAGGGTCGATCACTCCTACTCGCTGGCCGTTCAGCTTCGTGTACCAGACCTTCCCATCAGGCGCGATGTCGATGCCGTAAGGCGTGATCCCGCCTGTTTCGCCAATCGTCGGCACATTCGAAGCTTGCTCGGGGTTGAGCAGTTGATACTGTTTGATCTTGAGCGTCGCGGGATCGAGCCGGAAGATCGCGTTCATTGCGGCGTCGGTGTACCAGCAGATGCCGCTCTGATCGAACCGCAGTGTGTGCGGATAACCGCCTCGCTTGCCGCCTTCGCCGCTCTCGACCACGAGAAACTCTTTCGTCTTCGGCTCGAAGCGGGCCATCTTGCCGCCGAGCGCTAGCGTGATCCACATATCGCCGTTGGGCGCCTTCTCGATCGAGTGCGGTCCCAGAAGCGGATACTCGCCCGAACCGTCCTTCACCCCGCCTGGAATTGAGTAAGACTTCCGCTCGCCGGTCTTTGGATCGAGTGTGCGAACCGCGTCGTCATTCATATCGACGAGGTAGATCAATCCGTCATCGCCAATCTCGAGGTCGTGCATCAGCGCTCGGTTCTCGTGCCCGACCGGCCACTCGGTGATCACGACGTTAAGGGCGTCACCCGACGGAGCAGGCGGCGGCGTGTACGCCGGCCAGTTGGCTTCCGCGCCTCGCTTGTAGGTTTCGTACAGCATTCCGGGCAGTGCTTGCTGAGTGTCTTTATGGAGTTGGCGGAAGGCGCCGAGCCCGGTGCGGCTCGACATCACGTCGCGCACCATGACATCCCAGTCGGCCTTTTCACGAGGCGCGCGGAAGCCTTCGGTGCCCACTTGATGGCAGTAGGCGCATGCCATTCTGAAGTTCAACCGCGCTTCTTCATTCGGCCACTTGATCAAACGAATGCGGTCTACGCCGGTCTGCTGCATCCTGGGGTTGGCGGCCGGTTTCAGACGAAAAGCGACAGGTGAGTTGCTGCCCGCCTTGTAAGCGACATTGGTGAATTCATCCTCGAGGCCGGGCAGCCGCGCTCGCAACTTGTAGTCGCGGTTCGTGAGCCCCGGCAGCTTGAAGCGCCCGCCGTCTTTGGTGAAAACCGTGATGGTCTTGTTCTCGACCGCGTCGAAGGCAGTGATCATCACGCCGGAGAGTGGCTTGTTGTGCTGGTCCGTAGCCGATCCGCTGATGGAGTAGGAATTAGCTCCGACGCCCGGTGTTGGTGTGAAGGCGAGGCTCAGCGATAACAAACTGAAGCCAAGGAGTAGAGACTTCTTGAGATGCATAGCGGGTTGCTCCTTTTGGGAAGAATGCGGCGCTATCCTATGGCGGCCCGCAAGGAGAGTCAAGGAGCAAGTCCGAAAAGTATCGTCTCAAAGTGGATGCGATGATCGCGCTCAGGTATGAGTGACGACAATGCGCGGCTTTTTTTTCTGAAGGATTCGTGGCGATTTGCTAGCCCCAATTCACTTCACGCCGATCGAGTTCCGAGCCGGAAAAAGAAGAGCCGGGGTGACCCCCGGCTCTAATAATCGCACTCGGTAAGAATCGACTTACGGAGTTGGGGAAGTCACCACGATTGATTTGGCTTTGCAGCCCTCACCCGGCTTCTCACACTCGCAGGTCAACTTGTCTCCGACTTTGACATCAGCGAGAGCGATCGCTTTTTCTCCTCTGAAGAACTTGGTGGATGCGGCTATCGACAGGTGGACTTCCGTACCGGCTTCATCCTTGATGACTACTTCGTTCTTGGTCGCATCGACTGTAACGACTTCGCCGGTGAGTATCTTGGTAGCTTGCGAGGCTGACTCGTCTGGCTTCTGTTCTGGCTTTGCCTCAGGTTTCTGCTCGGGCTTTGCCTCAGGTTTCTGCTCGGGCTTCGGCGCTGGCTTCTGCTCAACCTTTTGCTCTGGTTTCTGCTCCGGCTTCTGTTGAGCGCTCGCCAATCCGAACAGCGAAGTTAACACGATGAGGGAAACAACAAACAGGTATTTTCTCATGTCTGATTACTCCTTTTTTCGCAATTTACCTGTTTGTGTCGCAACCACCGTTCCGCCGCTTCAACGCCTCGAATCGCGCTTCAAACACGTTTGAACGCGATAAATCACCTTGGTTTAGCCGGCGACTGGTAAAGTTTTCAATGTCTCGGGAACAATATGTACTGAATTTGGACAATCTCACCGTCCATTCACGGCGCGTCGGTCCTGGCCTCGAGCGTGATGCGGGCGCTGTGCTGCTTCCCATCATCCGCAAGCTCAATCTCCGGAGTCGCTAACTCCTGCCCGTCCAATTCTATTTTTGCGATCCCGCGATTGAGACCGTGTGGGTTTTCGATAACCAGGTGATAGGTTGCGGAGCCACGCTGGTAAGTTATCTCGTACTCCCGCCAGCTCCTTGGAATGCACGGATCGATCTGCAGTCGATTGCCCCGAAGCTTGAAGCCCAAAATCGATTCCAGCCCAGCCCGGTACATCCAGCCCGCAGCGCCCGTGTACCACGTCCAGCCGCCCCGCCCCGTGTGAGGCCATACAGCATAGACGTCCGCCGCTACAACGTAAGGCTCGACCTTGTAGCGGTGCAGTCCCGCGCGTGTCGAAGCGTGATTGATCGGGTTCAGCAACGCGAACAGTTCGCCTGCGCGATCTCCGTCGCCGAGCTTCGCGAAAGCCATCAACGTCCATAAAGCCGCGTGCGTATACTGGCCGCCGTTTTCGCGCACACCCGGTACATAGCCCTTGATATAGCCGGGATCGAGCGCGCTCTTATCGAATGGGGGATTGAACAGAATCGCGAGCCCATCACCACGCCGGATCAGATACTCTTCGACGGCGGCCATCGCGCGAGTTGCTCGATGTAGTTCGGCGGCTCCTGAAATCACTCCCCAGGATTGCGCTATCGAGTCGATGCGGCATTCTTCGTTTTGAGCGGAGCCTAGCGGCGTTCCGTCGTCAAAGTAGGCGCGGCGATACCAATCGCCGTCCCATCCGTGTTCTTCAAGCGCCTTTTTCAACTTCTCCAGGCGCGCGCGATACCTGGTACCGCGACGCTTATCTTTCCGTGAGTCGCAGAAGCGAACAAACTCGCCGAGCGTGTTATGAAGAAACCAGCCGAGCCAGATGCTTTCGCCCTTGCCCTGGTTGCCGACGCGATTCATTCCGTCGTTCCAATCGCCGGCGCCCATCAGCGGCAACCCGTGCGCGCCGGCGGCAAGGCTTCGGTCAAGCGAGCGCACGCAATGTTCATACAGGCTCGCCGATTCTGGTGAAACAGTTGGCTGCAGGTACGATTCAGTGTCGCCTTCGGCAAGCAGGGGCGCTTCGAGAAACGGCACCGTTTCGTCAAGCACAGACTCATCACCGGTCGCTTCTACGTAGAAGCCGGTTACGAACGGCAGCCATAAAAGATCGTCCGAGCAACGGGTTCGCACGCCGCGGCCGGTCGGCGGATGCCACCAGTGCTGCACGTCTCCCTCTTTGAACTGGCGAGCGGCCGCACGCAGGATTTGCTCGCGCGCGATCTTTGGTCTCGAGTAAACAAGCGCACACACGTCCTGCAACTGATCGCGAAATCCGTAAGCGCCGCCCGATTGATAAAAGGCCGACCGCCCCCAGATGCGACACGAAAGCGCCTGATAGACCAGCCAGCGATTCAGCATTATGTCCATCGCCGAATCCGGCGTTTTGACTTCCACGGAACTCAGCAACTCATCCCAGTGGGCCACGACTCGCTCGATCGCCGCCCTTGCCTGGGCCACCTGCCTGTACTTGAGCGTGATCGCGCGGGCTTCTTCAACGTTTTCACCTTCGCCAAGGATGACGACCACTTCGCGTTCTTCGCCCGGAGCCAGTTCGATGACCGCCTGGATAGCCGCGCAAGGATCGAGCCCCGCGCCCACTCGTCCCGAAAGCTCTACGCGGCGGAGAGCCGCGGGACTCGCGTGCGAGCCGTTTCGCCCCAGGAATTCTTTTCGGTCGCAGGTGATCGTACGCTCCGGTTCGCTCATGTCCGCGAAGGCAACTCGCTGCGAGAACTCGTTGTTGAAGGGATTGCGCGCCAGGATCGCGCCGGTTTCCTTGTCCAGTTCGGTGATGATGTAAGGCGTCATTCGGCTCCGATCTACACCAAGCACCCATTCGGTATAGCTCGTCACCGAGATGCGTCTCTTTCTTTCGGTTTGATTTCTCAACCGCAGCAGCGAAATCTTTACCGGCGCGTCCATCGGCACGAACGTCATAAGTTCCTGGTGCAGACCGTGACTCGTGTGCTCGAAGATCGAGTAGCCCTGCCCGTGTTTGATCAAGTACTGCTCAGGCTCGCGTATCGGAAGCGGTGTGGGTGTCCAGGTCTCGCCGGTTTCCTCATCTCGAAAATAAATCGCTTCGCCCACCGGGTCGCTCACCGGGTCGTTTGACCAGGGCGTCAATCGATTCTCGCGGCTGTTCACCGACCACGTGTAGCCAACGCCGGCCTCCGAGATCTGAAAACCAAAGTCTTTTGAGTTTGATATGACGTTCAGCCACGGAGCGGGCGTCCACTGGCCTTCGCTGAGGATGGTGACGTATTCCCGCCCGTTCTCGATAAACCCGCCAAGCCCGTTGAAGAACCCAAGGTCAGGGTTTATGTAGGCTTGCTCGGGATATTTCCGCGAAGCGGCTCGCGGGATGAACTTAGGCGGCAGGTCATCTTCGACCGGCCGCTGCACAAGTTGTTCCTCGAGCGGCCCGCGGTCCGCTACTATGACGACTCGCGCAACGGCGTGCAGCAGGATCCTGTCAGCTTCAGGCATCAGATCCGCGCGCCGGATGAACACACCGCCGGGTTTATCCACCAAAGCCTGCGAGCCGCTCATGCGAACCATACGCTGCAGCTCGTCTTGCAAGGACTGGATGTAACTGGGCGGATGATCGTTCAAAATCACCAGGTCGAACGCGAGACCTTTCAGTCGGAGATACTCATGACACCGCAAAAGCTGGCGCACAATGTTCAGGTCTTCCTCTACTCCGATTCGCACGAGAGTGATCGGCAAGTCGCCGCTGATGCCATAAGGCCAGAGCCCCGATTGATCCCTGGTATTCATCGCGAGCACCCGCGGGCGCGGCCGCAATGAAGGATCCGAGTAGAGCAGCCGTCCGGCCAGCCGCTGGAACAGATGGGCCTCGTCCGCATCCATTTGCAGGTGACGCATCTCGACCTGGGCCTTGGTCCAGGCCAATCCCGCCTCGCGCTCGAACGCATACGGGTTGTGATACTTGTCAGCAAGCCTGAGTGCTTCCTCACGCGATTGCGCCAGGCCGGTGGCAAACGTAACGCGAGCGGTCTCACGCGAGCCGAGCCGCACGCGCTGTCTCAGCGAAAAGATTGGATCGAGCACGGCCCCGACAGTGTTTGAAAGCGGGCGGCCTTCCATTACCGCCACCGGGTCGGCCGCCGTGTGACCGCGCCCCAGAAATCGAGCCCGGTCAGTTTCATACTGAACCGCTGCGAGCGTCTCACCGTCGACTATGACAACGTGCCAGCCCCAAACCTCTTCGTCTCCCGGTGAGCGCCGGCGCCGCGTGGCGAGAAGACCGTTTTCGCTTGCGATGAATTCAGTCTCGACGAACAGGTTGCTGAACGCGGGGTGCGCGGCATCCGCCGGTCCCGGAGCCAGCACGATCTCCATATAGCTGGTCAATTCAATGTCGCGCGCGCGCGTCGTATTATTGGTGACAGAGATTCGTCGCACTTCGGTGTTGTCTTCGGGAGAGACGATGATCTCAGTGTGGGTGACAATGCCGGCGTCGCTGCGCCGGAACTCGGCTTTGTCTTCGGCGAGAGCTACTTCATACGATTGCGGCTTCCCGGGAACGGGCAGATGCCCCGCCGACCAGACCGCTCCGCTGCGAACATCGCGCAGGTAACAAAAGCTTCCCCAGTTGTCGCGCGTAACGTCTTCCCGCCAGCGAGTGACTGCAAGCCCGCCGCAAACCGAGTAACCCGAGCCGGCGGTGGTCATCACGACTGAATAGACGCCGTTAGAGAGCAACTGCGTGCGGGGAGTCGGGAGATCCGCGGTGGCAAACCGGCGAGGATCCGCGGCGACGACGCTCTTGCGGAGCCCGTCGTGCCTGACCTCTTCCCTGCGCGGTTGCTCGACGGGGACGTCGCGGGGAATGCGCTCTTGCAAAAGCAATTCAGTCGCCTGGACGAGCGGCTCTGAATGAAATCGGTTTTGCATCGCGTTGGCATGAAGCAGATTGTCGAGCGCTACCAGAATCATTCCCTGGTGGTGAACCATGAAAGCTTTTACAAGAACCCGCTTCTGATCGGGTTGCAGTCGGTCTTTCGTGTAGTCGATCGATTCGTAGAAGCCATAACGAGTCAGCGCGCCCTCGCGAATGAGCCGGTTCATGTTGTCGACAGCCGCACGGGGCTCGACCATCGCCGCCAGCGCCGTCGAATACGGCGACACAACAAGATCGTCACCCAACCCCCGCTTGAGCCCGAGGCCGGGCACGCCAAATGGTCCATACTGGAAATTGAGCTGAAGATCGCGCGCGTTGTACGCGGACTCCGAGACTCCCCAGGGGACTCCTCGCTCCCTTCCATACTCTATCTGTCGAACAAGCGCAGCGCGATGGGTTTGGTCGAGAAGCGTGTCGGGGTATGCGCGCATGACCAGCAGCGGCATCAAGTACTCGAACATCGTCGCGGTCCAGGAAATGAGCGCCCGGCTTCCATCGACTCGAGTCAGTTGACGCCCGAGACTAAACCAATGCTCTTGCGGCACGTCGCCTTTCGCAATCGCGACAAAGCTTGCCAGCCGCGATTCCGAAGCGAGCAAGTCATAGTACGAGTTATCGCGGCGGCCATCGCTGACGTTGTATCCGATGATGAAGACTTTTCGTTCCGCATCAAACAGAAACCCAAAATCCATTGCTTCCATCATCACATCGCAGCGGCGCGCTGCCTCGGCATAACGCGAAGCGAGCGACGCCGCGGCCTGAGCAGCTTCAGCGATGTGGTACTTCAGGATGTCGAGTTGTTTATGCGCCCGCCCTCGGTGAGCGCCAGGGAAACGGTCGATCGTATTGGAAAGCGCTGAGAGCCTTTCGAGTGCGTCATCGCAAACAGCCGGAACCTGATCGAGAGTCGGCACCTTTTCAAACGATTCGAGGATGCTGTTCCACTCCGAAGCTGTCTCTTCGGCGCAACTCGTTATCGAAGTCCACAGGACCGGTTTGAACGCCAATGACCAGGGAGCGAGTGTCGTGAGATCGCGACCGTGCTCCCTAAGTTGATGCATCAGCAAATGGGTCCACGACTGCAATTGCTCGAATTGTCCGCCTCCGTGTTCCTGCGACAGTGCGTTCGTCATATCCTCGATCTGAGCCACTCGTTCGGTAAGGGATTGAAGGAGCGCGGTCCACTTGGAGAGCATCGCAGGCGCATCGTTCGACACGAGCGCAACACAGGATTCGATCTCGATGCGCAGGTGTTTCAGCGTGACCGCCCCGGTGCTTTGGCGAACAGCGCCGATCTTCTCGGCCTCCTCTCGCATCAGCGAAATGGTGTCGATCAAACCTTCAATCACTCGGGCATCAAACAGCGGCTGCTCGGCGATCTCAACGCAGACTTGTTTGAGAGCGATCAGGCTCCCCGCAAGATTTCCGCTGTCTACTGTTGAAACGTATTGGGGCGTAAGCGGCAGGAGGGTCCTGGTGTCATACCAGTTCAGAAAGTGGCCGTGAAAACGATCGAGGCTCTCCATCGTTGCTAGGGTAAGATTCAGTCGCTCGACCACTTCGAGGGTGCCGAGATAACCGAAGTCGCGAGCCGCCGCGGTCGATAGCAGCAGCATGCCGATGTCGGTTGGCGAAGTCCTGTGCGCCACTAGCGGCTTCGGATCTTCCTGATAGTTGTCGGGCGCAAGCCAGTGATCATCCTCGCCGACGAAGGTTTCAAAGAACCTCCAGGTGCGTCGGGCAACGAGGCGCGCGAGGCGCTCTTGGTCGGATGAGAGAGCTTCGTTTCTTGCTGGCAACTGGAGGCTAACCCAGTAAGCGATAAGAGGCGACGCCGCCCACAAGACAATAAAGGGAGCGGCCAATGCGAACGTTGTTGCCTTGAAGACCGAAACGAGGATAACAACGCCGAGCACCAGAACCTCGGCTGGCCACATGAACCGCCAGAAGGATTGAAAATCATGGGCGCTCCCGGTCTCGGTCTCCGCCGCGGTCACCCACTCGAGCAGCTTCTTTTTTGAAATGAGCTTGCGATAGAGAGTCACCGTTATCGCATGAACCTGCAAGTACGCCTGATGCGCGATCAGCACCAATGAAAGCCCGACCTGCGCCGCGTTTGTTCGAGCGTCGCCCCAGACACTCCAGAAGTGACTCGTCCAGGGAATACCGCGCGGATGAAACAGCAGGGCGTTGGTGGCGTGGGCGTAGACCGGAAACGCGACAACGGCAAGCGCCGCCAAGGTCCACGCCAGCGATGATCCCGGCAGAACTGTCCAGGCCGCCGCCAGCCACAACAACATCCCCGGCGCAACTAGGCTGCGCCGCAGGTTGTCGAGGATCTTCCACCGGGATATCAGCGGAAGCGTGTTCCGCACCGGGCGATTGTGCGCATCCCGCACGCGTGGGAAAAGCCACCTTGCAATCTGCCAGTCGCCCCTCGTCCACCGGTGCTGCCGCATTGCGTAAGAGTCGTAGTGCGACGGATACTCATCGAGAAGTTCGATGTCGGTGACGAGCGCGGCGCGAGCGTACAGGCTTTCGAAAAGATCGTGACTCAGCAGCAAGTTCTCCGGGACTCGATCGGCCAGCGCGGTTTCGAAGGCGTCCACGTCATAGAGTCCCTTGCCCGTGTAGCTCCCTTCCCCGAAAAGATCCTGATAGACGTCGGAGACCGCCGTCGTATACGGATCCACGCCGGTATGTCCGGAAAATATGCGCGCGAACCGCGAACGCAAGGAACTTGTCAACGTCATGCTCACGCGTGGCTGAAGGATGCCATAGCCTTCGATTACTCGATTCGCATCCGGGTCGAAACGAGGCTGATTAAGCGGATGCAATGCCGTGCCTATTAGACGACGCGCCGCGTCTCGCGGCAGTTGCGTGTCCGAGTCCAGCGTGATGACGTAGCGGCACTTCGAAAGAAAAGCCGGGTCCGCGGTTGCTACGATGTAGCTCGTGTCGCGAGCGCCCCGGAGAAGCCGATTGAACTCATGGAGCTTGCCGCGCTTTCTCTCCCACCCGATCCATTTCTCTTCATCCGCAGTCCATCTGCGGCGACGGTGAAACAAGTAAAAGCGTTCGGCGTGATTCTCGCTGTACCGCGCGTTCAGATCTTCGACGCCCTTGATCGCTGCTTCCAGCAAGCGGTCATCATCGGGCATGTGTTCCTGGGGCGCGTCGGCAAAATCTCCAAGAAGCGCAAAGTAGATGTTCTCATCTCGATTGGCGAGGTAACGCACCTCGAGGCTTTCGAGGAGCGCGCGCACCGTCTGTTCGCTCGAGAGGATGGCCGGGATGACAACGAATGTGCGTGCGTTTTCCGGGACTCCCGCTGCCGTATTCATCCTGGGTAGCGGCCTCGGTTTGAAAAGAACCGCAACGTCGAGATTCAAAACGGTCAAGGCAAGATCGCTTACCGGTACGACCAACAGCAAAGCTATCGCGATCAACGCGCCGGGAGATGCTCCAGACACATGCGCGTATGTCCCAACCAGCCCAAGGATGAGAGTGGTCAGAACGGCGAAAGAACCAAGGTAAGCCGCGGTGGGATGTCTGAGCGCCGACCGAAGAAACCGCTCGTATAGCCGCCCTCTAAACCCGGTGTCCCTATCGAGCTCAGCGCGTCCCCCATCGACGAGATAAAAGCCGACGTGGCTTCGGCGCGGCTCACCGGGCCTCCTGGCGTGTGACTTTTTGGCTAGCTCGAGTGCGTGCTGCGCGATGTCCAGCTCGGACGACTTTGTTCGCCTGGCAATCTTCTCGATCACGTGGCGATAGCGATCGCGAGTCGCAAAATCCATCGAGGCGTAAGCGGCGGCGGGGTCTTCGGCAAGAATCGGCTCGATCAGGCTCAGGCTCTCGAAGAACTCCTTCCAATCGAGCGTCGAAAGCAGGCGCATGCTTGTGATGATGTTGCCTACCGTGGCTTGCGCGGAGGCTTGCCGCTGGTGCTCGAGATGAACGACCTGCTCGATGGTGGCGGATTCGGCTTCGAGCCGCTTTTCGAGCCAATCCAGCGCGGGCCACACCTCGGGGTCTTGATCGCGAAGCCGCTGCGCAAGCTGAACGACGAAGGCGCGATCCAGCCGCTTGCCTTTTCCGAGCGCCGCTTCAAGCGCCGCGGTTAGCCCGTTCGGCTGCCGGGTCGCAATCTCCAGGAGTTTTTCCGCGAGCCGGTCAGCCTCCTCCCTCTTATTGCGCGCGTCAACAATGCGCACCCCAAGTCGCCTCAGGTTTTCGACAAGGGCGACTCTCAACGTGATGGCAATCGCCCACAACTCACCGATCGAGAGGGGAGCAACGTGCTGGTAAGAACGGACAAACCGGGCGAGGGTCTCGGCGTCCAAACGGCTGTCGGTGTGTGCAATCAGCGCCAGGGCGATCGCGTAGACGCGAGGGTATCCCGTAAGCTCGCCGGTTTGAAGCTTGGGCAGCTCCCGGTAGTAGCCTCTCGGCAAGTCGCGGCGAATCTCGCGAAGCTGTTCTTCGACTATATGAAAGTTATCGACCAGCCATTCGGCGGCGGGTGAGACGATGCTCTCGTTCCGAACGGCGTCAGCCAGCGCCCGATAGACCGCGATCAACTCCTGAGCGTTCTCTTCCAATCGCGAAAGGAGCGAGCGGCCGCGCATGGTTTCGGCCGATACGATGAGCCGGGCGGCCAGCTCCGCAGCATGCTGCTCCAGACGCTCGACGCTAAAGAGCTCATCGCGGATCGGCTCCTCGTCGGACTGATGCTCCGGCGCCTGTGTGAGTTTTTTGATAAAACGCAACAAATTTCAGCATACCATATTCCTGCCTTCGCTTCGGAGCGCGTAGCTCACGGCGGATGGGATCAAAGATGTTTTGATGTGTGCGAGCCTGTCTTGGCGACTTAGTGGCAAGTCTCCGCGGTCTGCGAGCCCGATCTTCACCTCACACGCACTGGAAGCTTCATCCGCGACGGGAAGTTCTTTCCATTGTGAATCGTTATCTCCGACGGAACGTTGTCGTTCGCTCCCGGTGGCCTGAAAGCTGGAAAGTCGATGTTGGAAATCTTGATCCTCAGCGAGTGCCCCGCCTGAAATACCCAATCGTCCCCGTAGTCTCTGAATGTCACGCGTCGTACCTCGCCCGGTGAAAGACCGGTAACGCGCGTCGTACCGACGGTGACTTCGGTTTCGGTCCCGTCCGGCGCGACATCAAACGTACGCACGATCAAGTCGACGCCGGCCGATGTCGCGCTGCTTACGTAGAGAGTAAATTCGCTGCTCCCGATCATCTCGGTCTCTCTGTCCCAGGTTGGCAGCGTGTACTCGAGCCGCCGCAGTGCGGTCAGGAGCGCTTCGGCGCGGCCGCTTAGCATGTCGCTCTGCGAAGGAATCTCCGCGCCGTGACGTGAGCTTCGAACCCGCTCGGGGCGAAAGACCCCGCCCGCCGTCTCGGGCTGGTCCGATCCTTTCTTTTTGTTTTTGAGGATGCCGCCGGGCTTGAGGAACAAGGACATCGAAGAGATATCGTCCGATGGAAACTGCTTAGCGGTAAACGGCAGGACTGAAAACGGCGCGGGAGCGCTGGTCACCGACCGCGAGTCTTTAGGGCCGAAGCCTCGCAGATAACGGTCGAACCAACGAAGCACCTGGGTTGCGATGTAGAGTTCTTCGCCTTCATAGCTATGACCTTCAGGCGGATGACCCTGACGTCCCAGGTAGATTTGTTTGGGTGCGGTTATCTGCGCAAACACATCCAGCACCTGCGTGGACGGAAACAAGTAGTCGTCCCACGACTGAATGATGAACGTCGGTGCGCGCGGCTGGCGTGATTGGTCCAGGACCTCTAGCCCGTCATCATTCTTCTGGGCGATCGAGCGAGCACGGAGTTGCTGCCTCACGCTATCGTCGGGCAAGCGTCCTTCCGCTGCGGCGTCGAAGATATCAAACTCGAGTTGCGTGTAGTTGTAGAAAGGCGGCTGGCCGGTTTGCCGTTCGAGTCCCGAATAGAACTCCCCGATTCCAAGCCGGTAGTTGATCGTTCCGTTTGGAAAGAGCGCCTGTTCCAGATCGGTCCAACCAACCAGAGGTACGACGGCCGAAACGCGAGCGTCGGATGAAATCTGGAACGAATGGCTGCCTCCGTATGAACCGCCGATCACTCCTATCTTTGTCACTCGCGGTCCAATTGCATGATCCGGGTCGTTGGTCAGCCAATCGATGACTCGCCCCAGATCATTCAATTCGTCCGGGCCGGCAAGCGTCGCCCGGCCGCCTGACTCGCCCTCGCCAAAACCGCGAGCCGTGTATGAAAGCACCGTGTAACCGGCCGCCGCGACGTAGTAGGCCAGGTTGTCCTCGCCCTCCAGCCGTCGGCCTCCCCAGCCGTGGATGTAAATGACTGCCGGCGCCGAAGGAAAGAAACGCGGCTGATACAAGGTGGCCGCAAGCCTCAGAGGCTCCGAACCAAACGAGCCGCCGGGTACTTCTATGAAATGGGTTGATTCGTCTACGAGTAAACCGGCGCTTGCGCGCGAAGCCGGCGGCAAACAAGGTCCCATCACGAGGGCGAGTAGAATGAGCAGGCTGAAAATCTTAGGTTTGGAAATCACGACAACTCTCCCGGGGAGGATCAGCAGTCGCGACTTAACATTGATAGCAGCGCAGCCCTCGACGGTCAACTCTGCATGGTCGGCAGGGTGCGTGACAGATTTGGCGCTCAGCCTCTCGAAGGATTCATACCCACCTCGTGAGAGGTGGGTTCTTGATGCTGTATCGGGCGAACTCCCCTCGATCGGTAGCGTCTCATCGTAAAGGCTGGAGCATCACCAACCCACCTCTTACGAGGCGGGTATGCGCGAAAAAGATGACACGCCTGGTCGGCTACAGTCTGGCATTCTGTGAACAAGACCTTCGGGCTATGCTCAAGCCATCGTGCTGGAAGTCGCCGTCTGCTTCGAGACCTCCTTCACGACTTCAGCAGTCTTGTTGTTGGACGCGTACAGGGCGATGTCAGCCTGAGCTACCATGCCGCAACAGCGACCGCGAGCGTCCACGACTGGCACTCGCCTCACCTGATTGTCTTCCATGATCGCGCAGCACTGCTCCAGGCTCATTTCGGGCGTCACGGCGACGACGCTGGCGGACATACACTCTCCGGCAGTCATTTCGAGAGGGTTCCTGCCCTCGGCTACAACACGGCAGCAGATATCGCGATCGGTTATCATGCCGACAGGCGTCATGCTTTTCTGGTTATCGACCACCGGAATGCAGCCGCAGTCAAAATCCACAAACATTTTGGCGACTTGTTGCAAGTTTGTGTTCAGCGTGCAACAGGCCGGGTTCTCAGTCATGATTTCTCTTACTTCCATGGTTTTCCTCCCTGGTCTCTTTTCAAATCTAGAAGATCTGTTAGTCAATGCTCGTGCAATGACTGTTCCGGTTGGAAGCTGTGGAAACTCGCCAGAATCCGGGCCTCAATCCCGGCCGCACCGGGCGATAGTACTAAACGGGGACGCGCGCCGTATCAATTCAGACCATCAGATTTTTCGCGAGGTCTTCTCATTTTGAGCGTCGCAGCGATGTTGGCGGTTCAACCTCGGCGGTATCTGTCGTGCCCGTCAGATCGCCTCGACCGTTAGGGAAAGCCCTCCCTCACGGTCGGGCTACTGACACGGCACCTGCCGATTGACTTTCGATGAACAACCGATGTATATATGGCGACGCCACATATTGGGACGGCTTACATATGCTCAACCAGGAAGTGAAAAGAGGAAGCGCCGAGATGCTGATACTGGCTCTGGTCGAAGACCGGCCGCGCCACGGCTACGAAATCGCCAAGCTCATCGAGCAGCGCTCGGAAGGCGTGCTGCAGTTTCATGTAGCGTCGCTTTACCCGATGCTCTATCGCCTCGAGACTCGCGGGTGGATTCAGGGCCGCTGGGTTGAGAAAGCCGGACAGCGCCGGCGGCGCTACTACAAAGTGACGGCCGCGGGACGCAAGGTCCTCAATGAGCAGCGACAGACAT
>Ga0193755_1000173_pt1 | contig 18159 bp, 19 predicted proteins | sample H1a2metaG_FD_144921 | JGI IMG/M metagenome (GOLD analysis project Ga0193755, IMG submission 144921) | Soil microbial communities from a riparian zone of the East river system, Colorado, United States - H1a2 | ecosystem: Environmental > Terrestrial > Soil > Riparian zone | place: USA: East River...
ACCGTAAGCCCGGCGTCGGGCGGGTTCTCGACCTCGAGCGCCAGATTGACACCGCTCGAGTCGGGCAGCGTCACGCGGAACTCGTCCACGTCGCCCGGGAGATCCATCGCTTCGCCGCTCACACTGTCGCCAAAGGCGAGTGTTCCGGACACCGTCTCAGGCCGCCGATTGATGGGATACAAGAAGAGCCGATACGGGCCGCGGTTGAAGTCGTAGGGGTAGTACGCGGCGCCGCTGACCCGGAGGCGGCAGGTTCCCGTGCCCGGCAGCGCAAATCGCCCAGTCACTTGGCGAAACAAGCTGGTGTCGGTGCCGACGCTCTGGACCGTCCGCAGAACCGTCCCCGCGCCGTCGACGACCTCAAGCTGGAGAGAAGTTTCGGACGATCCGTTCTCGGCCTGGAGAAACGCATTGAACTCTTCGCCAGCGGTCCCTGAGAAGGTGAATTCGTCTACATCCCCGGGGAGGTCGATCGCCTCCCCCGAAATGGTGTCGCCCGGGGTGATGGCGGCGCTCACGTGCTCCGGACGACGGTCGATCGGGTATAGGAAGAGCCGATAGGCGCCGGTGTCGGCGATCTGCGAGGGAGCGGTGCCGGCCACGCGCACCACGTACGTGCCGCCGGCCGGTACCTGGAATCGACCGGTCGCGTGGGTGAAGAGGGCGGTGTCTGACTCGCTGCTCGTGGCGATCGCCAGGACTGGCCCCGTGACCGGAGCAACCTCGAGCCGGACGGCTCGCGGCGCTTGCACGAATGCGTTGTATTCTGCCCCGGCGGCCGCAGCGAACGTGAACTCGTCCACATCGCCCGCGCGATCGATCTTCTCACCACGTACCTCCGCACCGAGCGGCATTGCCGCGGGACGGTGCTCCGGCCCCCGGTTGATCAGATAGGACCAGAAGCGGTACGGGCCCCGGTAGCGCGGGTACACATTGCTGGTGACCGACCAGACGGAAAACAGGTAGTCCTGCGATGCGGGGAGACGCAAGCGGCCCGTGGTCAACGTCGGCGTTCCGGCATCGCCGAACACGTAGCCGAGTAACGTGGGCGCCACCGTATCCACGACGGTCAGGCTCACTGACCCGGACCCCTGCGGACCCAACGTTTCCATGACGAGGACGACGTCCTGCCCGGCAGTTCCGTGAGCGAAGAATCGGTCCCCGTCGACGATTGGATCGATCGTTTCGCCAGCAACGGTGTCGCCGATCGCGAACCGGGCCGGCACCTTTTCCGGAGCGGTGTTGATCTCGTAGACCATGAACCGGAAGCGCGCGCTGGCAACCCCCGGGAAGGTGCTCACCCTCAGCCGGTACACCCCTCCCGTCGGTGAGAAGAAGTTGTCAGTCGCGTTATCCTCGAGCCCCGGGCCACCCTGATTCGCGCTGATGCTCACGATCGGCGGGTGGCGTGCGGAGTCGACCACCATGAGGAACACACTTCCCTGGAGGGCTTCGAGAAACACGGCGTACACGCTGTTCGAGCCCGCCGCGAACGAGTACCAGCGAGCCGAGTCAGGGGTCACATCCTGCTCAATGACGCTACCGATCGGGACGCGCTCTCCCTCTCCCCGGGGCTCGAACGGGGAGGGCGAATCGCACGCCAGGAACCCGGAGACCGCGACCGCGGCGGAGCCGGACAACCAGCGGATGGGAGAGCGATGGTGCGGTCGCACGAGCAGTCACGTTGCCGAAAGACAGCGTTTAACGTGAGCGACAAATCGACACTGCGCGAGGGCCCGGAAAACGCGCCGGGCCCTCTATATGTCGTTAGCAGTGTCGGTATACTGCTCGCTTGGTGTCACTCATCCAAGACCGCGAACGCCCGCACCGGAAAGCTTCCCATCCCCCGCACCTTGACCGGCACGGCGAAGAACCTGAAGCCGGCGTCGGGTAGCTCCCGCAGCCGGCACAGGTGCTCCACGATCGGGATACCGGCACCGAGCAAGAGCGAGTGCGCGGGGCGCGCGCCGTCGGTCGCGTCGTCGATGTTGAGTGAGTCGATCCCCACCAGGGCCGCACCGGCCGTGATGAGGTGTTCCGCCGCCGCCCGCGTCAGGAAGGGATGGCCGGTGCCATACCGCTCGGTGCGCCAATGGAGGTCCCAACCCGTGTGTACGAGCACCGCCTTTCCCTTCACGTCCTGCCCGCGGAACGTCTCCGAGTCGAGTGCCCGGCCGGCGCGCTCCGTTGCGCGGATCACCACGCCCTCGAGGTTCGCGACGGCCGGAAGCGGATAGTCGGCAACGTCCTTGCCACCGTCGTACCGATGGAACGGCGCATCGATGTAGGTGCCCGTGTTGGCGAGCAGCTCGATCTTCCCGATCTGAAAGGTCGTGCCAGGGGCGTACCGCGTCCGGGACGCGTCGCGCGATAGCCAGTCGCCGATTACGGGCACGGGGAGGCCGGGGTAGGTGACCATCCCGTGCTCGATCGTGTGGCTCAGATCGATCAGCCGGCCGGGCGACGAGGTCACGGGGGTGGCGCTCGCCGCGCAGGATCCTGCTGGTAGAACTGCTGCAGCTGCCCGTACAGCTCGGGATGCTCGCGCTGGAGCTGAACCGGCTTCTCGAAGAAGGTCTCCGTGGCGACCGCGAAAAACTCGGCCTTGTTGGTCGCCCCGTAGTCGTCGAGCACCGACCCCCGATCGTGGGCGGCGTCCCGGCGCAACCGCTCGTACTCCTCCGAAAGCACGCCGCCCCAGGTGCGCAGCGCGCTCGGCGGCAGGATCGGCGCGCCGTCCGAGACACCGTCTTCCGCATCCAGCTGGTGGGCGAACTCATGCAATACGACGTTTTCTCCGTCGGCGGGATTGCGCGCCCCACGGACCGTGTCGTCCCACGAGATCACAACCACGCCGTCGCCCCACGATTCGCCCATCAGGCGGGCGGGGGGCGGCGCGACCTGGCCCGTCCCGGGAGACCCGGCGAGCTTGGGAACGAATCCGTGGGGATACACGAGCACCGTGCGGAGCGTCGGATAGCACGGACCCTCGAGATGGAGCAGCAACAAGCACGCTCCCGCCGCGATCGTGACTTTCATCTCTTCGGTGATGGTGAGCCCACCACATCCCTCGAAGTGTTTGTCCGTCAGGAAAATCTGCACCAGCCGGAGCAAGCGCTCCCGCTCGTCCGCGCTGAGCCCACGAGACAGCGGGACGTTGCGCTCCACGATCCCGGACCACGTGTCGGGGATCGGGCCGGTCGGCAGCCTGAGCGACGTCGCCGGGATGCGGCGGAGCACGGCGGACACCCCGAGGTATCCGACGACCAAGAGGACGAAGACCGCGCCGAGGACCGCGACGAGCTCCATCTAGTCCCACCAACAGTAGAGCCGTTGCGACTCTCCGAGATCCCGCGCGAGCGCATCCACCGTCTCCGTTCCCTGATCCACGACGTCGGGACAGAACGCATAAAACCGTCGGGCCAGCGCGTCCGCGTCGCCGATCGCGGAGTGAAAGCGACCCTCCACCCAATCGAACCCCATTCCGGTGAGAACGAACGCGTGGTCACGCTCGAGCGCCCGCAGCCAGGCCACGATGCTGTCGGGGCCGATGCCGTAGTTCCAGCCGTTCGTTCCCATGAGTCGGAGAATCTCGTACCGGTCGCTGCGCGGGAACAGCGCGACGCGGTCGGGGTGGCCCGCGATCCCGAAGTGCTGCTCCGAGCGGAACAGATAGAATCCCTTCTCGAGGAAGCGCGGCTGCGCCGCAGCCACGAGTCGCTCCGCGCGCGCCGGAGGAACGCTCACCGCGAAGCCCTCGGTAACGAGGGAGTCGCCGACCGAATCGATGCCGACCAGTGGCGTGGCCTTCGCGCCCGCGAGCCGCTCGAGCGCGCCGACCGCATCGGGGAATGCGGCCGGCACGACGATGTCGGAAGCAGGTGTCCGCGACGTGCGGAGCACACGCGACCCGAGCTGAGTGAGAAGGAAGGCAAGGATGGCGACCGCTGCCACCCACCGGAGCGACACCCGGGTGCGGGGCTGTGCAATGGGGCGGGGATCGGGACCGGCCATGTTCAACTCCTGCAGGATTGCCGACGCACGCCGGCGGATGCGCCGCCGGCGCAGCACGCTGAACGGCGGCAGCGCTTGCCAGGTCATCACCCACGCGCTTGTGAACGTCGGCCGGTACACGCCGGCGCGATCGTCGCGGCGCCACGCGCCCGCCTCGACCTGCTCCGTCAGCTCACGCATCATCGCCGCCCCGAGGAACCGGGCGGGATCGGTCTGGTGCTCGAAGGGGACGCGCTCCCCGCCCCGGCAGTGGAGCTCGAGGTACGCGCGTTTGATGCGACACAACCGCGCCGGATCCCGCACGATCGGGAGCCGCACGACAATACGGGACGGCGGCGGTGTGAACGACCCCGGCAGCGGACTGTTGTGGACCGAGATCGTCCGCCCGTCACGAAACTTGGTGGGCAGCTCGGCATAGCTCGCGACGAGCCGGGCGGGACGCGCCGCGGTGAACATCGCGACCGCGAGCGCCAGCTCCGCCGTCCCGGGATTCTCGAGCAGCGCGACGCGAGTGCTGACGTGCTTCATCTGACCGGTCTGGAACAGATCGGCGACGAGCTGAAAGCCCTCGGTGGCGAGCGCGTCGCAGGTCTGCCGAAACGCGGCGCTGACGTCCTCGGGCACCGAGTGCCGACCCGCAGTGAACGGCTCGAACACCGGACGCGCACCGACCTTCTGGATGAGCCACACGACGATGGGCCCGAGCCAGTAGGGAGTGAGCAATACGACGAGCCAAGCGAGATAGACCATGAGGCCCTCGCCAGCGGCTACGGCGTTCGGGGTGGGGAAGGTTGGGCCGGCGGCAGCACTCGTGCCAGCGCCTTGAGCAGCTGTCCGTCGGCCGTACCACCATCAGGCGCCTCCGTCAGCACGACGGCGAAGCGCCGCCTGAGCAAGGGATCCCGCATCGCGTGGGCGGCAAACTGCAGGGTGAGGGGGATGAACCAGACTGCTTGTCGCGCCGCGGCGCCCGATCGGGCCACGGCGGCGTACTGCTCGAATAGGGCGAGCAGAAAGGCGCCCTTGGACGGGAACTGCCGGTAGATCGCGCCCTTGGTGAAGCCGGCGGTTTGAGCGATGTCGTCGAGCGTGGCGAACTCGATGCCGCGCTCCGCGAACACGCTCAGTCCCGCCTCGAGGAGCAGCGCTTTCGTCTCGGCCGTTCTCTTCTGTCTGATACCCATCAGGATCTACGATACCTGTGGGAATCGTTTGGGGCAACAAGGCGCGCTGGTATGGGCAGTTCAGATACCCGCTGGTATCTCTGCGGCGCGCAACCCCACCACGGACATAGGGTTCCTGCCAGCTGGTCGTTCCTCACTGCAACCGTCTGGCCGCCCCTCCAAAGCTAGTGGGCGCACACAACGCCCGTACCGGCTTCCAGGAGGAACCCGTGGATCAGCCATCCGGTGGGAGTCTCCAGTTCGACCACGCCGAGCGTGACGGCGCAGCCTCCGGCGCCAGCTGCGCGGCCTGCGGCCACCCCATCGCGACATCCTACTATGAGGTGAACGGCAGCGTCACGTGCCAGCGGTGCCGCAACCAAATCATGGCGGCGTGGAACCGCGGCTCATCGGGCGGGCGATTTGCGAGGGCGTTGGGACTCGGGTTTGGCGCTGCGGTGTTGGGGGCGGGGATTTACTTCGGCATCGCGGCTCTGACCGGGTATGAGTTCGGGCTGGTGGCGATCGTCGTCGGGGTGCTGGTGGGCAGCGCGGTGCGCAAGGGTTCGAACGGGCGCGGCGGCTGGCGCTACCAGTTGCTCGCCATGTTCCTCACCTACACCGCCGTCGTGGTGACCGACTCCTCATTGATCGCCCGGGAGCTGAAGAACGAGTGGCGCGCGCAGGCGACCTCGTCCGCCGCGGCCCCAGCCGGGGTCAACGCCTCCACCGACGCGGCGCTGGGGACGTCGCCACAGCCGGGACCCCTCATGGTCGCCTTCGGTCTGGCGCTGATCATCGCACTCGCGTACGCGGCTCCGATCATGATCGGCATCACGAGTCCGCTCCACCTGCTGATTGCCGGGTTCGCGCTGTACGAAGCGTGGAAGCTCAACCGGCGCGCCGCACTCCAGGTCGCGGGGCCATACCCGGCCGCTGCCAGCTCCGCGGCGGCGTAGCCCATCGTCGATGACCGACGCCGCAGTACCCGGGCGGGCGCCGTCCGTGTGCGCGCAGTGCGGCACACAGATCGCGCCCGCCCTACTCGCCTGCCCGTCCTGCCAACGCCTGGTTCACGCGGAAGAGCTCAAGCGTTTAGCCGCCACCGCGGAGCGCGCGACGCAAGTCGGCGACCCGAGCGTCGCGTTAGCCGCCTGGCGCCAGGCACTCGACCTGTTGCCGACCGACGCGACCCAGTACCAAGGCGTTGCTGCCCGGATCGCCGCCTTGAGCCGCTCTTTGGACGCCACACCCGCAACCGCAGGGCACGGGGCAAGGTGGGGCAAAGAGGCGGCCGGTGTCGGCGCACTCGGCGCCCTCCTCTTCAAGTTCAAGTTCGCGCTCCTGTTCGTCCTCACGAAGGCCAAGTTGCTGCTGCTCGGTTTGACGAAGGGCGGGACGCTCTTCAGCATGCTGCTCTCGGCAGCCGTGTACTGGACCATCTGGGGCTGGAAGTTCGCATTCGGCATCGTGCTTTCCATCTATATCCACGAAATGGGTCACGTCCAGGCGCTGCAACGCTATGGCATCAAGGCCACGGCGCCGATGTTCATCCCCGGCATCGGCGCGGTGATTCGACTGAAGCAGTACCCGGCCAACGCGCGCGAAGACGCCCGGGTCGGGCTCGCCGGCCCGCTCTGGGGACTGGGCGCCGCGCTCACGGCCTACATCGTGTACCGCGCCACGGGCATCGGGGTGTGGGGCGCGATCGCGCATTTCGGCGCCTGGGTGAACCTGTTCAACCTGGTCCCAGTGTGGCAGCTCGACGGCGCGCGCGGCTTCCGCGCACTGACCCGCCAACAGCGCTGGATCGCGGTTGCAATCATTGCGTTGATGTGGTTTGTGACGTCCGAGGGGCTGCTGGTGCTGCTCGGCATCGCCGCCGCCGCGGCGGCCGGCTTCAGTCGCGCGGCAGATGAGCCGGATCACACCGCGCTGCTGCAGTATGCGTTCCTCGTGGGCATCCTGTCGCTGATGACCCGGATCGCGTTGCCTGCCACCGGGCCTTGAACGAGGGTGGGACCCATCCTATGTTTGCGATCCGGCCCGAGTCTGGCCCGCGCGACGCGAAATGCCTGGAGCCTGAATGCCGTACATCATTGCAGAGCCCTGCATCAATCTGAAGGATCGGTCGTGCGTGGATGTCTGCCCCGTGGACTGCATCTACGAGGGTGAGGATCAGCTATACATCCACCCGGACGAATGCATCGATTGCGGCGCCTGCGAACCGGAGTGCCCCGTCACCGCGATTTTCCCGGAGGAAGACACGCCTCCGCAGTGGAAGTCCTACATCGCCAAGAACCGAGACGTGTTCCAGAGCGCAAGCCCACCCGGTAAGCCGCAGCGCAAGGGATCGTGAATAGAGCCCCGGGGTGGTCGTCCCGGGGTTCTCGCTTCAGGGGAAGGGCAGTGCACTCAGGAAGTCGGCCAAGAGCCGGCTGGCTGCCAAGGGCTGCTCCAGGGGCGCGATGTGTCCAGCGGCGGGCAGGACGTGATACTGAGCGTCGGGGATGAGCTGCGCCATCGCGTGCGCCGTATCGGGGGGAGCGATCTCGTCCTCGCTCCCCACCAGCACGAGCGTCGGCACCCGCACGCCCCGGAGCGTCTCGGTGGAGTCGGGTCGGTCGCGCAGCACTCGCAGCGCGCCCACGAGCCCGGGCACCGACCAACGGCGCGCCATCTCGCGCACCTGGCCGGCGACCTCGGGCTGGGTGGCCTGCGTGGCGGGCGCGAGCAGCCGAGGGAGCAGCTGCTCGATCACGCCGTCCTGACCCTCCCGCTGCGCGACCTGGATCAGCGCCTCACGCCCCCGCTTCGCCTCGGCTGAGTCCGCCTGAGGCTTGGTATCCGCGAAGATCAGAGCTCTCACGCGTTCCGGATGCCGGCGCAACAGCTCGAAGATGACGTAGCCACCCATCGAGAGGCCACACAGCACGGCCTGCCGCACCCCGAGGGCGTCGAGCACGGCCACGAGGTCATCGGCGTACCGCGTCAGCGAGTACCCGTCGGCGGCTGGTGGCACCCCCGAGTCGCCCACCCCGCGGAAATCCGGCGCGATGCGCCGAACACGAGACAGCGTGGCGAGCTGGTGCCGCCACATGGTGCGATCGAACGGGAAGCCATGCACGAACAGCACCGGCACGCCTTCGCCGCGGACGTCGACGGCGAGCTCGACGTCGCCCGCTGGTACCTGGATGGGCTGGTGGCCCCCCGACGGCCGGGGTCCGAGAAAGCGGGCGATCTCGTCCGGAATCGGTGTGGCGCGCCCCAGCCGATCGATGCACACGAACACCATCTCCGCCTCCGCGACGGCTGCGTCGTCGGAGATCCGTCGCACGACGTGGCGCAGGGTCATGCTGGTGGTGCCGCGGCCCGCGACCGTCGTCTCCACGCGCAACACGTCGCGCGCGAACGCCGGAGCACGGTACTCGATCGTCGCCTTCCGCACCGCGGGCCACACGCCGTTGCGGTCGAACAGGTCCATGCCCGGGCCGCGGGCGAGCGCATCCCAGCGGGCGCGCTCGAGCAGCGTGAGCAGTGCGGCCTGGTTCAGGTGACCGAACGAGTCGCATTCGTATGGATAAACAGTCAACTCGACCGTCCCGAACGGCGTCACGGTGCGGGCTCCAGCTGGGAAACGGGAACCGCAAACGTATGCCAGAAAACCACCCGTCGCACGTCGCGCGTTGCACGACGCATGAGAAAGGCGAACGCTTTGGCTCCGTACGTGGGATCGAGGGTGAGACCGTGCTCGGACCCGAGCCGTTCGGCCGCCTCCCCCTCCGGAGTCGGGTACCCGTAGCCGTTTCCCAACCCGTCCACAATGTGGAGGGAGCGGGGAGCCGGGAGCGCTACCCCTCGGTGCGCAAGCAGCCGCCGCGCCGCGCGCGTGAGCCACGTCGTTCGCCAGCGATTGGCGACGATCCGTGGTGCCACGCGGATGGCCACGATGCGGGTCGGCCAGCCGAGTGCCGTCACGGCGAGCGCGAGGCCCGCGGCCGTACCGCCGGTGCCGAGTGGGAGAACGATCGCGTCCGGGGGTGAGGCGATCTGCGCGGCGAGCTCTAACCCCGCGAGCAAATGGCCCACCACCGCGCGGGGATGCGCTCCCCCGCCAGGAATCCAGCGACGGGGGCCCAGCGCCCCAGCACGCCGCCACGCGGTGAGAACCGCGAGTGGCAGTAACCCCCTCGTCCGGGCGTGCACGACGAGAGCGGCGTTGGCACGACACGCGGAGGCCACGGCGCGGCTCGCGGGTGTGTCGGGCTGTGGGAACTGCGCGAGCACGGCCCGGCCGCCCGCTGCCGCGGCGTGCATGGCGGTCGCGAGGCAGTGGGTCGAGCCCGTGCCGCCGAGGGTGACGAAGACCGTGCCGGGGCGCGCGTCCGCGAGCAGGAATTCGAGCCCGCGTACTTTGTTGCCTCCGTAGCGCGCGGAGGAGCGGTCTTCCCGCTTGATGCTGAGCTCGGCGACGCCGATGGCGCGGCCCAGCGCGCCAGCCGGCTCGAGCGGCGTGGGCCAGTCGCCCAGGCTACAAGGCGCGAGGGTCGCGCGTATCTTTTGAATCAGCTGCGCCGGATCCGACACCACAACCCCGATCCCGAGGACCCCGATGCAGGTTGCCACCGACTACATCCGCCACGCCGCGCGCGCCGCCCGCAAATGCGCGGGCGATCCCCTGGGCGGAGCGCCCCAGCCGCCGGATGCTGAATTCTACAAGACCCTGGCCAAGGCGCTCGAGGAGATCGCCGCCGGCCTCGATACGCTCAGCAAGCAAGAGTGAGCTACATCCGCACGCCCGAGGCGCTCGCCGAAGCGATCGCGGCGCTCTCGCGGGAGCCGCTCGTCGCCGCCGACACCGAAGCGGCGAGCTTCCACCGCTACCACGACCGGATCTTCCTGATTCAGCTGTCCAGCCCTTCGCGAACCGAGATCATCGACCCCCTGGCGGTGGCGGACCTCTCGCCCGTAGGCCGGCTGCTCGCCGACCCGAAGGTCGAAAAGATCTTCCACGACGCGGACTACGACCTGCGGATCCTGGATCGTGACTATGGATTCCGGGCGCGGCGGCTGTTCGACACGCGCATCGCCGCCCAGCTGGCAGGCGAGCCGGCGGTTGGCCTCGCGGCACTGCTCGAAAAATACGCCGGGGTGAAGCTCGCCAAGGAGCACCAGAAGGCGGACTGGTCGCGGCGCCCGCTCCCCCCGGCGATGCTCGCCTACGCCGCGGCGGATACCGCGCACCTGCCGGCGCTGCGCGAGCAGCTGCGCGCCAGGCTCACGGCGCTCGGTCGGCTCACGTGGGCGGAGGAGGAATTCACGCGGCTCGAAGACCTGCGTTGGACGAGAGGGGGGGCGTCGAACGGAGAGGAGCCGGGGGGGCCGGACGCGTTTCTGCGCGTGAAACGGGCGAAGACGCTGGCGCCGCGGCAGCTCGCGGCGCTGCGGGAGCTGTACCGGTGGCGGGAGGCCCAGGGCGCGGAGCTGGACCGGGCCACGTTCCGCATCATCGGGAACGACGCCCTGCTTGCCGTGGCGAAGGCCCTGCCCCGCGCGCCCGCCGAGCTCAGCGGGATCGCCGCGCTCCCGCCCAGCCTGGCCGCACGGCACGGCCCCGCGCTGCTCGATGGCGTGCGCCGCGCCCTCGCGCTCCCGGAGAGCGAGCTGCCACGGGTGGAGCGTGCCCCACGCCAGGCGCGCGATCCGGCGGTCGAGGCACGGGTCGAACGCCTCAAGGCGGCCCGCAATCGTGCGGCCGCGGAGCTGGGGCTCGATCCCGGCGTGCTCTGCGGGCGCTCGACCCTCGAGGCCGTCGCCCGCGCCGAACCGCCACCAAACGATCGCGCCGGGCTCTCCCGTATCGGAGAGCTCCGGCGCTGGCAGATCGAAGCGTTCGGAGACGCGCTGCTCGCGGCGTTCGGCTAGAGCCCCATCAAGGCCCGAACTTTGGGATCCATTCGCTCAGGCGTCCAGTACGGTTCCCACACGATCTCGATGTCGACGTCCTTCACCCCCTCGAGCCCACGCAGCACACGGTAGGCGTCGTTCGTGATCATCGGACCCGCCGGGCAGCCCGGCGACGTGAGCGTCATCTTCACGCGCACCTCGCCGTCAGCGATCTCGACGTCGTACACGAGGCCGAGGTCGACGATGTTCATGTCGAGCTCCGGGTCCTTCACCTGCCGGAGCGCGTTACGCGCCGCCTCTGAGTTGAGCGCTACGGGTGCCGTCATCACCGACTCCTCTCCGCCGTCCTGTTTCCGAACCTAGTCGACCCCGTAGCCGCGCACCAGGCAGCGCCGTCGCCGCGCGATCCAGGCGTATAGGCGCCGGGCCAGGGGCATCACGCCGGGGATGCGGAATCCACTCGCCAACCAGCGCTTCCCCGGCAGCAGCCGCAGGAGCTCCGGAACCGCGTCCGCGCCCGCGAGCACCCGGCCGTCCGGGGGGGGGAGCACGAGATGCATCGCCGCCGCGAGGGCCGGGAGCGGGATGCCGAACGCCGCCACGCTGGCTTGATCCTGGAACGGGACCAGCGCGATCCGGTGTTCCCGGTCCCAGCGTCGGAGCAGGTCCACCGAGCGCCGGCACAAGCCGCAGTCGCCATCGTATACGAGCGTGGGGCGAGTCCGGTCAGCGGGCATCGGACGCGCGCGCGGCCGCGTCGGCGACGCCGCTGCGCACCTGCTTCAGCAGCGTAAACGGGCGGCGGGCGCGCGGTACGTACGCCCGGTTGGTGAGTAGCACCACGAACAGATCGCGATCGGGGTCGATCCAGAGCGAGGTCCCCGTCCAACCGGTATGGCCGTAGCTCCTCGGCCCGAACAGCGTTCCCGCGCTCGAGACGCTCTCCCCTGTCGGTACCGCCTGCCACCCCAGGGCCCGGGCTTCGGTCCTGGCTCCGAACGCCGTCGCCTTGGACGTGAACAGGCGAACCGTCTCCTCGCGAAGCAGGCGGCCGTCGCGAGTCGTCCCACCTCGCAGCACGAACTGGGCGAACTGCGCTACGTCGGCCGCCGTGGAGAACACCCCCGCGTTGCCCGACACCCCTCGAAGCCTGAACGCGCTTCCGTCATTGACGATGCCGGCGACGGGGTGCCCGCGCCACATCCCCGTCGGCGCGATCCGGCCCCGCATGCGTGACGGCGGCCGGAACATCGTCTGGTGCAGGCCCAACGGGACGAAGACCTCCCGTGCCACGAACGCGTCGAGCGACTCGCCCGTCACGCGCCGCACGACTTCGCCGAGCAGGATCGCGTTCAGATCGCTGTAGATGACGCGGGTGCCTGGCGTGACGCGGGGGGTCTCGCGCAGTACGCGTGCCATGAGCGCCGCACTGTCGCGGATCGCTTTGAGCTCCGGTTCGGGGAGGTCGGCCCGGAGCCCGGACGTGTGCGTGAGGAGCTGGTGCACCGTGATCGGCGCCGTTTGCGGCCCTTTGAGCTCCGCGATGTAAGTCGAGACCGGCTCATCCAGGCGCACCTGCCCCCGCTCCACCAGCAGCATCAGCGAGGTCGCGGTCGCGATGACCTTGGTGAGCGAGGCCAGGTCGTACATGGTGCTGTCTGGATCGACGGCGGCGCTCGACCCCGACCACGTGAGATGCCCGTAGCCTTTGGCGAACAGGATCGTGTCGCGCCGCCCGACAACCAGAGCTGCGCCGGGGTAGGCTCCCCGGCGGATGCCGTCTTCGACGAGGGGATCGAAGACCCCCGCGCCAAACGCCGCAGGAGAGCCGGCGCCCTGCAGGGCGAGAAGCAACAGCCCTACGACCACACGCCCGGGATCCGTCGGCCGCAGGCGAAACAGGCGCCCTCAGCGCCGATCCGCTGTTGCCGGATCACATACCCGTAGCGCTCGATCAGCAGCTCGCGGCAGTCCGGGCACCACGTATGCTCCCAGCGCCCGACCCGGCCCGGGAGATTGCCCGCGTAGACGAACTTGAGGCCGGCCGCCGCCCCGATCTCACACGCTCGCACCAGCGTTTCGGCCGGCGTGTCGTCGGGGTCGGTCATCCGGTAGTCCTTGTGGAACGCGGTGACGTGCCACGGGATCTCGGGGCTCACCGACGCGATGTAGTCGGCGGCCCGGCGCAGCTGGGCGTCGTCATCGTTGAACCCCGGGACCACCAGGGTCACCAGCTCGAGCCAGAACCCCCGCTCGTACACCATCCGGATCGCATCGAGCACGTGCTGGAGCACGCCGCCCAGCTCGCGGTAGCGGCGATCCTCCATCGCCTTGAGGTCGATCTTGTAACAGTCGGTCCAGGGGCGGATGTAATCGAGCACCTCGGGAGTCGCGTTGCCGTTCGAGATGAACGCGGTCTTCAAGCCGTGGCCCCTCGCCACCTTGAACACATCCAGCGCCCATTCGGCGGTGATGAGCGGCTCGTTGTAGGACGAGCCGACGAGCCGCGCTCCCTGCCGCAGCGCAATCCGAACCAGTTCGTCTGGGGTGACGTCGGTCGGGACTACACCGGCGGCGTCGTCTCGCAGCGCCTGGCTCGTGAGCCAGTTCTGGCAGTAGCCGCAGTGGAAGTCGCATCCCAGCATGCCGAAGGTGAGCGTGTCTGAGCCGGGGAGGGCGTGGAAGAACGGCTTCTTCTCGGTCGGATCACACTGCAGCGCGGCGACGTAGCCCGCGGGGACATACAGCGTGCCGTCCCTGTTGAAACGGACCTTGCAGATCCCCCGGCGTCCGGGCTTCACGAGGCAGCGGTGCCCGCAGGCAAAACAGCGCACCGCCTGTTCGGGAAGCCGTTCGATCAGCTCCCCCTCCCGAACCCGCGCGTCCAGCACCTGGGCGAGGTTGGCCGCCCCGCCGTCCGGGGAGGGGGGGGCTTCGTGGGTGAGGAACGAGATGATGGTGCGGTGCGCCATGGGATTCACCGACTGCCGTCTTTCCTCAATATAGCTCGGCGCTCCCGGGGCTCAGCCGCCGACCCGAAGCGGGCCGGGCGCGAGATCGTAGAGGAGCGAGGCCGTGCGGATGTCGCGGGGTGAGAGATCGCGCACCTTGGGCTGTGCGTACATGATGTCGCCTGGATCCGGCGAGTGGTCGAGGCCGATCAGATGCCCGATTTCGTGCAGGGCCAGCACCCGGACGTCTTCGGGTGCGAACGGTTGCCCCTTGGCATCGAACGTGGCGAGGGTGACGACGCCGCCGGTCAGGTGTCCATCCTCGTCCCACTGCAGGTCGGTCTGTCCCGAGCGCTCTCCCTCGAACTGGATGCGCCATTGGACCCGCACTTCGGCGGAGCCGGAGTCGGCGTCCAGGTTGAACCGCACGGGCACGCCGGCCTCCTGCCAGCGCTGGAAGGCGCTCCGCACGGCGTCGAGGAAGCTGGGCTGGAAGTTGGCGACGGTCGTTGGAGGAAAGAACACGCGCACCGGCGTCGACATGCGGCCGTCCCAGCGGTGCAAGATCGAGTCCGGGCTCGCGAGGATGATGTCGTTCAGATACGTGCTACCGGCGCTGGCCCGGATCCGGCGGCGGATCTCGGAGCGGGCGAGCAGCACGATGTAACTCGGGCCACCGGCGCCGACCGGGGGCAGGACCGTGGGCCCAGGGGCGGGGGCAGGTTGAGCGGCCGCGCGCGTGGTGTCCGGCGCCGAATCGATGGCCGGCCCCGACGTCCGCACCACGGTCTGCGCGGTATCGGGCGTCGCGCCGGCCGACGCCGGCGCGGGCGGTCGCACAAAGGTGTTCCACAGCGCGGCCGACACGAGCAGGACAACCAGCGCGGCGACGAGAATGACGATACGGCGTTCGAGCATCCGCGCAATATGCGAACGGACAGCGTCGCGCCGCTAGCTTTGGCCCGCTGGCGTCTCTATGATTGTGGCCTGCTTATGCTTGGCACGTAAGTGTTCGCGTTACCCGCGGCACCCATCATTCGCCGGCGTGGGTGGGTCATCGTGGCATGGGCGGCCCTCGCGTTGCTGTTCGGGCCGCGGGCTTGCCACGTCCAGCAGGTGCTCGCGCTCCGGGGCGGTGGGAGCGAGTCCACGGAATCCAGCCGGGCGACCGCGCTCCTGAAGGAGGCGTTTCCGACACCGTTCGCCGACTACGTGGCGATCGTGGTCCACGGCCCGGTTCGCTGGACCAATGCCCGCTTCGAGGCCGTGCTCGACACCCTCAAAGCCGCCGTCGAGCGCCGCTCCTACGTGGGAGAAGTGATCTCGGCCCGCTCGATCGGAGAGTCGAGCTTCGTCAGTCAGGACCGCCGCACGACGTTCCTGATTGCGGCGCTCACCGTGGAGTCGACGCATGACCTGAGCGCCAGTTTCGTTCCCGACCTGCGTGCGACGATCCGCGACGCGCTGGCGCGGGTCCCCGGCTCGGAGGGGTTCGAGATCATGGTGACCGGGTTCCCCGCGCTCGACCATGACGTCCGCACCATCAGCGCGGAGGACACCGAGCGAGGCGAGCAGCGCGCCCTGCCCCTCACCCTGGCGGTGCTGATCGTCGCCTTTGGTGCGCTGGTGGCCGCCGCGCTGCCGGTCCTGGTGGGTGTCCTCGCGATCACGATCGCGCTCGGCCTGGTCACCATCGCGGCGCGGTACACGCCCATGTCCGTGTTCGTGCTGAACATCACCACCATGGTGGGGCTAGGCGTGGGCATTGACTACTCGCTCCTCATCGTCACCCGGTTCCGCGAGGAGCTCAACCGCGGTCTTTCGGCGGCAGACGCCGCCATCCGGACGGTCGAGACCGCGGGCTCGGCGGTCATCACGTCAGGACTCACCGTAGTGGTGGGATTCGCGGCGCTGGTCACCACACCCCTCGCGGACACGCGCTCGGTGGGCGTGGGTGGGCTGATGGTCGTCGCCGTCGCCGTCCTGCTCGCCACAACGTTCCTTCCGGCGGTCCTCGCCATCCTGGGACGCAACATCGACCGCCCCAAGTGGCTCGCCCGCCCGCTCGCCCGGTTCCATGCGCCGACCGGCTGGGAGCGCTGGGCCCGCTGGCTGGGCCACCGGCCGTGGCGCGCGGTGGCGGTAGGGGGCGCGGCGATCGCGCTGCTCACATTTCCGCTCAGCCAGATCCGCCTCGGGCTTCCCGCCACCAACTGGTTCCCGCCGGAGTCCGAGTCCGGCCGGGGGCTTCAAGTACTGCGCGAGATGGGCGCCAGCGGCGTGATCCAGCCCGTGCGTGTCGTGGTGCAGCTCCCGGAGGGCGAGTCGGCTCTCTCCGCCCGCCGCCTCCCCGGGCTCAAGGCCCTCACCGACTCGCTCCGGAAAGACCCGCGCGTGCGCGAGGTCCGGGGCGTCGCGAGCATCAAGCCGAGGATGTCCACGCTGCAGCTCGCCATCTACTACAGCGACCCGGCCGCGGTGCGCGCCAAGAACTCGAAGTTTTTCGATGCGTATCTGAGCGCCGACAATCGCGTCACCCTGCTCGACGTGATCCCCACGGACACAGTCTCCCTCACGGGACTGATGGACGTGGTGCGACGGGTGCGGGCCCTGGTGGCCCGCGACGTCCGGGGCCTCGCCGGGGCGGAGATCCTGGTCGCCGGCTTTGCCGCCTCGAACGTGGATACGCAACAGGAGCTCATGAAGCGATTCCCGGAAACCGTCGCTCTGGTCCTCGGCATTACCGCGATCATGCTGTTCGTCGCCTTCCGCTCGCTGCTCGTTCCGATCAAAGCCGTCGTCCTGAACCTCCTGTCGGTGGGCGGGGCATTCGGGCTCACCGTGCTCGTGTTCCAGCACGGCTACGGCGGTCGCCTGTTCGGGCTCGACGGGCCGACGGAGGCAATCTGGGCGGTCGTCCCGGTGCTGGTGTTCGCCATCGTGTTCGGGCTGTCGATGGACTACGAGGTGTTCCTGTTGACGCGCGTGAAGGAGGTCTTCGACAAGACGGGTCGGAACGACCACGCCACCATGGAGGGGCTGTCGGCCACGGCGTCCACGATCACGAGCGCCGCCTTGATCATGATTCTCGTGTTCGGCACCTTCGCGTTTACGCGCGTGCTCGCGGTCCAGCTCATCGGGTTCGGTCTCGCTGCCGCCGTGCTGCTGGACGCGACCCTGATTCGGATGGTGCTCGTGCCGGCGATCATGCACATCGCGGGGAGGTGGAACTGGTGGCCCGGGGTGCGGGCGCCCAGGCTGGAGGCAGGAAATAGTGACTAGTGAGTGGCCTCTCCTGTTTCCAGCCGTTGCAGCCGTACTCCCATCACGTCCCAGTGCCAGGCCGGCACTCGGACTCCTGTCCTCGGGTGTTTCAGTGGCTTGTACTGCAGCCACGCCGGCTCGAGCTCGAGAGCCGGGCCCAGCGCGAGCAGCCGTTCCTTATCCGCGCTCACTAGGTGCACCATCGGCTCGCCCCGAAGCGTGTGGCGATGAAGCCACACGCCGCCGTCGAGGGCGAAGCACATCCCCTCGCGGCGGCGTGTGAACTCACGGTACGGCGGATCTACTGACAGGTAATGCGGCCCTCCACCGTCGCCGGAGCCAGCGGCGCCGCGTTCCCCGAAAACAGCGCGCATTGCCGGGCCGGCGCGAAGGCGCTCGTGGTCGACGCGGACCACCCCGATACCGTGGCGTTCACGACCATCGTCACGCCCGCCGACGGATTGAAGTTGTTCATCAGCGCGAGGTTGTTTGTGTACTTCGCGCTGTCGTAGAAAAAGGCTTCCTCGGCCGTCGCGAGGTTCCGAAGATCGGACTTCATCGAGGCGACGTAGGCCTTTTCCTTCGTGTTGGAGAACTTCGGGATGGCGATGGTCGCCAACAACCCGATGATCACCACCACGATGAGCAGCTCGATCAGGGTGAAGCCGTTTCGAGACATCGCTACCGACCCTCCGGGCGCCAAAGGGCACCGGGCCCGTAAGTCACTGGCTCGGTGACACATATAGTTAGCGCTGAGGCCAGTTCCTGCAAGAGCCATGCTTACCCCTTGGCATCGACCCAATTCATTCCTATGCCGACACTTACGACCAAGGGGACTCGCAGCTCGGCAGGAACTGGCC
>Ga0193755_1000174_pt1 | contig 18109 bp, 16 predicted proteins | sample H1a2metaG_FD_144921 | JGI IMG/M metagenome (GOLD analysis project Ga0193755, IMG submission 144921) | Soil microbial communities from a riparian zone of the East river system, Colorado, United States - H1a2 | ecosystem: Environmental > Terrestrial > Soil > Riparian zone | place: USA: East River...
GATCTCCCCGAAGACCCGCTGGAACACCGCGTGATCCAGCGGGTTCGGCGTCCGCAGCATCAGCGTATCGACCACGCTCACGACGAGGCGGTACAGGGCGACGAGGATGACCAGGTCGATCACCAACGTGAGCAGGAAGGCAACGGAAGCCTCCAGGCGCTGATTGAGCGTGAGGAGCGGCCAGTCTCTGCGGATGTCGATCCAATTGCGGGGCAATTGTTTCAGCATGACGGTTCGCCTCCTAGATCTCTGCCGTGCGGCGCGCCCGCCCGCAGACTGCATGCCGCGACGGACCATGTCCGGGCAAAAACTCGGCAGCCGCGACTCAGCAAAGTTGACAGCCAATCTTGCCAGGTTGAGCGAGGCGCCTTGCCAGGTTGACAAACGGAGCCCGACCGAGGCTGGCACGCCGGTTGCTGGGGCGCGCCGATCGAAGGCCGGGCGAAGGGCCCGGCTCGTCACACTGTACTCTCAGGGAGGATGTCATGCGCAGCGACAACGAGATTCAACGAGACATCGTACGGGAGCTCAACTGGGAGCCGAGCCTCCGGAACGACGACATCGCCGTGGGCGTCCGGGACGGCGTCGTCACGCTGGCGGGCTTCGTGGACAGCTATGCCGACAAATGGACAGCCGAGCGCGTGGCCGGCCGCGTGAAGGGCGTGAAGGCGGTCGCCAATGACATCGAGGTGAAGCTGCCCTCGACGTCGTCACGGCCGGATCCCGACATCGCGCGCGCGGCGCTCGACGCGCTCAGGTGGCACGTCTCGGTGCCGCACGAGCGCATCAAGGTAAAGGTCGAGAAGGGCTGGCTCACGCTCGAGGGCGACGTGGACTGGTACTACCAGAAGGAGGCCGCGGAACGCGCCGTCCGGCATCTCACGGGTGTCCAGGGCGTGTCGAACCTCATCTCGGTGAAGGCGCGGCCCACCCCGACGGACGTCAAGGAGAAGATCAAGGAAACGTTGCAGCGTGGCGCCGAGTTCGACGCCGAGCGCATCACGGTCGAGATCGAGGGAAGCAAGGCGATTCTGCGGGGCACCGTGCGGTCCTACGCGGAGATGCGGGATGCCGAGCGCGCCGCCCGCAACGCCCCGGGCATTACCGAGGTGGAAAACCGGCTCACCGTCGATCCCTACGCGTACGTCGCGGTGTGAGGGCCGTGATCCAGGAGAACGAGCGGAGCGCGAGGGCCGACGGCCCTCGCGCCTAGCCCCCGGGAGAACTACATCTCTTTGGGACGGAAGTAGGGCCCATGGGGACGATGGTTCTGGAGGAAGGGACGCCCGACGTATGACGCCCAGCGACCTTCTCTGGCTGTTCTTCGTGCTATCGGCGCTGCAGCCGGTGTTCCGGCAGCGGTGGCTCGAGGCGTCGCGGCAGCGTGTCATCGCGCGGATCGAGCGCCAGCGCAAGTCGAGGGTCATCCTGCTCGTGCACCGGCAGGAGACGATGAGCATTCTGGGATTCCCGGTGTTCCGTTACATCGACGTGAACGATTCCGAAGAGGTCCTGCGGGCCATTCACCTGACCGACCCGGCCGTCCCGCTGGACATCGTGCTGCATACGCCGGGAGGACTGGTACTGGCGGCGCTGCAGATCGCCCGCGCGATCCACAAGCACAAGGGGAGAGTCACCGCCATCGTGCCCCACTACGCGATGTCCGGTGGAACGCTGATCGCGCTCGCCGCCGATGAGATCGTGATGAGCGAATACGCGGTGATCGGCCCCGTCGATCCGCAGCTGGGTCAGTACCCCGCGGCCTCGATTCTCAAGGCGGTGGCGAAGAAACCGGTCGCCGAACTGGACGACCAAACCCTGATACTCGCCGATCAGGCCGAAAAGGCGATGGCGCAGGTGCGGACCAGCGTGCGTGAGCTGCTGGACGGAAAGACTCCGCCCGAGAAGACTGACGAGCTCGCTCGTCTGCTCTCCGAAGGTACGTGGACCCACGATCATCCGATCACGTACGAGGCCGCCAGAGACTTCGGCCTCCCGGTCCGCAACGACATTCCGCCGGAGTTCCTGCTGCTGATGAGCCTGTACCCGCAGCCGGTGCGGCGCCAGCCGGCGGTCGAATATCTCCCGGCGCCGCGCCGCTTCGAAGGCGCGCCGGGACCGCGAAACTAGCAATGGAGGGAGTGGCAGCCATGTCAGAAACCAAACGCATTCCACACGAGCGGCTCGAGACGTACTTCGATGCGTTCACGAAGCGATTCCTCCGGGACGGATCCCCCGAGGCGGTGGACGTCGAGGCCGTGGCGCCGGATTTGGGCGACCAGCAGCCGGTCCAGGGCGCCCGCCTGCTCGGCATCACGTACGATGAGGACACGCGGACGCTCGAGTTCGCGTTCGACGTGGGCGATCATCGCGTGATAAAGCCACGGGCGGTGTGGGTCGTGGAGGAGCCGGACGGCTTCGTCAGCTCGCTCGAGATCGAGCGCGCCGGCCGGGCGCGGGAGGTCGTGAGCATCAAAAAAGTGGGCCTGCGACCCGTCAAGCGGGCGTGACTAGAACCACCGCCGGGCGAGGTTGAGGAGCAGGGTCAGCACCACGGACAGGACGAGCATCGAGACGATCGGGACGTAGACCCGCACCGTGTCGCGCTCGATGCGGATGTCGCCCGGCAAGCGGCCGAACCAGCTGAGCGCACCGGACCACGCAAGAGGCGTGCCCGATCCCGGTCCGTGTTATCATTGCTCAGTGACGGTGACCCCTTCGTGGTCGCGACCCGACGACGCGGTGCGCCAGGCCCAGCTCGACGCGATGAAGCGACGCGCCACGGGGCTCCTGGCGCTCGCCGCCGCGGTGTTCGCAGGCGCGAGCGCGTTCGAAGGCCAGTATCCCTGGCTCGGCTACCTGCGCGCCACGGCGGAGGCGTCGCTCGTGGGCGGGCTCGCCGACTGGTTCGCGGTCACGGCGCTGTTCCGGCATCCGCTCGGGTTGCCGATCCCGCACACCGCCATCGTGGCCACCCGCAAAGAGCGCATCGGCCGCATCCTCGGCAATTTCGTGCAGAACCACTTTCTCTCGCGTGAGGTGATCGCCGCCAATCTCCGCGCCGTGCGCCCCGCGGAGCGCGCCGCCCGCTGGTTGAGCGACCCCGCGCACAGCCGCGAGATCGCGCGGCAAGTGGCGGGCGGCTTGGCCAAGACGCTCGAGGCGCTCCCGGACGACGACGCGCAGGAGCTGGTTCGGCAGGTGGTCACGGCCCGCGTCCGCGCCACCCGCGTGGCGCCGGCGCTGGGGCGTACGCTCGCGGTGGTGCTCGAGGGCGACCGCCACCAGGGATTCTTGAACGAGGCGGTGCGGCTCGCCGCGCAAGCGATCTCCGACAGCCGCGATTACATCCGCGAGCGCGTGCGCGCCGAGAGCCCGTGGTGGGTGCCGGGCGTGGTGGACGACAAGATTTATCAGCGGATCATCGAGGTCACCGAAGCGCTGCTCCGCGCCATCGGCTCGGATCCGACCCACCCGCTGCGCACGGCGTTCGACTCGGCGCTGCGCGACTTCGTGGAGCGGCTGCAGCATTCCCCGGAGGTGATCGCCCGAGTCGAGGCAATGAAGGAAGAGTGGCTGGCCGATCCGTCGGTCGCGGAGCTGTCGAGCCGCCTGTGGGAGGCCACCCGGCGCGCCATCGTCACCTACGCGACGCGGGAGGACGGCGCGGCACCCACCCCGCTCGAGCGCGGCCTCAGCTCGTTCGGCACCGCGCTGCTCGCCAACGACGCGCTGCTCGCCGAGCTGGACGACGTGGTGATCGACGTCGCGGCCGCGGTGGTGGAGCGGTACCGCCACGAAATCGGAGATTTGATCGCTCAGACGGTCGCCGGTTGGGACCCGGAGGCGACCTCCCGCCGCTTCGAGTTGGCCGTGGGGAGAGATCTGCAATTCGTCCGGATCAACGGCACGCTCGTCGGGGGGATGGTCGGGCTCGCGATCTACACCGTCTCCCACCTGCTCCGCTGAGCAGACTGGTTGCTCGCCGCGCCAACGCACGCGTGCTAGCTTCGAGGGGGTATGCCCGCTCCACGTGGGCTGCGTCGGGCCGGGGCGCTCGCCCTCGCCGCACTGGGTATCGCGACGGCCCCCGCTCCGGCGACCGCGCAATACTTCGGTCGGAACAAGGTCCGGTACGAAGCGTTCCGTTTTGAGCTGCTCCGGACCAAGCATTTCGAGGTCTACTTCTATCCGGAAGAGGCCGCCGCCGCGCCGATCGTCGCACGGATGGCGGAGCGCTGGTACGTCCGACATGCGGCAGCCCTGGGCCACCAGCTGCGCGGCACGCAGACCGTCATCGTCTACGCGAGCCACCCCCACTTCGAGCAGACCAACGCGATCGACGGGGACCTCAGCGAGGGCACCGGCGGCGTCACCGAAGCCCTGAAGCGGCGGATCGTGATGCCGCTCGCGGGGCCGCTCGCCGAGACGGATCACGTGCTCGGCCACGAGCTGGTGCACGCCTTTCAGTACGACATCACGGGGCAGGGGCGCGGTGGGCTCGCGGCGATTCCCACGGCCGCGCGCCTGCCGCTGTGGTTCATCGAAGGCATGGCCGAGTACCTCTCGCTCGGCCCCGTCGATCCCAACACGGCGATGTGGCTGCGGGACGCGGCTCGCCAGAACCGCCTCCCCAACCTGCGCCAGCTCGAGGATCCCCGCTACTTCCCGTACCGCTACGGCCAGGCGTTTCTCGCGTACCTGGCCGCGCGCTACGGCGACCAGGCGATCGGCGATATGCTCCGGGCGGCCGGCCGCTCGGGCGACGTGGCGCACGCCCTCGCCGAGGTCACGGGTACGCCGCCCGACACCCTCGCGAAGCAGTGGCACGCCGCCGTCCGTGCGTGGGCCGCCCCCGTGGAGGCGGCCACCCGGCCGGCCGCCACTTTCGGTCGGATCCTCGAGGGGCAGCAAAAAGACGCGCGCATGAACATCGCGCCGGCGGTGAGTCCGGACGGCCGGCGCGTGGCGTTCTTCTCGGACCGCGGGCTATTCGCCGTGGAGCTGTACCTCGCCGATGCCGTCACGGGGAAAGTCGAGCGCTCGCTGGTGCGCACCGCCGTCGACGCGCATTACGAAAGCCTGGAGTTCATCACGTCGAGCGGCGCGTGGGATGCCACCGGGCGACGCTTCGCGTTCGGCGCCGTCGCCAAAGGCCGGCCCATTCTGACCGTGCTCGACGTCGAGCGCGACCGCATCGAGCGCGAGATCCCGCTCCCCGCCCTGGGGGAGATCTTCACGCCGACCTGGTCGCCCGACGGACGTGCCATCGCGTTCTCCGCGCTCGCGGGCGGGGTGTCGGACCTGTTCGTCTACGACCTCGGGGCGGGCGCGCTGCGCCGCGTCACCGCCGATGCGTTCGCCGACCTGCAGCCCGCGTGGTCGCCCGACGGCAGGACGATCGCGTTCGTGACCGATCGGTTCTCCACGACGCTCCCCGACCTGCGTTTCGGCGCGTATCGGCTGGCGCTATACGACGTCGCCACCGGCCGGATCACCCCGCTGCCCGGGTTCCCGCAGGGGAAGCACATCAACCCGCAGTGGAGCCCGGACGGTGCGCACATCTATTTCGTATCGGACCACGATGGCATCAGCAATGTGTACCGCCTGGATGTGGTGGGCGGGATGGTCCGTCAGGTCACCGACGTCCCGACCGGCGCGAGCGGCATCACCGCGCTGAGCCCGGTGATCTCCGTGGCGCAGCGCGGCGGCCGCCTGGTGTTCACCGCCTACGAGGGGGGTGTGTACCGCCTCTATGCCATCGACGGGGGCGCGACGCTCGCCGGCAGTCGGCCGGTGGACCTGAGCGCCTCGCGCCCCGCCGTGCTGCCGCCCGCCGACGCCCCGGACCCGACTCTGTTGCTGCGACTGGCCGATGCCGAGACCGGCCTGCCCCCGGACACGGCGTTCCCGGCTGCGCCGTATCATCCCAAGTTATCGCTCTCGTACGTGGCCCCACCGACTCTCGCGGTCGGAGCCGACCGCTACGGCGCGTACGTGGGCGGAGGGACCGCGCTGTACTTCAGCGATCTGCTGGGCGATCACAATCTGGTCACCGGGTTCCAGGTGAACGGCGGGCTCAAGGACCTGTCGGCGCTCCTCGGCTATCAGAACCAGAGCCGCCGGCTGAACTGGGGAGCGGTGGTGCAGCAGGTGCCGTACGTGACCGGGAACTATGCCGCGGGTTTCGTGGATACGACGTACGTCGAGCAGGTGTACCTGCAGCGGCAGACGAACCGCTCGATCTCGGGACTGCTTGCCTATCCGTTCAGCCGGGTGCAGCGGGTCGAGATGAGCCTCGGGTACGAGCGCATCTCGTTCGATCAGGAGGTCGAGACCCGGGCGTTCTCGCTCAACACGGGTCTGCTAGTGTACGACTCCACCGTGACGCTGCCCTCGCCGGCGGCGCTCAACCTGATGGTGTCGGACGTGGCGTTGGTGTACGACAATTCGTATTTCGGCGCGACCAGTCCCGTCCTCGGCCAGCGCTATAGACTCGACGTCCAGCAGATGACGGGATCGATCACCACCACCACCGCCATCGCCGATTACCGGCGTTACCTCATGCCGGTGCGGCCCTGGACCATCGCCGCGCGGCTGCTGCACGTCGGACGCTACGGCCGCGACGCCGAGGACCCGCGCCTGGGGCCCCTGTTCCTCGGGTATCCGGGCCTCGTGCGCGGGTACGACAACGGCTCGTTCGACCCGAACGAGTGTCCAGCGGCTACGACGCCGTCAGGCTGCCCGGTGTTCGATCGCCTGCTGGGCAGCCGGATGCTCCTCGCGAACGCGGAGCTGCGGTTCCCCCTCTTCGGAGTGCTGGGCATCGGCGGCGGGTATTACGGCGCGTTCCCGCTCGAGGCCGCCATTTTCGCGGATGCGGGAGTCGCGTGGACGCAGGCTCCGGGCGACAAGCCGACGTTCCTGGGCGGCAACCGGCCGGGGGTATCGAGCGCGGGGGTCGCGCTGCGTGCCAACTTGTTCGGGTACGCGATCGGCGAGCTGGACGTGGTGAAGCCGTTCCAACGGCCCGGCAAAGGGTGGCTGATCGAGCTCAACCTCATTCCCGGTTTCTAAACGAGCTTCAGCAGCTCGGCCTGGGCCTTGGTCAGCGATTGGCCCCGTCGCGTTATGCTGCGCCACCGGTCCCCGGCTCGCGCCAGCCGGCGGAACAGGTTGTCGACCCGGTAGCTCCGGGCATCGAGCGACGGACGGTCGAGCTCGCGCCAGGTGATGGGGGTGGCGACAGGTGCGCGGGGCCTCGCGCGCACCGCATAGGGTGGAGCGGCGCTCTGGGCGTACGCGTTGCGCCCCGTGTCCAGATACAGCCGGCCGCCGCGGTCCGCGACGCGCGGCTCCATCGTCAGCTCGCGGGGATGGCGGCGCACCAGCAACGCGGCCGCGGCTCGGGCGAACGCCCGCACGACGTCGAAATCGGCGCGCCGGTCCAGCGGGACGACGACGTACGCCCCCCGCGAGCCGGTCGTCATGACGTAGGTCGTGAGGCCGAGGTCCGATAGGAGGCTCCCGACCAGCCGCGCGGCCCGACGCACGGGCGCGAAATCGTCGGCCGGCGGATCTAGATCGAAGATGAGCCGATCGGGATGGCGCGGGCGGTCGGCGCGGCTGAGCCACACGTGCGGCGTGATGCACGCCTGGCTCGCCAGGTATACAAGCGTCGCGGCGTTGTTGCATACCACGTGGGTGACGGTCCCGTCCTTCTTGGGCAGCGTCACCCGATCGATCCATTCCGGGAAGTAGTCGGGGATGTCCTTGTGAAAAAATCCTTCGCCTTCGATTCCGTCGGGGAAGCGCTGCATCACGATGGGCCGGCCAGTGAGGTGGGGAAGCATGGTCAGGGCAATGCGCCGATAGTATTCCACCAGGTCGCGCTTGGTGAGCGGGCGCGCCCCGGGAAACAGCACCTTGTCCGGGTGCGTCACCTCGATGACGTACGCTCCGACGCGCAGCCGCACGTCAGGACGGCACTCGGCCCTGGAGGGCGGCCCTCGCCGCCTCGATCGCCTCGTGAGTGCCCGCGACCGCCAGGACGTCACCCGCCCGCAGCCGCTCCTTCGCGGTCGGCACGAGCACGCCTCCATCGGTCCGGGTGATTGCCAGGACGGTGGCGCCGGTGCGTCCGCGCAGGTTCACCTGGGCGAGCGTGCGTCCGATGACGGCGGTCCCGGGGTCGAGCCGGACGGCGGCGAGCGCTCCCAAGCCCGGCAACAGCTGGTGGACCTGTTCCAGCGTATCGGCCGTGGTCGGCGCCGGACGCGGGCGAGACTGCGCCGCCAGCGCTTCGAGCACCACCTCGGCGCCGGCGCGGACGTGACCTTGGAGGTTCGTTGCGCTCCGCCAAAACGCTACCCCAAGCACCACCACGAGGAGGGCGAGCACGGCGGCTCCTGAGGCCGCCGGCAGAAACGGTTGGGTGAGCGCCAACAGCGGCGTGCCGACGAGCAACACGCCGGCCAATTGGAAGGTGACGACGAGCATGCGGCGAGGCGCGGCGGCGAAATCGACGCGCTTGTGCTTCTCCGCCGGGAGCGCGAGGCGCGCCAGCGTCAGGCCGAGCTTCTGGCTTACGCGGACCACGCCGATGCAGAACGGGGCGGACAGGGCGACGGCCGCAGCCACGACCAGCCACTGTGCCACGACCTCGGACATGCCCACCCGGTCCCGAGCGAAGGCGACGATCCGGTGAATCGAGGCCGAGGTCGCGACGATCAGCGCCGCGATGAGCGCGGCATCGAGCACGAGCAAGCGCAGCAGCCGGCGGAGACCGGCCATCGCGGTGGCCGCGGGGCGGCGCGCGCGCAGCTCCTCCAGCCAGCTGCCGTACAGCGCGGCGAAGGTCTGCAGCGGCCGCGGCAGCTTCCGATCCACCCACGCGGCGATCGGCTCCGATGCGCGGATCATCCAGGGCGTGAGCAATGTGGTGAGGGCGGACACCGCGACGGCCACCGGGTACAGGAACTCGCCCGTCGCGTGCAGCGCGAGGCCCAGCGCCGCAATGATGAAGGAGAACTCCCCGATCTGGGCGAGGCTCAGGCCCGCCTGCACCGACGTGCGCATGCCGCTGCCCGTGAGGAACGCGCCGATGATGACGGCGGCCGTCAGCACGACGGCGGCGAGCCAGTGGCGGGCGACGAGCGCCGGGTCGATGAGCATGCCCACCGAGACGAAGAAGACGGCCCCGAACATGTCCCGCACGGGCTCGACCAGGCGCTCGATCTGCTTCTCCTCTCCGGATTCCGCGACGAGCGATCCCGCAAGAAAGGCTCCGAGCGCGACGGAGTAGCCGAAGGATTGCGCGAGCAGCGCGATGGTGAAGCAGATGCCGATGCTCGCGACCAGCGTGGTCTCGCGACGATTCAGCCGGCTGATGGCGCGCATCGCCCGGGGTACGAGCAGCAGTCCGATCCCGACCAGACCCACGAGGAAGGCCGCGAGGCGGGCGATCGTGGCGATGAGCGGGCCGGCGGCGAGGCCGCTCCCGGAGGCGATCGCGGTGAGGACGGCCATCAGCAGGACGGCGATCAGGTCCTCGACGATCAGCACGCCGACGACGAGCTCGCGCAGCTTCCCGGTGATCCCTTGCTCCTCGAACGCCTTCGCAATGATGGTCGTGCTCGAGATCGCGATGACGGCGCCCGCGAACAAGCTTTCGAGCGGAGTCCACCCGAACAGGCGGCCGATCGTGAACCCGAGCCACACCATGAGGCTGGACTGGAGGAGCGCGGTCAGGCCCGCGGTCGGCCCGACGGCCATCAGCTTGCGGAGACTGAATTCGAGCCCGAGCGAGAACATCAACAGGATCACGCCCAGCTCGGAGAGCGTCTGTACGACGCCGGGGTCGGCCACGAGCGGGATCGGCACATGCGGCCCGACGATCAACCCGGCGATGATGTAGCCCAGCACGACCGGCTGGCGCAGGCGCTGGAACACCACGGTCGTGATGGCCGCCACGGCCAGCACGACGGTCAGGGACCTGAGGAACTCGTGCGCGTCCTGCATCGCGGCAAATGCTACACGGGCCCCTCCATGACGGACAGGGTCACGCGTTCCGCGGGCGGGGGGGCTGCATCACGACGGCTTCTTGTACTCGAACAGCTCGCTCGGGCTCACCCGGAGCGTGCCGCACAAGCGCTCGATCGTATCGGCCCGAATCAGGCTAAAACGCCCATTGGGACGGGTGAGCCGATAGATCGTGTTCAGGCTGAGGCCGGTGAACTTGGCGAGCCCATAGGCGGACAGGCCGCGCGCTTCCAGCAGCTGCCGCAACCGCAGGCGGAGCATGCCTCTACGGCGATAGCGGACCTTCTCACCCCGATATTGTGGCATATCGCCTCCTTGCGATATATAACATGTAGACGTATTATATCACTCACACATTATAACATGAATGGTTGCTATAACACCATGGGCATAGGTCGGGTTCGTAGGTCCGCAGGGGTCGCGGTGTGCGTGCTGGCGGCCGCCGCGGCGTTCGCGCCGGGGCTCGCGGCCCAGGGCGCCAAGGAGGCGAACGGGCGGGGCAGACCGAGCTCCGCGGTCGCGCGTCCCACGTCCCACCTCCAACCAGCCCGCGGCATGCTCGGTGACCTGGTCGGAGCGTGGCGGTTCGAGATCTGGTTCGCGGGGAACTTCAGCGGTACGCCCGACGTGTCGGGCATCCGCGTCCTGAAGGCGCTGTTCGACGACCTGCGCCTGGAATGGACCGAAGTGCTCGACCACTCCCAGGTGCAGGGCCAGGGCCTCGTCGGCTTCGATCCCTCGAGCGACCGCTTCTTCAGTACCTCGGTCTACAACGTGGGGTCCGCGCCCGAGCTCCTGACGGGAATCCTGGACGATGCCCAGCCGAGCATCACGTTCTACCCGATCTCCATCTCCCCCGGTGCGGGCGAGCCGCCCCCTGCGCCGTCCTCCACCCTGGCCGTGCTCGACCACGATCATTTCACGTGGACCGCGCAGGACCGTGCGTGGCGCGCGGTGTTTACGCGTCAGTAGGGGTCACGAGCCGGGTCAGGGTGTAGGGCAGGCCGTCTCGACCACGAGCTTTCGTCGTGGCCCGAGAGTTGCGCGGAGCCGCTGGCCCGCAGCGCATTCCGAGCCGCCCTAGGGGCGCTCGCGCAGTTGCCTGGCTGTCGCTAGAATCTCCCCCATGCCCCCCCCGACCGGCGTTTCACGTCGCGACTTCCTCCGGGCATCCGCCGTGGGAGGGGTGGGGACGGCGCTCGGGTCGCTAGTGGGGCTGGGTCTCTCGCTCGACGTCGCGACGGCCCGCGCGCAGCAGCTGCGCATCAAGGACGCGAAAGCGACGCCGAGCGTGTGTCCCTACTGCTCCGTCGGGTGCGCAACGATCGTCCACACGATCGACGGCGAGATCGTCAACATCGAGGGCGATCCCCGCAGCCCGCACAGCGAAGGCGCGCTGTGCCCCAAGGGCGCCGCCATCTACCAGCTCCACAAGAATCCCAACCGCGCGACCAAGGTGCTGCACCGCAAGCCGGGCGCGCGCCAGTGGGAGGAAGTGGACCTCGATTGGGCGATGGACCGTGTCGCCGAGCTCGTGAAAAAGACGCGCGACGCGACGTTCGTGGATCGGCTGTCCGACGGCCGGCTGGTCAATCACACCCTCGGCATCCTGGCGCTCGGCGGCGCCACGCTCGACAACGAATGGAACCACATCGAGCAGAAGCTGATGCGGGGCCTGGGCGTGGTGGCGATCGAGAATCAGGCCCGCATATGACACAGCTCTAGCGTCCCCGGTCTGGGGACCCGGCTCGGTCGCGGCGCGGCGACCACCTACCCGCGCAACCTGGAGGACTCGGACTGCATCGTCATCCAGGGCTCGAACATGGCCGAATGCCACCCGGTGGCGTTCCGCTGGCCCATGAAGGCGAAAGTCGAGCACGGCGCGAAGATCATCCACGTGGACCCGCGCTTCACCCGTACCAGCGCCATGGCCGACATCTACGCGCCCGTGCGCGCAGGGTCGGACATCGCGTTCCTGGGCGGCCTCATCAACTACGTGCTGCAGGACGCGGGCTGGAACGGCGACGCGTTCTTCCGGCAGTATCTGGTCCACTATACCAACGCCGCCACGCTGGTGCGCGAGGACTTCAAGGACAGCGAAGATCTCGGCGGCGTGTTCTCTGGTCTGCTGGAATACCGCGGCAACACGGCGGATTGGCCGTTCGACGGATTCGTAGGTCAATACGACGAGTCCACCTGGCAGTACGCGCGCCGCGGCGCGGCGCGGGACGAAAGCCTGAACGACCCGCAGTGCGTGTTCCAAATCCTCAAGCGGCATTTCGCGCGGTACACCCCGGAGATGGTGGAGCAGGTCACCGGATGTCCCAGGGAGAAGCTGGTCGCCGTGGCGCGGACCGTGCTCGACAACTCGGGCAGGGACCGCACCACCGCCTGGGCCTACGCCGTGGGTTGGACCCAGCACACCTACGGGCCGCAGATGATCGGCTGCTGCGCGCTGTTGCAGCTGTTGCTCGGCAACGTGGGTCGGCCGGGCGGCGGCGTGCTGGCGCTGCGCGGGCATGCCTCGATCCAGGGCTCGACCGACCTGCCCACCCTCTACCACAGCATTCACGGCTACATGAATGCGCCCTCGGCGCTGCGGCCCCACCACGCGCTGCGGGCCTACCTGGCGGCCGAGACGCCCCGCACGGGCTATTGGGCGAACACCCCCAAGTTCTTCGTCTCCTACCTGAAATCGATGTACGGCGACGCGGCGCACGCGTCGAACGACTTCGGTTACGACTGGCACCCCAAGATCACCGGGGACCACTCGCACATGCCGATGTTCGTGGCGATGGCCGCGGGTTCGGTCAAGGGCCTGATTTGCGTGGGACAGAATCCGGCGACGTCGCTCAACGCGGGGCTCGAGCGCGCGGGGATGCGTAAGCTCGAGTGGCTCGTCGTGAAGGACAACTGGCTGCTCGAGACGGCCACCTTCTGGGAAAAGGCGCCCGAGGTGGTGCGGGGCGAGATCAAGCCGGAGGACATCCAGACCGAGGTCTTCTTCTTTCCGTCGGCCCAGGTGGCGGAAACCGACGGGAGCTTCACCAACACGCAGCGCATGCTGCAGTGGCATTTCAAGGCCGCCGATCCGCCGGGCCAGTGCCGTTCCGACCTGTGGTTCACGCACCAGCTCGCCAAGCGGCTGAAACGGCTGTACGCCACGAGCACGCTGCCCCGGGATCAGGGGTTCCAGAAGCTCACGTGGGAGTTCGACCCCGATCAACCCGGGAGCATCGCCGGCGAGCCGGACCCCGAGAAGATTCTGCGAGAGATCAACGGTTACCACACGGGCGAGACGGACCGCCACCTCGCGGGTTTCGGCGACCTGAAGGACGACGGCTCGACGACGTGTGCCTCATGGATCTATTGCGGCGTGTACCCCGCGCCCGACCGCAACCTCGCGGCCAAGAGGGAGCCCGATCCGCCGGGCGTGGTCGGCGCGGAGCTGAACTGGGGTTGGGCTTGGCCCGCCAACCGGCGCGTGCTCTACAACCGCGCCTCCGCGGATCTGGACGGCCGTCCGTGGAGCGAGCGCAAGAAGTGGGTGTGGTGGGACGCGGCGCACGGCCAGTGGGTGGGCCGCGACGTGCCCGACTTCGCGCTCACCAAGGCGCCCGATGCGCCGGGAGATCCGAACGGAACCGGGCTCGACGCGCTGTCCGGCCGCCAGCCGTTCATCATGAAGCCGGACGGCGTCGGCTGGCTGTTCACGCCATCGGGGCTGCTCGACGGGCCGCTGCCGACCCACTACGAGCCCGCGGAGTCGCCGGTGCACAACCCGCTGTACCCGCGTCAGACGAGCCCGGTGTTGAAATACTGGAAGCACGGCGACAACGCGCTCGCGTCGGTCGGCGATCCCCGGTTCCCGTACGTGATCACCACCTATCGGCTCACGGAGCATTACCTCGCGGGAGCCATGAGCCGGTGGAATCCCTGGCTCACGGAGCTGCAGCCCGAGCTGTTCATCGAGCTCTCCCCCGAGCTCGCGACTGAGAAGGGGATCCACAACCTCGACTGGGTGAAGATCGCCACGCCCCGCGCCGAGATCCGCGCCAAGGCGCTCGTGACGCGCCGGCTGCGGCCGTTCCGCATCGCCGGCAAGGTCGTGCACCAGGTCGGCATGCCGTGGCATTGGGGCTGGGAGGGCGTCGTCACGGGGGACGTGGTGAACCAGCTGACGGCGCTCGTCGGCGACCCCAACGTCAGCATCCACGAGGGCAAAGCCTTCGTGTGCAACGTGGAGAAGGCCTGATGCCCGAGCCCATGGGATTCTATACCGACACGACCGTGTGCATCGGCTGCAAGGCGTGCGAGGTGGCGTGCAAGGAGTGGAACCAGCTCCCCGCCGCCGGCGGGGGCCGGCGCGAGCTGTCCGGCGACAGCTACGACAACACCCGCCGCCTCGACGGCATCCATTGGCGTCACGTGAAGTTCGTGGAGCAGTTCAGCGAGGACCGGAGTCAGGAACGCTGGTTGATGATGAGCGACGTGTGCAAGCATTGCGTGCGCGCCGCGTGTCTCGAGGTGTGTCCCACGGGGGCGATCATCCGCACTGAGTTCGACACCGTGGTGATCCAGGCGGACGTGTGCAACGGCTGCCGCATGTGCATCGCTGCGTGCCCGTTCGGTGTGATCGACATCAACGACGCATCGGGCACGGCGCAGAAGTGCACGCTGTGTTACGACCGGCTGCAGGCCGGCATGGTGCCCGCCTGCGCGCAGGCGTGCCCCACGCAGTCCATTCAGTTCGGGCCAATCCGCGAGCTCAAGGAGCGGGCCCAGCGCAGGGTGAAACAGCTCCACGTGCTGGGCGAGCCGCGCGCCCGGCTGTACGGCGCCGACGAGTCGATGCTCGGCGGGCTGAACTCCTTCTATCTCATTGCCGACGAACCCGAGGTGTACGGTCTGCCCCGCGATCCCAAACTCCCGACGCGAAATCTCTTCAAGAGCGCCACCCTGTCGACCGTGGGGGCGGCCCTGGTTGCACTCCTGGGTGTGGTGAGCTTCCGGAAGCGGAGGATGGACGAGCGTGTCTGACACCTTTTTCACCGCGTCGCCGCACTGGACCTGGTGGATCATTCTCTACTTCTTCGTCGGCGGCATCGCGGGCGGCGCGGTCATGCTCGCGACGCTGCTGCGCTTTTTCGGGAAACCCGAGGACCAGCCGATCGCGCGGCTCGGATATTATCTGGGCGTCGGCGGTGTGGTCGTGAGCGGCCTGCTGCTCACGATCGATCTCGAGCGTCCGCTGCGTTTCTGGCACATGCTGCTCCAGTCCCACACCGGGCTCCCGATGTTCAAAGCCTGGGCCCCGATGTCGGTGGGGGCGTGGGGCCTGATGCTGTTCGGGGGATTCGCGTTTCTCGCGGCCGCCGGCGCCGCGGCCGAAGAGGGGCGGCTTCCCTGGCCGCGGCTCCGCATCCTGGCGGAGGGCACGCTCGGCCGCGTGATCGGTGTGCTCGCCACTGGGTTCGGGCTGTTCATCGCCGGATACACCGGGGTGCTCCTCGCCGTGTCGAACCGGCCGATCTGGGCGGACTCGAACTGGCTCGGGATCCTGTTCCTGTTCTCGGCGGCGTCTACGGCGGCGGCGACGCTGCTCTTGCTCGCCACCAGAACGGGCCATGGTGCCAGCGCCGGCGCCGCGTGGCTCGCGCGGTTCGACCGCGGTGCGCTCGTGCTCGAGTTGCTCGCGCTGATCGCGTTCGTGGTCTCCCTCGGGCAGGTGGCCCGCGTGCTGGTCGGCGGGTGGGGCGTGCTGCTCCTGCTCGGCGTCGTGGGCCTCGGCATCCTCACGCCGCTGCTGCGTCCCGAGCCCCACGTGCGCGCCGCGCGTCTCGTGCTGGTCGGGGGCTTCCTGCTGCGCACGGTGGTGTTGCTCGCGTCGGCGCCGATTCATGCGGAGGGAGCGGGAGTGACCCTCCGATGAGGGGCGCGAGCATCCTGCTGGTGGCCGCGCTCGCCGGCTGCGCCAGCCCGGAGGCGCAACGCAGCCGCGGCGCGGGAGCGGGCGCCGATGTCGGCAATCGCGGTTCGGTCGTCGTGTTGCACGAGGGCGCCGAGCCGTACTACGAGACTCCATGCGTGACGAAGGTCGAATGCAACGGACCGATGCCGGTGAGGCAACAGCTCGACTAGACGCGCTGGAGCGAGCCCACCCGGAATGGCGCCCGTGGGTCGAGCTGCTGCGGGTGACGTTCCACGCAGCGGCCGATCCTGCCGCTGACACATTGCTGCCGGACGACGGCTTGCACGCGCCCGCGCCGGGCGATCCGCTACTGCACGGCCGCGAGGTGCGCGTCGACACGGCGCATCTCCAGCGTCGCCTCGAGCGGTTGGGTGATCTGGTCGGGTTGGGCCAGTTGGCCGAGCCGGACGTGTTGGAGCTCGCCCGCGGTGCGGTGCGTCAGGATGGCGCCGTATTCGAGCGGGCCGCCCAGGCGTCCGCGGGCGACCCCGGCGTGCTCGAGACCATCGTGAACCTCGCGGTGTGGCCGTTGCTGCAGGCGTGCGGCCGCGCGCTGCAGGACCAGATCCCGCCGGGGTGGACTCAGGGTTACTGCCCCGTATGCGGAGCATGGCCCGTCCTCGCGGAGCTGCGCGGGCTCGAGCGGGCGCGGTGTCTGCGCTGCGGGCGCTGCGGCGCCGACTGGCAGCGGCCCTGGCTCGCGTGTGTGTACTGCGACGAGCGGGATCACGAGCGGCTGGGATCGCTGGTCATCGCTGGCCGGCTCGAGGGCCGCATGGTCGAGACCTGTGTGACATGCCACGGCCACCTCAAGTCCCACACCACGCTGTTGGCGCTCGCGGCCCGGGAGCTGCTGGTCGCCGATCTCGAGACGGTGGAGCTCGACCTCGCGGCGTGGGAGCGGGGCTTCCGGCGACCGTCCCGGCCGGGCTACCTGATTGCGCCGCGGCTGACGCGAGCGGAGTCGTGAGCGATCGCGAAGGGCTGCGGCCCGCCGTCGTCTGCCGCCAGCTGCTCGCGGCGCTCGCCGCCTCCGACGGCCGCCGCCGCCGGCGCAAGCGGGACACGACCCCGGACGCGATCGGCCTGGCGATGAGACGACAGCTGCTCGAGGACGCCGTGACCGCTGATCCCCCGCCCGAGGCGTTCGAGGGTTGGCTACTGGCGCGCTCGCTCGCCGACGAGGCGAGTGGCCCCATGCGGGCCACGGCCCTGGCCGTGCTCGCCGAGTGGCGCCTTGCCCGGGAGTCCGGCGCGTTCCGCACCTGGCTGGAGCAGGGGGCGCCGTCGGACGACGCGTAGGGGTCGAGGAAACCTTTGCGTCGCCGGCATGATGCCGGCCGTCTCGATCACCTGATCGAGGAAGCCCGTTCCTTCGCGCCGGCGATCGAGCGAACGTGGTCCACAGTGCGCTCGGCCACCTCGAACAGGCGGTACAGGTCGGCATGGAGCGCGTCGACAGTCGCCTGCCGCTGCGCCGCGTGCTCCAGGGCTCGCATGAGCTGCGCTTCGCTGGCATGCCATTTGGCAAGCTGCCCCTCGAACTCCGCCATGCGCTTGTGTACGAACCGCAGGTCGCCGGCGCGACTCTCGAGATCGTCGAGCGTCGTGGTGAGCGCGGCGGTGCGGTCGGTGGCGCCGGTGAGAGCTCCGTTGAGCTGGCCGGCGCGCTCCTCCAATTGCTGCGCGATGCTCGCCGCCTCCGCACGCAGCTCCGATGCCCGCTCGAGATGCTCGGTGGCGGAATCGAGCGCTGTCCGCCGCACCTCGAGCTCCCGCCCCAGCGCTCTGGTCTCTTCGGCGAGCGCTTCGAGGTGCTGGGCGCGGGCCTCGAGCGCCCTGACGGCGGCGTCGATCTGCGTCATCCGGCGCTCGGCCCTGTCCACCGTCCCGATCACGGTCGGCACCAGCTTCTCGATGCGCGCCGCCTCTTCGGCGTGAGCGGCGACGGCCTGGAACTGCTGATCGGCCGTATCCATCCGAGCCAGGAGCCCTCCGGTGCGGTCGTCGAGCTGCGCTGCGGCGGCCGCGAGGCGGGACAGCCGGGTGTTCACCTGCTCCACGAGATGGCGGCGCGACTCAATCTGGGCCATGGCA
>Ga0193755_1000175_pt1 | contig 18101 bp, 8 predicted proteins | sample H1a2metaG_FD_144921 | JGI IMG/M metagenome (GOLD analysis project Ga0193755, IMG submission 144921) | Soil microbial communities from a riparian zone of the East river system, Colorado, United States - H1a2 | ecosystem: Environmental > Terrestrial > Soil > Riparian zone | place: USA: East River...
CCCCCGAGACTGGATGGAGGCGGAGGTTTGCGACCTCGACGCTGAGCCCAGACTCAACACTCAGTGCCCCGAGAAAGAGTATTGGTTCGATTATCTGGCGGATACCGGCGACGGTCAAAAAGCTACCTACAGCATTGCGTATCTTTGCTTGAGCAAGCTGCGGGTGAGAGAACCTGCCGCTTCAGGCTCGGTGGTGCACTTCGATAGCGATGATGCCCCGCCTGAGTCCGGCTCTGGCGCGATGACGCTCCTGCCCCGCGGAGAGTTTCTGTTCATTGGCGGAGACACTTCTTATCACATGGCGGACTACGCGACCCTGGCTGAGCGCTTTCAAGCTCCGTTCTGCTGGGCGGCTGAAGACCGCGGCATCCAGCCTGAAGACCACCATCGGCGACCGATGCTCGGACTGCCGGCAAATCACGACTACTACGACTTGATTGACGGGTTCAATCGACAGCTCCGGAAGCCTACCAGCGCGGAAGGCGAGGAGGATCGCTTAGGTCTCTTACCCCAGCTCATGATCCCTGGCTTCAAGCGCGTGCAAACGGCGAGCTACACGGCGATAAAGCTTCCGTTCGATTGGTGGCTGTGGGGTTTGGACAACGAAGTGGGCAAGCTGGATGTGCGCCAGCAGGATTTTTTCAAGAAGCTTTGCGGAGGCAAGCCGCCGGATAAGCTGATAGTAGCAACGCCGGAGCCGACTACTGTGTTAGGCAAGCTCGCGGACCCCAAGGGCAGATTTGCGCAATCGTTCAAAGACCTCGGCCTCGAACGCCCGTTCTTGCTCTCGCCCGAGGAACAACTGCCGGAAAACAAATGCCGGCTTGACCTCTCCGGCGACACCCATCACTACGCGAGGTACTGGGGAACCGGTCCCAATTCCGATTCCACTGGCGAGCAGAAAGACAAGGCGCCTAGCGCGAGTAACTACGCGTCGGTAGTCTCCGGACTAGGCGGCGCGTTTTTCCATCCTTCTCATGTCAATGTTGGCGAAGTGAAGCAGCAGACCGTGTACCCTCCACCGGCGGAATCGCGCCGCGCGATCTCCGAACGGTTGTTCAACGTGCTGAATCTCATCCGCGGAGGGTATGTCGCTGCGCTCGGCGCGTTGATGGCTCTCATAGTTTTCTTCGCAGCCACCGTACCGAGAAGCACAACGGAGGTGATCGACAAGCTGCTTGGCAAATTGTTTGGCGTTTCGAAGTACCCCCAAACCGGCCTGGCGAGCTGGTTTCCAGCCCTAAAATGGCCCGATCAGAATTTTGCTGAGAGCGCCGGTCTGAATGATTGGGGCGTGGGTTTGCGAGTAGGACTTATCGCGCTTTCTACGGCATTGATCATCGCGACCGTCGTCTGCGCCAAGCGGCTGGTCGGCCTCTCGCGAACTGAGAAGAAAGAGATGTCCCGGCCGTACTCAATCGCGATAATACTTTTATTGGCCGCAGCGCTGGTGTCTTTGTTTTTTGGTGCAAGAGACTTCTGGATTCACGTCGCCAGTCTTTCGCCGTTTAAGTGCAGCGTGCTGGTTCTGGTTTCGAGTCTCTGGGCGGGCGCTTCGATAGCCGCCGGAGTCATCTACTCTGAGTGGGTAAACAAGCAGGCCAGCAAAGGAACTGTCAATCGGATACACGTTTGGCTCTTGTGGACTCTGGTCGCTATCGGCGTAGCGATCTTCTCGGTCGGAGTTCTCAAGTTTGGCAAGTATCCGTTTGCTTATCTTTTCTCCGACATTCTGTTCTCGCTCCTGGTAGCCGGAACGTTCGGCGGTGTGATCTTGCTAGGGGCCTTTGTCGGAGGTGAGTTGCACGGCATTGGCGGAAAGATCGGCTTTGGCGTTCTGGGATTGTGGCACGCGGTGTTGCAATTGGCTGTTCCGTTTCTGCTCGTGCGAGTTGGCTCATGGCGAGCGTGGGTCGCCGCGGTATTGGCCGTGCTCGTGTTCGCAGTACTTGGAAACCAACTTGCGCGCCGGGGGCTTCGATGGTTGCTGCTCGCGGCGTGGTTAGCGCACGGGGCTTTGTTGTTGTGGTTGCCGTTTGCGCTTCCTGACGCGGAGCCTTCAAGTGACGCGCGCGTGCATGTGCTGAAGCTTGTCGCTGTTGCAGCCCTCGGCCTGTTGATGAGTTGCGTATGGCTGGGTTGGTACATAGCGGTGTCCCTCGAGTTCAACGGGCACTACAGTGAAGCGGGCGGCGCGGCGATGATAGAAGAGTACAAGGAGTTCGTTCGAATTCGCCTGACCAAGGACAGTCTGAAGGCTTACGTGATTGGAATAGACCAGCCGCTGAGCAAAGGCTCTGATCTGAAGGTGAAAATCATCGATGTGTTTGAGTTGAGGCCATCGTAGCTCGTCCTCATTTATGCTTGTGGCCGTTGAGCAACGGTCGAAGCGCCTGGCCTGTGTAGGACCGCTTCGAGCGCGCGATGTCCTCCGGCGTTCCTTCGGCCACGACTCGTCCGCCCTCGTCCCCGCCGTCTGGTCCGAGATCGATAACCCAGTCGGCGCTCTTTATCACGTCGAGGTTGTGCTCCACAACAAGCACCGTGTTCCCGAGAGACACCAGCTGGTGAAGTACGTCGAGCAGCTTGCGCACGTCGTCGAAGTGCAAACCAGTCGTCGGTTCATCCAGGATGTAGAGCGTCCTTCCGGTCGCGCGCTTCGACAATTCCTTCGCTAGCTTGATTCGCTGGGCCTCACCGCCCGACAGCGTCGTCGCCGACTGCCCCAGCTTGATATAGCCTAATCCCACGTCGATCAGCGTCTGAAGCTTCACCTTTATCTGCGGAACGTTCTCAAGCAGCGGCAATGCTTCTTCGACCGTCTTATCCAGTAGGTCAGCTATCGACACGCCTTTGAACTTCACCGCGAGCGTTTCGCGGTTGTAGCGCGCGCCCCGGCAAACGTCGCACATCACGTAGACGTCGGGCAAAAAGTTCATCTCGATGCGCTTCATCCCGTCGCCCTGGCAGGCTTCGCAGCGCCCGCCTTTGACGTTGAACGAGAAGCGGCCGGGCTTGTAGCCGCGCTCGCGCGACTCGGGCGTCATCGCATACAGCTCGCGAATCGGGGTGAACACTCCGGTGTAAGTCGCCGGGTTGGATCGGGGCGTGCGTCCTATCGGCGATTGGTCGATCTCGATGATCTTGTCGATGTGTTCGAGGCCGGTGACCTCGCGGTGCGCGCCCGGCTCCTGCAAGCTGCGATAGAGCTTTCGAGCGAGGCTTCGATAGAGAATGTCATCCACGAGAGTAGACTTGCCCGAGCCCGAAACGCCGGTGACGACGATGAATAATCCGAGCGGGAAGCTCACATCGATGTTCTTCAAGTTGTTTGCGCGCGCACCGAGGACCGCGAGCGCCTTGCCGTTGGATGGCCGCCGTTTGAGCGGGACCGGAATCGCGAGCTCCCCCGACATGTATCGTCCGGTGAGCGAGTCAGGAGACGCGGCAATTTGTTCGGGAGTTCCCTGCGCGACGATCAGGCCGCCGTGCGCGCCCGCTCCGGGGCCCAGGTCGATGACGTGATCCGCACGGCGGATTGTCTCATCATCGTGCTCAACCACAAGCACCGTGTTGCCCAGGTCACGCAAGTGCTCGAGTGTGTCGAGCAGTTTCAAATTGTCCCGCGGATGCAAACCTATCGAAGGCTCATCGAGCACGTACAGCACCCCCCGAAGCTGGGAGCCAATCTGAGTAGCAAGCCTGATGCGCTGACCTTCACCGCCCGACAGCGAAGCTGAAGCGCGATCGAGCGTGATGTAACCGAGCCCGACCGTGTCCAGAAAGCTCAACCGCGCGCGAATCTCGCGGAGGATCAAACCCGCGATTTTCTCTTCGCGGCCCGCGAGCCTGATCGAATTGAACACGCGAACCGCCTGAGCGATCGGAAGCGTGGTGTATTCCGCGATGGTTTTGCCGCCAACACGCACTGCAAGCGACGCAGGTTGAAGCCGTTGTCCGTTGCAATCGGGACACACCGTCGGGGAGATCAGAGCTTCAAATGCGCCGACCGCCGACTCGCTCTTCATGTCCGAGGCTCGGTTACTCAAATAAGTAATCGCGCCTTTCCACTCGGTCTTGTACTCGTAAGCTCCGTATCGGAGCGCGAGTTTCTCCTTCGAGCCGAAAAAAAACGCGTCCTGAGTCTTGGGCGGCAATTCGGCAAAAGGGCTTTCGGGTGTGAACCCGGTCTGCCTGGCAAGCGCCTTCATCACATCTCGCAGGTAGTTGCTTATGGTCGAGTCAACCGGGAAGGGGTCTTGTTCGTTGATGGAAAGCTGTGGGTTCGGAACGATCTTGGCCGGATCGATTTCGGCGCGCGAGCCCAAACCGTGACACACCGGGCAAGCTCCGTACACGCTGTTGAACGAGAACGAGCGCGGTTCGAGCGACGGCACCGAGATGCCGCATTCGGGACAAGCCATTCGTTCCGAGTACAATCGCTCCTCGCCATCTACGATCGAAACCAGCACCAGCCCGTCGGTAAGCTTCGCCGCGACGTGAACCGAATCTTCCAGGCGCTTGTGAACACCGGCCTTGATCAGCAACCGATCCACGACTACTTCGATCGTGTGGTTGCGGCGCTTGTCGAGCTTGATCTCTTCGTCGAGTTGGCGAATCTCCCCGTCGATTCTCGCGCGATTGAATCCGGAGCGCGCCAGCTTCTCGATCTCTTTCCTGAATTCGCCTTTTCGCCCGCGAACGATTGGAGCGAGTATCATCACCCGTTCGCCTTCGGGGAGATGGGCCATCTGTTGAACGATCTGATCGATCGATTGGCGCGAGATGGGGCGGCCGCACTGCGGGCAGTGCGGCTGTCCGATTGAAGAGAAAAGAAGCCGAAGATAATCGTAGACTTCGGTCACCGTCCCGACAGTCGAGCGGGGGCTGCGACTGGTCGTCTTTTGCTCGATCGAGATGGCCGGAGACAGGCCCTCAATCGCGTCGACGTCCGGCTTCTCAAGCTGATCGAGAAATTGTCGCGCATAGGCGGATAGGGATTCGACGTAACGCCGCTGGCCTTCGGCGTAGATGGTGTCGAAGGCAAGACTCGATTTTCCCGAACCCGACAGCCCGGTCACCACCGTCAATCGATTGCGAGGGATTTCGAGACTTATGTCTTTGAGGTTGTGCTGACGCGCTCCGCGAATTGTGATCTTATCTATCGCCATCAAAACTCAGCTCAGATAGAGACGAATCAGTTGTATATGCGAACAGAACATTCTACCGGACTGATGGCGCGAGTATCAAGATAACCGGACCGCGGATAGTGTCTCAGTTTCAATTCTCAGCGTCGGTCTCAGCGTCTCGGCGCCTCCGCGGTTAGCGGGGTTTGCAGCGCCTCTAACCGCAGAGTCGCAGAGAACGCAAAGGCAAACGCAGAGAAGATTTTGAACTGAGACACTACCGGACAGCGAATAACGCGAATAACGCGAATCGAGACGGATCACGAACAACAGGAAGTGGGTCATTTGGAAGTTAGGAATGCAACGTTCAACCTGCTCTTTCGCGCCGCAGGAACCGGAGAACGCAAGCTATAACTTGAACTCTGAACCTCAAACCGACGTGCGCCCGAACATTCGCGTTATTCGCGAGATTCGCGGACCATATTCGCGGATCACAGCTTGGGCAATTACGTTGGCCCTTACTGGTGCGGTGTGTATAATCGAGCGCAGCGGTTTTCTTGACGCTTTGGATTCACTCTAATGGTCGGTAAAACCATACTCCACTACCGCATCCTGAAAGAGATCGGCAAAGGCGGGATGGGTGTGGTTTACAAAGCCGAAGACACAAAGCTCAATCGCACAGTCGCTATCAAAGCGCTCGCCGCTGAGCTGGTCGGCGACGAGAAGGCCCGAACACGGTTCCTCCGCGAAGCCCGCGCCGCCTCCGCAATCGATCATCAGAATATTTGCACCGTCTACGAAGTGAACGAAGTCGATGACATCCTCTTCTTCGTGATGCAGTACGTTGACGGCAAGACTCTAAAGAAGTACATCGGCGGCCGTCCGCTCCCGCTCGATCAAGCACTGGAGTTCTCGCTCGAGATAGCCGACGCGCTTGCCGAAGCTCATCGCCGCAACGTGCTCCATCGCGACATCAAGTCTTCCAACATAATGTTGAACGAGCGAAACCAGCTCAAGATACTCGACTTCGGTCTTGCAAAACTGATCAAGCCCTCAAGCGAAGATCCCGCGCATCACACCGTCGAGCTTACTCAGGTCGGTACGCCATTCGGAACCGCGAGTTATATGTCACCAGAGCAAGCGCGCGGCGAGCGGGCCGATGCCCGCTCGGACATCTTTTCGTTCGGCGTGGTGATGTACGAGATGATCAGCGGGCGGCTTCCGTTCAAAGGCAAGAGTTCGGTGGACGTGATGCACGCAGTCATGCACAGCGAGCCTGCGCCGCTCGGGGAGGGCGTGCCCCCGCGGCTTCAGCAGATCGTTTCGAGAGCAATGGCCAAGAACGCCGACGCGCGCTATCAATCGGTGGAAGTTCTCCTGGAAGATTTGCGCGCGGTCGTTCGCAGCCACTACTCGGCGAGCGGCACGGTTCCGGCGGACAAGTCCTCGCTTTTGAAGGCGTCGAAAAAGCTTCAGAAGCAGCCAGGATTCCGCGACCGCGTAGCGGGAATTTTTCAGCGGGCGTTCAACACCGGGTCGCAGGTTCAGGAAGAGTCAAGCTCGGCGGGGAGCGAGTCGGCCACTCCCGACGCCTCACCGTCGATATGGGTCTCGCGAGACAAAAAAACCATCGCGATAATGCCGTTCAAAAATCTGTCCGGCAGTCCCGAGAATGACTTCTACGGTTTCAGCCTCGCCGACAGCGTGATCACCGAACTCGCGCAGCTTCGAGATCTAATCGTCCGCCCGTCCTCATACACCGCTCAGTATCAGAACAAAGACATAGACCCGCGCGTGGTCGGCGCCCAACTCGCGGTGGATGCGGTGCTGATCGGCGGATATCTGAAAGCCGGGGACAGGTTTCGCCTGACTCCTCAGCTTGTGGACACCGCATCGGGTGAGATCGTCTGGAGCGAGAAGATCGACGTCGAGTCGAAGGACATAATGACCGTTCAAGACACGATCTCGCGTCAGATAGTCGATGGCTTGCGGGTGAAGACCAACTCGAAAGAAGAGGAGCGGTTGGTCAAGGCCCCGACTGAGAAAGCCGAGGCTTACGAATGCTACCTCAAGGGCCGGACGGTTCTCTACAAGTTCATCACCCAGACCCTGGACACCGCCGATCTGGAATCAGCTATTGACCTGTTCAGTAAAGCGGTCGAACTGGATCCCAACTTCGCGCTTGCCCACAGCGGGCTGGGCGTGTGTCAGGTCAACTACGTGCTGAAAGGCATAGGCGGCATCGAGCACTACGCGAAGGCCAAAGATGCTTTCGATCGCGCGCTCGAGATCGATCCGAAGCTGGTCGAGCCGCGGGTGCGCATGATCTACGTGGACCTGATTGAAGGCCGATCGGAAGCCGCGCGCAAACAGATTCGTAGTCTAATCCGGAGCGCGCCAAACGAGCCTTCGGTTCATTCGGTCGCCGCCTACGTCTATCGCGTGAGCGGTCAGTACGACAAGGCGCTCGAAGCCTGGGACCGGCTGCTCAAGATAAGCCCGTCCGACATTGTGTTTGCTGCCTACAACCGAGCCCGCATCTTCATCTACCAGCGCGACTATGCCAAGGCCGAAGCGGAGATCGCAAAGGGAATGGCCTTCGAGCCTCATCACCCGAATCTGCGAGCTTATCGCGCGGTCATCGACTACTATCGCGGCGACATCGATACGGCCGTCGCCATCGGCGAAGACATTCTCGCCAAACATCCCGACCTGCTCACACAGAAGATCTTTCTCGCTTATTGCTATCTGGCTCGCGGCGAGCGCGAACGCGCCCTTGCGTGCGTAGACGAGCGAGTCAAAGAGATCGCGCGCGCGGATCAAGACGTGGCCTTCCGGATGGCTACGGTCTACGCATTGGACAACGACGCCGACGAAGCGATCGAGTGGCTTGAGCGATCGATCTCGATGGGGAACGAGAACTATCCGTGGATCTCTGCAAATCCGAACTGGGAAGCGCTCCGCGACGAGCCACGTTTCAAGTCAATAGTTGAAGAGCTGCGGGTGAAGTGGGAGAAGCTCTCAGAACCTGCGTCGTAGGTCGTTCCAGTCGAGCATCTATCGTCCCGACACGTCAAACGCGTTCTTCACCACCGATTCACTCGAAGTCGGAACCTACCGCTTGAGCTTCGCGCGGAACTCGGCGTCCGGCAAATCAGCGTCGAACCTTACCTCTTTGACACGCGTGATCACGTTGCCAAACCCAGGGCTCTTCGAGTTCGTCGTGAACGGCACCATCAAACCATCAACGTTCCTGTAGTCGCTGAAAGTCTCGCTAACCTTCGCCGGGCCATCGCCGCCCAACGTCGAGCGCATCACTTCTCGCTTCAACAGCAGAAAACTCTTAGTCGAGATGTAATCGGTCACCGGGCTGCCCTTCTCGGGCGTCTTGACGACTACATAGACTTCTTCGTCACCGAGCTTCGACTTCTCTTTGATCGTGGTGTTCTTGAACAGCGTCTTCCAGTCCAGCAGTTGATAGAAGGCAAAGTCGATGCGGGCGTCGGCGAGCTGCTCGTCCGTGTAAGCTTCGGGGGGCGAAAAGCTCGTCTCGGCGCCGCCTGTCACTCCGTCGAAATACTCGCGTATCGTGCCGATCTTCTTGCCCTGGGCTATGAGAGTCGTAGTGTTTGCTGAAGCATTCGGCGCCTTGCTGGTGCTGACGACTTCACCGCTCGAGCCCTGATTCTCAAACTCGATCGATGCGGTCGTGATCATCGATTTGTGTTTTCGAAAATTAGCTTCTCCGCCAGCCGCAGCGATTACCTTTGCCATCAATTCATCGGCGGAGGCCGATGAATTCGAAAGGGCCGGAGGAGCGTCGCCGGCTTGCTTGAGTTCGAACTCGCCTTCAGGTTGTTTGATGAGCAACGCGGACACGTTGCCGTCCGCCCCGCGCTTGAAACGCGCGCTGTACGAATCAGACAGCTCGGCTGCGCCAAAAGTATCCTTCTCCTTCTCGACGAGCGTGTATTCGGGTTGGCCGGGTACGACGAGCATGAGTTTGCCGTTTTTGGCTGCTATTTCGACGGCAAGCCCGCTCATCGCGTACTTGCCAATCAGGTCCTTGTGCGGACCTGAGTAGTCCGCCGAAGCCGCTTTCGTCCCCGGCTCGCTCGAGGGTTTGTGTTTCGCCAGCACGACACTGCCCTGGGGTTGTTCGAGATACATCTCGGTATCGGACTCGTTGCCCTTGATCGGACGGAAGGTCATGAAGAAGCCGTCGGGCGCCGGATCGTCGAGCTTGTACTTTCGCCCTCCGACATTTACCAGTGGATAGTCAGGCTGACCCGCCACTTTGGCTAACAGCTTGTCGTCGTTCAGAACGACTTCGATCACCAATGCGCCCGCGGAGTAGCTACCCGCTTCGGTCGCTGTGTTTGAGGCGCTTGTGCCCGTGGAAGCAGCAGCGGCAATCGGCTCGGGCTTGCCGACGATGGTGTTGAAGATCGCGTCGCGAGCGGTCAGGCCGATTGGGGAAGACGTTACGTTGGTTAGCAGGCAAAAGGCGAGCTGTTGATCGGGCATTACCGCTACCAGCGAGTTGAATCCGTCGATGCCCCCGCTGTGAGTCAGCAATTTGTGGCCATGCCAATCGGCCACACCCCACCCCAGGCCGTAGCCTGTCTTGCCGGCCACGGTGATCTGCTTTGTCGTGAGTTCGGCAAAGCTCTTCTCGGAAACCAATCGCTTGCCCGCGAACATGCCGCCGCCCAGCATCAGCCGCAACCACTTAGCCATATCCACCGCGTTCGAGTTGATTGCTCCGGCGGGCGCGATGTTTGTGAGATCGCGCATCGCGAGCCTTTTCGGAGTCTTCTTCGCAATGTCATATCCGATAGCGAAGTCGGGCGACTTACGGTTCTCCGCAGCGGATGTGTTGCTCAAGTTCATACCGAGTGGTTTGAAGATTCGCTCCGCGATAACGCGCTCCCAGGTCGAACGCTGGGCATGTGCGACGACTTCGCCGGCGGCGCTGAACATCACGTTTTGATATTGAAATTTCTCGCCGAGCTTTGCTGTGGGCTTTGCGAGGCCGGCGGTCTTGATGACCTCTTCGCGATTGAGCATGCCGGTGTACCAGGCGAGATCGGTGCCGTCAAGACCCGAGCGATGACACAGGAGATCGCGCACCGTGATTTTCGCGTCGGCATCCCGGTCTTGAAGCTTAAAATACGGAATATACTTTTTGGGCGAGTCTTCGAGCGAGAGCTTGCCGTCGTCGACGCTCATCATCGCGGTCATCGCCGTGAAAGCCTTCGAGCAGGAGCCGATGGCAAACAAGGTCTTCTCAGTGACGGGGAGGTTGCCCTCGACGTCCTTCAGACCGAGACCTTTTGCGTAAATAACACGATCATCCTTGACGATGACTAGCGAGAGTCCGGGCACGCCTAGCTCTTTGCGTTTGTCGTCGAGGGTCTTCTCGATCGAGCCAAGCTTGGCGGCGACATCGGCGGACCCAGTCTGTATTGATGAGGACCAGGCGCCACCGAGCGCGGCGAAGACTGGCGTCAGACCGATGGTGACGGCTAGAAGTGCGGCAACGATCAGTCTCGACGGTTTTTCAAGCTCCATATGATGACCTCCTTCTAAGAACGCGCAAGCTGCAAAAGTGTTAGCCGGGTAACGCAGCCGAAACCTGGAAAGCGGGAGCTGGCGTGGGCTTCGAATCGGCGCACTCGCAAGAGCACACTTCTAGCACAATTCAGCTTGAAGTAGTAGCTTTGAGGCGTATAGCTGGCGTGAAGTTTCGCGAGGCTTGTTGTATAAGTCAGGCACGGCAACTGAAAGGGAAACTGAAGATGGAAGCCACACTGAATCCAGTCGAAGTTCGCGTGCTCGGCTCGCTGATTGAAAAGGCAATCACCACGCCAGAGTACTACCCGCTGTCGCTTAACGCACTCACCAACGCGTGCAACCAGCTCACCAATCGCGAGCCGATCGTGTCATACGACGAGAAGACAGTAGCGCGAGGGCTCGAGAGTCTGCGTGAGAAGAAACTCGTGTGGATGGTGACCGGCGCCGGCGCTCGGGTGCCGAAGTACGAACACAGATTTGCGGAAGCCTACAAGCTGTCCGAGCAAGAAGTCGCGGTGATGTGCGTGCTGATGCTGCGGGGACCCCAGACAACGGGTGAGATTCGCGGCCGCACTGCCCGGCTTTACGAGTTCAGGGAGCTCGAGGAAGTTGAGCTGACGCTGCAAGCGTTGAGCAGTGCGGCGCTCGTCGTCAAGCTCCCGCGCCAGCCGGGGACGAAGGAATCGCGGTACGCACACGTGCTTGCCGGAGAGGTGCATTTTGAAGAACGCGAGGCCGCCCCTCGAAGGCTTGAAGCGGCGACGCTCGAGGTGATGGCCGAGAACGAACGAATCGCCAAATTGGAAGGAAAGGTTGAACGGCTTGAGTTGGAGTTGTCAGAGTTGAAGCAGCAGTTTTTGGATTTCAAGAAACAGTTTGAATAAGGCCAGCCTGGCGGCTTTGCGTCTTCGCGTGAGATAGCTTTCACGCAAAGACGCAAGGTTTCGCAAAGGCACAAGAAGAGTCACGCCGAAACGGGAGCGACGCCGATCGCCGCTTGAAGACCGTCGATCACTCGCCGCTTTACGGCTTCAAACTCTCCGTCTACTCGGCAGCCGGCCGCGTTGCGATGTCCCCCTCCTCCAAAAAGCTCGGCGACCTTGGCGACGTTGTTCTTGCCTTTTGATCTGAGGCTCACTCGATACGAGCCGGGCGAAAGCTCCTTGAAAAATGCGACGGCGTCAACTTCGTGGATCGACAGCGCGTGGTTGACGATTCCGTCGGCGTCCTCCTCGCAAGCATCGGCTTCGTACATAGTCTCTCGGTCCATCCTTACCCAAGCGATGCGGCCCGACTCATCCCGCTCGATTCTGGAAAGCACAATGCCCATCAACTTGATCTTCGAGAATGGATACGAATAGAAAAGCGCTTGCGAGATTCGCGCGGGCTCGACGCCCCGGCGCACGAGTTCGGATGCGATCTTCAGCGTCCGCTCGGTGGTGTTCGAGAAGTGAAAACTGCCCGTATCGGTCAGCAGTGCGGTGTAGATGCACTCGGCTATTTCCTTGGTCACCTCGACGCCGAGCGCCTTGCAGAGGTTGTAGATCATCTCGCCGACTGCCGCCGAAGTCGCGTCGATCCAGTTGACGTCCCCGAACGGTTCGGTCGTCGAGTGATGATCGATGTTGACCACGAACTGACCTCCGAGACTCGGCAGTCCCGGACGTTGCACATCGCTGCATTCGATGATGAAAGCCGCGTCATAGCGCTCAGTCACATCGTCCCGCACAAGCACGCGGTCGGAACCAGGGAGCACGTTGTACGCCGGCGGCACCCGGTCTCGCAGCACCACGTCCGCGTCCTTGCCCAGAGACATGAGCATCCAGTAGAGCGCGAGTCCCGACCCCAATCCATCGCCATCCGGACGGATGTGAGAAGTGATCATGAACCGCTGATTCTGTTCTATAAGCTGTACGACCTGGCTAAGCATGTTTCCAATCGAAGGCGACGTGTGAACACAAGCGCGTCATTCATTCGAGTCCGGGCCGATCTGATCGGAAACCGGCTCCTGAGCTTGTTCCCGCTCGCGTGCCTTCTCTATCTCCTCGCTGAGTAACTCTTCAATCCTGGCGGCCGTCTCGACGCTATCATCGTGAACGAAATGCAGTTCAGGCGTATAGCGTATCGTGAGTGACGGGCCGAGCTGGGTCCTGATGAACCCTGCTGCATGTTTGAGGGCTGCAACGGAGGCCTTGATCTCATCCTTCGTTCCGCGAACGCTGACGAAAATCTTGGCGTGTCGGAGGTCGGGGCTGAGCTTGGCTTCAGTGACGGTTACGAGTCCGACTCTTGGGTCTTCCAGCTCACCTGCGATTATCAAGCTGACCTCTTCCTTGATCTGTTCGGCTAGTCGTTGTGGTCTTCTTCCGGTCATACACCCTCGGTCACGTATCGGCGCCACAGCCGAACTGGATATGCTAACGGCAAAGCGTCGAAGTTGCAACCGGGGATCGATTTTGGATTTTAGATTTTGGATTCTTGCGCTGGCGGCGATCTCCAGCTCACCGACTTCGGAGTTCGGATAGGAGCCTCAACAATCCAAAATCCAAAATCTAATATCCAAAATCAAAGAGATGTAGGGGCAACTTCTTCGGTCGTGTAAGCCTCGATAACGTCGCCGGTCTTTACATCCTGGAACCGTTCGAGCGATATGCCGCATTCGAAGCCCTGCTTTACCTCGCTCACGTCGTCTTTGAATCGGCGCAGCGAATCGATCTTGCCTTCGAAGATCACGACGTTGTCCCGGAGGATGCGAGCCGTAGTTCTCTTGATCGCGCCGTCAACGATGTAACAGCCCGCGATCTGACCGGCCTTTGGCACGCGGAAGACCTGCCGGACCTCGGCGTGACCGGTGATGACTTCGCGCTTGGTTGCGTCGAGCAGCCCAAGCATCGCAGCGCGAATCTCTTCTTCGACCTTGTAGATGACAGTGTGAAGCCGCACGTCCACACGCTCCGCTTCGGCTATCTCTCGCGCGCGCGACTCGGGCCGCACGTTGAAGCCGATGATCACCGAAGCACGATTCATATCGTTAGCCGAAGCCGCCGCGAGCATTACATCGGATTCGGTGATGGCGCCGACCCCGGACCGGATTATCCGAATCTTGACCCGCTCGGTAGATAGTTTATTCAGCCCATCGCGCACGGCTTCGACCGAGCCCTGCACGTCGCCTTTCAAGATGACCAGCAGTTCCTTAACCTGATTCCTATCCGAGAACAGTTGCTCGAGGCCCCTCGCGGAGGTTCGCGCGATTGCTGCCTGGCGAGCCTGCATCTGGCGTTGATTGGCGATGTGCTGGGCTTGAGCCGGATCGCCGACCACCTGCATCTGGTCGCCTGCGTGCGGGACGCCTTGCAAGCCCAACACCTCGACCGGGGTCGAGGGCCCGGCGGCAGCGATAGCCTTGCCGTGGTCGTCGAACATTGCTCGCACCCGCCCAAATACCTGTCCGGCAATAAACGAGTCGCCTACTTTCAAGGTGCCTTGCTGAGCGAGCACGGTAGCGACCGCACCGCGTCCGCGATCGAGCTTGGCTTCAAGCACAACGCCAGCCGCCAGACGATCGGGATTGGCCTTCAGATCGAGCATGTCTGAAGAGAGGATGAGCATCTCGAGCAAGGCGTCGAGGTTCTGCTGTTTCTTCGCGGACACCTCGACCATCACCGTGTCGCCTCCCCAGCCGTCCCAGACCAGGCCGCGATCGGAGAGTTCTTGCTTGACTCGATCGGGGGCGGCATCGGGCTTGTCGATTTTGTTGATGGCTACGATGATCGGGACTTCAGCCGCGCGGGCGTGGTCTATGGCTTCCAGTGTTTGAGGCATCACGCCGTCGTCGGCCGCGACGACCAGCACCACGATGTCGGTTACTTTTGCGCCGCGCGCGCGCATCATCGTGAAGGCTTCGTGACCGGGCGTGTCCAGGAACACGATGCGGCGCTTTCTTTCCTTGTCATCCGGGTCGGCGACTTCGACCGAGTAAGCTCCGATGTGTTGAGTGATGCCGCCCGCTTCGCCTTCGGCTACGTGAGTCTTGCGAATCGCGTCCAGCAACGAAGTCTTCCCGTGATCGACGTGTCCCATAACGGTGACAACCGGCGCCCGCGGAACCGTCCCCTCTTCGCCCGACTCGATGATCTTCTCTTCCTCAGCCTCGCTGATCATTTCCTCGAAGGGGGCGAAGCTTATGTCGAATCCGAAGTCCTTGCCGATCTCCTGTGCGATGGCTTGATCAAGCGTCTGGTTGATCGTGGCCATCACGCCGCGCTGGATAAGCATCTGCACGACTTCCTTGGGCTTGACCTCGAGCTTCTCTGAAAAGTCTTTGAGCGTTGTGCCTTCGATGAGTTTGATCGGGCGCAGCTCGGTGAAGACTGGCCGCTGCTTGCTCTGGATGACCATTCCCGGCCCGCGCATGTGACGCGGTACGTCGAGATGTTTTCCTTCTTCGTGCCCGAACTCGCCAGGTCCGCGTTTGCCGCGTCGAGTGCGTTTTCGCGGCCTGCCCGTGTCCTGTGGAATGTAGGTCGTTCGCGGAGCGACCTTCGGCGTCCCGGTCTCGGTTGCAACGCCTTCTGCCCCGGCTACTCGCACGCCGCCGGCTCCGCCCGGTGTGAAGGCCGTAGCGCCCCGCCCGCTGGGAGGGGGAGCGGTCATTCCCGGTCTTGGCCGCAGGACTCTGACCTGCGACGGCGGCCGCTGACCTACCGTAGGAGGGACAAGCGTCGGCGCAGCGGCTGGTTCCTGGCTTGGAGGTTCTGGCTCAGTTCTGTCGGCGGGCTCGAGAGCCGGTTGCTCGGCTGATTGCTCCGGAGGCGGAGCGGCCTTCAGCACTCGGACCTTTGGCTTCGGCGGTTCAGGTGTTCCCGGCGCCGGCGCAACTCCGGGGGAGGCAGCTTCTTGTTCCTCAAAATCGGGACTTGTCTCGAGTTCGACGGTTTCGGGTGGCGTCTCGACGGGCTCGGGCTGTTTGGCGTGTTTGACGAGCCGGGGTCCAACGGATTTGACAACCTTCTTTGGGAAGTACTTGGTTCGAATACGTTCGGCGACTTCGTGGGGCACTGTGTTGGAAGGCACACTTACGTCGATGCCTTCGCGTCGCGCGTCCTCCATGACTTTCTTGTTATCGAGCTTCAGCTCTTTAGCAAGATCGTAGATTCTAATCTTTTGACCTGTTGGCATACTGATCCGAGTCCGTCTCCGCGCTTGAACAATGCCGCGCTTAAATCGCAACTCAATGGCTTCAAGCCATCGTGCTTATGTTAATCAGTTATCGCATCATAGCTTTTCCTCTTCGTCGTCGACAGCGCGGTGCGAGTCTGGTTCCTGTTCGGTAGCCGCATCGCCTGGTTCCGCGTGTGAAGTCTCGCTCACCGAGTCAGTGGAAGCTTCTTCAGGCGCGCCGATCGGCGGCTCGTCGGTTTTGTCGATTGCTGCCTCCGGCGCCGCCTCAACCTCGGTCGAAGTTTCAGGTTCACTGGTTTCTTTGGCGGCTTCCTCGGCGGCTTCAGCGGTTTCAAGTGCGGGCGCTTCAAGAGTTTCATCGAGGGCCGCTGCCTCAATCGGAGCTTCGACCGCCGCTTCGGTTTCCACGGCCGCTTCAGTCTCGACGCTCTCGGCGGCCTCGGACGCTTCTTGTTCCTCAATCGCTGCCTCGTCCTCGGCAACAGGAGGCGCAAGCGCCGCTTCTTCAGCCTCGCGAGCTTCCTTTGCTTCGCGCGCTTGCTTTTGCGCGAGGAGGCGACGAGCTCGGTCGAGAATTTCGTTTGCTTGATCGAAGCTCACGTCGATCGCGTCTACCAGCTCGTCAACGGTGATCGTTGTGAGTTGCTCAATCGTTTCGATCCCGCGGTCTTTCAAACGCTCGGCCGTGATTTGATCGAGTGCCAGGCTGTCGCGAATGTCGGTCAGCGTCGCTTCACCGCCGGCCATCACTGCTTCAAGCTGCGCGGCCGCGGCGCGAGCAGCTTCTTCGGCGCTGCGGATGTCGATGTGCCAGCCCACAAGCTTCGCGGCAAGCCGTACGTTCTGACCCTTCTTTCCGATGGCAAGCGAAAGTTGATCTTCAGGCACGGTGACGGTGAGCTTCTTTTCTTCGAAGCTGTTGATTTCGACCTTGGCGACCTTCGCCGGCGAGAGGGCGTTGGCGGCGAAGACCGCCGGATCCTCGCTCCACTCTATGATATCTATGCGCTCGCCGCGCAACTCGCGGATAATCGCCTGAACGCGGGAACCCTTCATTCCTACACAAGCTCCGACCGGATCGACGTCGCGCTCGGTCGAGATAACTGCGATTTTGGCGCGGTCACCCGGCTCGCGCACCGCGACCTTGATCTGGACGGTTCCGTCGTAGATCTCGGGCACTTCCATTTCGAACAATCGCTTCACCAGCTCTGGTGAGGTACGCGATACTTCGACTTGCGGTCCCTTGGTGTCCTTGGAAACCGAATTGATCACAATTCGGACGCGCTCGCCCTGGCTGAAGGCTTCGGCGCGCGACTGCTGAGTTTTTGGCAGGACGGCTTCGATTTTGCCGAGATCGGTTATGATGCGTCCGCCTTCAAACCGTTTGACGAACCCGTGCACGAGCTCGCCCACACGGCCGATGTATTCGTCGTAGACGTTATTGCGTTCGGCTTCGCGGACTTTCTGAAAGATGATTTGCTTGGCGGTTTGAGCTGCAATGCGGCCCAGTTCTTCGCGAGGCTTGGGGAACTCAAGCTGGTCGCCGACCTCCGCGCCTTCCACATCCCCCAGCCTCTCATCGTCGAGAGTGAGCTCGGTGGCCGGGTCCTGGACTTCCTCGACAACGGTCATCAAGGCGAACAACTCGACATCGCCGGACTCGGCGTTGTAGCGCGCGCGGAGATCTTCACCGGTCTTGAACTGTTTTCGCGCGGCGGTCACCACGGCGTCTTCAATTGCCGAGATGATGACTTCGGGGTCGATGCCTTTCTCGCGGCTCAGAATGTCTATGGTCTGCGGAATCGGGCTCGTTGACATTGCTCTTCCTTCAGTTGTTGATCGTCCGCCTGGGCGCTTGCTCGGCCTTCGCGGAGCTAAAACTGGAATTCAATATTCGCCTTGGCGATCTGCTCGTACGGTATGTCGATCCTCCCCAGGCCGTCCGCGTCGAGAATCACGGCTTCGTTGTCAATCCCGCCGAGAGTACCCTTAAAATTACGTTGGCCTCCGATTGGCTCAAACGTTCTCAGCTTCACGCGGCTGCCCGAGAAGCGTTCGTAATCCGACGGCTTGTAAAGGCCGCGCTCGACACCCGGAGATGAAACTTCAAGTGTGTATCGATTCGGGATCAAATCCTCCAAATCCAACAGCGCCCCTACTTGATTGCTAACCAACTCGCAATCGCCGTGATTGACTCCGCCCGGTTTATCAATGTAT
>Ga0193755_1000176_pt1 | contig 17993 bp, 11 predicted proteins | sample H1a2metaG_FD_144921 | JGI IMG/M metagenome (GOLD analysis project Ga0193755, IMG submission 144921) | Soil microbial communities from a riparian zone of the East river system, Colorado, United States - H1a2 | ecosystem: Environmental > Terrestrial > Soil > Riparian zone | place: USA: East River...
GGTCGAATCGTCCGCGAAACCCGGCGATCCGAAGCTTGCGTTGGCCGCTGCCAGCGAGACCAGCGCGCGCGCCGACGCGACTCCCGGATCGACTGCCGGCTCAGCCGAACCGCTTCCGGCGGCTACCCTGAGCTTGCTCGACGGTGGAACGCTTGATCTTCACTCGAAGAAAGGCAAGGTCTTGCTAATAGACTTCTGGGCGACCTGGTGTCTGCCCTGCATCTCGGAGATACCGATCTTCAATCAACTCGACAAGGAGTACAAGGCTCGCGGATTCGAAGTGATCGCAGTATCGCTTGATGAAGAGGGTGCAGCGAAGGTCAAACCTTTCTTGAAGCAGCACCCGATGAACTACACGCAGACGCTTGGCGACGCGAAGATCGCAAACACGCTTTCTGTGGGCGAGTCCTCGTTGCCGGTCGCGCTTCTGGTCGATAAGCAAGGACGGATCAGATTCAGGCACATTGGAAGAACCGACAAGGATGTTTTCGAGGCTGAGATCAAAGCATTGTTGGGCGAGTAACAGGTTCAGGTTTTTCACGCGGGCCGCGTCGCGGCTGCCTATCGATAGCATCGCACAACCGCCTCACGCCAAGCCGCATAGCGACAGCCTCGTGACGGACATCGATCCGCAAACGACCTACGCAATGATTGAGAGGGATTCAGGTAGCCGCTATGCGGCCACGCTTGGCGTCCGATCATCGTTGCTATCGATAGGAAACCGCTCCGCGGCCATCAACTGATGTACTAAGTCGAAGTTATCCTGAAGTACGAAACAGGCTCCGCAATATTCCAGTCGTCGGTTCCGGGTCGGTTCTGACTGATCAGGCCTATCCAGACACCACTATCTCAGCAGCAGCATGTCCGCTCATCACTGCACTCTCGATAGTTGCGGGGAGCCCGGTATCGGTCCAATCTCCGGCGAGCACCAGATTCTTCAAATAGGTTCGAGGGCCAGGCCTCAGGCTGTCCGATTCAACGCTGTGAGCCATTGTTGCTTCCCGTTCCTTTACGATCGCGCTCTGCGTTAGCTTAGCTCCGCGGCTGGCAGGGAGCATGTCGTGCAGCTCCGATACCGCCATTTCGACCAGCGAGTCTCTTGTCCAGTCCACGAAGTCCCGAGCGGCGCTGATAATCACCGCAATCTGATTTGTTTTCTCAGCCGGTGCGAGAATCAGATCCTTGTTGAAGACCCACTGACAACGCGTTCCGATGAGTCCGGTGAACTCGCGATCGATTACCGGGCGATCGAACCATAGATTGATCGAGACGATCGGCGACGTTTTTAGTTTTGCGACTGGCTGAAAGTGCTTCGCCGTTTCGTCGTCGAGCATCTGCAGAAACGCGGACGGAGGAACAGCGCTGATGAAACAATCCGCTTCGACCGGTTCGCCGCTCTTAATCTCCGCCGCGACGACTGAACCCCGCTCGACCACGAGTCTTTGAACTTCGGCTCCGGTTCTCACGTGCCCGCCACGCGACTCGATAAACTCGCGCGCTCCGCCGGTGTAGAGATCGCTCAAGCCGACGCGAGCGATTCCGATGCTGGTGCCGCGGCGGCCGCTCCCGAACGCTTCTTCAAGCACACGCTTCAGCATCTTCGCAGACGCCCTGCGCGGATCTTCGTTCAGCGTCGCAATCACCATCGGATACCAGAACCGCTGTCTGATTCGTTCGGACTGGCGCAGCTTATCCAGCCATTGATCGACGGTCAGTGACTCAGGCAAGCCGTTGCTGCGAATCGCGCGCCCGACGTTGAGCGCGCGGAGCTTGTCGCCCAGCGTCAGCCCTTTCATGCGCAGGAGTCCCGCCACGGCGTGCAATGGCGCCGGAAGTGCCGGGCATTTGAACTCAAAGAAGCCATCGTCGCGATCGAGAAAATCCACGCGCGGCTCGTCCTGGAACTTCAGTCTGTCCAGACAGCGGATCTTATTGAGGAAAGCGATTGTGTGTCGGTAGCAGCCCATGAACAAGTGCTGGCCGTTATCGACTGTGCTGCCTGTTTTGGAATCGATGAACGAGTACGCTCGTCCGCCGAGGTGATTGCGGCGCTCGAGCAGGAGCACTTCAACGCCGCGGTCCGCGAGGCTGACGGCGGCGGCGAGCCCGCTGAAACCGCCTCCGATGATGGCTACTCGCTTCGACACGCTACCTCTTGAGCCGGCTCCGCAGCCAGATTTCCAGCGCGACGCGCAGCCTTCGAGATTTCTTCACGGAGACGCGATTCCGAAACACGTCGAACTGAATCTCGGGCATCTGGTCGAGCATCTCGCGGTAGATCGCGCACATGATCTCCGCGGCGAACATCGACGCGCGATCCGTCTCGGGAAGAGAAGCGGTCGCTTTCAAAAAGTAAGACTGCGCACGCGCGTGCTCAAACTTCATCAACTCGATAAAAGGCGCGTTGTACTGATTCGCTCTCAGATCCTGTTCCCCGTATCCGAAGCGCTCGAGGTCTTCGAGCGGGAGGTAGATGCGGCCGCGCGCAATGTCTTCCTTCAAGTCGCGCAGGATGTTTGTCAATTGAAGCGCAAGCCCCAGGTTCACCGCGTACTCACGGGTGCGCGCCGACTCGTAGCCGAATATCTCGATGCATATCAGCCCGACCGCCGACGCCGCCCGGTAGCAGTACTCTCGGAGGTCGGCAAACGTTTGATAGCTTTGCCAGCGAAGGTCCATTTCCATTCCCTCGACCACGTCGAGAAACGCTTGCTTGGGCAGCGTGAACTCCACAATGGAGCTCATCAGGCGCTCGCCAAAGTCGCTCATCGGGCAGCCCTGATAGCAGGCTTCGATTTCATCACGCCAGTATGCAAGCTCGGCTGCCGGATCGCGGCCCGTTGGGTCTTCGTCGACGATGTCGTCGAGCAGCCGGCAAAAAGCGTAGACGTCTTTGATCGCTTTGCGCTTCGCGGAGGGCAAGAGCAGAAACGAATAATAGAAGTTTGAGGCGGCCGCGCGCTCGAACTGGCGGCGCGCGCCACGTACGCGCTCCATTGCAGTTGTGACGCTGGAAGCCATTAGCGCCGAAAGCTCCCTTTCTTAGCAGCCCGCCAGAGAATCCTTAACTTGTCGGTGGATGTTATCACTGGCCGCCGCGTCAAAACGTCGTAGCCGTTCTGCTCGATCTGATCGAGAATATGACTCCCTCCAAGCCAAACCGCGCGAAGCTCGAGGCCGAGTCTTCCGCCGACCGATGTGCAGAGCGGCTTGCCACGCGTTAATAACACGCGCGCGCGATCGACCTCGAGATTCATCAACCGCCGGAAGGCCTCGCCGGCGCACAAGCTTCGCAACTCGCTTTCTGCCACACCAAACCGTTCCAGATCCTCGGATGGTAGATAGATGCGATCCTTTTCAAGATCTACGCGAACATCCTGCCAGTGATTGGCAAGCTGAAGCGCGGTGCAGATGTCATCCGACCAGGCGTGGAGTTGCTGCTCGTCGTAGCCAAACAGCAACAGGATCAGCCGGCCCACAGGATTCGCCGACCGCCGGCAGTAGTCGAGAACCTGGTCGAAGCTTTGATAACGCCGAACGATGACGTCCTGAGCGAACGCGGTGAGCAAGTCTTCAAAAAGGCTGATTGGCAGCTCGAATCGCGCGATGGTCTCGGCAAGCGCGATAAAGACTGGATGAGTCGCCCTGCCGCGATAGGCTGCACGAAGCATCTCGCGCCATTCTTCCAGCAGGTCGAGCCGTTCCTGCTCGCTATGTTCTTCGTTGTAAGCTTCGTCGGCGAAGTCGTCCGCCGTGCGGGCGAATGCGTAGATCGAATAGAAGTGTTTCCTCAACCCCGCGGGAACCAACACTGAGCCAACCGGGAAGTTCTCGTAGTGCGATTTTGCCAGCCGCGCGCAGTACTCATGCGCAGTATCGAGGGTCCACGATTGCGCCGTGATCTGCGGGCCACGGATGGCTCGAGCAAACCCCGTGGCCTGATGACCGGCAGCCGTGCTCATCTTTTGTCCGATTTCGAGCGATGATGGCAAGCAGCGATTATATCGGGTTTTGAAGGGAGGACAAAGTTAGCAAACTTGTTGGTCGTGTCTCAATTTCAATTCTCAGCGTCGGTCTCAGCGTCTCGGCGCCTCCGCGGTTAGCGGGGTTTGCAGCGCTTCTAACCGCAGAGTCGCAGAGAACGCAAAGGCAAACGCAGAGAAGATTTTGAACTGAGACACTGCCAACTTGTTGGTCGTGTCGTAATTTTGGGAATAATATACTTGACTGACCACGCTTAGGTCTTATCTTGCGTTCCCTTTATCACCAAGTAGTGAAGCCGCACGACCCCGTCTGAAAAATGTTTGCAGGAGCTGAGACTTAGCTGAATTTCTCGCCGCCCAAGCCCCAAGAGCGGAATGCCCTCCCCAATGAGCGTTGGCATTACATGAATGATGAGCTCGTCGATCTGGTCCTGGTCGACGAATGAACCGATCAGTGCAGCACCGCCCATCATCCAGATGTTCTTGCCCCGCTGAGCCCGGAGATGTTTCGCGAACGCCGCTGGCTCTTCATTGACGAACTCCACTCCAGGTGCCCTGATCAGGTCAGTCGCATTTCGGGAAAAGACGTAGTGTTTGGGCTGGCTCTCGAATCGGGCTCCGTGCTGAAGGCCGAACTCATATGTCTTTCGCCCGAGCACGATCGAATCGATAGATCGGCGGAATTCCTCCATGCCATAGTCACCAGCCGTCCGTGGACGACTGAGCCAATCAACGCTGCCGTCGGTGCGAGCGATGAAGCCGTCGGCGCTCGTCGCTACATAGACAATGATCTTCCGCATGTTTCCTCTGTTGCTGGTGCCTAACTACAGAGACACGGAGACAGCACGGAGAAGACTTTCGAAAGACGACAAGAGGGAGTTCGTTGAACACGCATCTGCTAGGGCTCGCGTCGCAGCCGGGGCGCGAACTTCGACACACGGGTGCTCCCCGGGACGAGAGAGGAATCGTCGCAAAGGAGGCTCGAGTTGTATCACATCGGAAAGGCGGAAGCGGGCCTGGCTCCCGGCCTCAAAGAAGCTGTTAGTGCGCCACCGCGACGCTGGATCGCGTAAGCGTTCTCGTGACAGTAGTAGTCCTGTGCTTCGAGCAGCACTTGCCCAGAGCTTCGTCGACCAGCGGCTCGACTACGCATTCGGACTTGCGGCACACGGTAGAGAGTTCGCTGATGACAAGATAGCGAGCGCGCTCGAGCATCCTCTTCTCGCGAAACGACAGAGGCTTGCTCAACGAAAGGTATGTAAGATTCTTCAAGACCTCGGCGACATGAAATATATCGCCCGTCTTCATTCTTTCAAGGAACTCTTTGTATCGGTCTTTCCAATCGATTGGAGGGTTGGTGAAGTCCGCGGAGAGCACCTTCAGAAGCCGGTCGCAATCGAGATTGTTGATAGGCGATCTTAAACCGATTTCGCTGGCGTTGGCGATAGGAACCATCACGGTGGATTCCGTAGCTTTAAGTCTGAGCAAGTAGAAACTGTTTTGAGCGCCTGCGACCTCGGTAGTGGTGATCTTCTCGATTACGCCTATGCCGTGGTTTGGATAGACAACTTTCTCGCCTATTTTGAAACTCACAGATTCCTCCTTACCGTCGTTTGAGCACAGTTAGGCCTCGGGGTTGAGGTCTTCACGGTGACTTACCCTTGACATTGAACTTACTCTTTATTGACGACGAGCCGTGAACTGAACCCGTCGGAAGGTCTGATCGAATCCCTGGACAAGAGCGGTTTTTGAATCGCCAGACTTGCCCTACCACTCGTTCACTTCAACACAACCCGAGTCTACCGTAACCGCGAACCAGGGGTCAAGCTGAGATCGGGATAAAGCAGATTGATTCGTGATGCGCGCTGGCGAGACCCGGCCGCGCGCGAGCCTCGCTGCACAAATCACATCAATGATCATTACTCAAGGCATCACGAATGAAACGAGAAAGGATCGCCGGAGCGTCCCTCGATCGCTGCGAAGAACTTTGATAAAAACTTCATCTCCGCTTCTCAGATCGCGAGTCAGTCGTTGAAAGTCTTCAAGCGAAGCGACCGGCTTGCTGTTGATCTCGACTATCAGATCGTCAGCCAGAAGTCTGTTGATGGCGGCGATGCTGTCCGCTTCGACGCTTACCACATAAGCGCCGCGCGCGCCTTCCAGTCCGTGTGGCCTTGCCAGATCAGGCGTCAGCGTCTTGACCGATACGCCGAGCACGGGCTTCCGTTTCCTGCGATCAGACTTTGAGTCTTGATCGTCAGGGACCGGCCGCTGTTGGCGCGGGTCGGAAGGCGGCGGGCGAATACCCTGAGGCGCATCCGGTTCATCCTTTCTCTCTTCAAGCTTCACACTTGCGGTCCGGCGCTCACCATCGCGAATGTAAGTAATGTTAGCCGTGCTTCCAACTCCGAGCGCGGCCACTCGCCGAATCAACTCGCGAACAGTCTTGACCTTCTGGCCGTTGACCTCGGTGATCACGTCGCCGCTCTGCAAACCCGCGCGAGCGGCGGGGCTGTTTTCGCTGGTCAGCTCCTTCACCTCAACGCCCTCTCCTTCCGCAATCCGGTTTAAACGAGCGACCTGGGGAGTCATCTCCTTGGGAACCGCTCCCAGAAAGCCCCGCCGCACTTTTCCATTGGTCACCAGCTGGTTGTAAATATCCACGGCAGTCGAAGACGGCAGCGCAAAGCCAATACCGCTGTAGACGCCTGTGTTGGTGGCGATCTGAGTATTGATTCCAATGACCTCGCCCGCGAGATTGACCAGCGGACCGCCGGAGTTTCCGGGGTTGATTGCCGCGTCAGTCTGAAGGAACTGCTGAAAGGCCGTTGATCCGGTTCCCGCTACGCGCTCCTTGGCGCTGATTATTCCGGCGGTGACTGTCTGCTCGAACCCGAACGGCGATCCTATTGCGAGGACCCAGTCGCCCACGTTGAGTTTGTCGGAGTCGCCCATTCGAGCGACCGGCAACGGGCGCGGAAAATCGATCTTGATAACCGCCAGATCGGTTGGCGAGTCCACACCGATGACTCTGGCATCAGTCTCGGTTCCGTCCGCGAGTTTGACCTTAAGCCTCATCGCGCGGCTGACAACGTGAGCGTTGGTCAGGATGAATCCCGTCGAGTTGACGATCACTCCCGAGCCGGCACCTTCTCTCGTGTAGAATTCCGTCTCGTAGACTTTTATATGGGCGACCGACGGCTCAACCAGTGCTGAGACTCGCGCAAACGAAGCGGACAGCGAATCTGCGGTGACCGGCGTGGTGCTTATGGCAACCCGGTTGTCATCGGGGCCGGCGCTCACAACCCCGCGGGCGATCGCGCCGATCGCGATTCCAAATGAGAGACAGCCGATCGCTACGAGCATAATGATCGTCCGGCGGCTGAGTGTTATTCGAAACGTGTAGGAATCGGGAGCCATCGAAGGTTGGCTTCGGTTTCGCATATCAAACTCCTCTGCGGCAGCGCCGCTGGTTGTAGGATGACAAGGTCAACAGGTACCAGAAGGTTCGATGCGATTATAGCAGAGCGGAACGGTCAGGATGTAGCAATGGGCGGCGGTTGATTCGTGGAGCCAAGGTTTGGAATAAGATTGCGTTCGGCGAGACGCGCAAGAACCTGGTCGCTTAGTTCTGCCCGGTACCTCAAGCCCGTCGAGCCACTGGCAAGCAGAGCGGACCTGATGCTCCCGGTCAGTTCATCAACTGTTGCGAACCGGGCTTCGACTATCTCATGAGTGTCGATCGGCTCCAGCTTGCCGCCGACGACCCGGGCTGCAAGAACGTGAGAGGTCCAGTCAATGACCGCTTCGCCCAGCGTGAACTTTACCCGCGCCCTGACGATATACTCTGCGAGCGCGACGAGGAGTCCGGTTTCTTCGTGAGCCTCACGCAGCGCGCCCTTCTCGAAAGGCTCACCCGGCTCGATTCCACCTGACGGAGCTCGATAAGCGCCGGGCGGGTACATCGGTTTTCTGATGACGACTATTCGCGCGGCGTCGATGATGAATAATGTTACGTCGTGCGCGCGTCCGTGCTTTTGGCTGCGACGAACCATATCGAACTCGCGTTCCTCCATCTCGTACGCGCACGCAAGCTCATCGGGCTTTCCGTATTTCTGTTCAACCTCCCTGACCATTTCGCCGGTGATGTACATTGATAGATTTCGTAGAGTCTGACGAGTCGGAGTCTACGAGGATGAGACCGCAAGTCGCGTTGCCGCTCGCACAAGGCTATAGACGTTCGAGTGTTTCAACATGCGGGCGGGACGCCCGCGCTCCCAGCTCACTTTGCTTTTGTCTGCTTTTCGAAGAAATCCAATATCGGGGGAAAGGTGCCGGCGAGAATGTTCAGGTGATCCGCGTCGGGGACTTCCAGATAGCTAACCTTCAGCCCGGCCTTCTGAGCGGCGGAAGTCATCTCGCGGGATAGCTGCGGAGGGTTGATGCCGTCGCGCCCGCCGTGCACGACCATCACCGGGAGCGCCTTGACCTTTTGGAGGAGCGAGTTCAGTGCGTCGCCTTTGATTGGCGCGCCGCCCGATACCGGGGCGATCGCCGCAAACAACTCAGGCCTGGCTGCTGCGATCAACCACACCCCGAACCCTCCCATCGAATGACCGGTGAGGTAGATGCGCGAGGCGTCGATCCGATAATCGCGCGTAACGCACTTCACGACCTCGAAGGTGTCATCGGTACCCGGCCCAAGATAACCGCTAAGCCGCCCTCTCCCGTTAACCCCCGCAAGAATCCAGCCGCGTCGTTCAGCCTCGCCCTTGATTACCGCGGGGTCGAACAGCCCGCTGAAGTAGTACCCTTCATCGCCGAGCGCGCCGTGCAACATCACTACAAGCGGTTTCAGGCCGGCGCCATCGTAGCTCTTCGGGATATACAGGCGGTAAGGCACAAGCTTGCCGTCAGCCGCTTGATATGCGCGCTCGACTTCGCCTCGTTCGTTGGAAAACGGATTCTGTCCTGATGCGAGAGCCGCCAGCTCAGCCTCTATTTTGTCCAACTCTTGAGCCGGATTGGTCTCGACTTCGCTTCTGCTTTGGTTGAGCGACGCGAGCCGTTGAAGTTGAAACTCGGGCGTCGCTATCAGAGGCGCGAGCGTCTGCACCTTTGGATCAGGGGAGTGCTTGATCGCGGCGATGGTCTGCGACATCTGGGCAATGCTGCCGCTGAAGTTGCTGATGGCGTAGACCGGAAGTCTCAGCGAGGCGATTTGTTTTCCGCCGGCCTCGACGCGAGCGATGATCCAGTAGACGCCGTCGGCGACCAATAGACGGCGAGCGCTATTGCTGCTGGTGATGGCGATCGGCACGCGCTCGGCGATGACCAGCGGCTGAACTGCAACGGGCGCGGAGGATTTCGCGCTTGAAGGCGGCTCCGCGACCGCAATCTCGAAAGTCACGGTAGGCGCGGCCGGGTACGCTTTTTCGATGCTCGTGGGAAAGATCCTCGTCAGCGAAACTTGAAGCACGGCGTTGGGCTCGATGACCATCCTATCGGCTTCAAGCGCCAGCGAAGCGATGAACCGTTGCTTCTCGTCCCAGGGCTTGCCTTGAAGCAGCGCGGTCGACTCGCCGATCAGCTCGATGATGCCGGGGATGTCGCCGCGCCTGAATGCCTCCTCGCCCCGCCTTCGCAGAGGCTCAATCGCGGCGAGATTCGCGCCCGCGCTTCGTTTTGCAGTGTAGAGCTTGTTGAACTCTTCATAGCGCGAGAACAGCTCGGACAGAAAAGGAACCTGCTGGGCTCGCGCAGTGCCCGGTGCGCAAAGAATGAAAAGCAGCAGCGCAGCGAAGATTCTCTTCATGGCGTGATCCTCGTCAGAGGCTCGCAGAGTATAAGCAGCAGGCGATGGCGAGTTCAAGTGGGCAGTCAGTAGTCCGTAGTCCGTAGTCCGTCGTCAGTAGTCACAGTGTGCTCGGCCGATGCGGAGTTAGCGGAAGAACTGCAAGTTCACTCGGGTTCTGATGTTCGCTCTACGGACTACGGACTACGGACTACGGACTACGGACTACGGGCTACGGGCTACGGACTCCTACTTCAGCACGCTTCGAAGGAAGCGGCCGGTGTGGGATTGTTCGCAAGCGGCGATCGTCTGCGGCGGTCCTTCGACGACAACACGGCCGCCGTCCTCTCCGCCTTCGGGACCGAGATCGATGATCCAGTCCGCGCTTTTGATGACGTCCAGGTTGTGCTCGATGATGATAATCGAGCCGCCCACCTCGATCAGTTGCCTGAAGGCCGCCAACAACCGGTTGATATCGTCAAAGTGAAGCCCGGTCGTCGGCTCGTCAAAAATGTACAGTGTGCGCTCGCTGCTCCGCTTCGAAAGATACGCCGCGAGCTTTACCCGTTGAGCTTCGCCGCCTGAAAGCGTTGTCGCCGATTGCCCAAGTCTCAAATAACCAAGGCCTACATCGTCCAGCACCCGAAGCCGTGTCGCGATTCGGTTTACTCCGGCGAAAAACGCCAGCGCTTCGCGCACCGTCATATTCAGAACGTCGTGAATCGAGCGACCCTTGTATCTGACGTCAAGCAGCCCGGGCTTGAAGCGCATACCCTTGCACTCTTCGCAAGTCAGCTCGACGTCGGCGAGGAATTGCATCTCCTTGATCTCGACGCCGTTGCCTTCGCAGCGCTCACAGCGGCCGCCAGGCACGTTGAAGCTGAAATACGACGAGTCCCAACCGTGCGCCTGGGCCTCGCGAGTTGAAGCGAACAGGTCGCGAATCGCGTCGTAGACCTTGATGTATGTCACCGGATTCGACCGCGGTGTGCGGCCGATCGGCGATTGATCCACCAACACTACGTCGTCGATGAACTGAGTGCCCTCGAGCTTTACGAATGAGCCGACCGGCCCGGTCCACTCGCCGCGCTGTTTCTTGATCCCCGCGTACAGGATGTCGTGAACAAGCGTTGACTTGCCCGAACCTGACACTCCGCTGATACACACCGTCATCCCAAGAGGGATGGTCACGTCGATGCTTTTCAGGTTGTGCTCGCTTGCGCCGCGAACGGTGAGCGCCCGGGTGCTGAGCAGCTTGCGAGTCTTGGGCGGTTTGATCTCGAGCTCACCGCGAAGGTACTTCCCGGTAAGCGAACTGCTGCTCTCGAGCAAAGCCTTCGGCGTTCCCGCGAAGACGATCTCGCCGCCCAGCTCGCCCGCGCCGGGTCCGATGTCGATGAGATGGTCGGCTTGCATCATCATCTCGGGCTCGTGCTCGACCACCAGCACCGTGTTTCCGATGTCGCGAAGGTTCTTCAGAATTCTGATCAGCCGTTCGTTGTCGCGTGGATGAAGCCCGATCGACGGCTCATCCAGAACGTACAGAGCGCCGACCAGGGAAGCGCCGAGGTTGGTCGCCAGTTGAATCCGTTGCGCTTCACCGCCCGAGAGAGTCGAAGCGAGGCGATCCAGCGTCAGGTATTGCAGACCTACGTCGATCAGAAACTTCAGCCGGCTGCGAATCTCGTGCAGGAGGCGCCCCGCGATTCCCATCGAAGCTTCGTCGAGTGTGATGCTGTCGAAGAAAGCAGCGGCATCCGAGGAAGTCATTGCGCAGATCTCGGGAAGCGTCTTGCCCGCGACACGAACCAGACGCGCTTCGAGCCGCAAACGCGCGCCTCCGCACGCCGGGCACAACGTGTAACCTCGGTACTTGGATAGAAACACTCGTACGTGCAGCTTGTACTTCTTGGTCTCGAGCCAATCAAAGAACCCCATCACGCCATCGAATCCGTTTCGGCCCTGGACGATCGTCTTCTGCTGTTCCCGGTTGAGCGCGCGGAACGGAACGTCGGTTGGAATTCGCGATTCCTTCGAGAACTTTATCAGTTCGCGCTGGGCCCATTCGTACTGAGGCTTGGTCCACGGCTCAATCGCGCCGCCCGCAAGACTCAGCTCGCGGTTGGGAATGACCAGCCCCAGGTCGAGACCGATCGTGTTTCCGAAGCCCTGGCACGTCGGGCACGCGCCAAACGGGTTGTTGAAGCTGAAGAGTTGCGGCTCTGGCGCGGCGTAACGAATCGCGCACGGTTTGCACTCGAAGCCTTCGGAGAACTTCAATCGAGTGCGCGCCTCGTCGGCGGTTTCGATGATCGCCTGACCGCGGCCTTCCTGGTAACAAATCTCGAGCGAGTCAACCAGCCGCGCTCTCACATCGGGCCGCGCGGCAAGGCGGTCGACCAGCACAAACGTCTCGTCGAAATTCTCCTCGGTGTAGCTGTCGGGCGTCTCGAGCTCGATGATGCGGCCATCCTTGTACAACCGAGTAAAGCCGCGTTGGAGCAAGCTCATCAAATGAGCCTTTATGCGGGTGTGCTGGCTCGTCTGACGGCCCGGGCGCTTCTTCTGTTTTGGGCTTCCGTTTGAGCTTGCCTCGATCTCTTCCAGTCCCGCCGATGCCGGAAACATCACGTAGAAGCGCGCGCCTTCGGGAAGCTCGAGAACCTCGTCGGCGACTGAGTCGGGAGTGTCGCGATGGACTTCATTGCCACAGTTGCTGCAGAAGGTTTTGCCAATCCGCGCGAACAGCAGCCGGAGGTAATCGTAGATTTCGGTTTGAGTCGCTACAGTCGAGCGCGGGTTGCGAGTCGCGTTCTTTTGGCGAATTGAGATTGCCGGGCAGATGCCTATCACTTCGTCGACGTCCGGTTTGTCCATTCGTTCGAGAAACTGGCGCGCATATGCGGACAAGCTTTCGACATAGCGACGTTGTCCTTCAGCGTACACGGTGTCGAAGGCAAGGCTCGATTTCCCCGAGCCGCTTACGCCGGTGACGACGGTGAGCTTGTCGATAGGTATATCGAAGCTGATGTTCTTGAGATTATGGACTCGCGCGCCACGAACGCTTATCACTTCTTCAGACATTAGACCTTGCTCGTTATTTGTCGTATGCGTCGCATGTGAGCTACAAGGCTCGCGTGCGAACCCTTGATAATAGCATCCGAAAGTTGGTGTGATCAATTCAGCGGGCGAGTTTGTTTGAAGATTCGTGGGACGGCAATCTTCGCGGAGGGCTCGCGCCGCTTCGAGCCGCGTGAAGTCGAATCACGTTGCGCGAGTCCGCTCTTTCCGACTAGACTCTTCGCGCTCAGCTTGAGCAAGAGCCAGAACAAGCCTCACATCGGCGAACCAATGCTCACTAACAAGGAGACTGTTCGCGTTTGATTCAAGGATAAACGATGCCCCTCGCCCTGATCGCGCTACTTCTTACCCCAACAACCGCGGCCCTTCTCGCCGTCTTGGCTTTGATCGTCGTAGTCGCCGTCTTCGTTTTCCTGTTTCTCGGCGCGCGCTCGCGTAAACGGGAAGACGAGGCTCGGGTTCGCGAAGAGCTCGCAGCCAGGGAGCGGGAATCCGAGTTCAGTTCCGCTGTCGATCATACGCCTTACTCCAAATCTGTCGCCGAAGCCGCGAAAGGTCTTGTCGCGGTTTTGCAGGATCACCTTTGGTTGCCGGTGCTGGCTGTCTACGCGGGACGAGAGCGTGATGCGAAACTCCTCAACACTCTTCAACCAGTGCCCGGCAGCACGCTGATCGGACCTACTTACAACGCGACTCTTCCGGCGGCGGTGGAGTCCTCGCTGGCAAAACTTTATTCACGTCCAGCGATGTCGCACCTGGACACCATTGTTCGCGCCGCCTACGGCACGTCTCAAGGTTCTCCCGGTGCCCCGGCTTCGCAGGGAAATGTTGAGCACGGAGTAGCGCCGGGCGAGTCCTCGATGGAAGCCGCCGTTGAAGCCGGACATCAAGTCGGCGGCGAGCCCTCCGAACATCGAGACGCCCCGGAAGAGAGCTTGACGATCCATTCAACTCAGCCCGCCCCCGGAACTGACGTTTGGATATTGCCGTGGCGCGGGCCGTTCGGTTGGACGGGGCTGATTGTAACCGGTACTCAAACGGGCGTGAATCTCGAGACGCTTGAAGGTTATCGTGCGCTCATTGGACGCTTGACCGACAGAGTTGCGGCGGCGCTCGAGATCGAGTCGGAAAGTGAAAAGCTTCTGACTCTGGACGAAAGCGTTTCGCGAATGGTCGAGTTCTCCAGCGCTCTGATTTCTTGTTTGGACGAACCAGCACCGTTGGTCGCAATAACCCGCGAGGTCGCGCGATTGGTTGGTGCGGATAGCGCGGCGCTTTGGCGCATGGAGCAAGGCTCGCCAATGATCCGAATGGCCGCCTCGCATGGCTTGCGGTCGGCCGAGTTCTTGCCGTTGCCTGTCGGTCAGGGTCTTTCCGGCACGGTCGCTGCCAGCGGCGAGGTGCTTGCGATCGAGAATGCTCCCGCGGATCCGCGGTGCATTTTTCCACGGGAAGCTCGCGAGAGCGGCATCGCCTCCTATCTTGGTGCGGCGGTCAAATCGAACGGGAATATCATCGCGGTTGTCGAAGCTCACAACGCCAATCCCCACGACTGGCAAGAAGATCAGCGTCGGTCGCTTGAGGCCGCCGCGGCCATAGTTGCTCAGATTGTTAAGACCACCGATGCGCGCGGAGACCGGCTGAAAGTCGAGAGCGCTTACCTGGGATTGTCCGAGGCACTTCAGCGACTGCGTTCTCGCGACGAAGTTCTGGAGGCGGCGGCGGAGGTGCTCGGGCATGCGCTCGGCGTCTCGCGAGCTGTGATCGTCGAGCTCGGAGAAGAGGGAACCGCCCAGCCGGTTAGACACGAGTATCGGCTGGAGTCTGTGAAATCCGCTTTGGGAGTCGTCTTCGCGCCCAGCCTGGCCGAACGGGTGACGACAGCAGGCGGCGAGCCCATCGCAATTGGCGATTCGCGTGAGCAGCCACTGGCCGGGCCGGAAGGTGTATCCGAGCTTCAAATTCTTTCGGAGCTTGCGGTTCCGGTCAGGATCGAAGCCGCAACCCGCGCGATCGTCTACCTGCACCAGTCGGATAGACTCAGGGATTGGCAAGCGGACGAAATAGAGTTCGCCGACAGAGTAGCGCGGCAATTGGGACTCTCGCTTTCTAACGTGCGCGCTCTTGAAGCCGCAAGCGCTGAGGCGCGTTCGGCTAAAGAAGACGCTCGCCGTGCGCGAGAGACGGCATCCGGAGCCGAGGCGCTTCAGAAGCAGGTCGATCAGCTCGAACGCGACTTCACTTCAGCGCGAAGCGCGGAGAACCAGACCCGAACGATGCTTGCTCATGCGTCGGGTCTCGAAGCCAAAGCGCGCGCTGACGCCGATGCCGCCCGTCGCGGAGAAACTGAAGCTCGGCACGACGCTGAGCGACTCGCCGCCGACTGTGTGCGCGCAAAGAATGCTTCGCAGCAGCTTCTCGAAATAAACCGGCTCAAGAGCGAGTTTATCGTAAACGCCGGCCGGGAGATCGACGCATCGCTCCAGTCCGTGTTGGGTTTGGCAGAAATGCTGGAACAAGGCTCGTACGGACAACTCGGTCCGGAACAACTCGAGGCGGTTCGCGGCATTTACAACTGGGGCCGCCGGGTCAAGAGCGACGTGGATTGGCTGATAGAATACGGTTCGGCTCGCTCTCGCAGGCTGGAACCCGCTAGCCAACCGACAAACGCGGAAACTCCCGAGTCGTGAAGCGTGATCAGTCGCCGCGAAACTGGCTTCACGCATCACGAATCACTCACATCCCTCCACTCTTCAATCACAATGATGTCCCGAAGTGAATGACATCGGTCACGCCCACGACGTCACTTTCTGCTTTCGGGGAATTGATTCAGCGGCGGCCGCCAAAACTGCCGCGAGTCTGAGGTGGCATCGCTCTTGCCCCATGTCGTTTGCCCCATATCTATCCCGTGAGGTTGCTTTGCGATGGTCCGCCGGGATTCGTCGAGTTTACAGTTCGCGATGAGCGCAAATGAACTCAGTGATTGAGGCTGTTCGAACCGTAGGTGAGCACCAAGCTCGATTCCAGTTCTTGAAAGCGTCGATGAAGGCTCCAAAACCAGAGGGTGAATCCGCAAGAATCCAGGCACTCGCCGGCTACGAGGACTTTAAGGCGGTCCAAACGGACCTGCTCGAAGAGCTCACTCAAGCCGCGGCGAGTGTGTGTGGGACGCCGATCGCGCTGTTGAGTCTTGTCGGCTCGCGGTGGGTGCGTCATAGAATCAGGGTCGGCGCCTCGTTGACTGAGAGCTTGCGAGAAGGGTCTTTCGCAGCGTGGGCGCTACTGGAGCCCGGCCTCTTCGTCGTGGGCGACGCATCGGCGGATGTACGGTTCAATGACTCTCCATCGGTCACCGGGACGAGCAGCATTCGCTTCTATGCGGGCGCGCCGCTTGTGTCGTCTGACGGTCAGGCGATTGGAGTGCTCGAGGTGATGGCGCAGGAGCCGCGCCAATTAGAGCCCGCCCAAGGGCGGGCGCTCGCAGCGCTCGCCCGGGCGGTTATGGCGCATCTCGAGCTCTGGCATAAGACCCGGGATCTCGAGCAGGTGGCGCGCGAGCGTGACCGAGCGTTGGAATCGCTAACCGCCAGCGAGGAGCGTTACGCGTTGGTTGTTCGCAGCGCAAACGACGGGCTCTGGGATTGGGACCTCGAAACTAACGAGATGCACTTCTGTCCTCGATGGAAGGCGATGCTTGGTTACGAGAATGACGAGATAAGCGGCCGGCCGGACGAGTGGTTTTCGCGAGTCCACCCCGACGACATCGAAGGGGTCCAAGCCGAGATGACTTCCCATCTGATGGGATTGAGCCCCCATTTTCAGAAAGAACATCGGGTGCGTGACCGCGAGGGCGTCTATCGGTGGATGCTCAGTCGCGGACTCGCCGTCTGGGACTCGACCCGGCACGTGTACCGGATGTCGGGTTCGGTTACCGATGTGACCGACCAAAAGGAAACCGAGAAAAAACTCCTCCACAACGCGTTTCACGACGTGCTGACCGGCTTGCCCAACAGAGCTCTTTTCATGGACAGGCTCAATCGCTCGGTGAACGGCGCGAGAGACCGGGAAGACTATTTGTTTGCGGTTCTGTTTCTGGATGTGGATCGCTTCAAGGTCGTGAACGACAGTCTGGGGCATCAGATCGGAGACCAGCTTTTGATCGCGATGGCGCGAAGGCTTGAAGGCTGTCTGCGACCCGGCGACATGGTAGCCCGGCTCGGCGGCGACGAGTTCGCGATCATAGTGGATCACATCAAACACGTCGGCGATGCCACTCAAGCGGCAGAGCGGATTCAAGAGGAGCTGGGGACACCGTTCACCCTCAGCGGGCACGAAGTCTTTGCTGCTGCGAGCATCGGTATCGCCATGAACCTGACCCCCGGCGAATTACCGGAGGACATTCTTCGCAATGCGGACACTGCCATGTACCGGGCGAAGGATCGAGGGCGAGCCTGCTACGAGCTGTTTGAGAAAGGCATGCACGCGCGCGCCGTGGCGCTGATGCAGCTTGAAACAGACTTGAGACGCGCACTCAGCAGAGACGAGTTTCGGCTTCACTATCAACCGATCATATCGCTCGAGACGTGGCGGATAACCGGCTTCGAAGCGTTGCTTCGCTGGCAACACCCGGAGCACGGAATCATTTCACCGCTTACGTTTATTCCGCTTGCCGAAGAAACCGGGTTGATCATTCCGATCGGGCAGTGGGTCTTGCGAGAGGCCTGTCGGCAGGCGCGCATCTGGCAGATTCAGTTCCCGTCCGACCCGCCCCTAAGCATAAGCGTCAATCTTTCAGGCAAGCAGTTTCTGCAAGTTGATCTGATCGAGCGAATCGAAGAGATACTGGTCGAGACCGGGCTTCAAGCAAGCAGCCTCGAAATCGAGATCACCGAAAGCGCGATCATCGAGAACATCGACTCGGCCACGCTGATGTTGAGGCAGCTCAAGGCGCTCGGGATTCGCCTGTCGCTGGACGACTTTGGCACCGGCTACTCTTCGCTGAGCTATCTCCATCGCTTCCCGATCGACACGATCAAGATCGACCGCTCGTTTGTCTCGCGTATGAACTCGCCGAAGAACTCGGAGATCGTGCGGACGATCGTCACACTTGCAGGGAATCTGGGGCTGAGCGTGAT
>Ga0193755_1000177_pt1 | contig 17930 bp, 17 predicted proteins | sample H1a2metaG_FD_144921 | JGI IMG/M metagenome (GOLD analysis project Ga0193755, IMG submission 144921) | Soil microbial communities from a riparian zone of the East river system, Colorado, United States - H1a2 | ecosystem: Environmental > Terrestrial > Soil > Riparian zone | place: USA: East River...
CGCGTGGCCTTTTCGCCCAGGCCGGCGAGCTCGCCTGGTCCCTGCCCCACGTCGGCGGCGAAACACAAAACCCTGGCGCCATATTTCTCCCGCAGCCAGGGAACAATCGCCGACGTGTCGAGCCCACCCGAATATGCGAGTACCACCAACGGCCCCATGGCGCGCTCCCTGTCGATTTATGCAGAAGGATGCATAAACATACAACCGCAGGGTGGCCTGTCAACGCCCGACCGGCGTCTAGCGTACTCCCGCCGTTTGGCCGATTCTTCAAGGCCTCCATGGCGCTCACGGCGCGCGCGGCGGCGTACGCGGTCGAGGCCATGAAACGCAACGAGCTCTAGGGAATCGGGGCTCCGGACTCGGGACTTGGGAGGACCTACACGATGATGGAGCGGCGTGACTTCGTTCGGACACTGAGTGCCGCGGCGCTGGGGCCGATGTTGCTACCCCGAACCCCGAGCCCCTATCCCCGAGCCCCTCTCCGCAAGCTCGACCGCATCGGGCTGCAGCTGTACACGGTGCGCCATCAGATGGAGAAGGATTTCGAGGGCACGATCGCGCGCGTCGCCGCGACCGGCTATCAAGAGGTCGAGTTCGCGGGCTACTTCGGCAGGAGCCCGCGCGACGTGCGGGCCCTGCTGGACCATCACGGGCTCTCGGCACCCTCGTCGCATGTGTCGCTCGCGCCGGAGCAGTGGCGTGCCGCGCTCGACGCCGCCCCGGTCGTCGGCCATCACTACCTCGTGATCGCGTGGATTCCCCCGGAACAGCGGCGCACGCTCGACGACTACAAACGCGCGGCGGAACGCCTCAACCGCGCCGCGACCGAAGCCAAGGCGGCGGGGCTCGAGTTCGCCTACCACAACCACGACTTCGAGTTCGCGCCGCTCGACGGCAAGCTGCCATACGACGTGCTGCTCGCCGAGACCGATCCCAAGCTGGTCCAGCTGGAGATGGACTTGTACTGGATCGTGAAAGGCGGGCAGGATCCCCTGGCGTACTTCGCGCGCTGGCCCGGACGGTTCCCGATGGTCCACGTGAAGGACTCGGCCGGCCCACCCGACCACCGCATGGTGGAGGTTGGTGCCGGGAAGATCGACTTCAAAAAAATCTTCGCGCAGCGCGACCAGGCGGGAATCCGGCACTTCTTCGTCGAGCACGACGACGCGGCCGATCCGTTCGCATCCATCCGTGCGAGCTGTGAGTACCTGAAGCGCCTCGAGTTTTGATGGACCGGCGAGCAGCGGTCGCGGCGTTGGGGGCCGCCGCTTTCGGCACTGCCCTTAAGAGCAGTGTATCGCCGGGCTCACGCTCAAGCGTGGGAAGACTCAAGCAGTCCGTTTCCCGCTGGCCCTATCGACAGATCCCCCTGCCCGAGTTCGCCCGCGCGGCGGCTGGCATGGGGCTCGCGGCGATCGATCTGCTGGGCCCCGAGGACTGGGACCCCGTGCGCGAGGCAGGCCTCGTGTGCTCCATGGGCTATCCCACCGCGCGCAGCGACTTCATTGCGACGGGCTTCAACGATCGCGCAAACCACCGGATGCTGTTGCGGGAGCTGGAGGAGACCCTTCCCCTCGCGGCGCGCCACGGCGTCCCGAATGTGATCGCGATGTTCGGCAACCGTCGCGGCAAGAGCGACGGCGAGGCGATCGACACCTGTGTGGCGGGGCTCAACGCGATCAAGCCGCAGGCGGAAGCGCAGCGCGTCACGATCTGCCTCGAGCTCCTGAACAGCAAGGTGGATCACGCGGACTATCAGGGCGACCGCACGGCCTTCGGGGTCGCCGTGGTCAAAGCAGTGGGCTCGCCGCGCGTCAGGCTACTGTACGACATCTATCACATGCAGATCATGGAAGGCGACATCATCCGCACCATCCGCGAAAACCGTGAGTGGATTGCCCACTTCCACACCGGTGGCGTGCCCGGCCGCCACGAGCTGGACGGCACGCAGGAGCTGAACTGGCGCGCGGTCGCCTCGGCCATCGCCGACACCGGCTTCATGGGGTTCGTGGCGCACGAGTTCGTCCCGACCCGCGATCCGCTCACCTCGCTGCGAGAAGCGGTGGCCGTGTGCAACGTCTAACGAAGCAGGGGAAGCTGTACGACGTGTGCATCGTCGGCTCGGGGGCCGGCGGCGGGATGGCGGCCTACGCGCTCACCAAGGCCGGCGCCGACGTGGTGGTGCTCGAGGCCGGTGAGCCCTGGGACAACGCGAAAGACTCGGCTATGTTGACGTGGCCGTACGAGTCGCCGCGCCGCGGGAGATCCACGAAGGAGCGACCGTTCGGCGAGTTCGACGCCTGCATCGGCGGGTGGGAAATCCCCGGCGAGCCGTACACGCGGGCGCCGGGCACCGAGTTCGCCTGGTGGCGCGCCCGCATGGTGGGCGGCCGGACCAACCACTGGGGCCGCATTTCCCTCCGCTTCGGGCCGTATGACTTCAAACGCAAGAGCCGGGATGGTCTCGGCGATGATTGGCCGATTTCCTACGACGACGTCGCGCCGTACTACGACCAGATAGACCGGCTCATCGGAGTCTTCGGCAGCAAGGAGAGCCTTCCGAACGAGCCCAACGGGGTGTTCCTACCGCCGCCACTCCCCCGCTGCCACGAGCTGCTCGTCAAGCAGGCGGCCGACCGCCTGCACGTCACGTGCATCCCGGCGCGCCTCTCGATCCTCACGCGGCCGCTGAACGGACGGGCGGCGTGCCACTACTGCGGCCAATGCAACCGCGGCTGCAAGGTCAACGCGAACTTCACCGCCACCAACGTGCTGATTGCGCCCGCCCTCGCCACGGGGAAGCTGCCCCTCCTCACGAACGCGATGGCGCGCGAGGTGCTCGTGGATGCGAGCGGCCGCGCGACGGGCGTCGCGTACATCGACAAGACGACGGGGACGGACCGGCGCGTGCGGGCCAAAGTGGTGGTCCTGGCCGCGAGCGCCCTGGAGACCGCCCGCCTGCTGCTCAACTCCACGTCATCCCGCTTCCCGAACGGCCTGGCGAACTCGAGCGGCACCGTCGGCAAGTACATCACCGATACCACCGGGACGGACGTCGGCGGGTTCATCCCGAAGATGATGGACCACGTGCCGCACAATCACGACGGCGTGGGGGGCATGCATCTCTACATGCCGTGGTGGCTCAACAACGCAAAGCTCGACTTCCCGCGCGGCTACCACATCGAGGTCTGGGGCGGCACCCAGGTGCCGTCCTACGGCTTCATGGGCGGGATTCACCGCTACCCCTCCGGCGGGGGGCACGGCAAGCAGCTCAAGGACGACTACCGCCGCTACTACGGCGCCACGATCGGCTTCTCGGGCCGCGGCGAGATGATCCCGAACGACGACACCTACTGCGAGATCGACTCCCGCACCGTGGACCGGTGGGGCATCCCCGTCCTGCGGTTCCACTGGAAGTGGACGGATCACGAATACAAGCAAGTGAAACACATGCAGGAGACGTTCCGGGCGCTCATCGCCGAGATGGGGGGTCAGGTGTTCTCGCCAATGCCGACCGCCGAACAGGGGTACGGGATCGCCGACGGCGGCGTGATCATCCACGAGCTGGGCGGGGCGCGTATGGGAGACGACCCGAAGACTTCGGTGACGAACCGGTGGTGCCAGGCGCACGACTGTAAGAACCTGTTCGTGGCCGACGGCGGGCCCTTCGTGTCGCAGGCGGATAAGAATCCGACGTGGACCATCCTCGCGTTGTCGATGCGGACGAGTGACTACATCGCGGATCAGATGAAGCGGGGGGCGCTCTGAGGGATTTCACGCAGCGCCTTTCGACCGCATTAGCCGAGCGCTATCGGATCGAGCGCGAGATCGGAGAAGGTGGCATGGCGGTGGTGTATCTGGCGCGCGACGTGAAACACGACCGCGAGGTGGGCCTGAAGGTGCTCCGGCCGGAGCTGATGGCTGTCCTCGGCGCCGAGCGCTTCCTGAACGAGATCAGCGTCACGGCTCACCTCCAGCACCCCCACATTCTGACGCTGTACGACTCGGGGGAAGCCGAAGGCCTGGTGTTCTACGTGATGCCCTACGTCGAGGGCGAGTCGTTGCGCGACAAACTCACCCGGGAGAAACAGCTCGGCATCGACGAGGCCATCGAGATCACCAAGGGCGTGGCGAGCGCGCTCGACTACGCGCACCGCCACGGCGTGATTCATCGCGACATCAAGCCGGAGAACATCCTGCTCCACGATGGGCAGCCGCTCGTGGCCGACTTCGGTATCGCGCTCGCCGTGAGCGCCGCGGGGGGCAGCCGGCTCACGGAGACGGGGCTCTCCGTCGGGACGCCGCAATACATGAGCCCCGAGCAGGCGATGGGCGACCGCACGCTCGACGCCCGCAGCGACGTGTACTCGCTGGCAGCGGTGCTGTACGAAATGCTCGCCGGGGAGCCGCCGTACACCGGCCCGACCGCACAGGCGATCGTCGCGAAGGTCATTACGGAGAAGCCGGTTCCCGTGACGATGCATCGCGACACCGTGTCGCCGCACGTGGCGGCGGCGTTGCACAAGGCTCTGGCCAGGCTGCCCGCCGATCGATTCGCCGGCGCCGCGCAATTCTCCGAGGCGCTGCTGCGCCCCGGCGGGGTCCCGCTCAACCTCACGGGCGCCGGTGACCTCGCCGCGCCCGGAGCGCCACGCCGCGACCGGCGCATCGCTGTGCTCGCCGCTGCGCTCGTCGCGGCGACGGCCCTGGCCGTCTGGGGCTTGCTGCGGCCTCAGCCGCCGCCGCAGGTGGCTCGCTTCGCCCTCACCACTCCCGAAGGACAGGAGATTGTCGACCAGTACGGAACCTCCATTGCGCTGTCGCCGGACGGCAGCCGCCTGGTGTACGTCGGGCCGGGCGAGGGTGGGCCGCAGCTGTGGTTGCGACCACTCGACCAGGTGAGGGGTAACCCTCTTCCGGGCACGCAGCGCGCGATCTCGCCAGCGTTCTCCCGCGACGGCCAGTCCGTCGGCTTCATGGTCGGCCCGTTTGGCGCCGCGCAGGTCAAGGTCGTGTCGGTCGGCGGGGGCCCGCCCGTAACGCTCGCCGATTCAGCCCAAGGCGTGTCGTGGGGACCGGACGCGTGGCTGTATTACACACGTGGGAGCCAACTCTGGCGCGTCCGTTCCAGCGGCGGCCCAGCCGAGCGAATCACGACATTGGACACCGCCCGCAAGGAGCTGATGCTGTTGCGTTACCCGCAGCCCTTGCCGAACGGCAAAGGCGTGGTCCTCACGGTCTGGCATGGCACCCTCTCCAACGCGGAAATCGCGGTGGTGGACGTCCGCAGCGGGAAGCGCACCACGCTGGCACGTGGCACGTCCGCCCGCTACGCGAGCTCCGGCCACCTCGTCTATACGCGGGCTGACGGCGTCTTGGTCGCCGTACCCTTCGACCAATCACGCCTTGCCTTGACGGGTCCAGAAACCCCGCTGCTCGAGGGGATCTTGGTGAAGCCCGGTGGCGCGGCCCAGTTCACGCTGTCCGACAACGGAACCCTGCTCTACCTCCCGGGGGCAGCACAGAAGAGAGAACTCGTGTGGGTGGAGCGCGACGGCTCGGAGCGTCCCGTCGAGTCCGCGGGGCGGCGCGGCTTCGAGGCGGTCGCGGTCTCGCCCGACGGCGCCCGGCTGGCGGTGAGCTTCCGCGCCGAAGCTGGCACGACAACCGATGTCTGGATCCACGACCTGCGTCAGGGAACCCTCTCCCGTCTCACATTCGAGGGCACCGTCAACGATCGTCCGACGTGGACGCCGGACGGCCGGCGCGTGACCTTCATGTCCGATCGGGCGGGAAGGCCCGCTCTCTACACGGCGCCGTGGGATGGGAGCGGCCCGGCGGAGCCGCTGGTCGCGTCCCAAGGGCTGATTCAAGAAGCTGAGTGGTCGCGGGACGGCCGCGTGCTGGTCTACCGCGAGGGCCCCGGCAGGACCGGCCGCGACATCTATTTTCTGCGACCGGGTGTGGACAGCGCGCCCCACCCGTTCCTCGTCACCGCGTTTGACGAGTCAACCCCCGCCCTGGCGCCCGACGGCCGCTGGTTAGCCTACGTGTCGGACGAATCGGGACGCGACGAAGTCTACGTGCGCCCATTCCCGGGCGGCGGTGGTCGCTGGCAGATCTCGACGGAGGGTGGAACCGAGCCGTTGTGGGCGTCCAACGGACGGGAGATCTACTATCGCAGCGCGGCGGACGAGCTGACAGCGGCAAGCGTCGGGACCGTACCCACCTTCTCCGTGGGGGCACGACGCCGACTGTTCGCGACGACCGCGTACGTCGGCAATCCAGACTTTCGCACCTACCACGTGTCGCCGGACGGGCGGCGATTCCTGTTCATGAAGCGGTTGAGCGGTGCGCGTGAGCTAGTGGTCGTGCTGAACTGGTTCCAGGAGCTGAAACGGCGAACGTCAGGAGGCGGCACATGAAGCGCAGGGACGCGGTGCGTGTCTTGGCGGTGGCCCCCCTGGCCGCGGCGTTCCGGTGGACCCCGGAATCGGTACTCGAGGCATCGGCCCGGGCGCAGGAGGCCCTCGCCCGCGGCACGCCCTACGAGCCGAAGCAGTTCACGCCCCACGAGTGGGACACGGTGCGCGTGCTCGTGGACCTGATCATTCCCAAGGATGAGCGCTCGGGCGGCGCCACCGAGGCCGGCGTGCCGGAATTCATCGACTTCATGCTCGGCGACGATCCGGATCTGCAGACCCCCGTACGCGGGGGACTGGCCTGGCTCGATCACGAGTGCGACGACCGCTACGGCAAGACCTTCGTCGGCTGCACGGCGGCGGAGCGCAGCGGCGTGCTGGACGCGGTCGCGTGGCCGGCCAAGGCGAAGCCCGAGCACGCCGCGGGCGTGGCGTTCTTCAACCAGTTCCGCGACCTCACCGCGTCGGGGTTCTTTTCCAGTCGCATCGGCGTGCAGGCCCTGCGGTACATCGGGAACACCTTCGTCTCCGAGTGGAAAGGCTGTCCCCCGGAGGCGCTCGCTAAGCTGGGCGTGACGTACTAATGGCACGCGGGAAGCAGGAGGGGCGGACGAGTATGACTGGGAAACGACTCGGCGTCGGATTCGTCGGAAGCGGGTTCAACGCGCGGTTCCATCTGCTCGCGTTCCAGAGCGTGCGAGATGCGGACGTGCTGGGTGTGTGGAGCCCGAACCACAAGCACGCTCAGGACATGGCGACCGTGGCGCGGAAGCTCGACGTGGGGGAGGCGAAGCCGTACCGCTCCCTGGGCGAGATGGTGGCCGACCCCGCGATCGATGCGCTGTGGGTGTGCGGCCCGAACTTCGCGCGCATCGAGAACTTCGAGGAGATCACGGACGCGGTCGCGCGCGGGAAGGGAGAGCTCCGCGGGATCGCGTGCGAGAAGCCGTTGGGTCGCAACGTCGCGGAAGCGAAGCGGGTCCTCGAGCTCACGAAGAAGGCCGGGATCGCCCACGGCTATCTCGAGAACCAGGCGTTCGCGCCCGCCGTGGCACAGGGCCGCGCCATCATCTGGGCGCGCGGCGCCGCACTCACCGGCCGCCCCTATCTGGCCAGGGCCGCGGAGGAGCACAGCGGACCCCACATGCCCTGGTTCTGGCAGGGCAAGCTGCAGGGCGGCGGAGTCCTCAACGACATGATGTGTCACTCCTCACTGGTGGTGCGGCACCTGCTGACGCCGCCCGACGCGCCGCTCGGATCCGTGCGCCCGGCCCGCGTGACGGGGCACATCGCGAGCCTCAAGTGGTCCCGTCCCGCGTACGCGAAAAAATTGCAGCAGCAGATGGGCAAGGACGTGGACTACACCAAGGCCCCGTCGGAGGACTTCGCGAGCGTCGTGATCGAGTTCGAGACCGACGACGGCGCCACCGTGATCGGGGAGGCGACCACGTCCTGGAGCTTCGTGGGCGCCGGGCTGCGGCTCTCCGCCGAGCTGCTCGGCCCCGAATACTCGATGTCGTGGAATACGCTCGACAGCGGGCTCAAGCTCTTCTTCAGCCGCGAGGTGAAGGGCAAAACGGGCGAGGACCTGGTCGAGAAGCAGAACGCCGAGATGGGGCTCATGCCCGTAGTGACGAGCGAGTCGGCGACCTACGGGTACGATGCGGAAGACCGGCACTTCGTGCGCGTGTTCCTCGGTCGGGAGACGCCGCAGCTGACGTTCGACGACGGCCTGGAGGTCGTGAAGATGCTGATGACGGCTTACATGAGCGCCGAGCAGGGGAAGACGCTCGACTTTCCGCCGGCGGGCATCGAGCGGTTCGTGCCGGCGGTGGCGAAGGGAACCTGGAAACCTTGATTCTCGCACTCGGACTTCTGATCGCGGCTCCGATGAGCGCCCAACAATGGCCTGTCCATTCCATGGACCGCCCCCGGCCTCCCGTGGTCGATCCCGGCCCGGAGCGGCCACCGGTGGCGCCGCCCTCCGATGCCGTCGTGCTGTTCGACGGCAAGGATCTCTCGCAATGGCGGTCGCAGGACGGCACACCCGCCAAATGGGTAGTACGTGACGGGTACGTGGAAGTCACCGCCGGCGCCGGCCCGATCATCACGCGCCGCGTCTTCGGGGACGTGCAGCTCCATATCGAATGGGCCACGCCCACGCCACCCAAGGGTGAGGGTCAGGATCGTGGCAACAGCGGCGTGTTCCTGATGAGCCACTACGAGATCCAAGTGCTGGATTCATACCGCAACGAGACCTACGCCGACGGCCAGGCCGGGGCCGTGTACGGACAGACGCCGCCGCTCGTGAACGCCAGCCGACCGCCCGGCCAATGGCAGACCTACGACATCATCTTCCACCGTCCCCGGTTCGCGTCCGATGGTACGGTGCGCGACTCGGCGCGAGTCACGGTGCTGCACAACGCCGTGCTGGTGCAGGACAATACGATCATCACCGGCTGGACGGTGCACGCAGCGCGCGCGCACTACGAGCCGCACCCGGACCAGCTTCCGCTGTTCCTGCAGGACCACGGTCACCCGACCCGTTACCGGGACATCTGGGTCAGAGAGCTGAAGGAGTAAGCATGCTGTCGATGCTCGCGGCGCTGGGGCTGGCTCTCGCGGCCGACTCCACGCCGGCGATCGTGCCGCGCCCCGCGCGCATGACCGTGCAGCCGGGCGCCTTCACGTTGCGGGCCGGCACGGTGATCGTGACCGATCCCGCCCTGCGAGGACTGGGCGAGCTGCTGGGCGACTACCTCTTTCCCGCCACCGGTCTGCGGCTCGCCGTGCGCACCGCCGCGCCCGCCGGGACGCAAGCGATCTCCATCCGCCTCGACTCGTCCCTCGCCCGCCTCGGCGACGAGGGCTATCGGCTCGACGCCAGCCCATCTCACGTAGCGATTCGTGCCTATCGGGCCGCGGGGGCGTTCTACGGCATCGAGACGCTCCGCCAGCTCCTCCCGCCCGCGGTCTTCCGGCAGGCCAAGGTGGGTGGCATGGCGTGGCGAATCCCCGCCGTCGCGATCGAGGACGTGCCGCGGTTCACCTGGCGCGGCGTCCACCTGGACGTGGCGCGTCACTTCATGCCGAAAGAGTTCGTGAAGAAGTACATCGACCTCGCGGCGCTCCATAAGCTCAACCGCTTTCACTGGCATCTGACGGACGACCAGGGGTGGCGCCTCGAGATCAAGCAGTACCCGCGGCTCACCCAGGTGGGTGCGTGGCGCCGTGAGACGATCATCGGCCGAAAGGACCAGGACTCGACCACGTGGCGCTTCGACGGCCAGCCCCACGGTGGCTTCTACACGCAGGACGACGTCCGCGAGATCGTCGCCTACGCTCGCGCGCGCTTCGTGACGATCGTGCCGGAGATCGAGATGCCCGGCCATTCCCAGGCCGCCATCGCGGCGTATCCCGAGCTCGGCAACCGCGGCGACACGCTTCCCGTGTGGACCGCGTGGGGTGTCGACAGGAACATCCTCAATCCCGGAGACGCGACGATCCAGTTCGAGCAGAACGTTCTCACCGAGGTGATGGGGCTGTTTCCGAGTCCCTGGATCCACACCGGTGGTGACGAAGCACCTAAGGAGCAATGGAAGGCGAGCCCATTGGCGCAGGCGCGGATTCGCGAGCTCGGCTTGAGGGACGAAGAGGCGCTGCAGGGCTACTTCACGCGCCGGATGGACGAGTTCCTGACCTCGCACGGTCGCCGGCTGGTTGGTTGGGACGAGATCCTCGAAGGCGGATTGGCGCCCAACGCCGTCGTCATGTCCTGGCGCGGCGTGGACGGCGGCATCGCAGCAGCCCGGGCCGGGCACGACGTGGTGATGGCGCCCGGGTCGCATACCTACTTCGATCATTATCAGTCGGCCGACACCGCCGCCGAGCCGCTCGCGATCGGGGGCTTCCTGCCGCTCGACACGGTGTACGCGTTCGAGCCCGTGCCGCCCGCGCTGACCGTGGGTGAGGCGCGCTACGTGCTCGGCGCTCAGGGACAGCTGTGGACCGAATACATTCCCGATCCAAAGCGAGCGGAGTACATGGTGTTCCCCAGGCTGTGCGCCCTCGCCGAGGTACTGTGGACGCCGCGGGCGCAGCGGGACTACGTAGATTTCACTCGACGGCTCGCCACGCACCTCGAGCGCCTGGCAGTGTTGGACGTGAACTATCGGCCGATCACGAATTGAGAGGAAGGATCTCACATGTCGCGTCTGTCGCTCGCCCTCACTCTACCACTGGTCGCCGCGCTCGCCGCACCAGTCGCGCTGGCGCAAGAGCCGGCGCCTCTCGAGGTCGGCGCAACCGCGCCCGACTTCACGCTCCCGGGCGCGACCCGGTACGGCGTGCTCAAAGCCCCCGTCCACTTGAGCGATTTCAAGGGGAAGACGGTGGTCCTCGCCTTCTTCTACAAGGCGCGAACCAAGGGCTGAACGATCCAAATGCATGCGTACCGTGATCAGTACGCACAGCTGTTTCACGACGGCCGCAACGTGGTCCTGATTGGGATCAGCACGGACCCGGTCGAAGCGCTCGCGTCGTGGTCCAAGGACGACGAGTTCCCGTTCCTGTTCGCGAGCGACTCGGGTGGCGTCATCGGTAAGACATACGGCGCCCACAACCCCAAGTTCGGGCTCGACAACCGCAACCTCTTCGTGGTGGGTCCGGACGGCAAAGTCGCGTACAAGACGGCGCCGTTCCGGGAAATCGATCCGCAGGCCTACAAAGACCTGGCTGTGGCGATCGATCGGATTACCCCCAAACCAGCCGAGGGGGAGTAGACGGGCTAGTGCCCGACGACTTGCTCGAGCGCCGTCGCGACGTCCTGCTCCGCGCCGGCGCCGGTGTAGGTGACCTTGCCGGCCTTGTCCAGCACGACGATGTACGACGTCGTGGGCGCCTGATACGCGCGCACCGCGGCGCCGGCGGCGTCGAACAGCACCGGAAACGGCAGGGGGTGTTCCTCCAGGTGGCGCCGGATCGACCTCGGCGTCTGATTCACGCCGACGCCGATCGCTACGAATCGTACGGTGCCGCCGAAGCGAGCGTGCGCCGCCTTGAGCGTGGGCTCGAGTGCCTTGCAGAGCGGGCACCACGTGGCCCAGAACTCCAGCAGGACAGGCTGCTTACCGACGTATGCGCCTAAGTCCACGGGCTTACCGTCCAGATCCTCGAGCGCGACCGCGGGGGCCCTGGTGCCGATGGGCAGACCAATGTCCTGCGCCCCGAGCACGGGCGGCACCGCGAGCGCCAGTGCCAGCGCCCAGCCGTATCGGATCACAGCACCTTTCCCATCTGAATGAAGTAGTACTCCGCCATGCCGAGCAACACCACCCCGGAGAGCTTCTTTACCCACACCATCCAGCTGCCGGCCCGGGGAAGCGCAGTGACGCTTCCAGAGAATAGCCCGACGACCACGAGCAGCGCCGTCATGCCGAGCGAAAACACAAACAGGTACACGAAGCCTAATACCCCACTCCGCGTGGTCGCGACCCAGGTGAGCACTGCCGCGAACGCGGGAGCACCGCACGGTGCGGCGACGATCCCTGAGGTGGCCCCCAGCAGGAAGACCGCCGGGTACGATCCACCGCCCAGACCCGCCACCCAGCGCATCAGACGCTGCGGCGCCGTGATCGGGATGACGTCCAGCATGGCAAGCGCGAACACGAGCAGCAGGTTCCCGATCGCGAATCGCGCCCAAGGGCTGGCGCTCACGGTCCCAAACAGCGAACCCGAGAGCCCGGCGATGAGACCGAGGATGGCGTAGAACAGCGCGAGGCCCGTGACGTAGGCGAGTGTGAGCCGGGCGGAGCGGGCGCGCGACGGCTGCCCGGCCGTGGTCCCGGACAGGATGCCTGCCGTAATGGGGATCATCGGGTAGATGCACGGCGTCAGGCTCGTGACGAGTCCGGCGCCGAACAGCGTGACGAGGGCGATCAGAGGGTGATGACTGAGGGTCGCGGCCAGCCCATCGACCATGCCCTTATAACACCCACCCCGACCGATAGGTCGGCCGGACGTATTCCTCGGGGACTCGGACGTTCGTCACCTGCCCCGTCTCAGGGTTGATCTCGAGGACCCTGCCCAAGCGCACCGCGAGACAGCCGAGCAGCACCATGGACGTCAGGCCCCCGGCGTGACCGTCGAACGTGGAGCCGGCCGACGCGCCGCCTTTACACGCGGCGATCCACTCCGCGTAGACACCCGGCGAGCGCGGGTATTTCTGGGCCGGCGGGTGGGCGGTGAGGTCGGCCTGTTTCGCCGGGTCGAGCACCTTGGGGTCGTCGCCGTACGTGCCGGCGACGAGCTTGCCGTCGGTACCGATCCACAGCTGGCCGCCGCCCCGGTCGAACGGCCAGGGCGCGTCGTCGGCCACCTCGGGCGGGCGCGCGGGGTACAGGCTGCCGTCGTGCCACACCACCCGCACCTCGGGGCGCGTCCCCTTGGCGCGGAACGTGTAGGTAATCCGCGAGCCGGCCGGCGCCGTTTCCTTGAAGAGTGGCGTCGACTCGGGCTCGATGCGCGTGGGAAGCCCGAGATCGAGCGCCCAATAGGCGGCGTCCATGATGTGGCATGCCATGTCACCGAGCGCGCCCGTGCCGAAGTCCCAAAACCCGCGCCATTTGAACGGTACGTACGCGGGGTGATACGGCCGCTCCGGCGCCGGACCGAGCCACAGGTTCCAGTCGAGCGTCGCCGGCACGTAGTACTCCTCGAGCGGCCGATCGATGGCCTGCGGCCAGATCGGCCGGTTGGTCCAGAAGTGCACCTCGCGCACCGTGCCGACCGCGCCCGCTTCCATCCACTCGCGGATCAGGCGCGTTCCCTCGCGCGCATGGCCCTGATTCCCCATCTGGGTCATGAGCTTGGGGTGGGCGCGGGCGTACTCCCCCAACAGCCGCACCTCCCCCATGGTCCGCGCGAGCGGCTTCTGGATGTAGGTGTGCTTGCCCGCTCTCATGGCGAGCAGGCCCGCGGCGGTGTGCGAGTGATCGGGCGTGGAAACCGTGACCACGTCGATGCTCTTCGCCTCCCTGTCGAGCATCTCGCGGTAATCCCGGTAGCGCTTCGCCTTGGGGTAGCTCTGAAAGGCATCCTCCGCGGCCTTCCCGTCGACGTCGCACAGCGCGTAGATGCTCTCGCCCTCCATGCCCTTCACGTCCGTGCGGCCCATGCCGCCCACGCCGATGCAGGCGACGTTGAGCTTGTCGCTCGGAGGGCGGTAGCCGCGCCCCAGGACGTGGCGCGGTACGATGGTGAACGCCGCGGCCGCGGCGACGCTGCCCACGAACTGGCGTCTCGGTATCGTCGTCATGATACCTGCCCCGGCGCCCGAGCGGCTCCGGGGGTCGTCACGGGCGGCCGGAACAGCGCCGCGAACAAGACCAGGACTACGGCGGCAAACCCGGCGGGTAGCACCCAGAAGCTGGGCCAACGCTCGAGCGTCAATCCGGCCGCGCCACCGAGCAGCCGGTTGTACACGTTGCCGGCCACCTGCGCGCCGATGAGCATACCGATGCCGTAGGTGACCAGCACGAGGAAGCCCTGCGCCTGGCCGCGCACCGCGGGTGTGGATTTCTTGTCCACGTAGATCTGACCGGTCACGAAGAAGAAGTCGTAGCAGACACCGTGGAGCAGGATACCGATGATGATGAGCCAGAACACCGCACCGGGCGCCGCGATTGCAAACAGGGCGTAGCGCAGTACCCAGGCAGCCATGCCGGCCATCAGCATCCGCTTCACACCGAGCCGCGCGAAGAAGAGCGGCATGAGCAGCATGAAGATGACCTCGGACATCTGGCCCAGCGATTGCGTCGCCGCGATTTTCTTGATGCCCGCATCGCCCAGGAAGATCTGGGTGAAGTTGTAATAGGCCGCCAGCGGGATGCACAGCAGCAGCGAGGCGGCGATGAAGACATAGAAGGCGCGGTCGCCGAGCTGCGCCAGCGCGTCGAGGCCGACGATGCTACGCAGCGAGACGCGCTGCCCCGCGCCCGGTGGAGGGGTATGGGGGAGCGTGAAGCTGTAGAGGCCGAGCAGCACGCTGGCCGTGGCGGTCGTGTAGATCGGTAGCGCCGTCTGTTCCGGGACAGCCGCTACCAGCTTGCCCAGCACGAGGCTGATGAACAACCCGGCCACGATCCAGCCCAGGGTGCCGAACACCCGGATCAGAGGAAACTGTTTCTCCTGCGACTGAATGTGGTGAAACGCCAGACTGTTCGCGAGGCCGAGCGTCGGCATGTAGCACAGGTTGTAGAACAGCAGGAGCAGGATGAACACCGCGGGCGCGCCCGTCGCCCCGGGCACGGTGAACATCACCACGCCACCCAGCAGATGGAGCACACCCAGCACCTTCTCGGTCGCGAAGTAGCGGTCGGCGACGAGCCCCAGGAAGAACGGCGCGACGATAGCCGCAATCGGGTTCACCGTATAGGGCCAGTGCGTCAGTGTCTCCATCCCATGGTGGGTCATGTACACCGCGATCGTCGTGTACCAGGCGCCCCAGACGAAGAACTGTAGGAACATCATCGTCGACAGCCTGGCGCGGACGCTCACGGCAGCACCCGGATCTTGATGTTGCGGTAGGCCACCCGGTCGCCGTGGTCCTGGAGACCGATGTAGCCGGTCGGGTTGCGCCCGAAGTGCTGGTGACTGGCGAACTTGCTCGCCTTGACCTTCGCGTTCCAGTCGGGGCTGCCAAACTCATACTCGACGACCTTCACGCCGTTGAGCCAGTGCTCGACGTGTTTCCCCTTCACCACCAGGCGCACGAGGTTCCACTCGCCCGCCGGCTTCACGATGCCTGCGGGCGAGGGATACAGATCGTATAAGGCGCCCGCCGACGTGAGACGCGACTTGCCGTCCACGTGCCCCGCGTCATCCAGCACCTGCATCTCGGGCGCGTTCCAGTAGATGGCGTTGTCGTCCTCGCTCCCGCGGTAGAAGATGCCGCTGTTCCCTCCGGGGGCGATGTTCCATTCGAGCGTCAGCTCGAAATTCCGATACTTGCCCCGCGTGAGGATGTCGCCCCCAGGGGCGACCCGGGTCAGCGCGCCGTCCACGACTTGCCAGCCAGGCGGCGCCGAGTCCTGCAGGAAGCCGCGCCACCCTGCGGTGGTCTTACCATCGAACAACAGGCGCCAGCCGGCGGAGCGCTCGGCGGCAGTCAGCGTGTTGAGCGAGCCCTGACCAAACGCCGGCACCGGCATCGCCCCCAGGCAACACACGAGCAGGGTCATGGTTGTGCGAGTCATTACGTCATCTCCTTGTCAAGCAGGAAGGCCGGCGAGCTCCTTGATCCGCGTCTGCACGGCGCGACGAGCGCGCTCGCTCTTGGTAATGATGAGGACGGCGTCGTCCCCGGCAATCGTTCCGATGATCTCCGTCCACCCGGCGGCGTCGATGGCGAGGCCGAGCCCCTGGGCGCCGCCGGCGGGCGTCTTCACCACCAGCAACGGACCAACGCCATCCACCGAGACCAGCACCGCGGGGAGCAGCTGCCCGAGATGCGGCCGGATGGCCGTCCCGGCCTCGGGTGGCGGGGCGTAATGCGACCCGCCGTCCGGCGCGGCCACCTTGGCGAGCCCCAGCTCACGGATGTCCCGGGACAGGGTCGCCTGCGTGACGTCGAACCCCTCGGCCTTGAGCAGCTCGCGCAGCTGCTCCTGACTCGCGACCGTCTCCGAGCGGACGATCTTCAGGATGGCCGCGTGGCGTTGGGTTTTCATGGGGCCAGAATCTAGCCGTGAACGACGCGTCCGGCGACGACGGTCAACAAGGCGGCAGCGGGCGGCAGAGGGCGGGAAAGGGCGGTAGAGGGAAAGACTGCAAGATCTCCCGCCTTGCCAACCTCCAACGACCCGATTTCACTCTCGAGCCCGAGCGCCCGGGCTCCTTCCAGCGTCAGCATTCGCAACGCGTCCTCTCCCTCGAGCCCAGCGGCCGCGGCCTCGGCCCACAAGCTCGAGTCCCCCACGCTCACCACCGAATCGGTGCCGAGGCCGACGCGCAACCCGGCCCGGCGGAAGGCGGCGAGCGGTGCCGTGCCGTGGCCGTGGGCGCGGTTCGAGCGCGGGCAGTGCGCGATCGATACACCCGCACGCTTCAGCAATACGACGTCCTCCTGGTCCACCTGGACGCAGTGGATGCACAGGCAGGCGGTCGCACGGTCGAGGACGCCAAGCTGCGCGAGGTACTGCACCGGCGACCGGGCGACGCGGGCCACCTGAATGCCGCGGGCGCGCAGCGCGTCCGCGAACGGCCCGCTGCCTTCCCGAACGAGCTGCGTCTCCGCGCGCGATTCGGCGAGGTGCATGGCGACCGGCAGGCCCGCGCCGCGCGCCAGATCGTCCACGGCCCGGTACAGCCGCTCGCTGACGGTGTACGGCGCGTGCGGCGAGACGCCGAGCCGCAGGCGCGCCGAGGCCAGGCCGCCGAGCCGATCCAGCGCGCGCTCCAGCTCCACCATGCTGGCCCGCGCCTGCGCGGCATCGGGGCCGAAGACCTCGTGGTAGTAGATCCCCCGCCCGCCGAGGCGCGCGAGCGCCTCGAGGGGCGCTCCGGTGCTGCCCGTGTCCGCGACGCACGTGACGCCCGCGGCCCACGCGTCACGCACGCCCTGCTCCGCGGCTTGCGAGAACTCCTGCGCGGTGGTGGCGTCCTTGAGGGCGCGCAGCGTGCGGATCCATCCGGCGAACTCGCCTGCCGTGTTCTTGCCGGCGAGGTGGGTCAGCTCGAGGTGGGTGTGAGTGTTGACGAGCCCCGGGACGAGGCGGGCTTGAGGGAAGTGGAGCTCGCGAGCCCCCGGTAGCGTGGGGACGAGGGCGTGCGGGCCGACGGCGGCGATGGTGCCGCGGTCGTCAACGAGAACGGCGCCGTCCTCGATGGGCGGCGCCGTGACCGGATGGACCGAGCCCGCGCGGATGCGCAGCACGCGCGGCTAGGGCGAGACCCCGATGCCGAACGGCGCGTGCACCGGACAGGCCTGGCTGGGCTCCGTGCCCGGATAGAACCAGTCCCAGTGACGCACTTCCTGGGGACAGAACGGCGTGGCGAGGTAGCCGTTCGACCAATCCACCTCGCGCGTGATCAGCGAGTCGGGTCGCACCCAATCGGGCGGCGCGGGCCGGCGGTCGTAGACGTCGCGCATGAACGCGGTCCACGCGGGCGCCACGATCTTGCCTCCGCCCGCGTTGTGCTCGAGGATGCGCTGCTGGATGTCGTAGCCGACCCAGATACCCGTCACGAGCTCGGGCGTGTACCCGATGAACCAGGCATCGGTGTAGTCGTCGGTCGTCCCGGTCTTGCCGGCCGCGGGCAGCGTGAACCCCGCTTTCCAGACGGCGGTGAACGCCGTGCCGCGGCGGATCACGTCCTTCATCATGTCCACCATGAGCCACGTGTGCTCGGGATCCATGACCGGCTCGCGGCGGATGGCGGGCTGCCACAGGATGTTGCCCTGCCGGTCCTCCACCCGCAGCACGCCGACCGGCTCGGCGCGGGTGCCGA
>Ga0193755_1000178_pt1 | contig 17898 bp, 14 predicted proteins | sample H1a2metaG_FD_144921 | JGI IMG/M metagenome (GOLD analysis project Ga0193755, IMG submission 144921) | Soil microbial communities from a riparian zone of the East river system, Colorado, United States - H1a2 | ecosystem: Environmental > Terrestrial > Soil > Riparian zone | place: USA: East River...
CGGTGTTCGCTCCGGTCGAGCGACTCGGGGCGATCGTGGTGGACGAGGAGCACGAGTCGAGCTACAAGCAGGGTACGGCGCCGCGCTACCATGCCCGCGACGTGGCGCTCGAGCGCGCGCGGCTGGAGGGGGCGCGCGTGATTCTGGGCAGCGCCACGCCCTCCCTCGAGACGCTGCACCTCGCGGCCGCGGGGAAGGTGGTGCGCTTCGAGCTGCCCGACCGAATCGGCGCGCGACCGCTGCCACCGGTCGAGGTGATCGACCTGCGCAGTGCCGAGCGGGTACCCGACGCCCGCGGGGTACCGTGGACCGTGGCGCTCGACGACGCCGTGCGCGGCGCCCTCGGGCGGGGCGAGCAGGTGATCCTGCTGTTGAATCGGCGCGGCTTCGCGACGTACCTGCAATGTCCCGCCTGCGGCGACGTGCGCACCTGCCCCCGCTGCGCCATCGCCCTCACCGTGCATCAGACGCCGGCCGCGCTGCGGTGCCACTACTGCGGCCACGAGGAGCCGGTTCCCACCGTGTGCCACGTGTGCGGCAAGGAGACCCAGCGGATGCGGGGCCTGGGGACCCAACAGCTCGAGCATTTCGTCGGGCTTCGGTTCCCCGAGGCCCGAATCGCCCGCATGGATCTGGACACGACGAGCACCAAGTGGGCGCACCACCGCGTGCTCGACCGTATGGCGCAGGGGAAGATCGACATCCTGCTCGGGACGCAGATGATCGCGAAGGGACTGGACTTCCCGAACGTGACCGTCGTGGGCGTCGTGGACGCGGATACCGGGCTTCATCTCCCCGACTTCCGCGCGGCCGAGCGGACGTTCCAGCTGGTGGCGCAGGTGGCGGGCCGCGCCGGGCGTGGGCCGAAGGGGGGCCGCGTGTACGTCCAGACCCGAGCGCCCGACCATCACGCCATCCGCGCGGCGGCGCTCCACTCGGTGGCGCAGTTCGTGGCGGCGGAGCTGCCGTTGCGGACCCCGCCCAATCCGGCGTACCCGCCGCACGTCGGGCTGGCGCGGTTCGTGGCGTCCCATGAGGACGCCGGGCGGGTCCAGCGGACGGCTGAGCGTGTGGCGGCATGGCTCGTCCGGGCCAATACCGAGCGGCTCTCCGGCGCGCTCAGCGTGCTCGGACCGGCGCCGTGCCCGATCGAGCGGCTCAAAGGACGCTGGCGTTGGCACGTGCTCGTGAAAGCCGCGGAGCCACGTGCGATCGGCCGTGTCGTGCGCGCCCTGGGCGCGCGGGCGCGGGGCGCGGTGATCGTGGATCGCGACCCGGTCTCACTTCTGTAACGGCCGTTGCGTGACGGGATTCGGCCCGCGTATTATCAGCGTTCCTGTGACGACCCGCCCCCGGTTCCAGTACCGGCCACCTAACTTCGAGGCACCCCCGCTCGGGGGAGCGCCCGATGCGCGGTTCGAGCCCGCGCCCGCGGACGGGGTCCTGCCCGACGGCTTCTTTTCGACCACCAACCTGCCGACCTACGTCAAAGCCGCCGGGGGCTGGTCCCGGCCGCGTCTGCCGCGCATGGATTGCGTGATCGTGCGACACGGCGGAGGCGACCTGGTCGCGACGGAGCCGCGCAGGGTGCGCAAAGGGCAGGCCGTGGCCGTCGGCACGGAAGAGGATGGCAGCGAGGGCATCTTCGTGCACGCCGAAGGCTTCCTCGGCGGCAGTCACAGCGCCAACGAGTTCGGCTTCATGCAGACGGAAGTGTCGCGCGAGCGACCCGTGGACTACGCGGTCCTGGCGCAGCTCCTGGGAGAGGAAAAGCAGCGCGGTGGGAAGATCGTCTGGGTGGTGGGCCCCGCTCTGGTACACGCGCGGGCGCGCGAAGACATGATCTGGTTCATCAAGAACGGCTACGTGCAGGCGTTCCTCGGCGGCAACGCCGTCGCGGTGCACGACCTCGAGGCCGCGATCTTCGGGACGACGCTCGGCATGACGAGCTCAGGGCAGGGTGTCGAAGGCGGCCATGCGCTGCACATGCGTGCCATCAACCAGATCCGGCGCGCCGGCGGGATCGCCGCCGCCGTGCGGCAGGGTCTCGTGAGCTCGGGGATCATGCATGCCCTCGTGACCCACGGGGTCCCGTTCGTGCTCGCGGGCTCGATCCGCGACGATGGACCGCTTCCGGAGGTACTCTCCGACACGCTCGCCGCTCAAGATGCCATGCGGGAGTTCACGGCGCAGGCGACCTTCGCCGTCTTCGTCGCCACGGCCCTGCATGCGATCGCGGTCGGGAACATGCTGCCGGCCTTCGTGGATGCCGCGCGACCCGAAGACCTGCGCCCCCTCACGACGATCTGCGTGGACCAGACGGAGTTCGTGGTGAACAAGCTGCGGGACCGGGGCACGCACCAGGCGTACGGCGTGGTGACGAATGCCCAGGACTTCATGCACGTACTGCGGTTCTACGTGGAGCGATGGGAGCAGGCGCAGGCCCCGGCGACCGTCCTCCGCTAGATCCGGGCCGGGGGCCGGGGTGGGCGAAGCTCGCCGAGGCCGTCGCCCTCCGGGTGCCGCCCTCCGAGATCGAGACCATCTACCTGTTCCGGCCCTGGAAGCGTGAGGGTCGGGAGTGGGGGACGGCGGTGGTCGCCTGCCGGGCAACGGAGGGGGGCGACCGGTTGCGCGTGTATACGGCACGCTACATGCTGATCGTGCGCGGGAAGGAGCGGGGTCAGTCCCGCATCGAGGTCGAGGAGACGGCGCTGTCGCCCGCGGACGTGATCGCTCGCGTCATGCAGGCGGCCGCCGAGCGGACCGGGGACCCCGAGCCGCCCGTGGCAGCGGGGCCGGCGGTGTGGTATGAAGGTTGACGGACCCAAGCTCCTCGAGGAGTTCCGCCGCTACCTGGCCGAGCACAGCCTGCCGGCGACGCACCAGCGCCTGGCGGTGGCCGAAGCGGTGTTCTTCGCCGGCGAGCATCTGTCGGCCGAAGAGGTGGGGCGGCGCGTGGCGAAGCGCGTGGCGGTCGGCACGGCCACGATCTATCGAACGCTCGACCTCCTGGTCCGCGCCGGCCTGGCCAAGGAGCACGACTTCGGCGAGGGGTTCAAGCGATACGAGCCGCTCGCGGCCGGCCAGGCGCACGAGCATTGCATCTGCTCGTCCTGCGGCCAGGTGACGGAGTTCGCGAACGACCGGCTCGAGCGGATGATCGCCTTGCTCGCGGAGGAGGTGGCGTTCCGGCCCCACCACCACCGGCTGGAGATCTATGGACTGTGCCGCAGCTGTCAGCAGGCGAACCCTTTAGCGCGCACGAGGTGACCGGTTGATCGATTCACGAATGTTCGTGCCCACCAAGGCCTTTCTCACCAAAGGCGTCGGCCGGCACAAGGAAAAGCTCACCAGCTTCGAGATGGCGCTGCGAGACGCGCATCTCGCCAACTTCAACCTCGTGCGGGTGAGCTCGATCTTCCCGCCCCACTGCGAGCTGGTGGACCGGGAGGAAGGCCTGTCGCTCATGAAGCCCGGGCAGGTCGTCTTCGCGGTCATCGCTGAATCCGCCACCAACGAGCCGAGCCGCCTCGTCGCCGCTTCGATCGGCGTCGCCATGCCGGCGGACCAGTCTCACCACGGCTACATCTCCGAGCACCACAGCTACGGGCAGAACGAGATCACGTCGGGGGAGTACGCCGAAGACCTCGCCGCGTCCATGCTCGCGACGGTGCTGGGCGTCCCGTTCGATTCGGACAAGGCGTGGGACGAGCGGCGCGAGCAGTGGCTGTTGTCGGGGGAGATCGTCCGTACGATGAACATCACCTCGACCGCCGAGTGCGGAGAAGACGGCCGCTGGACGACCGTGGTCTCGGCGGTCTGTTTCTGCGGGTGACGCCCTCGTTTGCCCTCGCCTTTCTCGCCGGACTGCTGAGCTTTCTCTCCCCCTGCGTCCTGCCGCTCGTCCCGAGCTACGTCGGGTTCCTGACCGGTCTCACGCTCGAGGAGCTCGAGATCCGGCGCGGCACCGCCCTGGTGCACGCGGCGTGGTTCGTCACGGGGTTCTCGCTCGTCTTCGTGGCGCTCGGTGCCACGGCGTCCGCATTGGGCGTCTGGCTGGTGCAGTCGCAGGTATGGATCGGGCGCATCGGCGGCGTCCTCGTGATGTTGTTCGGCCTGTACCTGCTCGGCCTGTTGCGCCCGGCCTTCCTGATGCGCGAACGCAAATTCCAGCTCGCCCGCAAGCCGGTGGGCTACGTGGGGTCCGCGGTCGTGGGGGTGACCTTCGGGGCGGCGTGGACCCCCTGTATCGGACCAATCCTCGGCGCCATTCTCACCCTGGCCGCCGCCCAGGGGAGCGTGGGGCACGGGGCGGCGCTGCTCACCGTCTATTCCCTCGGACTCGCCGTTCCCTTCCTGCTCACGGCACTGGCGCTCGATCGGTTTCTCGTTTGGTTCCAGCGGTTCCGCCCGTACATCGTCTGGGTCGAGCGGATCGCTGGCATCCTGCTGATCATTCTTGGCCTGCTGCTCGTGACCGACCGCTTCACCCTGATCGCGAGCTGGCTGCAGGGGCTGACGCCCGAGTTCTTGAAGAGCCGCCTGTAGTCTCCGCTTTGAAGGGTGGGCTCGGCGTGGCAGGGTCCTAAAGGACACCACGCGAGTGCTTTAGCGCGACGCCGTGCCGGGCCTGGGTTTCAGATTGGGAACTCCGAGGGCTCCGTTCCTATATTAGGTGCCAGCGACAATCCATAAGAGAGAGGGAATACATGATCACGCTACGGAAACCCGGGCTGCGTCTCGCCGCCACGCTGGCCGCGGTGGCGTTTCTCGCTTGCGCGAAGCCGGACGAGACGAGCCAATCGGCCGACTCCACGGCGCGCAACCTCACGCTCGCGCCCACTGAATCAACCGCGGCCCTGAAAGACGTCCCCTCGCCGGCGACGGCGGCGAAGCCAGCGGCGGAGAAGAAGACGCCGGTGCAGAAACCCGTCGCGCCGAAGCCGGCGGCCCCGGCTCCACTGATGCTGGCAGCGGGAACCCGCGTCCCGGCCACGGCCAGCGACACGATCAGCACGCGCACGGCGAAGGCCGGTGATGCCTTCACCGCGACGGTGAGCCAGGATGTGAAGAACCCCGCGGGACGGGTCGTGATCCCGGCGGGCGCGACCGTGTCGGGGACGATCGTTGCGGCGAACCCCGCGCCGAATCCCAACTCGACCGGCAAGATCGAGCTGGCGGTGACGAGCGTGACGGTGCGCGGCGCGAGCTACGCGATTGATGCGTCCGTCGTCGGGATGGACACGATCATGAAGGGCCGCGGGGTGACCGGCGCCGACGTCGCCAAGGTCGGTGCGGGCGCCGCGGCCGGTGCGATCCTCGGGAAGATCATCGGGAAGAACACCAAGGGTGCGGTGATCGGCGGCGCGGCCGGTGCCGCCGCAGGCGCGGCCGCCGCGCGCCAGTCGCGCGACATCGACGTGGTGATCCCCAAAGGTGCGGCGATCACCATCCAGCTGAACGGGCCGCTGACGGTGAAACAGGCCTAGGCGCCGTCAGTAGCCAGCCGCGCCGCCGCCGCGCCGGGGATCGGCCACCCCGACCCAGCCGGCGGCGGCGCGCCCGATGGCGTTCACCTCGGTCTTGTAGCTCCAGACGCTCACCTTGTGACCCATCATCTCGAGCGAGTCGATCGACGGCTGGAGGAAGCCGTCGGGCTCGAGGTGCAGGGTGTCCGGGACCGCTTGATGGTGCAGCCGGGGCGCCGCCACGGCGGCCGCCAGCGGCAGGTCCTGGTCGATGGCGTTGCTGAGCACCTGATAGACGGCCGTGGTGATGCGCGAGCCGCCCGGTGACCCAAGCACCAGAAACAGCCGGCGGCCGGGATCGAGCACGATCGCCGGCGTCATTCCCGACAGCATCCGCTTGCCCGGCGCGATGGCGTTCGCCTCCCCCTGGACCAAGCCGAACAGATTCGGCTTGCCCGGCGCCGTCATGAAGTCGTCCATCTCGTCGTTCAGCAGGAACCCCGCCCCGGTCACCGTCACCGCGCTGCCGAAATCGTTATTCAGCGTCGTGGTACAGGACACCGCGTTCCCGTCGGCATCCACGATGGAGTAGTGCGTCGTCTCGGTCCCCTCCGAACGCACGCCCCCGGCCGGCGGCGAGGGCGTCGCACGTTGGGGGTCGATGTCCGCTCGCAACGTGGCCGCGTACGACTTGGAGAGCAGCCGCGAGAGCGGGATCTCCACGAAGTCCGGGTCGCCGAGAAAGGCGTTGCGGTCCGCGTATGCGCGGCGCATCGCCTCGGTCTGGAGGTGCATCAGTCGGGCGCTTCCAAACGGCGGGAGGGGCGCATACCCCTCCATCACGTTGAGGATCTCCGCCAGCGTGACCCCGCCCCCCGAGGGCGGCGGCATTGTGTAGATGGTGTAGCCGCGGTAGCCGATCTCGATCGGGTCGCGCCACTTGGCGCGATAACGGGCGAGGTCGTCTCGCGTGATCAGTCCGCCACCGCGGGCCATCTCTTGCACGATCAGCTCGGCGATGCTGCCGCCGTAGAACACCTGCGGGCCGCTGTCGGCGATGAGCTGGAGCGTGCGGGCGACGTCCGGTTGGACGAACCACGTGCCTGCCGGGGGCGCTTCCCCGTTCACGAGGAACTGGGCGCGCGAGGCGGGAAACCGGGCGAGTCGCTCCGCCTCGCGGGTAATCTGACGGCTGCGCACGCCGTCGAGCGTGTGTCCCTCGCGCGCCAGGCGTACGGCGGGCGCGACCAATTCTTTCCACGGCAGGTGCCCGAACCTGCGGTGCGCTTCGAACAGTCCCGCGACACTCCCCGGCACGCCGACGGAGAGGTGGCCGGTCAGGGACGATTGCCGTGCGTTCCCCGCCGAATCGACGTACATGGAGCGCGTGGCGCCGGACGGCGCGGCCTCCCGAAAGTCGAGGGTGCGCACCGTGTCGTCGTGCATCCGGACGACCATGAACCCGCCACCGCCGAGGTTGCCGGCGACCGGGTGCACCACCGCGAGCGCGAACGCGATCGCCACCGCGGCGTCGACCGCGTTCCCGCCGCGGCGCAGAATCTCTACGCCGACGTCGCTCGCGAGCGGATGCGATGTGACCACCATCGCATGCTCACCGGCGACGGGCCTGACGCGCTGCCCGAGAGGCCAGGCGGCCGCGATGAGCGCGCCACGGGCCCCCCGCGTCGCGGCCGTGTCGACAGCGGGGAGCGCGACGGCCGGGGGGATGGAGTCGAGGACACCGGACGCAACGGGGATCGTCTCCGGTGCCTTGATGCCGCCGCTGCACGCCGTCAGCAGCAGCAGGCCGAGGCCGAGGGATCTGCGCATGCCGAATTGTGCACGTTGACCCGAGTTCGGGTCAACGTCTAACTTGGGGGCCATCCGATACCCTTCATGACCGTTCCTGGCTACCGCGACCCGCGGCTCACCGAGCAGCGTAACTCCCGCACCGAGCGCATCGACGTGGCGTCGACGCTCGAAATCGTCGACCTCCTGAACGCGGAGGACGCGACGGTGGCAGGGGCGGTGCACGCCGTGCGGGGCGAGCTGGCCCGCGCCATCGACCTCGTGGTGGACGCGTTCGGCCGGGGCGGGCGGCTCATCTACATCGGCGCCGGAACCTCCGGGCGGCTCGGTGTGCTCGACGCCAGTGAATGCCCGCCGACCTTCGGCACGCCGCCGGACATGGTCGTGGGGGTGATCGCCGGCGGTTACCAGGCGCTGGTGAAGAGCAGCGAAGGCGCCGAGGACGACGTGAACGCAGGGATGGCGGCGATCGATCAAGCGGGGGTGGCGCCTGCGGACTTCGTCCTCGGCATCGCGGCGAGCGGTACGACGCCGTTCGTCCGCGCGGCGCTGGCCCGTGCGCAGACCATCGGCGCGACGACCGGGCTCGTCTCGTGCTCCGATCCCCCGCAGGTGCTCGTCGCGACGTGCGACGTTCTCATCCTTCCAAAGGTTGGCCCCGAAGCTCTGACGGGGTCCACACGCATGAAGGCCGGTACGGCCACGAAGCTGGTCCTCAACACACTCTCGACCGGCGCGATGATCCGGCAGGGACGCGCCTACGGCAACCTCATGGTGGACTTGATGGCGATGAGCGACAAGCTGCGGGACCGCGGGGAACGCATCGTGATGGAGGTCTGCGGTCTGGACCGCGGGGCCGCGCGCCGCGCGATCGAAGCCGCGGGCGGGAGCGTGAAGCTGGCGATCGTGATGGCGAAGCGGGGGGTGGGAAAGACCGAGGCCGAGCGCCTGCTGGCGGACGCGGGCGGATTCGTGCGCCGGGCCGTGGGCGATCCACCCCCGGTCAGGCCAACGTGACGACCGCCCTCGCCGTCGGCGTCATGTCGGGCACGTCGCTCGACGGGGTCTCGACGGCGCTCGTGCGCCTCAAGGATGACCCGCTCGACGCGCAGCTCGTCGCGTTCCGCCAGGACCCCTACACCGCGCCGGAGCGCGGGCAGATCATCGAGGCGATCGCGCGCGGCGGCTCGAAGGACCTGGCCCTGCTGCACGTTGCCTTGGGAGAGCGCTTCGCGGGGGCGGTGCTGCAGCTCCTGGCCCAGGCAAAGGTCGCGCCTCGGGACTTGTCCTTCATCGCGTCGCACGGGCAGACGATCTGGCACGAGCCGGGCCGGGCGACACTGCAGCTGGGCGACCCGGCCGTGATCGCCGAGCGCGTGGGGGTGCGGGTGGTGAGTGACTTCCGCTCGCGTGACGTGGCGGCCGGGGGCCAGGGGGCGCCCCTCGTGCCCCTGGCCGACGTGGTCCTGTTCGGCCACGCGGAGTGCGGGCGGTTGCTGCTGAACCTCGGCGGCATCGCGAACGTCACCTTTGCGCCGCGCCGCGGGGTCACGGACGGCGCCATCGCGTTCGACACGGGTCCCGGGGTTGGGGTGGTCGACGCGGTGACCCGCCGGATCGACCCCACGGCGCGGTTCGACGCCGGCGGCGAGCGGGCGCGGCGCGGCAAGCCATCCCGCAAGGTGCTCGAGGCGCTGCTCGCCGATCCTTACTTCGCGGCGCCGCCACCGAAGAGCACCGGGCGGGAGCTCTTCAGTCCCGACTACGCGGCGCATCTGCTCGACGAGGTGAAGCGGGCAGGGGGCTCCGATAACGATGCCGTAGCGACGGCGACGGCGCTGACCGTCGAGACCATCGCACGGGGGATCGAGCGCTGGACGCCGGCCCGCCCCGCCGACGAGCTGGTGATCTCGGGCGGCGGCGCGCGTAATCCACGACTGGTCGAGCTCCTCGCGGCCCGGGTGGCCCCGCGACCCGTGGTGCCGTTCGAGCGCTTGTTCTTCGACGGAGAAGCGAAAGAGTCTCTGGTGTTCGCGTTCCTCGGGTTTCTCACGGTCCTCGGGGAGCCGGGAAACCTGCCGGCCGCGACCGGGGCCCGGGGCCCCCGCGTGCTCGGCCACATCACGCCGGCGTGACCGGGTCGCTCGCTCGTCTCGTCTTTCCCGCGTTGCGCTGGCGGCGCGAGAGTTTCGCCCACGAGCGCGCCAAGATCGACGCCGCGCTCTCCGCCGGAGTGGGGGGGTTCATCGTCTTCGGGGGGACGCGCGAGGCAGTCGCGACACTCACGCGGGAGCTACGCGAGCAGGCGGGGCGCCCGCTGCTGGTCGGGGCGGATCTCGAGCGCGGCCCGGCGCAGCAGGTTCACGGGCTCACCGAGCTGCCGCCGCCCGCGGCGCTCGGCTGGCTCGACGACCTGGAGGCCACCGCTACCTGCGGGATGATCACGGGTACCGAGGCGCGCTCGGTCGGGATCAACTGGGCGTTCGCTCCCGTGTGCGATCTCGATCTCGAGCCCAAGAACCCAATCGTCCAGACGCGCGCCTTCGGCGCCGACCCGGTGCGGGTGGGCGAGCAGGCGGCCGTGTGGATCCGTGGTCTCCAGGAGCACGGCGTTCTGGGGTGCGCCAAACACTATCCCGGCCACGGGCGCACGACCGAGGATTCCCACGCGACCCTGCCACGCGTGCGCGCTGCCCTCACCGAGCTGCAACAGGTGGACGTGACTCCGTTCGAATACGCCATCCGCGCGGGTGTGGGGAGTGTGATGAGCGCGTTCGTCGCCTACCCGAACTGGGACCGCGCGGGGCGAGCGGCGAGCTTTTCGCCCGAGATTTTGGGCTACCTGCGGGACACGCTCAACTTCGGCGGTCTCGTCGTGACCGATGCGCTGATCATGGCGGGGGCGCGTGCCGCGCAGCCGGTGCCCGCGGCCACGGTGGGCGCGGTCGGGGCCGGGTGCGACGCGCTGCTATACCCGGAGAACTTCACGAGCGTGATCGCCGCGCTGGACCGCGCTGTCGGCGCCGAGATTTCGGCCGTCCGCGCGGACCAGGCGCTCGTGCATTACGACGACGCCCTCGCCGGGTGGGCGGACCTGCCGGACCAGGGGGAGCCGGGCCTCTCGGACCACGCGGCGTTCGCGGATGGGCTTGCCGACCGGGCGGCGCATCTGGTGCGCGGCGACGCGCCGACCATCCACGCACCCCTCACCGTGTCGATGGTCGATGATGACGTGGGTGGCCCGTATACGGTCGGCCCGAGAGACATCTTCACGAACACACTGCGGGACGCTGGTGTCGCGATCGGGAAACGGGAAACGGGAAGCGGGAAACGCGTCGTGCTCGTCTACGCCGAGCCTCGCTCGTGGAAAGGGCGGGCCGATCTCGGCGCCCGCTCGCGCGCGGCCCTGCGGCGGCTCGTGCCCGGGGCGCAGCTCGTGGTGCTGTTCGGCCATCCGCGCCTGGCATCGCAGATCCCCGGCGCGGCCCCGATCCTTTTGTGCTGGCACGGGCAGGCGCTGATGCAACGAGCGGCGGCGAGGCGACTGATAACTTGGCTAAAGTGAGAGGCGTCACGGAACAGCGTCACGAAACCACTTCGGGTAGGGGCATCGTTTTCCGAGACGTCTCTATTTAGGGAGCTGCTTCAGGTAAGCAATGATCGCGGAGGCGGGGACGGCATAAATGATCTTTCCCTGAGACTCCCGATTGCCGCCGTACAACACAGCCGCCACGCGGCCCGTGCGATCGAAGATCGGGCTTCCCGACGACCCCGGCGCCCCGTACCCGTCGACCTGCACGAGGTTGGCTAGCGCCTTGCTGACGGTGCCGACGGTGAGCGTCGGGTCGGCGATCACGCCGCTCTCGCCGGCGTGCTCCATGGGGAGGTCTTCGCCCAGCGGGTAGCCGATGATCGCCACGGGATCGCCGCGCGCCAGCGCTCGCGCCTCGCCCGCAAAGCCCGCGACGCGCGGCGTCCCACCACGGATCTCCACCTTAACGACGGCGACGTCTGCGGAATCGGCGACGCCGACCAGGCGGCCGGGGAACCATTGGCGGCTCCCCGAGAACTTGATCGCGATGCGCCGGGGTTGCCGGTTGCCGTCCTCGCCCACCAACACGTGCCGGTTGGTGACCAGCGTGCCCTGCGAGTCGGCGGCGAACGCCGTGCCGCTGAAGATCTCAGTGTCCGAGAACTGAACGACCAGCAGGGCGACCGCGTCCTGGTTCTTGAGCGAGATGGCGCGGTAGTCCATCGCGACCGCGCCCGCGAGGCCGCGCTGGCGCGTCTCCGCCACGTCGAGCGCGGCCCGGAGTCGCGCGACGGCGCCGGCATTGCCGCTCGTGCCCGCCGCCGCTAGCTCGCCCCGCAGCCGCGTGACTTCCGCCTGCGACTGCCGCAGGGCATCCCGCACGCTGGCGAGCTCGGTCTCGAGTCGCGCGAGGAGCCGCTGCGCCTCCGCCCCCAGGCTGTCCGCCCGCGCCTGCAGCCGGGCGAGGGCGCGCGCGTCGCGGGCGCTCTGCCACTGCAGCAACCCGAACCCGCCGAGCACGACGACGAGCAGCCCGATCAGCACCTTGGTCCTGCGGTTCAGGCGCGCCACCTCCGCCGCAATCCGCAGCGCGGTGCTCGAGCGCCGGGAACGAGGCGCGGGCACCGCTGCGTACTGCTCGCGCGGGGACGACATCCGCTCCGCGGACGCCCGCGTCGAGTCCGGCACGGTGTCGGCGATCGGCTCGCCCGGCAGGATGTGGAACTGCACCGTGGGCCCGTTCTGCCCCAGACCGATCACGTCACCGTCTGCCAGCACGACATCGCCCGAGATCCGGGCGCCGTTGACGAACGTGCCGTTCGTGCTGCCCAGGTCCCGCACCACGAAGGTCTCGCCGTGGCGCACGATCCCGGCGTGGCGCGAAGACACGTCGAGGTCGCGATCGACATCGAAGCGGACGTCGGAGAGTGGGTGCCGGCCGAGGCCGATGTACGCCTTGCGGAAGGTCTCGACCTGCCCGACGCGCGCGCCCGAGAGAAACGTGAACTGGGCGGTCACGGGCTCCGGCTGACCAGATAGAGCGCCACGGCGGCGGCCGCAGCGATGACCAGCCAGAGGATCATGCGCCGGCGATTCCGGGCCGCGGGCTCAGGGGCGGGGCTCCCCCGATAGACCGGGACCGGCTCCGTGCTGGTCTCGGTGTCGATGAGTGGATACACCTGATGGCCGATCTCTGCGTTGGGCTCCGGCGGGCGCAGCCCCTCACCGTCGAACCGTGCCAGCACGACGGTGATGTTGTCGGGCCCACCCCGCTCGTTGGCGAGCGCGATCAGCTTGTCGCACGCGGCCTGGAGGTCCCGCTCGCGAGTCACGGCGGCGGCGATCTCCTCCTTCTTCACCTGGCCCGACAGGCCGTCGGAGCACAGCACCAGGATGTCGCCCTTGCGGACCTCCTGATGGGTGAGATCGACCTTGACGCGCGCGTCGGGCCCCAGAGCCTGGAGGATGATGTTGCGGCGCTCGCTCCGCGCGGCTTCTTCCTCCGTCAGCTCGCCCGCCTCGACCAGGCGCTGCATCAGCGACTGGTCCCGGGTGAGCTGCACCGCCTCCCCGTTCCGGACCAGGTAGGCGCGGCTGTCACCGACCTGGGTCAGGAAGAAGTGGTCGGCCAACACGCCCACGGCGGTGGTCGTCGTGCCCATCCCGCGGACTTCGGGGTGCGTCGCGGCGTACGCGTGGATCTGCTCGTTCGCCACCTCCACCGCTTCCTTCAAACGGTAGGCGAACCGCTGCGCCGTCACCTCACGCTCGGTCCCCCAGCCCCGCACCAGCTGCTGGTAGATCGTGTCGGTCGCCATCTCGCTGGCGAGCTCGCCCGCGGCGGCGCCGCCCATCCCGTCGGCGACGACGAACAGCGAGCCCCGCTCACCGATCTCGTGCGCGCGCACCGCGGGCTGGAGCGATGCCTCCCGGCGCGAAAGATCGGCAACCAGGAAACGGTCTTCGTTGTGGTCGCGCGTCTTGCCGAGGTCGGTCTTCGCGACGACCTCGACCTTGATCGGCTTGGCAGAAGAGCGTCCGAACATGGTCAGCGCTGACACTGAGCGAACAGGTCGCGATACCGCAGTTCCGAGCTATCGAGATTCATGGCTTTCCGGATCCACTCGCAGCCTGCCGCGCGGTCATTCTGCGGGGGCTGGGAGGTGGCGAGGCCGACGACGTACGCCGCGTACGCTTTGACCTCAGGGGCGATGTTGGGGACGTCGAAGATATGCTTCGCGGAGTCTCGTACCATCGCCTGATTCAGGGGCGACAGCCTTAGCAACAGATCGTCCAGCAGGTCCTTTGCCCGGGCCACATCGATGCGCGACGCGGTGACAGGCACCCGCGAGCGCGACGCTGGGGCGCGTCGCGGCGGCACCACAGGCGTCCGGGTGGCGGTGTCCACCGGTGATGGACGGGACGCCATCGGTTGCGCCGTGTCGGCGGGCGGCACACCGCCGGTCTGTTTGACGGTGCGACCGATCGTGACCACCGCGCCCGCCGCTCCCAGGAGGACGATCACGCCGACGATGATCGGCACACGCGAGCGGGTCCTCGCGCGCACGGGCTCTATCAGCTCCGTCTTGTCGTCGGCGTCGGTCAGGGTGGAGGGTCGGGCCGCGCCCGCCCTGGGCAGCCCGGTTACCGAAGCGAGGTCGTGCGCGAGCTTGGCGGCGGATTGATAGCGGTCCACCGGGGTCCGTGCCAGCGCGGTGTCGAGCGTCTGCTGGAGCCCTGAGGGAAAGTGCAGATCGGGCCGCACCTCGATCAACTTCGCCGGCTCGTCGGTGAGGCGCTTGATCATCGCCTCCTGCACGGAATCGGCGGCGAAGGGCAGCGTCCCCGTGAGCATGTTGAAGAGCACCAGGCCCAAGGAATAGACGTCGCTCCGGCCATCCAACTTGTCGCCTGAGAGCTGCTCAGGGCTCATGAACTCGGGCGTGCCGACGACCAACCCGGTCCTCGTCACCTTCTGGCCGCCCCCCTCCCCGCCAACGGCCTTGGCAAGGCCGAAATCGACCACCTTCACGGCGTCTGCCCCGTCGCGATTGCGCGTCAGCATGATGTTGTCGGGCTTCAGGTCGCGGTGCACGATGCCGAGGTCATGTGCTGCCTGCAGCGCGGCCGCCACCTGGATGGCGATGTCCGCGGCCCGGACAACGGGCAGCGCGTCTTCCTGCCTGATCAGCTCCGTGAGCGGCTCGCCCTCGATGAACTCCATCGCCAGGTAGATGAGCCCGTCGGGAGTCTCGCCGAAGTCGTAGATGGCACAGACGTGGGCGTCCGAGATGCGGCTTGCGTTTGCCGCCTCGCGATTGAAGCGGGCCACCGCGTCGGGGTCGTGCACCATGGAAGGGTTCATTACCTTGATGGCGCTGCGGCGCCCCATCTTCACGTGCTCGGCGAGGTACACCTGCCCCATGCCCCCCTCACCCAGCTTTCTCACTATGTGGTAGCGGTCGGCCAGCACCTGGCCCACGAGATCCTGCGTCGGCCCCGACGAGCGCAGGGTCTGCCCGTCGTTCGGGCAGAACCGCACATCGTCGCGATACTCGGTCGCACAGACGGGGCAGATCTTCACGTCGGAATCTCGATCCGCAGCAGTTTGTCGCCTACCAGGATGCGCGATTGGTCGCGCAGGGTCATGTCGCCGCGGGCGGCGAGCGCGATGCCGTTGCGGCTGTTCGCGTCCATCACCACGAAGTCCGCATCTTCGGAGCGCACCAGGGCATGGCGAGCGCTCATCGACGGATCGTACGGGAACACCCAGTCGCCTTGCTCGCGGCCGATGGCGACGTCGCGGCCGGGAGAGAGCTGGATCACGTCGCGGACGCTGCCGTCGGAGCGCAGCTGGGTGAGGCTCGCGATGTCGGCGCTCGGGCTGAGGCTGCCCATCCGCTTGGTGGCGTCGGCGTCGGGCGAGTGCGGCCCCGGGTATCCCAGCCGCCGGAACCGGATCACCTGGGACCCGATCAGCAGCAGGTCGCCATCGAGCAGGCGATGCGCCTCTTCGAGGAACACCCACGTGCCGTTGCGGCTGCCCAGATCGCGCACGACGAGGGTGTCCTGCTCCCACGAAAGCTTCGCGTGCAACGGCGACAGGAACACGTCTTCGGGGAAGCGGATGTCGCCGTCCTGACGGCCGATGGTCGTGTCGGGCAGGTTGCGCTCGAAGCGCTGCACCGGGTTGCCCAGATCGTCGAGGAGGACGAGCGCGATCGTCGGTCCGGCCCGCGAGGGTCCCGAGAGGCCCCGACGCGCGGCCGCCAGGTCGGCCAGCGGCGCACCGCAGGTCGCGCAGAACTTGATCCCTGGTTCCACGGGCGAAGCGCAGCGCGGGCAGTTGGGCCCGGAGCCAGGGGCCGTGAGTCGGCGGCCGCAATGTGGGCAGAACGGCTGGAGCCCGCTGGCTCGCCCGCCGCAAAAGGGGCAGGAGATCGGCTCGCCCTGGTCGCGGGCTCGCGCGGAGCGGGCCACGACGCGCGTGGCCGGCGCGGCCCCCGCCGCCGTCACCGCTCCACCCTCGCCCCCCCTGCCCGCGGATGCCGCAGCGGGCGTGCGTCCTGTGGATTTGCCCATGGGCTTGCCGCAGTCCATGCAGAACTGTGCACCCGGGTCGTTCGCCCGGCCGCAGTAAGGGCAGGCGGTCACTGGCGGAAGTGCTCCACTGGGCGCAGAAGTTATGGCCTGCCAATCAATTCGGCAAATTGACGGGCCGAAAGGGCCGATGCTACCTTGCGCGTCCTGTGCGATCGGTCTGCGTGTTGCTCCTGAGCGTCGTGACCGGATGTGCGGTGTCGCGCTCCGCTACCGCGCCCGTCTCCGGAGGCGCGCTGCCGTCGCCCTCCGCGCCGGCGCGCGACTCGCTGCACATCGCCGTCGTCTATCCCGCCGTCACCGACGTCATCCAATCCCACGACTCGGCGTTCCTGTTCGGCGTGGTGCGAGGGGGGAGTGGCGGACCGGTGCACCTGGGCATCAATGGGCAGTCGGTGCCCGTGCTCCCGAACGGCGCGTGGATCGCCTGGTTGCCGCTGCCCGACGATACCGTCGCCCATTTCGTGATGGCGGCGACCGGGGGAGGGCCCGACTCCAGCCGCTTCGTGTACACCGCCCGCATCGCGCCGCAGTTCCGGCCGCCGTCCGGACGCCCCGTGTGGATCGATACGACCAGCTTCACGCCTGCGGGGACTGTTGCACTGCCGGTGGGCGAGGGGATTCCCCTGAGCGTGCAGGTCACACCCGGCGCCTCGGTACGCCTGCTGCTGCCCTGGGGCTCGAGCGTTCCGCTCGTCCCCGATACGCTGCCCGCCGAGCTCCCCGGGGGCGTCCGCGCCTTCGTGATCGATACCGCGCCGCGCCGACGCGTGCCGACGGCGGGACGCTACGTGGGCTGGTTGCCGGCGGCGGCGCTGTGTGCGGACGGCCGGACGGCATGCGGCACGCTCGTGGTGACCGTGGGTGCCGACACGGCGACGGCGCGCTGGCCCCTCGGCGTGAATCTCGTGGACATGACCTTCCCGACCGTCGTCGTCCTGGACGACGACACCGCCCGCACCGGTACGACCGATAGCATCACCCCGGGGCGCGCTGTCCCCCACGGAACCTACAATTGGTTTTTCCCGACCGGGACGGTCGCGGTCGAGTCGGGGCGCTGGAACGATCAAGTGCGGCTCCGGCTCTCGCGCGCCACGGTTGCGTGGGTGAACGAGACCGACGTCGTGCGGCTGCCACCGGGTACGCCGCCACCGGGTGGCGTCGTGAGCTCGGTTCGGCTCGCGTCCGGGCCGAAGTCGGTGACGCTGCGGGTGCCGTTGCCCGCGCGCCTCCCCTACCAGATCACGGAGCGCGAGCGCAGCCTCACCCTGCGCCTGTACGGTGGCGCATCCGACATCAACTGGATGCAGTACGGCGCGGGCGGGGAGGCGATCGGCAGCGACCCGCTGGTCACGCGGATGAGCTATGCGCAACCGGCGGCGGACGAGGTGACGATCACGCTTGAGCTGGCGCGGCGCGTGTGGGGGTACCGCGCTCGCTTCGACGGTCGCGACCTGCTGCTCGAGGTGCGGCGTCCCCCCGCGATCGATCGCGAGCACCCGCTCCGCGGCCGAACCGTCGTGCTCGACCCTGGTCACCCGCCGCTCGGCGCCAAGGGGCCGACGGGATTGTGGGAGCCGGTGGCGACGCTGGCCGTGGCCTTCAAGGCAAAGACGCTGCTCGAGCGCGCCGGCGCGGTCGTGTTGCTCACCCGCACCGACTCGACGCCGATCGAGCTGTATCCCCGGACGCATTTCGCGGAGCTGCGCGACGCCGACGTCCTCGTGTCCATTCACGCCAACGCCTTGCCGGACGGCGTGAACCCGTTCACCAACTCGGGAACGAGCGTGTACTACTTCCAGCCGCGGAGCACCCGTCTGGCCCGCGAGCTGGACCGCGCGCTCGTGGCGGAGTTCCGCGTGCGCGACCTCGGGATCGGCCGGGGCGACTATGCGCTCGTGCGGCCCACCTGGATGCCCGCGGCGCTCACCGAGGGGCTGTTCATCATGCTGCCCGAGCAGGAGGCGGTGCCCGCGAGCGAGGACG
>Ga0193755_1000181_pt1 | contig 17397 bp, 14 predicted proteins | sample H1a2metaG_FD_144921 | JGI IMG/M metagenome (GOLD analysis project Ga0193755, IMG submission 144921) | Soil microbial communities from a riparian zone of the East river system, Colorado, United States - H1a2 | ecosystem: Environmental > Terrestrial > Soil > Riparian zone | place: USA: East River...
CACGAATCGCACGAGCGGCCACATGAGCAGAAGACCGCGATGAGGCAAGCCTCACATCGCGAATTCGGATTCCATGGCAAGCTGGGCCCTGCGAAGTTCGAAGCGGGCGCGGCCGACGCTTGCGCCCGAATTGAGTGCCAGCAGCAGGAAGTAGTCAGGTGTGATCGGTCTCAGAAGAAACGTCAGCGCGTCGGTTACGAACACCATCTCTCGCAGACCTCCGAGCCCGGTGTCCTCGGCCGTGCGCATACTGCGGCGCACCAGGGATGTGAACTCGGTAGCGATGACGTCGATGTCAAAGGAATGATGAAGCTGTCGGACCTGGCGCTCGATTGGTATCCCGTCTATTCCCAGGATGACTACGGCGGCGCACCCGTCAATGCGATCAGTCATGGCGGTGAGCGAGTCTAGAAATCCCATGGTTTGTCCCGTGATCCGCTGATGTTCGTGCCGCCCTGAAGCCTCTGACCAGGTCTCTCTCGTTTGTGTCGACCCGCCGTCACTGGCTGAAAGGCTTCAGCGGCCAGTCGTTCTCAGACATTCTCGCGAAACGACTGACCGCTGTCCACCGGAGCTGATTACTGTCCGCTCTTGGCGCCCGACGCTGCGGCAACCGGCTGAGCTGGAACCGCGGTCTTCTGAGCAGCCTTGCTGTCCGGAGTTACAGGCAGAGGAGCCGGAACCGTTGCCGCTCGCTGCGGGGCGACCGGGTTGGGCATTCCCTCGACCGAGCTTCTCTGAGGCGCGGTCGGCCCCATCGATCCTTCGGTTCTTACGATGCGAGGAGTGATGAAGAACAGAATCTCGCTGGTGTCTCGCCGCGTCTGCCGGCGTTTGAACAACTCGCCGATCAGCGGAATTCTCGACATCCCAGGAGTCCGATTGAGCGTGTGACCTTCGCTGTCGATGTTGATGCCGCCCATCACCGTCGTGCCGCCGTCGGAAACGCGAACTATCGATTCCGCCGACTGCGTGTCGATGCCGGGCGTCCCGTTGTTGAACTGTCCCGCGAGCGAGAAGTTCACGTTGTTGTTTTCAGCGACGACGTGCATTAATACCTCGCCGGTTTCCTCGATTATCTGCGGGGTAATTTCGAGCCGCAGCGCCGCCGTCACAAAGGTCGTGGTGACCGTATTGTTCGATACAGTCTGCACGGGTATCTGTATGCCGTTGACGATCTCGGCTGTCTTGTTGTCGGTAGCTGTGACCCGTGGGCTTGCAATCGTCCGTATCTGGCCCTTGGTTTCAGATGCGCTGAGAGCCAGAGAAAGAATACCTGTTCCAAGCGCACCAGTAGTCAAGCTCAGCACGGAATTTGCGACTCCAGCCCTGAGCGCGTTGTTGGCGAACGGACCGAGCAAGTTTGGACCGATGCCGCTAGTGGTGCCGCCGGTACCGCCCGTGCCACCAGTGCCTCCGGTAGAACCTCCCGTGGAGCCCGAACCGCCCGGCGACAGCGCGCCGCCGTTGAATTGGACGGGTGACGTTTCAAAGACGCCGGCTTTTCCTTTGCTGCCAATGGCACCACCCGCCAGCTCCGTGCCGATGTCACGAAGGAAGTTCCGATTTGCGAGTACGATTCGCGCCTCGATTTCGACTTGCGGCTCGGGCCGGTCGAGTTTGCCGATCATGTCTTCGATTACTGCCGTGTATTCCGGCAAGTCTGTGATCACCAGGCTGTTAGTGCGCGCGTCCATCTCAATGCGGCCACGCGGGCTCAATCGAGTGTTGATGATCGATAGCAGCGTGCCCTGTCCGGTGGCACCGCCGGCGCCGCCGGCGCCCCCGCCACCGCGTCCCGAAGCACCTGATCCCGAGCTTCCTAACTGGCCCACCGCGCGCGCGTATTTCAGGTGAATAATCTTGGTGACGAGCGGGATCTGTTTCGCTTGCTCTTCGGCAAGCAAGCGACGTTGCTCTTCCTCTTCCTTGACTGCCGCCAGCGTCGCGATTCTGATCATCCTGCCGTTACTCTCGCAGACCGCGCCCAGCCGATTTGCTCTCAACACCGATTCCATCACCTGGTTCCACGGCACGTCGGTCATCCGTATGTCCACAGGCACCGCGCTTACTGACTTGTCGAGGATGAAGTTCACGCCGTACTGCTGAGAGATGAACCTGAGCATGTCTCTAAGATCGACCCCGGCACGCAGATCGAAGCTGATCAATCCGCCGACATAGGTCGGATCGCAGAAGGCCATCTCCGGACGCGCTTTTGACGAAGGTTGACTGGCAGCACCCGGGCGCTGAAGATCCATCGCGCTGCGGTTGACGGCCGCCGGTCCCGTTTGTGTCAACGTTTCCTTTACGCCGTTTGAAGCCTTTGGCTGCACCGGAAGCGGCAGGTTCCTGTTTGGCTGCGCTGTCACTTGCGGCGGAGCCTGACCGGGACGGTTAGTTTGAGCAATCAGGTTCGAATTTGCGATCGTTTCCTTCGGAGAGTCGGTGGCTTTGGTCTCGGGCTTATTCTCTATTCGCTCACCCGCGACCTTAACTTCAGGCTTCACCGTTGCCGACTCCCTGGCATTAACAGTCTGAGCCTTCACATCGGCTGCGGGTTTTAAGCTTTCATTTTTGGAATTGCCCCCGTTGCCGACTGTGATGACCAGCGTCTCGCCTGCGCGTTCGACGCGGTACGGAACTCTGGATTTGGTGTCGAGCACAATCCGAACGACGTTTGGAATTGGCTGACCCACACGCATTCGATCTACCAGCGAGCTGCCGACCGCCGCAGTCTTGTTGCCAAAGGCGGTACGCACCCCGGTTATGTCCACGACCACTCGCCAGGGATCTGCGAGCACGAAATCTTTAAACTGAGTTGCGCCATCCGCTTGCACGATTACGCGAAGGACGCCGTCGGCCGCTTCGAAACGCACGTCTCTGATCAGGCGTGCCGGCTTTAGCGCTTCGGGCTTCGGCGTAACTTTCTCCCCCGCGGAACTGGACTTTGCCAGCGAGTTGACCGGCGCGGGATAGACGATCACGCCCGCCGGTTCAGGTCTCTTTTCGGCGACGCGTTTGACGTCAATAGCAGGCGCGTTTGGTTCCTTCTGAAGCTTCGCTTGAGCAGGCAAGGCTTGCGCATTAGGCGAGACTTCGAGAACGAGCGTGTTGCCGCTGACTGTTGAGCGATCTCGCGCGCTGGCCTTCACGCTCACCTCGATTCGGGTCGTGCCGCGCGCCGGCTTGCCTTCACCGGGGTGAGTTCCGAGGTTGGACTGGCGCACCGAGATCGAGTCGACCAGGTCGCTCTTGACCTCATACTGAGGCGCGAGTCCCGCCGCTTCGCCCCCCGGCAGATCGACGACGATCAGCCGGTCCGATGGTCTGTAGACAGTGTAGAGGGGAGGCGCGCTCGATTCGATCGAGATGCGCGTCAGCGCTCCTACGGTCTCGTGCTTGAGCGACACCAGTGTGTACGCCTGGGCCGGAGTTGCGGCTTTTGCTCTAGCGCTCTTTCCTGCGAACGCGCTTACATTGCTCACGAGCGCGAGCAGCACCAGTAATACGACAAGCCTCCTAGCGATCATAGCTTTTGTCTCCCCTCTCTATTTTGAAGCTGAAACGGACGCAACCGGAGGGCTCCTTCTCGATAATCAGAACGTCCGCTCCACATCGCGCTGAATACATCTTTTCACCTGAAAGTCAGAGGATCAGTTCAGAGCTTGCTTTTGCGCCGGGCGCACTGATTATAGTGACGGCACCGGCTAACACAAGCTGCCTCCCTGATCCCTTAAGCCGTCGAGGTCCGTAAGGACTCGTGGCTCACGAACACTGTCAATTCTTCTGGCCGGCGACTGGTGTTTTCACCACCATTCGCTCTTGCGGGGACTGTTTACCATTGGCTTCCACATAAGAGACTTCGCGAAACACGGCTCTGGCTCCGCCGGTCTCCGCCCCGTCTCCTTCGATCCGGGTCACTTCGCCGTTGTAAACGCGGGTTCCGGTTCGAATAAAGAACATCGATCCGGTAGGCGCTGCTCTCACGAACGCGCCGTATCCCCGGTCGTCTCGAAACACTCCGGTCAACTCCAGTTCGGTGACCAGATATTGTGAGATGGCATCCGGCTCGGCCAGATCGCGCGACCGCGCTTGTTCAACCTTCTGCTTGAACTCAGCGCGCCGGACCTCGAGAGCGGGGAATCCCTGCAACCGCGCCATAGCCTTAGCGCTCTTGGCCGCTTTTGGCTTGACCGCTTTTTTGAACGGGTCGCGATTGCTCGGCCGATAAGGCCGAATCGAATCTGCGGTAGGCCCCAGATATTCCTTGCCGGTCTTGGCTGGTTGAGCCTGCGACGTTCCCTCCGCCTGTTGAACCGCCTTCTCGACGGCTGCTTTGTCCTGAGCTGCTTTCTCGACGGCCGCCTTGTCCTGCGCCGTACCGCTCACGACGATTGCGAGGATGAGTGCGAACGCGAGTCCGAGTGCTGTTCTGGGTTTCATTGAACGACTCCGCTATTTTCCCTGGCCTGCAGGTGGCGCCTGGCCGGGTGTAAGCGTCGGCGGCGCGGGTTTCTTCGACGTTAGCTTCTCGAGGTTGGCCGGCGAGATGTAATAGGCCGTAACCACGAACTGGGCGTTGATCGAGCGGCCGAGCTCCTGCGCTCCGTCTTCGGCGCTCTTCACTTCGACGTCGGTAACGCTGACTATTCGCGAATAGAAGCCGAGTCTCGAGAAGAACTGACCAAGGTTGTCATACGAGCCGGTTATCTCGACCTGTATCGGCTGTGCGGTGTAGAAGTCAGCGGGCGTCGACTTCAGATGTATGAAGCGCTTGAGTTCCAGCCGCTGCTCGCGAAGGAAATCCTTGATGTTGTCGTACACGCGCGATATCTCGACCGAATCCGGCAGAAGATCGCGCAGGCGGTCCATCTCCTCGCGCTTCTCTTTTAGCGTTTGTTCGGTTGCCGCAAGGTTCTGACGGATGATGTCTGCCTGCGCGTTCTTGACCCTGAGCTGCTTTACCTGGTCACCGATCTTGTCCGTCTCAGCGCGCTTTTCGCTGTAGAGCATGATGTCGGCGCCCCAGAACAATAAGCCAGCCAACACCAGCAGGGCGCCCATCTGGTAGTACCAGGCCAGACGAGTGAAGAAGCTTCCGCCCTCTTCGGCGCCCTTAACAACAGTTGTCATCGTCGCTGACATAGATTGGTCTCCTTCACTTGACCGGCGCGACCGGCGCTGGCTTGTCTTTATCCTTGTCGCCTTCGGCGCGCGGCTTGTTGTAGTCGCAGTCTATGGTGAACTGAAACACCCGCGCTGTGACTTCTTCGACGTCCTTCTTCTCGGCAGGCTTCTTTTCGGGCTTCTCTGATTTGTCGCTCTCTTTCCTTTCGAGAACCTCGTCGAGCTTCACCTCTTTACCTTCAACGGAGAGCATCACATTGGTGAACAACCCGTTCGAGAACTCGAGCTGGCGCGAGAAATCGGCGATAACCTGCTGGCTGACCGAGCTGCCGACTATTTGAAGGTGCGCGCCTTTTTGGGCGATCGTTTCAAGACGAAAATCAGCCTGACCGCCGGGCATTCGCTCGTTGATGGCGGACATCATCGCGACCGGGCCCTTTTGTTCGGCGCGTAGCTGCTTGATGATCTTGATTCGTTCCTCGACCTGCTTCAGCTCGGCTTCAAGCTCGTCCTTGCGCTTGATGTCGCTTTCGAGCTTCTTCGCCTCGTCCTCTTCCTTAATGAGGTCGCCCTGTACTTTGGCCAGGGCGCTGTGAGTCCACAGATGATCGACGCCCGTCGCGATCACAAACAATCCGAGCGCGGCTGCGACCATAAACAGTTGCTGTCCCCGGCGTGCCGCGACCTTGGTCTTCTGCACCGACACCCGGTGCTCCGCCGTTCCTTCAAGTAGATTTACGCGGATCATCTAGACACCTCCGCTACTCGGACGGCCAGGCCGACCGCCACTGCCATATTTGGTGAGAGTTCTCGCAGGTACTCGTCATCGAATTTCCGTCCATCGACCTTGATCGATCGGAAGGAATCGAATCGTTCGACCGGCATCTGGAATTTGTCCGCCAGATACTCGGTTAGCTGCGCGACTTTTGACGAGCCGCCCGCGAGCAGCATTCGGTCGATGGCGGGCGCGTCGCCGGCTGTCGCACGAAAGAAATCGAGGGTTCGCTGGATCTCCAGCGCCAGCATCTCGGACACCGATTGGATAGCGGCATAAGCTTGGTCCGCTGAGTGTTGGTCAACGTCGGCGCCGCGCTTGAGCGCTTCGGCCTGCTCGAAGGTGAGGTTGAGTTCCTTTTGAAGGAGATCGGTGTACTGATTGCCGCCAGCCGAGATGTCGCGGGTGAAGATCGAAGTCGTGCCGCGCACTATGTTGATGGTCAACACCGAGGCGCCGATGTCCAGGAGTGCAACCGTCTGGTTTGGAGCCGGGTGATAGTTTGCTTCGTATGCGTTCTGAAGAGCGAATGCATCAACGTCGACGATCAGTGGCTGCTTGCCCGCTTGCGAGATGACCTGCGTGAACTGAGCTATCTTGTCTCGCTTGCAGGCGACCAGCAGCACGTCCATGTTCTGTCCGGTCGCGTCGTGGCCCACGATCTCGTGGTACAGATTGACGTCGTTGATGTCGAACGGGATGTATTGTTCGGCTTCCCAGTGAATCTGCTCGTCGAGTTCTTCCTCGGGCATGGTGGGAAGCAATATCTTTTTGACAATGACTGCGTGGCCAGAGAGCGAGGTAGCAACCTGATTCGTTTTTATGTTTTGATCGGTCCAGACGCGGTTGATCGAATCGCTCACGTGATTGAGATCTATGATGTGACCATCGACTATCGTGTCGGACTGCAGGTTCTGGTGGGCGATGTGCAACAGCTCGAACCCGCCGCGCGTTTGCCTGAGCTCAATGGCTTTCAGCGCGCTTGACCCGATGTCCAGACCGACGACGCTCTTATTCTTTTTCCCAAACATAGTGTCTCCCTGGGAAGGTTGTCGACTCTTGATCTTCGATTTTCGGATAGCCTGTGCGGGAGCCTGGTGACCTGAGTTCGCGGCGCGCGAAAGCGCAATCCTCTATCGAGAATCAGCAGCAGGGGCAGGCTCAAAACTGGAGACTGTCAGAAGTGGGGTGCGGGAACTTTCGTAAGGGGCGAGTCCGAGGGGCGATGTTGAACGTCGAAGACTTTTCTTCCTCAGTCTTCACGATCAATCAACATCCAAAAACTAGATTTCTTGTGACGGAGCCATTTCTAACATCCACCCCTAAGCATGTCAACACTAATCTTGTGCAACGTTTTGAAGGATGATTGCACCTGTTCGCGGCCTGGTGATTGGACTTTGATTGGTCGCACGCCGAGTTCCATGTTGCGCCGCTGATGCAAAGGTTATCGTCGCCCCGCCAACCCGATTCATACTGCTCGAGTGACCCTGATCCGGCGCTCACGTTAGCGGCGTCTCGCACTCGCTGGATCTGTCGTTCACATCAGCTGCCTTGTACGCGAGTACCATCATATTGTCGTTGTGCCCTTTGAACACCGTGCATCAACGCGATCCATCGATTGGCGTCTCTTAGCCCGGCGTGGGCGCCAGTTTCCAGTAATACTCGCGCAACCTTTTGTGGGTTATCCCAGTCGGCAACATTCAATCTTGCCAAAGACTGAATCGTTTCGGTAGTCGCATTGGCTGTTTCTGGGGCGTGGATTGACCCGCAGCGGGGGCGTGCCATAATATAGCGCTCGTCAAACAATGGGGGTTATCGTGATGGGAGAGGTCGGCTTGAGCGGCATTCAGTCAAGGGACATCCAACCGGGAACTTCGAATGCCGGAACATATCGATCGCTGACGATCGGCCAAACAGTTTGCACTGTGAAAGACGAGAAGGGTCAGAACTGCACCGGCCACGTTAAGCAGTGGCTGACCGCTCCGCCCGAAGTCGTCAAACAGGCGGCGCCCGGCAACACGATTCACCGGTGCCAGCGCTGCTTCACCGTCTACGAAGGCCCGCCACAGGAATACCTTCACCCAACATCGAACAAGTGACGAGCCGAGCGCTCGGAATGCAAAGTTGAGGCTACTATGAGACGTGAACGAATAAGTTGGAACTCGATGATTGCTGGCGTGATCGCGATTGGAGTCTTGTGTGTTTCTGCAGGGGGTCGACAACAGAAATCAAGCGGCAATCACGATCACGAGAAAGGGAATGCAGCGATGATCAAGCACGAATATGCCGAGGTGAACGGAGTGCGCTTGCACTACGCGACAGCAGGCAAGGGCAAGCTGATCATGTTTGTTCACGGCTTTCCCGAGTTCTGGTACGAATGGAAGAACGAGCTTGCGGAGTTCGGTCGAGACTATATGGCCGTAGCCCCCGACATGCGCGGCTACAATCTTTCGTCGAAGCCCGCCGAGGTCGATCAGTATCAAGTGAAGCATATGGTCGAAGACCTTCGCGCGCTTGCCGAGAAGCTCGGCCACAAGAAGTTCATCCTGGTCGCGCACGATTGGGGCGGCGCTATAGCCTGGGCGTTTGCGCTCAGTCATCCCGACTATCTCGAGAAGCTCGTGATTATCAATGCCCCGCATCCCGGCGTGTTCGCGCGCGAACTGCGCGACAACCCCGCTCAACAGAAAGCCAGCGGTTACATGCTGATGTTCCGCGGCCCGCAAGCCGAGCAAACTCTATCAGCCAACAACTATGCTCTGCTGGTTCAAGTGGTGCTCGGCGAAGGCCTGAAGACAGGTGTGTTCACCGAAGAGGACAAGAAGGCCTACATCGAAGCGTGGTCTCAGCCCGGCGCGCTGACCGGCGGGTTGAACTACTATCGCGCGGCGCGAGTCGGCCCGCCATCCGGTGAGGGCGACAAGGACAGCGGCAGCTTTGGGTTAAACGTGGCTTCGCTGGTAGTAAAGGTTCCGACTCTGGTCATCTGGGGCGAGAAGGACACCGCCCTGCTGACTGGAAACCTCGAGGGTCTGGACAAGTTTGTACCCAACCTTACGATCAAGCGAATACCGGACGGGACGCATTGGGTGATCCACGAGAAGCCAGCGTTGGTTGATGGCTACATCCGCGAATTCATCAAGAGCAAGTAACCGTGAACCGCAAGAACGGACGCGTTGACCCGGGGAAGCATGGGCGCAGCGATTCTCGCGGCAGCCAACGCGCCTTGCTAAACCGCTTGCTCTCCGAGCTCAATCAGTATCCCGAGCGCGGCCCAAGCATCACCGCAAAACTGCTCGAAGCCCTCGAGCGACGAGTAGCGATGCTGGTGCTGGACATGGTTGGCTTCTCGCGGTTGACGCTCGAACACGGGATCATCCACTACCTCGCAATGATCCATCAGATGGTGGAGGCAGCCACCCCCGCGGTGATCGCCAACGGGGGCCGTGTTATCAAACAAGATGCCGATAACATCTTCGCGACCTTCGACAATCCCACCCACGCGCTTGAAGCTGCGCGAGACATCTTTAGAGCGTTCGACGCGGTTAACACGGTCACGCCGCTCGAGCGCCATCTTTACGGCAGCATTGGCATCGGCTACGGAGAGACACTGGTGATCGACGATTCGGATCTGTTCGGCTCGGAGATGAACCTGGCGTCCAAGCTGGGCGAGGACCTGGCCGGCAAGAATGACATACTGTTGACCGCGTCGGCTTACGAGGCTTTGCCTGCGGGTCGGTATGTCTTCGCACCGCGCAGGTTTTCAGCCGGCGAGTTGGAGATAGATTGTTTCCGCTATGAGCGTGCGCTATTCGAGAACTCCGAAGGAGGATCGGGGATCGGCCTAATCAAGGCCGACGCGATGGACTAGCTCGACAAACCTGGGATCCGACCTCACGCCATCGAATAGCGGTTCCACATTGAGATAAGCCAGATACCCGTACCGCTCCACATGAGCCTTCTCCAACCACTCGAACACCAGATCGGTCTCACCCATACCCGCGTAGGCGCGTGCAATCAGGTAGGCCGGGACGTATTTCCGCTTTGAGGTGGCCCGCAACTGTTCGAGCGCCGCCTCGGCTTTCTCTCTTTCACCCAGGATGCCGTACAGGTGGCCCCGCGCCGACAACAACTCGACGTCCTCGCCCGCAAGCTCTTCAGCCTTCTGAAACGCGTCCAACGCTTCCTTGTACATCTGTTTCTGCTCATAGGTCTGCCCTAACCGCCTGTGCGCCAGAGCGAACCCCGCATCCAACTCGATCGTGCTTCTGTACTGCGCAATCGCTCGATCGTAATCGCGAGCCAGGTGATGAAGCCAGCCGACCAGTGTGTTGATCGGCAGCGACAACGGGTCGAGCTCCTGCGCTCGGTGGACGTGAGCAAAAGATTCTTCGAACCTGCCGAGAGCGACAAGCATAACCGAGTACCACTGGTGAGCCATCGGGTAGCTGGGGTTCAGCTCCAGCGCTCGTTTGAACCCGCGTTCAGCCTCCGCCCAGTCCCAGTCGTAGCCGAACTTGGCGAACGACATCGACGTGTGGGCCTCGGCCAGGCTCTCGTCCAGCTCGAGCGCGCGCGCCGCGGCCGCCTTCGCTCGCGGGAAGGCATCAGACGAAGCGAGCATGCTGTAGCTCGCCAGCAAGTTGTACGAGTCCGCCAGTCCCGCGTACGCAAGCGCGTAAGTCGGATCGCTTTCGATAGCTTCCTGAAAATACTCGATACCGCGCTTCATCGCTTCTTCGGTCCGCTTGTTCCAGTGGAACCGCCCCTTCAAATAGTGCTGGTACGCTTCGGTGTTGTCGGTGTAGCGTTTTGTCAGTTGCTTCTTTTGCGCGCCGCTCAGCTTCAACCGCAACTGCTCGGATATTTCCCTGGACATCTCTTCTTCGACAGTGAAGATGTCTTCAAGCTGCCGGTTGTACTGCGCGCCCCACAACAGCGAGCCGTCGAACGCGTCGACCAGTTCGGTCTTGATGATCAGTTGCTCGCCTCGCTGAAGCACCCTCCCGGTCAAAACACCGCGCACGCCCAGTTCGTGACCCACTTGCTTCGCGTCAACGTCCCTTCCCTTGTAGCGGAAGACGGTGCTGCGAGCCATCACTCGCAACTTGGGAAGCTGCGAGAGGCCGTTGATGATGCTCTCGGTGATGCCGTCCGACAGGTACTCGGTGTCGGGGTCGCCGCTCGCATTGATCAGCGGCAGGACTGCGAGCGAGTCGATGGTCTTGCGCGAGCGCCCGCGCCGGGCGGGCCGCGTTTTTCGAGCCTGGTCCGGGTCGGTGTTGGCGCCGGAGTCGCTATCGCGAATCAGGTTCCGCAAGTCGGTCGAAAGCTCTCGCACGTGCTGGTATCGGCGGCCGGCTTCCTTCTCCATGCACTTGCGAACTACTCGTTCCAGTTCAGGCGGCGTGCTGTAGTTGAACCGCGCGATCGCCACCGGCTCGTTGTGAACGATGTTATCGATGATCTCGTTAGCGCTGGAGCCGGTAAAGGGCAGACGCCCCGTCAGCATCTCGTAGATCACTATGCCAAGCGAAAAGACATCGGTGCGGTGATCGAGCCGCTGGCCGAGCGCTTGCTCGGGCGACATGTACGCCACCGTTCCCATCACCGTGCCGTAAGCCGTCTGTTGTCCGAGCGAGACAGTCAGGTCGCTGCTGTCGGCGGGCGCACCAGGCTCGACAACCTTCGCAAGACCGAAGTCCAGCATCTTGACCATGCCGCGCTGGCTGATGATCAGGTTCGAGCTCTTGATGTCGCGGTGAATGATGCCGAGAGTGTGTGCTTCATCGAGTGCGTCGGAAACCTGAATGGCGATGTCCATGACCTCGCGGATCGTGAGCGTCGAACGCTCGATGCGCCGCGACAGCACATCGCCTTCGACGTATTCCATCACGATGAACATCGCGCCGTCGTGCTCGCCTATGTCGTAGATCGCCGCGATGTTCGCTGATCGGAGCGCGGATGCGGCCCGCGCCTCCTTGAGAAACCTGCCTCGACGGTCAGGGTCGTACTGATATGAGGCCGGGAGAAGCTTGATCGCAACCTGCCGCCCGAGCCGCGGGTCTTGTGCAAGGTAGACCTCGCCCATTCCGCCCTCGCCGAGCTTGCCTAGTATCCGGTAATGGGAAATTGTCTCCTCTGGCATTTGAACGTTTGCTATCTCACATCGGCCAAAAGCAAAACTGACTGAATGGGGACGGAACTGGAGGCCGCTCGGCTCTTGAAACCGCGGTTCGCTCGTGATCACAGCCGCCGGGCTGAAGCGCTCACCCTTTGCGCGGTTGCGCCGTCCCACTTGCCCTGGCTCTCCAACTCATCTCTTCACACCACGTCCTTCGGCGCCGGTCTCTACTCTGTGGCTCTACGCAAGGGCGAGGTGAAGCAGTTTCACTCCATCAGTCCTTTTCCTCCTGTACCAGGACTTCCTCTTGCTCTTCGGCGACCCGCGGGGGATGCGCGAAGAATTCTTTCTCCTCTTCTCCAACACGCAAGTCGTGCGAGAAGAACTCCTTCTCCTCTTCGATGACCCGCCGCTCGAACCGCGTAATCACGTAGACCGTCGCGACGATGATCACCGCCACAAGAAGTATTATCTGAATGCGATAGAGGTCGCCAATAAGCTTCTCGACGCCGGTTGCGAACGTGAAGCCCAGCCCCGCAAGCACCCCTACCCAAGCCGCGCAGCTTGCCAGAGTGAGCAAAGCAAACTTCAGGTAGCCGAACTGAGCGAGGCCCCAGAAGATGGGGCTCGCGGTCCGAAGCCCGTAAACGTACTTCACGATGAAGACCGACAGCACTCCGAACCGGTTCATGAGTTTCTCGATTCGTGGCCGCGCTCGAACGAAGAAGCCCAGGCTTCCGACTCGCCCGCGAAACCGCGCACCGATCAGATAACTCAGCGAGTCGCCGATAAAGCCGCCAGCAAGGCCTACCGCGAATGCTTCTTCAAAGGTGAACAGACCGGCTCGCGCAAGCACACCGGCGAACAACAGCGTCAGATCACCCTCGATCATTGTCCCGAAGAAGACAGCCCACAACCCGTATCTTTGGAGAAGCTCAAACATAGAGAAGGCCAAGAACGCGGCGCCCGGACTTTAACGAAACGCCAGCACGAGCACCGTTATTGCAGCATTTCTGGACTATGTTCTCAGGTTGGTCGCATGCCCTCCCAGCGTCAGTTGGGGTCTGTGGATTGTAGCGTAGTTGGCCAAAATTGACATCCCTTTCAGGCATTGCTATCCTCGGATCAAAGCCCTATGACGCAATCAGACGAATCAACCTTCATCGGAATCGACCTCGGCGGCTCGACCCTCAAGGGTGCGCTGGTAAGCAACTCCGGCGAGATACTTCAGGAGATTCGCCAGGAAACCGAACACGAAAGCTCATCCGCCCTTGTAAAACAACTTGCAGAAGCGGTGCGCAGCTTGCGCGCCGATCGCAGGGCCACGCGCGCGGGGGCAATCGGAATCGGCATCCCAGGTCTGGTGAACCGAAAGACAAACCGCGTCGAGCTGATGCCCAACCTCCCCTCGCTTGCCGACATAGACATTACTGCCGAACTGGGGCGCGACGTGGGGCTGCCGGTCATCCTGGACAATGACGCGAACGCCGCGGCTTATGGCGAGCTTCAAGCGGGCGCCGCGCGCGGACGCCGCGATGTGTTTTTTGTGACGCTTGGAACGGGCATCGGTGCGGGCTTGATCATAGACGGGCGGATCTATCGCGGGGCGGCGGGTTTCGCCGGCGAGTTCGGGCATATGACAATCGACCCCGAAGGCATCGAGTGCGTCTGCGGAAACATTGGTTGTCTCGAGACAATCTGCTCGGGTCCAAACATCGTGCGACGCACACGCGAGCGGCTTTATCGCGACCGCACGTCGTCGCTTTCGAGGCTTGCGCTTCCACGAGACCGCGAGTTCACTGCTGAAGACATCGCGCACGCCGCTCGTGACGGCGACGAGATGGCTCAGGTGATGATGGAACGCACCGGTATGTTTCTGGGAATCGCGATTGCGGCAGTCGTCAACCTGCTGAACGTCGAGATGGTTGTGATGGGCGGCGGAGTGATGGACGCGGGCGAGTTGATTCTGAACCCCACGATCAAAGAGACTCGCCGCCGCGCGTTCCCGCCTTCGTTTGATAGCTGCCAGATAGTGATTGCAAAGCTCGGACCTTCAGCGGGAATGATTGGCTCCGCGTTGATGGCGCGCGATCAAGCAACTTAGCACGACGAGCTTTGCGTCCAAACCATTCTTCTTTGGCCGCATCCCATCTAGTACTGATATACTCTCACCTTAGAATTTCAAATCTCAAATCTTCAATTTGAGATTCACTGGAAGCAGATGCCCGATCGTCCGAACATTCGAAACTTCTCAATCATCGCGCACATCGATCACGGCAAGAGCACCCTCGCCGATCGATTGCTCGAAGTCACCGGTGCGCTCACCGAACGCGAGATGTCCGAACAGGTTCTCGACGCGATGGACCTAGAACGCGAGCGCGGCATCACCATCAAAGCTCACGCCGTCCGCCTGAACTACAAGGCTCGCGACGGTCAGGAGTATCTGCTCAACCTGATCGACACACCCGGCCACGTGGATTTCTCCTATGAAGTTTCACGGTCGCTGTCCGCTTGCGAAGGCGCGCTCCTGGTGGTCGATGCTTCGCAGGGAGTCGAGGCTCAAACGCTTGCGAACACTTATCTGGCGCTGGACCACAACCTCCATCTGATTCCGGTGATCAACAAGATAGACCTGCCCGGTGCTGAGCCTGAACGCGTCCTTGAAGAGATCGAGCACACCATAGGACTCGAGACCAACAACGCGTTGATGATCTCGGCAAAGCAAGGAGTAGGCATCGAAGAAGTGCTCGAAGCCATCGTGCGAGAGATACCGCCGCCCGCCGGCGACCCCAAAGCTCCGCTCAAGGCGTTGATCTTCGATTCGTGGTTCGACAGCTATCGCGGAGTGGTCGTGCTGATGCGCGTGATCGACGGATTCATAAGGACCGGAATGCGAGTTCGCTTGATGGATGCGGAGAAGGAGTATCAGGTGGATGCGCTCGGCGTGCTGACGCCCAAGCCGCGCGAGATCGACGAGTTGGGCGCCGGCGAAGTTGGTTTCTTCACCGCTCAGATAAAGACCGTGGCCGACGTGGAAATCGGCGACACCGTGACCGAAGCCGCGCGTCAAACCGAGACGCCGTTTCCCGGCTTCAAGAAGATAAAGCCGATGGTGTTCGCGGGGCTGTATCCGATCGAGGCGAACCGCTACGAAGAACTGCGCGACGCGCTGGACAAGCTGAGGCTGAACGACTCCTCATTTTTCTATGAGCCGGAAGCCTCGGCGGCGCTCGGGTTCGGCTTTCGCTGCGGCTTTCTCGGCTTGCTGCACATGGAGATCGTCCAGGAACGATTGGAGCGCGAGTTCGATCTCGAGCTGATCACCACCGCGCCAAACGTTCGCTATCGGGTGACGACTACGGCAGGCGAAGTGATGGAGATCGACAGCCCTTCGAAGCTTCCCGATCCGGGACGAATCGAAAAGATCGAGGAGCCGATCATCCGCGCAATGATAATGACCAACGAAGAGTACGTTGGGCCGCTGTTCGCGTTGCTCGAAGAGAAGCGCGCAACGCAGCTTGGATTCGAGTACATGACGCCGAAGCGGGTTCTGTTGACCTACGAGCTGCCGCTTGCAGAGATCGTGCTGGACTTCTACGACCGGCTGAAGTCGCTGTCGCGCGGGTACGCTTCGTTTGACTACGAACTGACCGGTTACCGCGAGGGCAAGCTCGTCAAGCTCGAGATATTGGTTGCCGGTGAGCAGGTCGACGCGCTGTCGCTGATCGTGCATTCCGATAGCGCGTACGCGCGAGGTCGCTCGCTTGTCGAGAAGATGCGACAGCTAATCCCGCGCCAGCTTTTCGAAGTTGCGATTCAAGCGGCGATCGGCAACAAGATCATAGCTCGCGAGACGGTCAAGGCGCTGGGGAAGAACGTAATCGCGAAGTGCTACGGCGGTGACATCACCCGCAAGCGCAAGCTCCTCGAGAAACAGAAAGAGGGCAAGAAGCGAATGAAGCGCGTCGGCAAAGTGGAGATCCCTCAGGAAGCATTCCTCGCGGTGTTGAAAGTCAACGAGTAGCAGGTGGCACTGTAGGGACGGGCCTCGTGCCCGCCTCCCACGCCATGCCTAGGCAGGCGTCTCGCTCTGGTGATGAGGGGCGGGCACAGAAGCCCGCCCCTACATGATTGCCACCATGCTTGCCTATCCTCATCTTCACTACTCATTCAGCTTAAAAACAAAAACAATCACACCTGTCACGCGAACGGGCACGTTGTTGAGCAGCGTGGGCTGGAACCGCCACCCCAGCGCCGCTTCTCGGGCCTTGTCAGCAAGCATCGGGTGACCGCTTACGATCCGCGCTGACTCGACGTGCCCGTCGGGTGCGATCATCACTTCTATGGAGACGTCGCCCTGCAAGCGAATCTGTTGCGCGAGTGGCGGATACATCGGCTTGCGGCGTTCGATCGCCTTCCCCTGGAGTACTGAGGATGGAATTCTCATCGGACTGTTGTCGACTACTGGTGTCGTTTGCGCTACAGGCTGCGGCCTCGGCGGGTCGGGCCGAGGCGCCGGTTCTCTTACCCCCTCGCCTTCGGGGACTCCGTAACGGCTGCCGATTGGGCTCGTCGGAAGTCCAACCGCGTCGTCACCTCCGCGATCAAATTGTTGGAATGTGGGAGGAGCGCTCGGCGGGCGACTCATAATGTCGACAAGGTTTTGCACGTGGTAGAGATCAGGACGCGCGGTCGTTTGAGTCGGGTGCTGCGAATCTTGTACTGGCCGTGGCGTGCCAAGAGCCGGAGGCAACGGTGGACCGACAAGGGCAATCACTTTGCTGGTGTCCGCGAGCTTCGGGTCTGACATCAAGACCGAAGTGGCAAACGCGCTCGCAATTATCAACAGGTAAAGCGCTCCCGTTCCGAGGAAGTACTTCGCGGCGGTATGCTTGCGCCGTTGCAGTGAAGACACGACTAGCTGATCAAACATGGTTTCTCCTTTGAGCAGGCACACGGCTCCATCTGACAACGTCAGACAGCGCCGAGCTTGCTCGGCTACGTTCGCTATGATCAACGGCGCTCGAAAGAAAGGAAGCTAGAGGCGCTCTTCGGGAGCTTTTGGGACAAGTGAGGTTTTGTTAACAGTCCGTAGCTGAACTACTCGACGCTTTGGTCCGCTACGTACTACTGACTCCGGCTAACCACCTACATCCATCTTCTCGACGAGAAGAATTATGCGAGTCGAAACGGGATGGCCCGACACCGTGGCCGGCTGAAACGTCCGGCTCCGAAGCGACCACCACAACTGCTCAATCACATAGGGGTCTTTAGGGGAATCCAACACATCGACGAGCTTGGCGCGGCCATCCTCTCCGACCTCAACCATCGCCGACATCCCCTGATTGCCCGGCTTCTGATAGGCGATATG
>Ga0193755_1000182_pt1 | contig 17387 bp, 14 predicted proteins | sample H1a2metaG_FD_144921 | JGI IMG/M metagenome (GOLD analysis project Ga0193755, IMG submission 144921) | Soil microbial communities from a riparian zone of the East river system, Colorado, United States - H1a2 | ecosystem: Environmental > Terrestrial > Soil > Riparian zone | place: USA: East River...
GTGCGCAGCTCGAGAAACTCTTCAAGAAGATCCGCCGCCCGCTCTACCTCACGCCCATGACGCGCGACCGCGACCTCGCCATCGACTGGCTGCAGCGCTTCGAGGGCGCTGGGCTCGACGGCGTGATCGCCAAACCCGCGACGGCCACCTATCAGCCTGGGAAGCGCGCGATGCTCAAGATCAAGCACGTGCGTACCGCCGACTGCGTGGTGGCCGGATTTCGCTGGCACAAGAGCGGCAAGGACGCCGTGGGCTCGCTGCTCCTCGGTCTCTACGACGACGCCGGCATGCTGCAACACGTCGGCGTGACATCCGCCTTCACCATGGCGATGCGCAAGCAGCTCGTGAACGAATTCGCGCCGCTGCGCAAGAACGCGCTGCGGGATCATCCCTGGCGTGAATGGGCTGGGGCAGCGGCCGAGTCGAGCCGGATGCCGGGCGGCCAGAGCCGCTGGAGTGCCGGCAAGGATCTCTCGTGGGAGCCGCTGCGGATCGAGCGGGTGTGCGAGGTGAAGTACGATCATATGGAAGGCGATCGGTTTCGGCATGCGACGGTGTTCCAGCGCTGGCGACCCGACAAACGGCCGCTGGACTGCCGGTATGATCAGCTCGACGTCACGACTCCGTACGAGCTCGAGAAGGTGTTCGGCGCGGGGGGGGCCTGAGCTTTTCAGGAACGTGTTGCAGGTTGATGCGAATGCGGTACCAGGCTGAGGAGCGCCCGCGCATTTGATCTACCAGCACGTCGGCCGGTTCCAGGTGCTTTGCGACGCGAGGATGCTGCTTCTTCCACTGCGACAATCCGGCCAGCGCTTCCTTCTTATCCTTCCCGCGGCTGACCTCGATCAGCGGGAACTTCGAGACCCGCCCTGTGCGCGCCTTTGAAGGCTGCACCCGCGGCGGCTCGCCCGGTTGCTTGCGATAGTGCGGCGGCCACGGCGCATCGCCCTGCCCTTCCTTCTCCTGACGTGCTGACAACTCGAGCAGCTGCTGCAGCGATCCCGCGCTCTTATCCATCCCCGCATGGCGATCGCCGATCTCCGAAAATCGCCGTGGCATCGTGCCCAGCGTGAAGTCCTCCGGCTCCGCGGTGTCGACCTCATCCCAGTCGAGGGGCGCGGAGACGCGCGCATCCGGCACGGGTCGGACCGAGTAGGCCGACGCGACCGTCCGATCCTTCGCGTTCTGGTTGTAATCCACGAACACCCCCTGCCGCTCCTCCTTCCACCATTTGCTGGTCGCGAGCCCATTGCCGCGACGCTCCACCTCGCGCGCGAGGGCGAGGGCGGCGCGACGGACATCGTCGAACCCCCACCGTCGCTCGATCCGGACGAAGAGATGCATCCCACGCGACCCGGATGTCTTGGGCCAGCCGACTAGTCCAAAATCTGCTAGGACCGCACGCGCGAGCTGCGCGACCTGGCGCACCTGCGGCCACTTGATGCCCGGCACGGGGTCGAGATCGACGCGCAGCTCGTCAGGATGATCGAGATCGTCGGCACGCACTGGATGCGGGTGCAGCTCGAGGCAGGCGAGATTGGCCATCCAGGCGAGCGATGCGGGTGTGCGCGGCACGACTTCGTCGGCCGTGCGTCCCGACGGGAACCGCAGCGTCACCACCTCGATCCAGGGCGGGCGCGATTCCGGCGCGCGCTTCTGGTAAAACGACGGCGCCGCGATCCCGTTCGGAAAGCGCACCAGCATGTTCGGCCGGCCGCCTGCCCCGCTCAGCGCGCCCTTGGCGACGGCCAGGTAGTAGTTGACGAGATCGAGCTTGGTGTACTTCGGCTTCGGAAAGAGCACCTTCGCGGGATTCGAGATCGTGACCTCGTACCCGTCGATATTCCGCGTCGTCGATTCACCGGCTGACGGCACTATCGTTTCGCAGGATGAAGACAGGTCATTTGGGGGTCCACTCGACGCAGACCGGCTCGCCGGCGTGATAGCGCCACGTGGCTGTATCCAGCATTGCTGTGATCGTGCAGGTCATCGTCGTATGCACGTTGCCGATCGTCGCGACCCACCGGTCCCGCAGGATCTGCATCGTCGGTCCGACGTTGGATTTGTCATTGACGAACGCGTAGCGTCCGATGAACCATGAGGTTGTTGTCCGGCCGCCGGAGTCTGCCACGTACATCGACTCGGCCGCCGCCAATCCCAGCAGCGCGGCGCGCATGGTGGCGACCGCCTCGCGCCGCGCCGCGAACCGCTGGTAGTTCGCGCTCGACATGACGTCGCCGGTATCGGCGTTGATGATCTTGAGATCGGCCGCAAGTTCTCGGGCAGGCTGACGGAGCCGCGTGACCGCTGCACCAAGTCCGGCCAAGACGATTACCGCCGCCATCACGTAAAGGATTACGCGTTTCATGGCGCCAATATTGAAAATGATTTCTGATTGTCAATCAATCGTCGAAGAACTCGACGGTGCCCATCTCCACGCAGTACTCGGCTCCCACGATCAACAAGCCATCCCGCTCGATCCGCCGCTCGAGCAGTGCCGAGCCATGGCGCAGGTGATGGACCGACGCCCGCACGTTGGCGCGCGTAGCTTCCGCGGCGAGCGCCGCGGGATCGTTCGCCAAGGGCGTGTTGAGCAGCGGCTCGATCGCCGGCCGGATGCGATCGACGATGGCACGCAGATTCGGGGACTCGTGGCCCTGCGGTTGGCGCAGCTCCTCGAGCGTCGCGGCCACGGCACCGCATTGCGTGTGACCCACGACGACGGCCAGCCGCGTTTCGAAGCGCTCGGCCGCGAACTCGACGCTGCCCACCTGCGACGGCGCGACGATATTGCCCGCGACGCGGATGACGAACAGGTCACCAAAACCCTGGCCAAAGATGAGCTCGGCCGGAGCGCGCGAATCGGAACAGCCGAGCACGATGGCGAACGGCTGTTGTCCCGCGCCGGGACGGCCTCCCGAGCCTGCCCCGTTTTCCACGAAGCGCCGATTCCCCTCCCGCAAGCGCGCCAGCGCGTCCTGAGCCGGGATCATGTTGAAGGATCGGTCAGAACCGCACTCCCGCTCCCAGGCGCAGCGTCCGCGGCGGCACGCGGGACAGGACCCGGCCGTAATCGGTGCCGGCGAACCCGGCCAGCGCATTGACCTCGGTCTGAATTCCTGTGACGCTCCGGTCGCCCAACACATTGAACGCATCCACGACCAGCAGCACTTCCGTTCCCCCGCGCGGAAAGCTCCGCTCTAGATGCAGATCCAGTGACGCGCGGGGTTCGTAACCGTACGTCCCACGCGGCTGAATGAAAATGCGCTGCCCGGTCTCGCTCCGAAACAGGAACCGGTGGAAGGGCACGGTGTCCAGCCCGCCAGGAATTGACGCGGAGGGTACTGCGACGGCGAATTCGGACAGCAATCCGTCGATCGGGAGTGTGGGCGTGACGCGATCGCCGGTCGCATAGGACAGGAACAGGCCGCCACGGAATCGGGCCGGCAGGAGCCCGCCCAAGTACACCTTCCCCTCGAAGCGACTCTGGTTGTTGAGCGCCCCGTAGAAATTGTACTGCTCGTTGAGACGCACCCAGGGGCCCGGTCCGCCGTTGGTGTAGTCGTCCGGTCCGGCCACCACGTTGTAATTCCCGTCGAGCGCTGATATCGTCGCCGACGCGCCGGCCCACCACGTCCGATAGCGAGCGTCCAGCCGGAGCTGCAGCTGTCCGAACCGTCGCGTCGCCTGCGGCACCTTGGTGAGGACGAGGTCGGGGTCGTAGCGGAGCGCCGCCAGCTGCGCGGGGGTCAGCCCCGGCGGGGCATAGAGCACGTTGGGGTCCGTCAGCTGTCCTTGCCGCAGCAGCTCTTGGACGTAGAGAATGTCCTCGTTGGAGATGGCGAGCCTGTCCAACACCAGCGGCCGGCCCGCGAAGAAGACCGGCTGGCCGAAACGATCGAGCATGATGACACTGTCGACCACCGTGTAATTCGAGGCCAGCTTGCGGTCCACCAGCGCGACCATATCGCGGTTCCTGCGGTGGACATACGCCACGCCCACTTTCCAGCGCGTCCCGATCGCGCGTTCCAGCGAAAGCACAATTTGATCCATGTACGGTTGGCGGTACTGCTCCACGCGTCCCGTCTGATCGAGGCGAACGCTTTCGTCGAAGCGGAACAGCCCCGCAGCGGCGAGCGAATCGCGTTCGTGGATCGTAAATGTCTGCGCGGGGTTCGCGGACGGGGGGCCAAGGTAGGACCAGATCTCCTCATCGCTGTAGGTGCCCGCCCCGGTCACGCGGTCGAATAGCGCGGCGAACATCGGCTGGTGATAGCGGCCCCAATGAGCCTTGGCGACCACGCCGCCTAACGCGTTCAGCTCCGCCACCACACCGATGCGCGGTTCGAGTGCGGCATCGCGCACCGCGGTGAATCGCGGGCCACCACCGGCCGGTGTCAGAGCTCCAGTCCACCACGCGTACCGGAATCCGGGATTGAACCTCAGCCAGGACGAGATCCCGATCTGCTCCTGCACGAACAGCGCGGCGTTGCGGACGTCGGAGTCGATCCGCACGTCGCCGCCCCACCCGGTGGGGATCGCGCCGAGATACGCCCACGTCGCGGGAGTGCCGGGGTCGAATCCGAGCACGCGCAGCGGTCGCCACGTCATCCCACCGTTGCGCTGGCGGTCGTACCACCATCCTCCCAGCGTGTACTCGCCGCCGACTTTCACTTCGTGCTCCAGACCTGCGAGCCGGCCGCGCCCCGTCCAGGCGGCTGTCAACCCGAGGCTCGACGGCGCAGACCCCGTGCGAAACACCGCGTTCTGATACCGGGGAGGATTGCCCCGCGTCAGCAGCTCGATGCCCGGTACCGCGGCATGGTCATAGGGATCGTGCCACTCGCGGGCGGTGAATCCGCCCACGCGCACCGTGAGCGCGCTTCGAGGTGACCAGCTGCGTTGCCAGGTGAGATTGCCGGTCAGGTTCGACTGCCGCAGCCGTTCGGTCGCGTCCCCGGCCTCGTACCCCGTCTGTCCCACCCGTTCACCGTCCTGGTACCGCCCCATCAGACTGCCTTCGAGCAAATCCCGGCCACTTGGCTTCCACGTCAACTTCGCCAGCGCCCGTTCTTCCCTGTACGACGGCGGCTGCGCCACGAACGCGCCAGACGTGGTCAGGTAGTTCAAGACCTGCTCCTCTTGCCGGATGACGTGGCCGAACAACGCAAAGTGCAGGCGATCGTGGACCAGTGGGCCGCGGACCTGACCATCCAACTCCCGCCGGCTCGCCAGCTCGCTTCCGATCTCACCGGCGATCAGGTTGGTGCCGTTCAACCGCTGGGACTCGAACGACGTCCGCAGCGCGCCCTCGATCACGTTTCTGCCGCTCAACGTCACGACTTCCACGAGACCGCCCTGCGCGCTGCCCACATCGGCCCCCGCGCCGAGGCCGCGGACCTCGAGGGTCTCGATCCAGCTGGGACTGGGCAGCAACAAGGCGCCACCCAGACCCGGATGGTTAACCGTGGTGCCGTCGAGCGAATAGGAGTTGGCTTGGTCCGACGCACCGCCCCAGATCTGGTCGGGCCGCGCACCAGGCGTTAGGGCGATCAGTTGACGAGCGTCGAACGTGGATGGGAGCAAAGCGATCTCGCTGACCGTGAGCTTCGTGCCCAATTCGACATCAGTGGTGGAAATCGTGGACGGTGGGGCGCTGACGACGAGAGAGTCGAGTGTGAAGGGGACCAGCTCGAGCGTGACCGTGACTCGCGCGGTGCGCCCGGCCTCGACGTCGACGTCCAGTCGCGACGGGCGGTAACCCAGACGCCGCACGGCGATCCGATAGGGACCCGGTTCGAGGCGCGTGATCCGCCACGCGCCATCGGCGTCGGTGGTTGCGCGCCAGCGACCCACGCTGACGTCCGCCGCTGCGAGCGGCCGGCCCGCGGGATCGATCACGCGGCCTTCGATTCCGCCCCGCGCCTGGGCGAGGCCCGCCGCGGGCACCACCGCCACCAGCAGCGCGATGATGATTGGAGCGAGCGTCAGACGCTCGACGGCGCCCCCCCCCTCCCCTTTCGCCGGGTGACGACCATGCGCACGATGAGCAGGCCAATCGCAATCCCGACGACCCAACCGACGATCGTGCCCAGGCGGCCGGCCCGCTCCGTGGACGAAAGCCAGTTGCTTTCACCCTTGAGAGAGCGGAGCACCGAGTTGAGCGTCGCGAGGGACTCGGTCGCGCGCGCGCTTGGCCCGGCCACGACCACCTGAATCGCTTCTTTGCGCAGCGGCACCTGCGCCGTGTAGACCGTGATCGGCGCGCCGGCCGACGCGGTGTCGGTGCGAATCGCGTCGATGTCCAGCCCGTTCCATCGCACCGTTATCAGCTGGGACTTCGGCGGCAAATCGGCCGACTTGAGGTGTTCTCGCCCCAACGTCGCGTGCATGCGCTGGACGCAGAGCACCAGCGCGCCCTGCGACGGCTGGGAGCCTTCGCCGGCCCAGCAGGCGACGACGTCTCGTCCTCCGGCGAACTCTGCGGGAATGGAGACAAATCCGTCGGGCAGGCTCATCACGTAACCGAGGTCGGCTTTGCTCGCGACTTGTAGCATTAAGAGGACAGTATGAAGGAGCACTCCCTAGCATAGCCCTAATCCGTTCGGCGGTACAGCCGCGCCACACGTCATAACTACCCGTTGACGAGCGACCTGTCTTGTGCGTAGGTACGAATGAGACTGAGAAACGCTGGGGGTGCTCATGACATCTGGTCGCTACGCGGCATTACTGTTTGCCGCAACTGCTGCGGTCACTCGGCCGTCGCTCGCGCAACACGCCGGCGACGGCTTTCTGTTTCACGCGCCGGGCGGCTCGTGGGGCCTGTATGGCGGTTTCAATCGGGCCAGTGCCGGGAGCGACCTGTTCGCCTTCGTCACGAAGCAACTCACGCTCGATCGCGGCGACTTCAGCTCCGCCACGTTCGGCAGCAATCTCGCCGTCCGCTTGTCACCGTCCAACGACATCGTCTTCGACGTGGGCTATGCGAGCGTCTCCCAGCGCTCGGAGTTCCGCGACTGGGTCGATCAGAACAACCTGCCCATCGAGCAGACCACGTCACTGCTCCGCGTGCCGATCACGTTGAGCGTCAAGCATTACCTGACGGCGCGCGGCCGCTCCATCAGCCGGTTCGCTTGGATTCCGGCGGCGCGCGCGCTGTACGTCGGCGCCGGCGCGGGCATGATGCGGTACAAATTCCATCAGACCGGGGACTTCGTCGACTTCCAGACGCTCAACGTCTTCCCCGACGAGTTCCAGTCCTCGGCGTGGACGCCTGTGCTGCAGGCGCTCGCCGGCATCGACGTCTCCCTGACGCAGTCCGTCGTCCTGACTGGCGAAGCGCGCTACACGTGGGCGAAGGGACCACTGAGCCGTGATTACGTCGGCTTCAATCGCATCGATCTATCGGGAATCGCGCTGACAACCGGACTCTCGATCAGATAACAAAGAAGGATGGGCACCATGCGTACTCGCACTCACACGTTACTCGTCGTCGGCGCGCTCCTCGGTATGGGCGCAGCGCCGGCCCGGAGTCAGAACGCGCCCATCGACCGGCGTTGGCTCGCCTATCTCGGCTGCTGGGAGCGCGTCGATGTCGCAAAGGCTCACGTCTGTGTCGTTCCCACGGCCGCTCCGGAGGTAGTCGACCTCGTCACGATCGTTAAGGGAGAAGTCACCGCGCGCGAGCGCATCGATGCGAGCAGCGCCGAGTGGTCCGCTCACGGCCAACGTCTCTACGTGCGCTCGGAAGCCAGCCCTGACGGCGCCGGAACAGGAACCGGCGTGATTGCGATGACGGGCAACGGCGACTGGCTCTACATCCAAGGCATGACGATTGGCGGGCAGACGGGTCTGCGCGTGCAGCGGTACCGCGAAGCCACCAGCGAGCTGCTCCTGCCCGATGACATCACGGCTGCGCTGCGCCTGGGAATCTCGTCCACGATGCAGGCGCGGGCCGCCGCCAGCGCGCCCCTCGCGATTGACGACGTCGTCGAAGCGTCGCGCAACGTCGACGGCGCGGTGGTGGAGGCATGGCTCGTCGAGCGCCGCGAGCGATTCACGCTCGACGCGAAGCAACTCATCGCACTCGCCGACGCCCATGTGTCACCGCGCGTCATCGACCTGATGGTCGCCCTGTCGTATCCGAAGTCGTTCGCGATCGACGCGGCGTCGCGCCAGGGCGAGCGGGTGGCTGCGGCGAGGTCGTACGGCGAGGGAACTGCGCCGGCGAGCTACATCGCGGCGTACGACCCGTTTTGCTCGAGCTACGATTTCATGTACCCGTACAGCTCGTACGATTGCACCGGGTTCGGACGCGCATATGGGTATGGGTACGGCTATGGGTACGGCTGGTATCCCGGCGGCTATCCGGTGACGATCATCTACACTGGCTCGACCAGCGGCGGCAGCTCCCGGCCGCACGGCCGGGTTGTGAACGGCCAGGGCTACGCGAAGGGCGGAGACACGGGGCCTGAGCTTGGGATCCGGCGTACGTCGGATACCTGGTCCCGGCCGTCGAGCGGGTCGAGCGGATCGTCGTCGGGGAGCACGCCCGCAGCGAGCTCTGGCTCCACCGAGCAGCGAACGGCGCAGCCGAGGCCTCAGTAAGCAAAGCTGTAGCGGCCCGAGCCGACGTCCACGACGACATCTGGCCCTCGCTGGCGCGCGGCGCGAACGCCCTCGCGTGAGTTGAGCGGCACGCCCCCTTCCCGCACCTGATCGAGGCGCGCGTCCCACAGCGTGACTTCCGCGGTCGTGTTCGCCGGCACGGTCACGTCGAGCGTGAATCGCTGTCCCTGCATTCTCCAGACGGATTGCAGTGTCCCGTAACCGGTCTCGAGGGATGCGTTCGCACTCGTCAGACCGGCTCCAGGTCGTGGGGCGATGCGTGAGCGTCGGTATCCGGGCGCCGCCGGGTCCACATCGATCCCGCCGATGTTCTGGTACATCCAATCCCCGACCGCGCCGAAGGCGTAGTGGTTGAAGGAATTCATTCCCGGATCCTCGAACGAGCTGTCAGGCCGAATCCCGTCCCACCGCTCCCACATCGTCGTCGCGCCCCGCGTGATCGGGTAGAGCCACGACGGGTACGTGCGCTGGGTGAGGAGGGCGAATGCGTCCCCGATGTGCCCCGTCGCGTCGAGCACGTGCAGCAGGTAGGGAGTGCCGAGAAAGCCGGTCGTGAGATGGTGCTCGCGTCCTTCAACGTCTTTGGCCAGGCGTCCCGCCGCGGACGCTACGAGCGAATCCGGCAGGAGATCGAACGCGATCGCCAGCGCGTACGCCGTCTGTGTGTTCTCGCCCACTCGGCCCGTACTCGAGACAAACTCGCGATTGAAGGCGTCCCGGATCGCCTGAAAGCGCGCGCGATACGTGGTCGCTTCCTCGGTACGACCGAGCACGCTCGCCGTGCGGGCCACCAGATCGGTGGAATGGGCCAGGAATGCCGTGGCGATCAGGTCGGTGCCCGTGGTCGCGCCCGGGTAGGAGGGATCGTCGCTGTGGAGCGCGAGCCAGTCGCCAAACTGCCATCCCGGTCGCCAGATCAAGTCCGGGCCCGCGCGGCGGTGTGCGTAATCGACCCACGCGCGCATGCTCGGATACTGGCGCTCGAGCAGGCGCCGATCGCCGTACGTGAGGTACATCGTCCAGGGAATGATGACGGCGACGTCGGACCAGCCGGCGGTGCCCGCGAACCGAACGGAGTCCCCACCGAGGGGATTCGGAATCACCCACGGGACACTGCCGCTCGGGTCCTGATCGGCCGCCACATCCGACAGCCATTTCGCGAAGAAGCCACTGACGTCCATGTTGAACGCGGCCGTCCGCGCGAACACCTGGGCATCGCCCGTCCAGCCGAGTCGCTCGTCGCGCTGCGGGCAGTCAGTCGGCACGTCGAGAAAGTTGCTGCGCTGTCCCCAAACGATGTTGCGCTGCAGCTGGTTGAGCAGCGAGTCCGAAGTAACAAGGCTCCCGGTCTGCGCGAGGTCGGACGACACCGCAATGCCCGTGATGGTGGTCGAATCCGCCGCCGCGGGGAGACCTCGGACTGCCACATACCGAAAGCCGTGGAAAGTGAAGTGCGGCTCGTACAGCTCACGTGATTTTCCACTCAGCGTGTACCGATCCGTCTGCGCCGCGGCGCGCAGGTTGGCAGTGTAGAGATTGCCATTGCGGTCGAGCACTTCGCCGAAGCGGAGCGTCACCGTCGTCCCAGCGGGGCCGCGGACGTTGAGTCGCGCCCAGCCGGTGAAGTTCTGGCCGAGGTCGAACAGCGTCTCGCCCGACGGTGCGCGGCGGATATCGATCGGGCGGAGCTCGCGCACGCGACGCACCGGTGGCGACATCGATGCCACGAGCGCCGGCGAGGGAGGATCGAGGAGCGCGACGGCTGCCCACGCGTGATCATCGTATGGCGCGCTCGCCCACCCGTTGAGCTCACGGCGCGCGTCGTACGTTTCGCCGCCGTAGATGTCAGACGCGAGAACCGGACCCGCCGTGGTCTTCCAGCCGGTATCGGACACAACGCGCTCCGTGCGCCCGCTCTCGTAGCGGATCTCGAGCTGCGCGCGGAGACCAAGCCGCCGGCCGTACAGATTTCGTTGCCCAAAGAATCCCAGCTGACCGCGGTACCAGCCATCGCCGAGCATCGCACCGACGGCGTTGGCGCCTGGCCGCACCAGTTGGGTCACGTCGTAGGTCTGGTACTGCAGCCGGCGGCGGTACGATGTCCAGCCGGGCGTGAAGAGCTCGTCGCCGACGCGTTGTCCGTTGAGATAGATCTCGTAGAGACCGAGGCTGGTGACGTAGAGGCGCGCGGAGCGCACGCGGTCGTCGAGACGGAACGCGCGCCGCAGGAGGGGCGATGGAGATGGGAGACTATCCGTGGTCGTTGACGCCGGCCCGATCCACCGCGCGGTCCAGTCTGCTTTCTGCAGCAGTCCGGCTTCCCACAACGCCACGGGACTCCACGGGGACGCTCGCCCGCTCGTATCCCAGACGCGCACGCGCCAGTAGTATCGCGTGCGCGACACCGCGGGCGGACCGCCGTAATCCACGAACACCGAAGCGTCGGAGCTCACTTTTCCCGAATCCCACAGCAGATTCGCACCGCGAGCCAGGCGCGCTTCACTGGTGTCCACCTGGATCTGATAGGCGGCCTGCATCGTGTTGCGCCGAGTGCTTGCGATACGCCAGCTGAGTCTCGGATGCGCGACGTCGATGCCGATGGGGTTGGTGAGGTATTCGACGCGCAGTCCACCGACCGTGAGTTGAGCGAGCAACGTCAGTGGCAGGACAATCATGGGCCTCGGTCCCGAACCTCGCCCCAATTCGGAAACGCATTGATACCGGGCGGGAAGGTCAGCTGCACCTCCCCCGAGCCGTCCGCGTTCATCATAAACAGCTGGAATTGACCCCGGCCCCCTACTCGCCTGTGGAATACGATCTTCTTGGCGTCGGGTGACCAGGAGGGAGTCAAGTCGGGCAGGTCATTGTTGGTGAGCTGCACCTGTCCCGTCCCGTCCGGATTCATGACGCAGATCTCGAAGTCAGGCCCGCCCCTCCGGCAACAGAAAACGATGTGCTTACCGTCCGGGGACCAGGCGGGAGCCCGCTCTTCTTCGGTGTTGTTGGTCAGGCGCGCCAGCGCTCCAGCTCCGTCCGCGGCGATCGCGTAAATCTCGGCGCCGGCGGAATTCACGGGATTGTCGGTGACGGGGTGGCTCGTGAATACGATGGTCCGCCCGTCGGGCGACCAGTCGGGGTCGTCGTCGATCGCCGCCGGATTGTTCGTGATGTTTTTCGGCTTCGACCCTTTGTCCGGAGAGTCGCCCACGTTCAGGACGAAGATGTCATTGTCGCTCGTGGCGGCGCCGGGATCAGGCTTGATCGGTTGCCCACTGCCGGAGGCGGACGCATGGAACGCGATCTGCTTGCCATCGGGAGACCAGGTGGCAGAGCTCCCCCGTATCACGAACGTCTGTCCGCTCCCGTCCGCGTTCATCATGAACAAGTCCGTGGTGTTGAAGGGCTCCCCCGCGGCACGCCGCCGGTTGCTGTCGAACACGATCTTGCTTCCGTCCGGCGACAAAGACGGGAAGCCATCAAAGGCCGTGTTCTCCGTCAAGCGCCGCGGGTTCGTGCCGTCCCCGTTCATCAGGTAGATCTCGGCGGCGAGCAACGCGCGCTGCGGATCGACTGCGGGATCCGCCGCGGAATCGTGGCGCGTGCTGACGAACGCGATCGTGGAGCGCAGCGCTGCATGCGCGCGCGCGCCGAGGACGTCCGAGCCCGGGCCCCAGGCCACCACAATCACGGAGCCAGCCAGCACCACCCGTGCGATTCCGCCGCGCCTGTCCATGAATCCTCCTCCACGCGGAATCTGCACTGCAATGATCGCGAGCGCGATCAGCATCGTGGGGGACCGTCAAGCGCAGCGGGAGAACGGTTCAGGCCGATATCCAGATCTCGACGCGCTCAGGTTCGCGATACACTTCGAAGTCGGCAGTGTAGGCGCGCCGCGGCGCCACCGGTTGCTCGAAAAAGCTCCAGACCGCACGCCACCCGTCGATTACCACGCCGGGGAGCGGGCCCGAGAAACGAAATACGAGATACTTGCCCGGAGCGATGTCGACCACGTGCAGAGGCGGCGTCACGGAGGCTGATGTGGCAATCTCGCGACCGATCAGGAGCTGGTAGCTGCCCGATACGTCGCTCTCATACGCCGAATAGACCGCGATCGTCGGCCCGAACGCGCCTCCCTGCTCCAGCCGCTCGGCCCAGTTTTGCGTCGTAAACCGTCCCCACAGCTCGCCGATCCGCGCTTTTGACGGGTCCGCCTCATCCGCGTTCGTCGTGCGCGTGGCGAGCCCGGCCACGCGCCGCCGCTCGCTCTCGGGGACGAACTCGGGTGTCACTTGCATCTACGCACGCGGTGGCACGCGGTTCTCAGCATCCTTCCCTATGACCGTCGTCCATTCCCGCACCCGCCATTTGGTCACGACCTTGTTCCGCACGTAAGGGTCGCCCCGCGCGAAGTCCTCGACGATCTGCGGTGACGAGGCCCGGAACAGCAGGACCGACGCGTCGATCGGGTTCGCGAGCGCCCCGCCGAGAATGAGCTCACCACGATCGACCGCCTTCTGCGCGTACTCCAGATGCGACCCGCGGTAGGGCGTGCGTTTGACGGCGTAGCCCGGAACCACGTCGTAGAAGAGCAGATAGTGCATCAACGCCACAGTGCTACGATAATCGGAATCACCAGCAGCTTCACCAGCCAGTCGCCGGCGTGGATCGCGGCCACGCCCACGGGCGTGTTCTCCCACAGGACCGAGCCGGTCAGGATGATCACCGGAAATCCGATCCACAGGAACAGACCGAAGTGGACGGCGCCGAAGAAGCTGGCGACGCCGAGGAGGGCCCCGAAGCGCGCGATCACGTAGGCAAGTAGAAAGCATCGCAAGAACTCGATGACGAGCTTCCCCCCGGGCATCTTCGCTCCGGTCATCGCGGCGACGGGATCCTGCCCACGCAACCGCATCCACGGTTTGAAGAACAAGAGGGGACTGTACCACAGCCAGCCCAGCACGAACACGACGACGGCAGCCACGAGGACATGCAGATAGTTGACCTGGACCATCGCCCCGTCCTTTCCTCTGAGAGTGCGCCGGGATTGCTCAGGCGCGTGTGAGGCTCCGTTCGTCGCGGTACTTCACAAACACCGTGCGGTTCGGCGGACGCGGGGCCAACTCCATCATCCCGATCTTGAGGGCGATCGCGCGCGCCGGCTCGTTGGTGTCATCGATGCAGGCGATCACCCGCTCGAGCTTCGCGGTTTGGAACGCCCACGCGAGCACGAGCTGGCAGGCCTGCTTCGCGACTCCGCGTTGCTGGACTTCCGATCTCACGGCGCACAGCACCTCGAAATCGTTGCCTTCGAGTGCCTGCGACTTCACCAGACCGGCGAATCCCAACGGCAGATCGCCTTCTCTGATCGCGAAGAGATGGTGGGCGTGTCCTTCTCCGGGAAGCGGGAGCGTGCCGATGAACTCCCACACGTCGTCTTGTCGTTGCAGCGAGACGAGAAACTCGTAATCGCTATTTGTCAGAGGACGTAGTTCCACATCACCGTCCTTTAAGGAGTCGTGAGGCGGGCCGTCTGGCCCTTCCGCCCCGTGGCGCTGAACGCGGCGACCCGCACGGTCCCCCGCATCGGAATCGCTCCGCGGACCGTGGCGCTGCGCACCGTGGGCTCGCTGCCATCCGTTGTGTAGCGCAGCGTGAAACCTGGCAGCTCCAGGCTGCAGCGCACCGTCTCGCCTTCGACTTTCAACCCAGGCACGGGGATCCGGTAGTTGAGACCGGGGATCTCGCGATCGAGCCGCGGCAGCTCGCGCTGGCCGATCACGTTGACGAAGCGGGACCAGGCGTCGCGATAGAGCGACTCGGCCCTTGCGGCGTCGCGCTCCGTGGCCCAGTCGGGGTCTGGTGCCCACCCCCGCTCGGCGACACCGAACAACTTGGGCACGAGCATGTACTCGAGCAGCCCATCGCCGCCGATTGTCTCCGACCACAAGTTGCCCTGAACTCCGAGGATGTGCGCGCGCCCGTAGTCGGTGAGGCGATCCTTCCCCGCGAACACGGCGGGGTCCAGCGGATTGCCGCGGCGGTCGAGCCGAGTGTTGCGGTAGTAGTCGAGCGGAATGAAGTCGAACGGCTTGCGCAGGTCGACGTAGCCGCCCCAATCGAGCCCCGTCTCGGCCGGATTCGGATTCCACGCGAGATCGAAGTAGAGATTGGTCACGGGACTCAGCACCACATCGTATCCGCCGTTGGCCAGTCGGTAGGCGAGATCCTCGGCGCCCCAGCCGGGGACGTTGTTCCAGACGAAGGCGCGCCAGCCGCGCGCGGCGAAGTCGGGATTGGGGATGGTGGTGCGCCGCCCGTCGCGCTGCGTCTTGCGCACCGCGATCTCTTCCCAACCGGAGGGAGCGAGGCCCTGGGCCTTCAGGATCTGTTCCACCCGGCCGTAGAAGGCGAACCAGAGATCATCGATGTTCGTGAGTCCGTGCGCCTGCATGTACGCCTGGACCGCCGGCGAACCGACCCACACGCCGCCGGGGACCTCGTCCCCGCCCATGTGGATGTGGCGCAAGGGCGCACCAGCCTCGCGATGCATCGCGGCGAGATCGGTCACCACGCGCTCGATGAAGCGATACGTCGACTCGAGCGCCGAGTTCATCACGTTGTCGGGGTAGCCCTGGACCGATGCATACACCGACTTGTCATCGGGATCGCTCAATGAGTATTGCCGGTCCGCGCGAGCCTCCATTGCCTTGACCGCCGCGCGCGCGTGGCCCGGCATTTCGATCTCCGGGATCACCTCGATGTGTCGCGCCGCCGCGTAGCGCACGATCTCGACGTAATCGGCGTGCGAGTAGAACCCGCTGCCCCACGGCCGGTCGACCAGGGGCCCGGAGCCGAACGCGGGCTGGAGGAATCGCTTCGAGTCGAGCGTGTGGCCCCGCCGCGCGCCCACCGTCGTCAGCTCGGGGAGACCCGCGATCTCGACCCGCCAGCCCTCGTCATCGGTGAGATGCATGTGGAAGACGTTGAGCTTGTAGCGCGCCAGCAAGTCGAGCGTGCGCAGCACCTGCGCCTTCGAGTGGAAGTTGCGGGCCACGTCCAGCATGAACCCGCGATAGCCGAAGCGCGGAGCGTCCACCACCTGGATCGCCGGCACCACAAGACCAGCCCGGGAAGTCGGCGCCGGCAGCAGGCTGCGCAACGACTGAAGACCATAGAACGCGCCGGCGGGCGAGACGCCCACGATGCGGATGCCCTGGACGGGGTCGACGACGAGCGAGTACGCCTCGGGTGAGGTCTGACCTTCGACGACGCCGATCTCGAGCCGGAGGGCTGGCGCGCTGCCCGCCCGCGTGCTCGCGAAGTAGGGACGCAGGTACTCCGCCGCGAACGCCGCCTCGCTCTTGAGCGCCTCAGGTGCATCGACCGGCGGCATCGCGGTGAGGCGCAGCGATCCCGTTCCCGGGGTCACCGTTACGGGAGTCGGGAACACCGGTGGCAGCTCGTTCACGGGGATGACGCGGGTCAAGGAATCGAGCGTGAACTGGTTCTCTGGTGTCGCGACGCGGCGCTCGAAGCGAGCGGCCACGTAATCGGTGACGGGGACGCCGACGTCCTTCGCGGAGTCAAACACGACGTACGGACCCTTGGGCACGAAGCTGCGATTCAGAAGCAAATCTGTGAGGTACGGAATCCGAACGCTGGCCCCAGGAGCGAGTCCGGCGAAGCCTCCCCCGGCCACCGGCACGACGCGGTGCAGGTCGGCGATCACGTCCTCGATGACGAACCCGCCGCCCACGCTCCCCGGCTGCGCGGAGTGCAGCGCGCTGAAGTAGATCGCCCAGCCGCTCGGCGGGAGTGGGTTCGCGCCGCGGTTCGTGAGAGTGAAGGCTGCGCGCGAGGCCGCGAAATCGGTTGCGACACTGTCCCCCACGAGCTCCCAGCGGAGCTGTAGAACGGTTGGGGTCTGGGCGGCTCCGGTGCGGGCCGTGAGACCCAGCAGGAGTACGGCGGGAAGGAGTCGGCTGTGCATGAGAGAGAAGGTACGCCTTATCGGGGCGCGCGCATCTCCACCTGTTCTGTCGCCTGCGTCCACCGTTCGAGTCCCGCCTCGAGATCACGCTTGAGCGTCTCGAGCTGTGCACCGAGCTCATGAGCGGTCCGCGCGCCATCGGGACGGGTGTAGAGCGCCGGGTCCTCGAGTGCTGCTACTACTTTCGCCACCTGCGCTTCGAGCTCCGCTACCCGAGCCTCCGCCTCCGCGAGCTCGCGTTGGGCCACGCGCAGCTCTTTGCGCGGATCGCTCTTGGAAGGAGGCGCGACGCGCTGGTGCTCGTGCACGCGCCGCAACGCCTGCTCCTCGGCGGCGCTCACGGCGGCGGCGTGCCCCCGCTCCGTGCTGACCTCCTCCCACTCCGCGAACCCGCCGGCGAATTCGGTCATGTGCCGCTCGTGCAGGATCCAGATCCGAGTCGTCAGCGTTCGCAGCAGCGCCCGGTCGTGGCTTACGAGGATCACTGTGCCGTCGTACTCCTCGATCGCATCCTCGAGCGCCTCGATCGATTCGACGTCCAGATGATTCGTCGGCTCATCGAGGATGAGCAGGTTGGCGCGCGACAACATCAGCATCGCGAGCGCGAGACGCGCGCGCTCCCCGCCCGACAGCGAGTCGGCGCGGCGCAGCACCTCCTGGCCCGAAAACCCGAAGCGGCCCAGATGCCCTTGTATTGGACCCCGCTCCCATTTCGGGCGCAGGTCTTCGATTACGTCGTAGAGCGTGCGATCGAGCGGCACCTGCGACA
>Ga0193755_1000183_pt1 | contig 17377 bp, 15 predicted proteins | sample H1a2metaG_FD_144921 | JGI IMG/M metagenome (GOLD analysis project Ga0193755, IMG submission 144921) | Soil microbial communities from a riparian zone of the East river system, Colorado, United States - H1a2 | ecosystem: Environmental > Terrestrial > Soil > Riparian zone | place: USA: East River...
TGTGCCGTCAGCGGAGATCGCCGCCGCCGTGCCTCGATCGTCGTCGCGCTCGCGCTCGGCGCGGTGGCCGGCGCATTGGTCCTGAGCGCGGTGCCGCTGCTCGCGCCAGCGATCCCGCTCGCGGTCGTCGGCGCGGTGGTGCTCGTCGCCGCGACGCGCTTTCGCTAGTGCGCCTGCCGCGCATCGTCGAACCCCTTCGCCACCGCGACTTCCGTCTCCTCTGGACAGGGCAGACGCTGACGCTCCTCGGATCGTTCGTCTCGAACATCGCGTACCCGTTCCAGGTCCTGCAGCTCGGCGGTTCGGCGTTCGAGCTCGGAGTCCTCGTTTCGGCGTTCACCGGAGCGAGCCTCATTTTCCTGCTTGTCGGCGGCGCGGTGGCCGATCGGGTTTCCCGGCGGAACTTGATCATCATCACCGAGCTCATCAGTGGAGTAACGATCGGCTTGGTCGCGATACTCGGATTCGCGGGCGCTCTACAGATCTGGCACCTCTACGTTTCGTACGCACTCTTCGGAGCGGCGAGCGCCTTCAGCGTTCCGGCTCTCGGCGCGATCATCCCCGAGCTCGTCCCCGAGGAAATCCTCGTCGCTGGCAACGCGGTCCAGGGACTCTCGCGACAAGGCGCCCGGGTTACCGGCCCGATCGTGGGCGGGCTTCTCGTTGCGACCGCCGGCCCGCCTGCCGCCTTTGCGTTCGACGCTGTGAGCTTCTTTGTTTCGGCAGGCGCGGTCGTTCTCACACATGCACGCCCACTCGTGAGCGAAGCGGGGCGTTCGATCCTGCGAGAGATACAGGAAGGGCTCGCGTTCGTGTTTTCCGTGCAATGGCTCTGGGTCACGATCTTCGGCTGGTCGCTGATCGTCGCCGCATTCATCGGCGCGATGGCGGTGGCGCTTCCGCTACTCGTCACAACGGTGCTCGGCGGCGGTGCCGTGACGTACGGAATCATCAGTGCGGCCATCGGCGTGGGGGAGGCGATCGGCGCCACCGCGATCGCGCAGGTCCGCATACGCCGAAGCGGTGTCGCGATGTACCTGTTCGGCGCGCTGAGCGGCGTCGCCTTTTTCATCTACGGCCTGGTGCCGACCGTGCCCGGAGCCCTCGTTGCGAGCGCTATCAACGGTCTCAGCTTCGCGTGCTTCGGCGTTCTCTGGGTCACGGCGCTCCAGGTTCACGTACCGCGCAGGCTCCTGGGTCGGGTGACGAGCGTGGACTACTTCGGCGGGACGCTGCTCCTTCCGGTCGCTCCGATCGGGGCGGCACTCCTGGCCAACAGTCAGGGGCCGGCGTTTGTTTTCGTCGCGGCCGGCGCGATCACCGTCACGTTGACACTCGCGGGTCTCCTCGTTCCGTCGATACGGAACCTGGAATGAATCGTGCGAGATCCGGCGCCGCGCTAGCATTGCGTTGACGCCGGGACCGGCCCGTAGCCGGCCTGGACGGAGGTTCGAAGTGAGCGATCAGTCCGGCGGCGCATCCGCGCCGGCCCCCAAGGAAGTCACCGTCCCCGACCTCGTCGCGATGAAGCGCGACGGCAAGCGCATCACGATGATGACCGCATACGACGCGGCGTTCGCGCGCCTCGTCGATCACGCGGGCATTGACGTCATCCTCGTCGGCGATTCGCTCGGCATGGTGGTCCTCGGATATCCCACGACCGTGCCCGTGACGATGGACGACATGGTCCGACACGCTGCCGCGGTCTCGCGCGGCGCGACTCGGCCACTCCTTATCGGCGACATGCCCTTCGGCTCATACCAGGCGAGTCCATCTGACGCCCTCCGGAACGCCGCGCGGTTCCTCAAAGAGGCGGGCATGGACGCGATCAAGGTCGAGGGCGGCGCCGAGGTCGTGGAGACCGTGCGCACGCTCACCGCGAACGGGATCGCTGTGATGGCGCACGTCGGCCTCACGCCGCAGCGGGTCGCGCAGCTCGGCGGCTTCAAGGTGCAGGCCAAGACCGCGCGCGCCGCGCGTCGACTCATCGACGACGCACTCGCGCTCGAGGACGCCGGCGCGTTCTCGATCGTCCTCGAAAGCGTTCCGGCGCCCGTGGCGGCGCTCGCGACGCAGCGTCTGGGGATCCCGACCATCGGGATCGGCGCCGGAGTCGATTGCGACGGCCAGGTGCTCGTATTGCATGACGTGCTTGGGCTGTACGGTGACTTCAAGCCGAAGTTCGCCAAGCGCTACGCCGACATCGGCGCCGCGGTGACGACCGCGCTCCAGGAATTCGACCGCGAGGTGCGCGACGGCTCGTTCCCGACCGCCGAGCACAGCTTCACGATGAAGGAGAGCGAGCTGCTCTCGCTGCAGCGGAGCCTGGCGCAACAGAAGGCGGGCTAATGCGCGTCGCGATCCTGGGCATGGGCGCCATCGGCCATGTGATCGCGCGCGCTCTCGATGGGCATGCTGATCTCGTGACGGTCGATCGCACCAGGTCTCCACTTCGCGATGGCGAGGCGCCGGTCGATGCGGCAATCGTGACAACGAAGACGCCCGGCAGCGCATGGGCGGCCGAGATCGCCGCGAAGATCCTCGCGCCCGGCGGCGTGGCGCTCACGATCCAGAACGGTCTCGGCAATTACGAGGTGCTCGTCGAGCACGTCGGCCGTCCCCGCGCGGCCGTCGGCGTGATCTACGTGGGCGCGCAGCTGGTCAATGGCGAGCTTCACGCGACCGGCGCCGGCAAAGTCGAGCTTGGGCGGCCGGTCTCGCCGGCCTCTCGCGCGAAGCTCGACGAGCTCGCGCGACTCCTACGCGAGGGCGGCATGGACGTGACCGTCGTCGACGATGCGTGGCCCGCCGTCTGGCGCAAGGTCGTCACGAATGCGGCGGTCAACCCGATCACGGCACTCATCCGCCTGACGAACGCTGATCTCCTGGCCGACAAGCCGGCGTCTCGGGTCGCGGACAGCCTCGCTCGTGAGGTCGCGCGCGTTGCGACGGCGTCAGGCGTCCGCATCGGCGAGGACGAAGCGGTGAAGCAATGGCGCAGCATGGCGGCGCTGACCGGCGCGAATCGCTCGTCGATGCTGCAGGACGTCGAGGCCGGACGAGCGACTGAGATCGACGCAATATCAGGCGCCGTCGCGCGCGAGGGCGAACTCCGCGGGGTCGCCGCCCCACTCAATCAGGCGATGACGCTTCTGGTCTCCGCCCTCGCGCGGCCGTAGGGGCCGGCGGAACCTTCAGGGCCGGCGGGCGTTCATACGGTGATGAGGCTGCTGCTCCCGCTTGTTTTACTCGCCGGTGCCGCCTGCGGCGGCGCGGTCGGCTCGCCCGGGCCGTCTTCAACGCTTTCACCCGAGGCCCGCGGGGCGCTCGAGCAGATCTATGTCGACGGTCATGCCTACACGCTCCAGGTCGATCTTTACCGCGACCTCATGCCCGGTCCGGCGCCGACACCCAAGCGCGGGGTCGGCGGGACGATCTTCCTGACGCCCGATCGCGAAAGCGACCCGCCCGTGGGAATGCGCGCGGAGAAGGTCTGGCTCGTGAGCGGCGCCGATGTCTGGGAGACGGTCCCGCAGCCTCTTCAGACGTTCGCGGTCGACCGCCAGCACCATCTCTCCCTGAGCGTTCGCGACGGGCCGACGTGGGACGCCGGCGCAAAGGTCGACGTTGCGCTTCAGTTCAGTAGCGCGAGCGGCACCTATTTCGTCCTGAAGCGCAGCGTTCAGGTCATCGGCGCGCTGTAGCGCGCGTCCCGCGAGCTATCGGCTGGCGATGAGTGCCGCGGCGATGATCATCGCACCCAGGGCGGCCACGCCCCCGAGTGTCAGAAGACTCCCCGACACGATCTGCATGCCACGTCCGCGGAGTGGACGCCTCTGATTCCGTTGCCCCAAAAGCGCGATCACCATGATCCCGAAGACCGCGAATAGCCCAAGCTCAGAAGTCCCGGACATACGTCCTCCCGTTCGGCTCGGATGCGCCGCTCATTCTGATCCAGACCCCAAACGTCGCCCGACGAGGAGCGACACGGCAGACATCCCCACGAACGCGATCCCGATCCAGCTGAACGCGGTCGCGAGGCCGACTCCCTCTGCGAGAAAACCGAAGAGCGGTGCGCCGATGCCGCCGACGTGCGCGTTCACCAGGTAATACGCGCCGAGCACGGTCGCGCGGCGGCCGGCGGGCGCGCTATCCATGACGAGGGTCTCGGTGACCGTCGAACGCATCGACCAGAGAAGGCCGAACACCACCAGCGTGACGAGGAGCCACTCGTTCGGAACGACGGTCACGGCGTAGACCGCAGGTCCCATAAGGGCGAGCCCGCCGAGCATCACACGCCGACGCCCGAAACGATCTGAGAGCCAGCCCCCGAGCGGCGCGCCGATCACGCCCACGAGCTGCGGCACGCCGAAGAAGACCGCGGCGAGCGCCGGCGACAGGCCGCGCGCGTCGACCAGGTAGAGCGCGAGGAACGCGAGCAGCGCCGCGATGCCGAACTGGAAGGCGATCGAGATCGAGACCACCGGCCCGACGTCGCGGAAGACGCGACCGATCTCGCGAAAGGCGGCGAACCGGTCGCCATTCGGCGCTGTCCGTTCCTGCACGCGGGGCGCGACGAACCACAGCAGCGCGCCGAACACGATCGGCGCGATCGCGAACCAGATGTAAGGCGTGCGCCATGTCCCCGTCGCCGTCGCGAGGACGCCGGCGAGGGCCGGTGCGGCGAAAAACGAGAGGTGGCCGCCCGTGATGTGAATCCCCATCGCGGTGCCGCGCATGCGCGGCGAGAACGTGCGCGCGATCAGCGCCGCTGCCGGACCGTGGTACGAGCCAGAGACGATCCCAAGAAGCACGAGCAGCGCGAGCAGCTGCCAGTACGAGCCCGCCATCGCGAGCGCAACGCTTGCTGCGCCCATGAGAAAAAGTCCGCCGACGATCACGACGCGAGAACCGATGCGGTCGGCGAGCATGCCCCACGGCGCGTTCGCGAGCCCGGCCGCGATCGAGAACGCCGAGACCGCAAATCCGCTCTCGGCATAGCTCAGCGCGAACGCATCGCGGATGAGCGGCAACAGCGGATTGAGGAGCGAGTTCGTGACGTGATGGGAGAAGTGCGCCGCCGTGATCGTTCCGAGGAGGGCCTGGCCGCGCTGCTCCTTGAGCGAGAGCTCCTCGACGACGTCGTCGGCCGGAACGGTCCTGCCTTCTTCGGCGATCGAGGTCACGCGACGTCCTCGAGCGCCATACCGAGGAGCACGTTGTCGATGAGCCGGGCCCTGCCGACCCGCGCAGCGACGGAGATGACCGCGCTTTCGGCGGGGCGCTCGAGCTCGTCGAGCGTCAGCGGGTCGGCCACCGACACATATTCGAGCGCAACGCCCGGAGCCGCCGTGTCGCGCCGGACCCGGTCGCGCAGCTTCGCCGGGTCGCGCTCGCCGCGAGACCACTCGTCTTTCGCGGCGCGCAGCGACCGCGACGGCGCGAGCGCGGTCCCATGGTCGGCCGCCGACAGATAACGGTTGCGCGAGCTCATCGCGAGACCGTCCGGGTCGCGCACGGTCGGGCAGCCGACGACGCGCACGCCGAGTCGCAGGTCGCGGCTCATGGTCTGGATGACGCGTAGCTGCTGGAAATCCTTCTGGCCGAAATACGCGACGTCCGGCCGGACGATCGCGAAGAGCTTCGTCACGACCGTCGCGACTCCAGCGAAATGGCCCGGCCGCGCGGCGCCCTCGAGACGGTCGGCGATCGGGCCGGGCTGTACGCGCGTCGCATCGCCGGCCGGATACATCTCGTCCACGGTGGGCGCGAAGACCATAGTGGCGCCGAGCCGCTCGCACATCGCGAGATCGGCCGATTCATCGCGCGGATACGCCGCGAAGTCGTCGTGCGGCCCGAACTGGGTCGGGTTCACGAAGATCGAGACCACCGCGAGCTCGTTCTCACTCACCGCGCGCTCGATCAGCGAGGCGTGCCCGGCGTGGAGCGCGCCCATGGTCGGAACGAGCCCGACACTGGCCTTGGCCGACGCGGCAAGGAACGCACGGGCCTCTGCGATGGAGCGAAGGACTTTCAAGGGGCGGCAGTAACGATGGGAGCGTTTCGTCTCGTCTGGTAGGCAGGGACGGTCGCCATCGGAGGCCGCTCGACGTCGAGGATGTCGTGCATCTCGAGGTGGAGCTTGCCGCCGCTGGCGGCGATGAGCTTCATCGTGAAGTTGGCCTCCTCGAGGAGGTTCGTCCCGTGGGCCTCGCCGATCCGCTTGATCGCGACCTGCTGTTTCATGTCGACCTGCCCGATCGCGCCGAGACCCGCCCGCTGCAGCGTGTCGACGAGCAAGCCCGTTTCCACGCCGTAGCCGGTGAAGAACGGCAGCTGCTCGAGCAGCGTCCGCCGCCCGGCCTGTTCGCCCGACAGGGGCTGCACGATCCCCGAGAGCTCCGGGAAAAACAGATTCAGGATCGGGCGCGCGGCGAGCTCGGTGACGCGCCCGCCGCCCGTTGCTTGCAGCTCGTCACCGATGTGCAGCGGTCGTTGGTAGAAGGCCTTCACGAACTGGAGATCCGGCCGCATGAGCAGCGGACCGACGATGCCGTACACGAACTTCGGGTGCGCGCTCGTGACGTCGGTGTCGATCCAGACGACGATGTCGCCGGTGAGCACATGGAGGCTCTTCCAGAGAGCCTCGCCTTTCCCGCGGTAGCTGCCGGTCTCGGGAAGAATTTCGTCGTGGATGAAGACCGGCACGCCTTCTTCTTCCGCGATCTGGCGCGTTCGATCCTCCGATCGCGAGTCGATGACGACGAGCTCGTCGACGAGCGGGAAGCGCTCGACGAGGCGCGAGCGGATCGCGCGGATGACCTTGCGAATGGTCGCCTCTTCGTTGAGGGTTGGTAGGCCGACCGAGACGCGTAGGTTCTGCCGCTCCTTCGCGTCGACCAGCCGGCGCAGGTCGGCGAATTCCGCGGAGCTGAACGTGTTCTCGGCGAACCATTTGTCGACGATCTCGCCGAGCACGCGACTTCGTTCCGCGCGCTCGAGCGGAAGGCGGGTCCGCTCGACGAACATCGGTGAGGCCAGCGGCGCGCTCGTTCGGACGATCAGCGCGTTGCGCGCGTCCGTGATGATCCTCTGGCCGACCGGCCCGAGCGGATCCCGCGCGCCTTCGCGACCGGTCGCGCCGAAGACGATCGCGTCGTGCTCCGCCAGCTCGTCCTCGATCACTTTTGCCGGATCGCCGGTTCGCGTGACGAGCCGTTCGACGCGCTCGTCGTACGCACGCTCCCCGAGCAGCTGGTAGAGCGTCTGCGTTTTTCGTCCGCCGTCGCGCTCTGCGACGTGGAGCAGCGTCACCGATCCGCCTTGCGCCTCCGCGAGGGCGATCCCGAGGCGCGCTGCCAGCTGCGCGTAGCGTCCGCCGCGGACGGGCACAAGGATGCGTTTCGAGCGTGCGGGCCGGCCCTTGACGACGGCGAGATCGCACGGTGGCTGACGCAGGATCGCCTCGATTGTCGTTCCAAGGAGATCCCATCCCGGCCGACGCCACGCGACGAGCAGCAGGTCCGGTCGTTCGGTGGCGCAGGCCTCGCGGATCGCGTCCCAGCCGACCCGGGCGACCGTCACGAGGCTTCGGAGATGACGTCCGGGAAGGTCGCCGGCCAGGGCGTCGAGCGCGCGTCGCCGGGCGCGCGCCTCAGGCTGCGCCGATGCGAGCGTGGCGTCGCCGGTCACCTCGATCGCGGAAGCGAGAACTACTTCGCCGTCCCCAGCAAGCGCGGCGGCGGTTTCGAGCAGGCTGCCCTCGCGCTCGGGATCGCTGACCGCGACGAGGACCTTCATGCGGTCCCGTCGAGCACGAGCGGCACCACGCGTTCAGCGAGGACACGCGACCATGACATCGCGCGGACGCGCGAGCGAAATCGCGGGCCGGGTTCTCCGAGCGTTCGCTCGATCGCGTCGGCGATCACTTCGCCTGACGCGTCCGGCGGCACGTACGTCGCCGCGTCGCCGGCGAGCGCGCGCAGGGTGGGGAGGTCACTGCACACGATCGGCAGGCGGTGCAGCGCGGCCTCGAGCAACGGGATCCCGAAGCCTTCGCTCTGGCTCGGCAACACGAGCGCGTCGGCGAGTGCGTAGAGGTCGGCGATCACGCGATAGGGAGCCTTCAAACCGAGCGCCGCGAGCAGATGAACGCCGTCGATGCCCTTCGATAGCGCACTCAGCTCCTCGAGGTAGCGCGCGTTCGCTTCATTGTGCGGTCCGGGGGGACCGGTGACGACGAGCATCGCATCGCGGCCACGCCCGCGGAGCGCCGCAGTGGCGGCGATGGCCGCCTCGATCCGCTTCCGGCGGGTGAGGCGGGCCGGCAGCACCAAGAGAGGATCGGCGCGATAGAGGTCGAGCCGCAGAGCGAGCTTCACTCCCGCGGTCGAGAGCCCGAGCGCGGCGGCGATGTCCACGCCGTTCGGCACGACCGCGACGCCCTCGCGCCGGAGACCCGCGAGGCTGGCGAGCTGGTCCGCGCGCTCCTCGGAGACCGCGACGTAGCGGATGCCCGGGTGCGCCCGTGCGATCAGCCCCCAGGGGTCGCCGGGGTGCCGTTCGCTCGCGTACTGCGGGTCGGACCACGCGAGGTCGTGCGTCCACGCGATCAGGACACCAGGCCGCTCGCGCGCGAGTCGCACGAGCGCCTCGGTCAGTGCAAGGTCCTTGTGCATCGTCATCACGTTGTGGACGACGACGCGGTCCGCCTTGCCGAATATCGGACGTAGCTTGCGCACCAGACGATCGACCAGAGCGTCGTGCGCTTTCGTGCGCTCGCCCTGAGCGAGAGAACGAAAGTCGCGCAGCACGCTCTCGTTACGCGAATCGACCTCGGGGATGCGCGCCAGCCGCACGCCCTTCGGTGCGCGGCCCCGCCCGGCGACGATCGTCACGTCGGCGCCCGCCTCGCGGAGCGCGGTCGCGTGCGCGCCCATGACCTGCTCGACACCGCCGAGGATCGACGGGGCCGTGTAGTGGATGAGGACCACGCGCGGACGCTGGCGCGTCACGCCGTGGCAGCCGCCCTCGTGACCCGGCCGCGACCGCCAGCGATGCGATCGCCGCGTTGGCTCCGTCGGACGCGGAACGTAACGCGCGAATCGAAGATGCGCATGTCGCGGACGTCGATGCGATCAAGCCAGGCCGGAAGCGCCGGATCGAGCAAGAGGCGCTGCGTGTTCAGGTCCGGCTGCATACCGAGGAGCGCGCGCAGGCAAAGAAAGACCATTCCCGCGGACCATGCCTGCGGGATGCACGACACGAGGTAATCGGCTGGCCGCGCTGAAAACCGCAGGTCGCGCTGAAAACCGCACCAGAGCTCGGGCAGCTGCGAGTTCGGGAAGCGGCGGCCGGCTTCGATGAGCGCGCCGACGACCTCGGCGGCCTCCTCACGCTGACCGTAACGCGCGAAGCCCTGAACGATGAGCGAGTTGTCGTGCGGCCACACCGATCCGTTGTGGTAGCTCATGGGGTTGTACGTCGGGTACTTGCTCGAGAGCGTTCGGATCCCCCAGCCGGTGTACATGTCCGGCTCCATGAGTCGCCTCGCCACCGCCGCGCCGCGCTCCGGGCTCGCGATCCCGCACCAGAGGGCGTGCCCAGCGTTGCTCGTCACGGCTGCGACCTGCTTCTTGTCGGCGTCCAGCGCCTGCGCGTAGCACTGCTCGGCTTCCATCCAGAAGTCGCGCTCGAACCGGGCCTGCAGCTCGCTCGCTTCACCCCGCAGGCGCTCGGCGCGGACCTTGTCGCCGTCGATTTCGTAAAGGTCCGCCACGCCCATCTTCGCGGCGAACACATACGCCTGCACCTCGACGAGCGCCGCGGGGAGCTTGGACCACTTCCCATCGGGGTCCGAGAGCGACTGCGCCGAGTCTTTCCACCCCTGGCTACGCATCTCGCCTGGCCGGTGCCCGTATTCGACGTACCCGTCCTTGTCCGGGTCGCCGTACGTGTCGCACCACGTGAGCGCGCGCTCCGCCGCCGGAAGCAGGTCGCGCCAGAGCGCGCGATCGGCGGTCCACTTCACCGTCTCGGCGAAGACGAGCGCGAAGAGCGGCGTCGCGTCGACCGATCCGTAGTACGGGTGGTGCGGCACTTCGCCCAGCCGCGCGAGCTCGCCGCGGCGGAGCTCGTGGAAGATCTTCCCCGGCTCCTCCTCGGTGAAGTCGTCCACCTTGTGACCCTGGTAGCTCGCGAGAAGGCGGAGAGTCCCCCGCGCGATGTCCGGATTCCAGCCGAGCGTTTGGTACGCCGAGATGAGGCCATCGCGGCCGAACGGCACCGCATACCACGGGATGCCGGCGGTGGGGTACGGCCCGCTCGGGTGGAACTCGAGAAGCGCGCGCAGGTCGAGCGCGCTCCGCGTGATGAGTCCCTCATCGAGCACCTCGGAGCTCGTCGTGTAGCGCGAGCACGAACGCAGGAATCGTCGGTAGCGCGCGTTGAGCGCGTCGATCGCGTCGTCGAAACGATCCGGCGAGGCCGCCGGCGCCGCGCCGTCCTCGCGGGGGATCGCGGCGAGCTCGAGCTGCAGGAATTGTTGAGGCCCGAGCGTGCGCGTCACCCGGAAGATGTTTCCCTCGACCGCGTCCGGCGCGGGGCGCAATGTGATCTCGGTCGTGCGCCTGACGCCGTCCCGGCCGACGCGCTCGAACACGAGACCGCCTTCTTTGGGGCCGCGGGTCGACGCGAGCGGAGCGAGGCTCAAATCGCGATAGGCGCGGACCGCGAACATGTCGCGGAATGCCGCTTCGAACTCAAGCTCGACGACAACGTCGACCGGATGCGCGTTCGCGTTGAGCACGCCGATGCGCTCGCGCAGTCCGTCCGCCAGAAAACGCGTACGGCGGATCGAGAGCGTGTCGGCCGCATGTCGCGCCGTTCCGAGCACCGCGCCTTCGGAATGCATGAGCTGGAAGGTCGCGACGTAGTTCTGCTCGGTGTTCGCCGACAGCAGGATCGGACGCGATCCGTTCACGCGCAGCGCATAGCCCGAGAGGTACTGCGTGTCGTGGTAGTAGAGGCCGAGCGGGCTCATCGCACCAAGCGGTAGGCCGCCATCCTCCTCGGTGACGAGGACGAGCTGGTCCTCCTTTAAGGAGGCCGTCAGGCCCAGCGCTCCAGGAGGTACGGCTTGGTCTGCTCGAATATCACCGCTTGCTGATCGACGACACGCTCGGCGCCATCCTGATCGAGCCCCTGCACCTCGCCGATGAGCGCCGCGACGCGCCCGAAGTACAAGGGGAGCAGCGCCCGGGCGAGAGCCTCGGTGTTATCGCGGGTCTTCGCCGCCGCAACGATCTCGTACACGGCCTTCGCCCAGAACCGGCCGCCGATCGCGCTGGCATTACCTGTTTCCGCGGCCTTTCGCGCGACGTCGCGCGTGTCCGCAGACAGGATCTCGTCCCAGGCGTCGTCCTGTTCGGCGGCGCCGGCCTTGAATTTCTCGACGAGCACCCGAACGCTCGCGTTCACCGCCTCAGGCTCGACCGGTGAGATGTCGCCGATCACCGGCACCTCGCGCGACCCGGTGATCGGGCGCCAGACCTCAGCGTTCTTTCGCGCGAGCATCAGGAGCGTTCCCACGACCTGCGTGAACATCGGTCCGAGATCGGCGCCCGGGTCCTTCGGGTCGTGGATCTTTGCGCCGAGGAACGCCTGCGCGACGCGAAGGCCGCGCGCGAGCGCGGTCGTCGTCATGAAGATGTCGATGCCGAACTTCGCCACATCGCTGTCCCAGACCGGCTCGGCCAGATAGATCTTTGCGAGGTCGGGACCGAAGCCGAACTCGCCGCCGATCGGCTGCCGCACTCGCTGGCCATACAGCGCCCTGGTGAGCGGGTACGCGATCGTGTTGGTGATCGTCCCGTCGTGTTTGTGCCTGGCGTACAGCGGTGTCACGTAGTCCGCGTCGCCGCGAACGATCGGGCCGATCAGGCGCGCGATCCACTCCGGCGTGATGCTCCGGAGGTCGCTGTCCACCACAGCACACGCCTTCGCATCGAGCATCGTCACCGCCTCGAAGATCGCGCGGAAGGCCGAGCCCTTTCCGGACTTTCCCTGATACCGACCGGCGATCGCCGGCACGCCGTCCGCGGACGCGCGCACCCGGTCGGACGTCCCATCGTTCGACCCACCGTCGGCGTTGACGATGACGGCGCGCATCTCCGGAAAGTTGCGGCGGAGCCCCTCGGATGCCGCCTCGGTCACGTGACCGATCGTCGCGGCGTTGCGGAAGCTCGGGATGCCGACGACGAGGTCCGCGCGCCGCTGGGCGCGTAGCGCCTCGCGCATGTCGTCGGCGAGCGCGGAAGTCTCGGGCACAGCTTGACTACGATACGGAGACTTGATCGAGGCCGTCGACCAATTCGTCCTTCCCTTCATCGACTCGTTGTACGGTCGTTTCGGATACGTCGGCGTCGTGATCGCAATGGCCATAGAAAGCGCCGCGATCCCCATCCCGTCCGAGCTGATCCTCCCGTTCGCCGGCTGGAGCGTTTCGCGGGGGATCGTGGAGCCTCTGACGGGCGGGCCCTGGACCTACTGGGGCGCCGTCCTCGCGGGCGTCATCGGGAACACGGCTGGCTCCCTCGTCAGCTATGCCGTCGGGGCGTTCGGCGGTCGCCCACTCCTCGAGCGCTACGGACGCTACGTGCTCATCAGCACGGGCGACCTCCAAACCGCGGACCGCTGGTTCGCCCGTTGGGGTGATTTGACCGTGCTCTTCTCGCGGATGCTCCCGATCGTCCGCACGTTCATCTCCGTGCCCGCGGGCATCGCGCACATGCCGCTCTGGCGCTTCCTCGTGTTCTCAGTCGTCGGCGCGGTGCCATGGGTGATGCTGCTGGTCTGGGCCGGGATGATCCTCGGCGATAACTGGCAGGACCTGAAGCATCAGCTCCGCGGGCTCGACTACATCGTCGCCGGCCTCATCGTCCTCGGGGTCGCGCTCTTCGTCTGGCGTCACCTGCGTTCGCGTTGAACGACTTTCTGAACGCGCTCGGCAACTTCGATACACAGCTCTATCTCGCCATCGCCGAGCAGCGCAACCTCGTCACCTCGGTCATCGCGGTCGCCCTCACATACCTGAACTGGAACGGTTTTTTCTGGTGGATCCTCGCGTTCCTTCTCCTTCGCTCGCGTGGCTTGAACCGCCGAGGCATCGCCGCGACGGCGACGGTCGTCTTTGGACTGATCGACGCGTGGGCGATCGATGAGCTGATCAAGCTCGTCGTCCGCCGCCCGCGTCCGTTCGAGGCGCTCGCCAACGCTCCCGGTGTGCTCCCCGCGCCGGAGACGATCGTCGCGCATCCGTCCTCGTACTCGTTCCCATCAGGTGACGCCGCCATCGCGATGGGCGCGGCTGTCGCCTTCGCGTACGTCACTCCGAAGTACCGCGTGCCCATCCTCCTGCTCGGCATCTCCGCGGCGCTGGCGCGGGTCGTCGTCGGCGTGCATTACCCGTTCGACGTGCTCGGCGGGATGACCGTCGGCATCATCTCCGGCCTCCTGGCGCCGCAGGCCATCGGTCTCGTGCGGCGGCGCCTGCGCTGGCGCGCGTTCGTGATCCCGCACACGCACTGGGATCGCGAGTGGTACGAGCGGTTCGAGGGGTATCGCGCGCGGCTCGTTCCGATGGTGTCGCGCCTTCTCGATGTCCTCGAGCGCGACCCGGACTTTCGCTCGTTCACCTTCGACGGACAGACGATCGCGATCCAGGACTACCTCGAGAAAAAACCCGCGGACCTGTCACGAGTCCAGGTGCTCGTGCGGTCCGATCGCCTGCTCATCGGCCCGTGGCACGTGCTCGCCGACCTCCTCCTCGTCTCAGGCGAGTCGATCGTCCGCAATCTCCAGGAGGGACTTCGCAGCGCTGGCGAGCTCGGGCGCGCCGCGCGTGTCGCGTACGTCGCCGATCCGTTCGGCCATCCCGCTCAGCTGCCGCAGATCCTCCGCGCGTTCGGATACGACACGTACGTCTTCGCCCGCGGAATGGGCGATGAGGGCGAGTCGGTCGGGAGCGAGTTCTGGTGGGTGTCGCCGTCGGGCGATCGCGTGCGGGCTGCGCATCTCGTCGACCACTACTCCAACGCCTTGCCGCTCGTCGGTCCGCTGGACGAAGACGCCGACGCGTTGCGCCGCCGGGTCAGAGCGAAGACCGCGCGCATCCTCGACCGGCTCACGCCGTACGCCAACGGCGACGCGATCCTGCTGATGGTCGGCGACGATCATGTCGACGCATACGCGCGCCTGCCAGAGGCCGTTCGCGAGATGCGGCAGGTCTTCCCCAACGTCGACACGCGGATCGCGAGCCTGGAGGAATACGCCGCGGCCATGCCTCCGCTCCAGCACGAGGTGAGCGGCGAGATCGCGAGCGGCCGCTACCGGCCCATCCTCCGCGGCGTGAACTCGACGCGAGTCTGGATCAAGCAGGAGAACGCGGCCTGCGAGCGCCTTCTTCTTGAGTGGTGCGAGCCGCTCGATGCCCTCACCGGCGGCACGGCGCGCGACGAGCTCCGCGATCTCTGGCGGATGCTCCTCCAGAACCATCCGCACGACTCGATCTGCGGCTGCTCCATCGACGCGGTCCACGACGTCGATATGGCGCCGCGCTTCGCGTACGTGCGCGAGCGCGGCGACGCGCTCGCGAGCCGGCTGCTCGATCGGCTCGCGGGCCGCGGCAGCGCTCCGATGCTGTGGAATCCGCTCCCCTGGGCTCGCGACGCGGTGGTCCCGCTGGACGGCCGTCCGACGCGCGTCCGCGCCGGCGGCCTGGGGCTTTCGCCCGCGACCCCGGGGGAGGGCGACTCCCAGGTGAAGGCCGACGGCGACGCGGCGATCGAGAACGGACTCATACGTGTCGAGGTCGAGCGGGACGGGAGCTTCTTCGTCGTCGACATGGCGAGCGGAGAACGCGGCGGACGCCAGAATCGCCTCATCTCCGAAGGCGACCGCGGCGACGAATACACCTACTCGTACGCTGGGCCGACCATCGGGTCCGAGGGCGTCTCCGGCAGGCGTTCGACCTCCGCGGCCGGCGACCGCGCGACCGCGACGGTCGATCTCGTCCTACGTCTGCCGGTGCGGCTTCGTGACGATCGCCTCGCGCGCTCGCCCGAGCTCGTGGACTGCGCTGTTCGTATGCAGATCTCGCTCGACGCGGGAGAGCGCCGGGTCGACGTGACCCTGGAGATCGACAACCGTGCCAGCGACCACCGGCTGCGTGTCCTCTGCGAAACCGGCACGCGGGCGCTCACGCACCAGTGCGGGGCCGCCTTCGCGCTCCTCGAGCGGTCCAACCGTTTCGAGGTTCGCGGCCGCTGGATCGAGCCGCCGACCTCGGAGGCGTGCGTCCACGACTTCGTGGCGGTGAAGGGCGCGACCAGGGGCCTCGCGGTGGGAGTGGAGGGCTTGCGCGAGTACTCGGTCCTGCACGACGGCGGCACCATCGCGATCACGCTGCTGCGCGCCGTCGGCTTCCTTTCGCGGGGCGACCTTCCGGAGCGCAAGGGGCACGCCGGCCCGGAGCTCGCGACGCCATCGGCGCAATGCCTCGGCTCGCGGACGTACCGCTACGCCGTGCTCCCGCTCGACGAGCACACCGATGTCACGCGCGCGGCGCGCTCGGTACACGAATGGCTGTCGCCGCCCCTCGTGGTCTCGGGCGATGGGCGCTCCCGCACGTTCGTCTACTTCGTGGATCCGGCCACGCCGCTCGTCTTGACCGCGCTCCGCGCCGGGCCCGATGGATCCATCGTTCTGCGCCTGGCGAACCCGCACCGTGAGGAGGTATCCGGCGAGATGCTCTTCGAGAGGCCGATCCGGGCCTCGCGTCCGGTCGACCTGCGCGAAGGTGATCTCGGCCTCGGCAACACCGGGCTCGATGTGATCCGGACCGCGGCTCCCCTTCATGTCGAGGCAGACCTCGCATGGGTCAAGCTGCAGCCGTACGAGATCGGCACCTGGATCGTGCAGCTCTCCTAGAGGCCGTGCGCACGAATATGCGACAGCTCGCGCACGAACGTGCGACGTCTTCGCACGAATTGAGGACAGACACGCCCCCGTTCGCGGTCTAGGGTTTCGCGCGTGCCAAGACTCTTCGCCGGTCTTCTCGGCGCGATCGGTGTCGCACTGACGCTCTCCGTTCTCGTGAACGCCGACGGCGGACCTCCGTATCGCCGGACGACACCGCGCGGATCGTTCGGCATCGATGGTCCTGATCTGGTCGTCGGGGTGCCGGGAGGACGCGCGTGGGGTATCGAGAGCGCGCTCCTTCCGGTACCGAGCGAGCAGACCGGACTCCGCGTGACGGTCGAAGTCTCCGACCCGGAGATCCGCGAGGCGTTCATCCGGGTCGCCTGGTACCACGAAGCGAGCGGAAGGCCGCGGCAGTTTGCCCTGACCGACGCCCGCTACGTGCGTTCGGGCGAGACCGCGACGCTCGAGGTCGCCCTCGATCCTCCGGCTGGTGCCGTCGCCTACCGAATTCGCGTTCTGGCCCGCCTCCGCACCCCGGAAGCTTTATCCGCCGCCGATGCGATCCGAGTGAACGTGTCCGCGCCTTATCGCATCGCATCCCAGATCCCGATCACGCGGCTGCTGCCCTGATGACGGCGAGGCTGCGCGCGACCGCGGACGAGCAGTCGTTCGCCGCTGTGGGCGCGGACATCGTGTGCGACGTCGTGCGGACGGTGCCGAACTGCGTTCTGACGTTCGCGACCGGCCAGTCGGCGATGTCGATCTACCGCGTGCTCGCGGAGCGGGTCGACCGGGGTGAGATCGACTTTTCTCGCGTACGTGTCTTCGAGCTCGATGGCTACGTCGGGATCCCTCTCGACGATCGGCGCTCGCTGTTCGCTTGGCTCATGCGCGACGTCATCGTTCCGCTTCGTATCCCCGAGGGCGCCGTCACGCGCCTGCGTGGCGAGGCGAGCGACCCCGTTTCGGCGTGCCGTGAATACGACCGCGCTCTGGATCGCGTCGGGGGCTATGACCTCGCGCTCCTTGGACTCGGCCCGAATGGGCACGTCGCCTTCAACGAGCCGCCGGCCGATCCCGAATCCGACGCGCACGTCCTGGACGTCACCGACGAGAGCGTCGAGAGTGCCGTTCGCTACTGGGGCTCGGGCACGGAGGTGCCTCGGCGCGCGATCACGACCGGGCTGCGGCGTCTGATCGCCGCGCGGCACGTGCTGCTCGCCGCGCGCGGCGAAGCCAAGCGCGGTGCGCTCGAGCGGGCGCTCGTCGGCGAGGGCGATCCGTTGACCCCGGCCTCCTTTCTGAACCGGTCGGCCGACGTTACGTTCTTGACCGACCTCCCGATGCTTCTAAAGACCCGCCCGCCGTGACCGTCCCGAGGCCACAGACAGGCGGG